>Ga0136633_1000889_pt1 | contig 22287 bp, 19 predicted proteins | sample AntDrymeUQ832206_2_FD_105494 | JGI IMG/M metagenome (GOLD analysis project Ga0136633, IMG submission 105494) | Polar desert sand microbial communities from Dry Valleys, Antarctica - metaG UQ83 (22.06) | ecosystem: Environmental > Terrestrial > Soil > Desert | place: Antarctica: Dry Valley...
AAGCTGATCACCCCTGCGGTGATGATCGCCTACATCTGGGTCTGGGCGGGCTTCGCGATGGTGCTCATCGCTGCGGGGCTCGCGTCGATCTCCCGTGAGGTCCTCGAGGCGGCCCGAACCGACGGCGCGACCGAGGGGCAGGTGTTCCGCCGCGTGACTGTGCCGCTGCTCGCCCCGGTGCTCTCGGTGGTCTTCATCACAATGCTGATCAACGTCCTGAAGGTCTTTGACATCGTCTTGTCGGTCGCGCCGGGCTCCTCCCAGGACGACGCGAACGTCATCGCGCTCGCGATGTGGCGCACGTCGTTCGGCGGCGTCAACGACTTCGGCCTCGGATCGGCCATCGCGGTCTTCCTGTTGCTGCTGGTGATCCCCGTCCTGCTGCTCAACGTCCGTCGTTTCCGGAGGGATGCCTGATGGCCGCGCGTCTTGTCCGCGGTGTCGCCCGCGCGCCGCTGAACCTGTTGCTGCTGTTCATCGCGGCCCTGTGGCTCGTGCCGACCTTCGGGCTGTTCCTGACGTCGCTGATGCCCAAGGGCGACATTGCCGAGAAGGGCTGGTGGACGGTCGTCTCGCAGCCCAGTTCGCTGACGTTCAACAACTACCGCGACCTCTTCGACAACAACGACCTGACGACCGCGTTGGTGACGACGGCCGAGATCGCCATCGGCAACACACTGCTTCTCGTGCTGATCGCCGCGCTGGCCGGCTACGCGTTCGCGTGGCTCGAGTTCCCGGGACGCGACATCCTCTTCGTGGTGGTGATCGCGCTGCTGGTGGTGCCGCTGCAGACCGCGCTGATCCCCATCTTCTCGCTCTACAACAACGCGGGACTGTTCGACACCGTGCTGGGGTTGATTCTCTTCCATGTGGCCTTCGGGCTGCCGTTCGGGATCTTCCTGCTGCGGAACTTCTTCATTGGCATCCCCAAGGACATCCTCGAGTCCGCGCGGATCGACGGCGCCTCTGAGCTGACGATCTTCTTCAAGCTGATCCTGCCGCTGAGCCTTCCGGCGATCGCGTCGCTGGCGATCTTTCAGTTTCTGTGGACGTGGAACGACCTGATCGTGGCGCTGACGTTCGGGCGCGACACGCAGCCGATAACCGTCGCGATCTTCTCCCAGCTGAGGCAGTTCGGCTCGAACATCGAGCTGATCGCCCCGGCGTCGTTCGTCTCGCTGGCGATCCCGCTCGTGGTCTTCCTGGCCTTCCAGCGATACTTCGTCCAGGGGCTGCTGGCCGGCTCGGTGAAATAGGCGCCCCTGACGGTCTCTCCTCAGCGCGGGCCCGCCCCGCGATTGAGCCGGCGGTAGACCGGTTTGCCGGCCTTGTAGAGCCCCAGGAATGCGGCGAACGAGTGGTCGTAGATCGCCACGGCGTCCGGGTCGGGCTCGAACACCCGCCCGATCGGCACGCGCTCGGACAGCTCTTCCTCGGCGATGTCGCCGAGGGCGGCAAAGGCGAGCAGGCCGCAGCCGACGGCGTTGGCCAGCCGCGGCTCGGCGACGCGGCGGATCGGCACGCCGAGGACGTCGGCGAGGATCTGCCCCCAGGTGTCGGACTGCCCGGCGCCGCCCACGAAGGCAAGCTCGGTGAAGCGCGTTCGGGCCAGGCGCTCGACGTGCGGGCGCAGCCAGCGCAGGTTGTACGCCACGCCCTCCATGACCGCCCGGACGTAATGCGCGCGGGTGGTCCGGGCGGACTGGTTGAAGAATGCGCTGCGGGTCGTGAAGTCCTCGGTCGGCACCGACACGCCGCCGAGCCATGGGGTGAAGATCAGGCCGTCGGAGCCGGCGGGAACGGTGGCGGCCATCCGCTCGAGCTCCTCGTAGGGCTCGTCGACCAGCGTGGCCCGCAGCCATTCCAAGCAGCGGCCGGCCATGCCCTGCTCGGCAACCACGACGTAGCGGCCGGGGAGCGCGGCGGGCATGGTGGCGATCATGTGGCGTATGTCGCTGCGCTTCGTGGCGACGTGGCAGGACAGCCACGAGGTCGTGCCGATCGAGAAGTAGCCCTGGCCGTTGCGCACCGCGCCGGCGCCGACGGCTGCGGACTCGAGGTCGGTCGTGCCTGCGAGCACCGGCGTGCCGGCCGCCAGCCCGAGCTCGGCGGCCGTTTCGGGAAGCAGGCCGCCCACGACTGCGTCCATCGGCACGAGGTCGGGGAGCTTGGCGCGGTCGATACCCGCGTAACCCACCAGCGTGTCGTCGTAGTCGATGCGCCGTGGGTCGCGGTTGTCGGTCAGCCAGTAGGGATAGATCGTGCCGAAAGACGCCGCGGCCACGCCGGTCATCCGCAGGTTGAGGTAGTCGGCGGGCTCGAGCAGCTTGTCGGCCGCTCCGTATATCGCGGGCTGCTCGTGCTTGAGGTAGAGCGCGTGGCCGAAGCCGTCGACCCCGCCGAGCACAGGAGCGCCGCCGGTGAGCCGGATCCAGCGGCGCAGCCTGCGAGCGTTGTATCCGGCGAGGCGCCCGCCGGCGACCCGGCGGACGTGCGGGCCGCCGCGCGTGTCCATCCAGGAGATGGCGCGCCCGACCGCCCTCCCGCCGGCGTCGACCGGCACGGTGACCGCCCACTGCGTCGTGCAGCGCACCGCGCGCACGTCGGCGGCGCCGAGGCCCGAGGCGGCGAGCGCCTCGCGCGCCGCGGCGGCCACGGCGGACCACCACTCGTCGGGGTCCTGTTCGACCCCGCCGCCCGGTAGGTGGTGGGTCGGGATCGGCCGCAGCGCCCAGCCGGCCACCGTTCCTTTGCGCGAGACGAGCGCGACCTTCGCGGCCCCCGTCCCGAGGTCGACGGCCAGGACGTGCGAGCCGGCGTCTCCCGCGCCGCCGGCGCTCACACCGGCGGGGCCGGCTCGTACCAGGCGTCGATCACGCCGGCCAGCATCTCGTTGACCTGCGCGTTGCCCTCCGGCGTGCCCGCGCCGCCGTACATGGCGCCCGACCGCGGCGGGCCCTCAGCGGACTTCGCGTACTCGACCGAAGCGGCCAGGTCCGTCGCGAACGCCTCGGTCACGCCGGCCTCGGTGTTGGGCAGCGTCACGCAGAAGTGCAGCGCGGGAGGAAGCTGAAGCGAGTTCATCCGCCAGCCGCGATCCTTCAAGGCGTCGTTGACGTGGTACATGTCGACCGTGTCCGAGCGCCAGGCCACGCAGAAGCTCGGGTCGCCGATCAGCGCGAGCTCCGGAAGCGCCTCCACCGCCGCGCGGACCTCGGCGCCGGCCCGGAAGATCCGCTCGGCGATGTCGAGATAGCCGTGCTCGCCCAGCGTGACCATCGCCGCCCAGGTCGCGGCAATCAGGCCGCCCGACCGCGAGCCGGCGATCCCCGGCGAGGCGTACAGGCCGCCGGGCCAGTCGGGATAGGCGAAGTACTGCAGCCGCCGCAGCTCACGGTCGGCGTAGAGCATCACGCCGGTGCCCTTCGGGGCGTAGCCGTACTTGTGGGTGTCGGCCGAGATCGACGTCACCCCCGGAACCCGGAAGTCCCAGCGCGGCAGCTCGACGCCGAGCCGCTCGCCCCACGGCAGAATCAGCCCGCCGAGACAGCCGTCGACGTGCAGGCCGATGTCGTGTTCGAGCGCGAGCGCCCCGAGCTGCTCGATCGGGTCGATGAGTCCGTGCGGGTAGGTGCCGGCTGAGCCGAACAGGGCGACCGTCTGCGGACCGATCGCTTCGCGCACTGCATCGAGGTCGACGAGGAACTCGTCGGTCACCGGCACGGGCACGACCTCGACGCCCAGGTAGTGCGCGGCCTTGGCAATCGCCACGTGGGCGGTGACCGGGACGACGACCTGCGGCGCCTCGATGCCACGCTTGCGGCCACGCTCGCGGTAGACCAGCACGGCGTTGAACAGGCTCTCGCTGCCGCCGAACGTCAGCACGCCGCACGCGCTCTCACCGCCGTGAAGGAGCGCGGCGCACATCGCGACGATCTCACCCTCGAACTTCGTCGCGCTGGGGTACATGTCGCGCTGCAGGACGTTGACGTGGGCAAAGCGCCGGTACACGTCGGCCAGGAACGCGAAGTGCTCCTCCCCGCCGTGGTAGATCGAGCCCGACACGCGGCCCTCGCGCGCGATGGCGTCCTCGCTGCGCGCCATCTCGTCGACCATCGCGAGCACGTCGTCGCGTGACACCCCCTCGGCAGGGATCGAGCGGTGCGTCTCGGTGGTCCGGCGGTAGGGGAAGAAGGCGTCGAGCAGGTCGCCCATGGCGCGAGGCTATCGGCTCGCGGGTCCCGCCACCGGCACGCGCCGGGAGCCAACCGGCACGCGGCATTTGCCACTTGGTGAAGGATGTAGGCCAGAGAGATGGGGGGGAAGGCAACCACGGAGACCGTGTCTGTACCGCGAGCGGCGCGCGAGCGCCGGTCGGCCGCCGGCGTGCGCGAGATCGGAGCGATGGTCGCGCTGACCCGCGCGACCATCGGCGCGGCCGTCCGCCCGCCCTACAACTACGGCGCCGAGCTGGCCTCCCAGTTCCTCTTCGGCCTTCGGATGGCGTGGTTCCCGCTGGTGCTCGCGGCGATCGCCTTCACCTACGGGCCCGCCGGCATCCAGGCGGCCGGCTTCCTCGACCTGTTCGGCGCGCTGGACCGGCTCGGCGGCCTCTTCGCCCTCGTCGTCATGCGCGAGTTCGCGCCGCTGGTGTGCGCGATCGTCATGGCCGGCGTGGTGGGAACGGCGATGTGCGCGGACCTCGGCGCGCGCAAGATCCGCGAAGAGCTCGACGCGCTGATGGTGCTCGGCATCGACCCGGTCAGGAGCCTGGTCGTCCCGCGCTTCCTGGCCGTGGTGGCGCTGACCGCGTTCCTTGACGTCTTCGCCCTGGTCTTCGGGACGTTCGGCGGGATCCTGGCGACGCTGACGCACGGCGCGCCGCTCGGGCCGTTCTTCGCGACCTACTTCGCCAACGCGACGACGACGGAGTTCGCGGCTTCGCTGCTCAAGACGACGATCTTCGGAGCCATCATCGCCATCGTCTGCTGCTACAAGGGCCTGACCGCCAAGGGCGGGCCCGAGGGCGTCGGCCGCGCGGTCAACCAGGCCGTGGTCATCTCGTTCATGGCAGTGGGGGCGGTCAACTACGTCTTCACCCAAACGGTGCTCGCGACCTACCCCGAGCTGTCGGGGGTGCGCTGAGCATGCGCGGAGGAGACTCGCTCGCGACGATGGGCGCCATCGGGCGCTTCTGCGCCCGCGTCTGGTGGGCGGTGGTCAGCGGGCGCGTCCTGAAGTACTTCGGTGAGGCGCTGCGTCAGGCCGGCGTGCTGATCACCGGCTCGATGCTGATCGTGCTCGGCCTGGTCTTCGTGCTCGGCGCGCAGTGCGGGATCGAGGGCGCGTACGGCGCCAAGGCGGTCGGCGCGCAGTCGTCGGTGGGCGCGTTCACCGCCCTGTGCAACCTGCGTGAGGTCATCCCCTACGCGTTCGGCTACATGATGGCCGCGAAGGTGGGCACCGGCATCGTCGCCGAGCTCGGGTCGATGCGGATCTCCGACGAGATCGACGCGCTCGAGGTCATGGGAATGGACTCCATCGTCTACCTCGGCGCCACGCGCCTTCTGGGCTGCTGGATCGTGCTGCCGTTCGTCTACCTGATCGCTGTGGTCGTGGGCATCACGGCGTCGTACCTGGTCGTCGTCGTCCAGCTCGGGCAGGTCTCGGCGGGCGGTTACCTGCAGCTGTTCTGGATGTTCCAATCCCCCGCGGACCTGATCTTCTCGATGATCAAGGGGATGGCGATGGCCACGTTCGTCGTCTTGGTGGGCATCTACTACGGCTACCACGTCAGCGGCGGACCGGTCGGCGTCGGCCGGGCCACGGCGAAGTCGATGGTGGCGAACATCATCGGCGTCCATGTCATCGGCCTGCTCGGGACCCAGATCTTCTGGGGCGGCAACCCGCGCAGCCCCATCGGCGGTTGATGGCAAAGCAGGCTGCCACCCGGATCCTCGCCCTCGCGTGCCTGGTCCTTGCGGTCGCCGTCGTGGCGATGGTGCTGCTGGGCGGTGGCGAGGGCTCCTACAGCATCGCCGCCCGCTTCGCCGATGCCGGCCAGCTGGTCAAGGGCGACCTCGTCGAGGTCGCCGGCCGGCGGGTCGGCACGGTCAGTGACCTGCGCCTGACCGACGACGGCCTGGCCGATGTTGTTCTGGACATCACCGACGACTCGATCAAGCCGTTGCACGAGGGCAGCGTGGCCGCGATCCGCACGGTCGGCCTTGCGTCGGTGACCAACCGCGTGGTCGCCCTGGAGCCCGGCCCGCCAGAAGGCGCCGCGATCGCCGATGGCGGCGTCCTACCCCTTTCGCAGACGCGCGGCGTCGTCGACCTCGATGTGCTGCTGAACTCGCTCGACGGCGAGGTGCGCAAGGACCTGCGCGCGATCGTGCGCGAGGCGGCCGGCGTCTTCGCAGAGCCGGCGCCCGCACAGGTCAACGCCGGCCTGGCCTACCTGCACCCGGCCCTCTCGCAGACCGCGGCGCTGGGCGCCGAGATCGTCCGCGACCAGGACGCGCTGGAACAGCTGGTGCGCACCGGCGCGGAGGCGACAGGGGCGCTGGCGTCCCGGGAGGAGGACCTGGGGGCCGGCCTGGACAGCGCGGCTTCCGCGCTGCGTCAGGTCGCCTCGGAGCGCGCCGCGCTAGGCGACCTGATCGACCGCGCGCCCGTCACGCTGCGCCAGACCGACGCCACACTCGGCCGGCTTGCCCGGGCGTTGCCCGAGGTCGATCCGGTGCTGCGGGACCTGCGCCCAGCGGTCGCGCCGCTCGAACGGGTGCTACGCCAGACCGTGCCGGTCGCCCGCGATGCCGAGCCCGCCATCGCAGCGATCCGCGCCCTGCTGCCCGAAGCCACCCGAGTGCTGCGGCGCCTCCCCGCGCTGGACCGGGCCGCCAGCCCGGCGCTCGCCTCCACGACCACTGCGCTGCGCGAGCTGTTGCCGATCGTGGCGGGCCTGCGCACGTACGGCCCGGACTTCATCGGCGGGCTGTTCAACGGCTTCGGCGGAGCGGCCGGTGGCACCTATGACGCCAACGGCCACTACGTCCGGATCTCGCTGCAGGGGGCGCCGTCGAGCCTGCCCGGCCTGCTGCCGACGCCGGACTTCTCGTTCCCGTCCAACGGCTACCGCACGGGCGTGACCGCGCGCTGTCCGGGGGCCGCCGAGGAGCCCAATCCCGACGGGTCGAACCCGTGGGCGCCCGACCCGTCGCTCTGCGACCGAGCCGACGACCACGCCCCATGAGGCGTCGCATCCTGGTTCTCGTCTGCATGGTGGCCGCGGTAGCCGGCGGGTTCGTGCTGCTTGGCGGCGGCCTGTCGCAAGCGGGCGAGCGTTACCGCGTCGACGTCGTCTTCGACCATGCTCGTGGGCTGATCCCCGGCCAGCTCGTACAGATCGCCGGCGGGCGGGTGGGCGAGATCGAGGACGTGACGCTCACGCGCGGGTTCAAGGCTCGTGTGCAGATGTCGGTGGATCCGCGCTTCGGGCCGTTTCGCAAGGACGCCACCTGCACCATCCGCCCGCAGGGCCTCATCGCCGAGAACTTCGTGCAGTGCGACCCGGGAACGGCAGACGCCGCGGAGCTGCGCGGGGCGGGCGGCGAGGCTCCCACCGTGCCGGTCGGCCGCACGACCCAGCCGGTCAACCTCACCGACCTGTTCGAGATCTGGAACGTGCCGACCCGCGACCGCCTCGGCGTCTTGGTGTCCGAGCTGGGCATGTCGACCGCTGGCCGCGGCGAGGACATCAACGCGATCCTGCGCCGCGCCAACCCGGCGCTCGAGCAGGCGCGGCGGGTGATCGCGCTGCTGGTGGACCAGCGCGACGACCTGTTGGGCGCGATCGATTCCTCCGATCGCGCGCTCGCCCGGCTCGCGCCGCATGCTCCGGGCGCCCAGCGGCTGGTGCGCCGCGCCGCATCGGTCCTGACTCGCACGGGACGGCGCTCGCGCGACGTCGCGCTGGCCATCGAGCGCCTCCCACGGCTGCTCGGCGCCGCACGGCCCGCGCTCGAGCGGCTGGGAACGGTGACGAAGGCGGGCATCCCGCTGCTCGCCCAGGTCCACCGTTCCGCGCCGACGATCCTCGCTCTCACCAAGGACGCTCCCGCTCTGGCTCGTGCCGCGCGGCCGACGCTGGCCAAGCTCGGGCCGGTGCTCGACGATGGGAGCGGCGTTGTCGAGCGGGCGGTGCCGCTCGCGAGGGCGCTGCGCGCGTACGCCGGGCAGTCGCTGCCCTCGGCCAAGCTGGCCGGGACGCTGCTGCCCAACCTCGACGAGCGCGGCTTCCCCGACAACCTCGTCCGCTTCTTCTTCTACGCCGCGCTGGCGACCGCACGGTTCGACGAGACGTCGCACATCCTGCCCGCCCACATCACGCCGACGTCGTGCTCGAACTACGCCACGACACCGGAGCCCGGCTGCCGAGCCGGCTACTCCGAGACCCCGTCCGCCCGCGTCCTGGACTACCTGCTCGGATGAGCCGCCGCTCGAGCACCGGATGGCGGGCAATCGCCGGCGACACCCTGGTCATCGGCCTTGTGATGCTGGCGATCGGAGCGGTGGCGGTCCTGATCTCCTACCGCGCTCAGAACGGCCTGCCGTGGATCTCGGCCTACCGCGTCGAGGTTGAGGTGCCCGACGCGGCCAAGCTGCTCAAGAACGCCGACGTCCGCATTGGCGGCGCCCGTGTGGGCCAGGTGCTGACTATCGAGGCGCAGCCTGGCAGCGCGGGCCGCCGGCCGGTGGCTCGGCTCGGCCTCGCGCTGCGGTCCGATGTCGGCCCGCTGCCCGCCGACACCCGAGCTGAGGTGCGGCTCGCCTCGGTCCTGGGCGGCAAGTTCCTCGACCTCGTGCCGGGCGATGGAGAAGGCGAGACGATCCCGGATGGCGGCACGCTGGCCCTGGCCAACGCGGCGCCCGCGATCGACACCGACGAAGCGCTGCAGGTCTTTCAGCCCGAGAGCCGGGCGGCGATCCGGGCGATGATCGGCGAGCTCGGCGACGGCCTCGCCGGCCGCGGGACGGCGATCAACCTCTCGCTGGAAGCGGCGGCCAGGACGCTACCCGCCGCAGAGCGCGTGCTCGACGTGGTGGCTGCGCGCCGCACCGATCTCGCGGGGTTCGTCCGTGGGGTAGCCGCCGCCGCGGAGGCAATCGAGCCGGTCGCCAACCCGCTGGGCGGGCTGATCGACGACACGGCCACGACGCTGGCGGCGCTCGACGACGACGCGCTGGACGAGGTGCTCGCCGCGGCCCCCGGAGCGGAGGCGGCGGCGACGACCGCGCTCGAAGCGCTTGGACCGGTGCTCGACGATGCCGAGGCGATCACCCGGTCCCTGGCGCCGGCCGGCGCGATCCTGGAGACCAGCCTGCTGCGGATCGACTCGGTGATTCGCGCGTCGACGCCGGTGACGCGCCGCGTCGGCTCGCTCGCCGCGCCGATGGGGGAGACGCTCGAGGCGGTCGAGGAGTTCGCCGCCAACCCCGATGCCCTCGGCGCCATCCGGGCGCTGAAGGGGGAGGATCTCGTGACGTTCGGCGGCTCGGCCTTCATCGGCCTCGGCGCGATCCTGCGCACGGTCGCCGACGCGCAGCTGCACTGCAACGCGGCCGCGCTGTGGATGCGCAACCTCGCATCGATCGCCAGCGAGGGCGACAGCGGCGGCAACTGGCTGCGGATGATCCCCGTGTTCTCGAACACGCAGACCTCGCACGAGGCGACCCCGGCGCCCGACTTGCACGTCAACCCCTACCCGAACGCGAACGCGGAGGAGTGCGAGTCGGGCAACGAGCCCTACGAGGACGGGCGCGCGATCGGCAACCCGCCGGGTCTGCAACCGACGACGACCGACGTCACGACGCAGGAGGAGACCGGATGACCCGCCGGCGCTCCGATCAGCTCGTCGCGACGGCCATGCTGCTCGGCCTGCTCGCGGTGGGCTACTTCGCGTTCCAGCCAGGGCTGCCGTTCTCCGGTGGCTACCGGGCCAAGGCGCTGGTCGCGAGCTCCAACCAGCTGCGCGGCGGCGCTCCGGTTCGCATCTCCGGGGTCGACGTCGGCAAGGTCACGGAAACCGAGGCGGGACCGGGCAACACGACGGTTCTGGTCATGGAGATTGACGAGCGCGCCCGCCCGCTGCGCCGCGACGCGACCGTCCGGATCCGGCCGCGTCTGTTCCTGGAGGGCGGCTTCTACGTCGAGCTGCAGCCCGGCACACCGGACGCGCCCGAGCTCGAGTCCGGCCAGACGCTGCCGCTGAACCAGAGCGCCGGTCCGGTGCAGCTCCACCAGCTGCTGTCGGTCTTCGAGCAGCCGATCCGTGAGAGCCTGCGCAGCGGCGTAGGCGAGTTGGCGACGGGCCTCTCGGACGGCGGGGCGAAGGGCCTGCGCCGGGTTGCGCCCAACCTCGCGCCGGCGCTGCGCGATCTGGCCATCGTGGCCGACGCCGCCCAGGGGTCCGAGGCCGACGACGTGTCGCGGCTCATCGCCTCGGCCGGCCGCGTTACCTCGGCGCTCGCCAGCGACAGCCGAGCGCTCGCCGACCTCGTCACCAACCTGCGGGTTACCGCCGACGCGTTGAGCGCCGACGACAGCGCCCTGGCCGAGAGCATCGCCGAGCTCGATGGGCTCGTGCGCGCCGCCCCGTCGGGCTTGCGCGCGCTCGACGGCGCGCTGCCGGTGGTCGAGCGCGTCGCTCGCGCGGCTCAGCCGGCGGTCCGCATCGCCCCCGCTTCGCTCGACGAGACCGCGACCGTCCTCGCCGAGCTGGGCCGCCTGGTCGCGCCAGGCGCCCGTGACCGGACGGTCAGTGGGCTGCGGACGACGTTCCTCGACCTGCCCGTTCTCGTCGAGCGGCTTGGCGGGCTGTTCCCGACGGTCCGGCCGCTGGCCGACTGCCTGCGCACCCACATCATTCCCGTGCTCAAGCAGGACGCGCCGGACGGGGGGCTGTCGACGGGCCGGCCGGTGTGGCAGGACTTCGCCCACGCGCTCGTCGGGCTGACCAGCGCATCGCAGAACTTCGACGCCAACGGCTACGCGATCCGTTACCTCTTCGGTGGCGGCCCCGAGGGCTTCTCAACCACCCCGCTTCCCGGCCTGGGCGCGCTGAACGGCGCCGCGAGCGGACCCCTGCAGTCGCGGCCCATCCGGCCCGCTGACGGCAACCCGCCGCCGATCCGCCGCGACGTGAGCTGCACGACGCAGGCCGTTCCCGACCTCGAGACACCCGCGGGCCCCGGCTGATGAACCTGCGTCGCGAGGCTCGCTGGCTCGGCATCATCGGCGTCATCGTCGTGGTGGCCCTCGGGTGCGCCGCCTACCTGCTCTCCAACCAGCGGCTGTCCTCGCCGTTCGACGACGCCTACGTGATCCGCGCGGAGTTCTCGAACGCCAGCGCGGTCAAGCCGGGGCTGGGTAACGCGGTCAACGTCGCGGGCGTCAAAGTCGGGCAGGTCTCGGGCGTCGAGCTCGAGAACGGGCGCGGCGTGCTCGACCTGCGCATCGACCCCGGCAAGCTGCCTCGGCTGCACGAGGGCGCGCGAGCGGCGCTGATCGCCAACACGCCGCTCAAGGACATGCAGGTCGACCTGACGCCGGGGGACCCGGACGCCCCGGCCCTGGCCGACGGCGCCACGATCCGCGTGGGCGACAGCGCCTCGCCGATCGACTCCGACGAGCTGCTGCGCGCGCTCGACACCGACACCCGCGAGTACCTGCGGCTGCTGATCGCCGATCTCGGCGTTGGGCTCGAGGGGCGCGGGCCGCAGCTGCGCGACCTGCTGCGGACCCTGGGCCCGACGAGCACACAGGTCCGCCGGATCTCCTCCCTGCTGGCCAGCCGGCGCCGCGAGCTCCCGCGGCTGGTGCACAACCTCCGGAGGCTGACGGAGGCGGCGGCGCAGGAGGACGACGCGATCGAACGGGTTGTCGGCGCGGGCAACGCCACACTGGCCGCCGTCGCGTCGCAGGATGGCGCGCTGCGCGAGTCGTTGCGCCTGCTGCCCGGGACGCTGCACGCTGCCCGCTCGACTCTGGTCGACGCCGGGCCGTTCGCGCGGAGCCTGCGCCGGACCCTGACGGCGCTCGAACCGGCCGTGCCGGGGTTACGTAGGACGCTGGCCGATCTGCCCGACACGGCTCGTGGCCTGCTGCCGCTGCCGGCCGCCGGACTCGCGCGGTTCACGAGGGCGGTGGCCCCGCTGGGCCGTGAGGTGCGGCCGGCCAGCGCTGACCTGGGCGCGGCGCTGCCCGCCCTGCGTCGCGCGTTCTCGGTCATCGGCGAGACCACCAACATCCTCGGCTACGACCCGGGCGGCGGGCAGGAGGGCTTCCTGTTCTGGATCGGCTGGTTCGCCCACAACGCGAACTCGATGATCTCGACCCAGGACGCCCACGGCGCGGTGTGGCGTGGCATGGCGCTGGTGTCGTGCAGCTCGGTCAGCCAGGCCGGGGCGCCGGGAGAGCTGTTGCAAGACCTCCTCGGAACGTCGTCGGGATGCCCATGAGGAACGTGATCGCATGGTGACGCAGGCGCCTAGGCGCGGGGCGATCCTCGTAGCGCTCGTCTTCATCCTGGCCTCGATCGGCCTGAGCATGTTCGTGTGGAGCAGCCTCGGTGGAGGCATGCCGCTGAGCCCCAAGGGCTATCGCTTCCACGCGAGTTTCGAGAACGCCAGCCAGCTGCAGAGCAACGCCTCGGTGCGCATCGCGGGCGTCGACGTCGGCCGCGTCGTCGCCGTCGACCCCGACGGCCTGCGCACCGATGCGACCATCGAGCTGAAATCGGATTTCGCGCCGGTCCCCTCCGACACCCGCGCGATCCTGCGGCAGAAGACGCTGCTGGGGGAGACGTTCGTCGTGCTGACCCCCGGCAGCCGCGATGCGCCCAAGCTCGCGGAAGGCGGCACGCTCGCCGTGGCCAACATCGAGTCGACCCAGCCCCTCGACCGCGTGTTCGGCCTGCTCGACGCCGAGACCCGCGCCAACATCCAGTCGCTGTTCACCGACGGGGCGACGGCGCTGGGTGGCCGCGGGGCCGAGGTCAACCAGGCGCTCGGCGAGCTTGGGCCGCTCACCGACGATCTCGAGATCATGCTGGCGATCCTCGACCGCCAGCGCTCGTCCGTGGGCGGGCTGATCCGCGACTCGGGAACAGTCCTGCGGACGGTCGGGACCCATCGTGCCGCCGTGGCCGACATCGTGCGGGCGGGCGCTTCGGTAGCGTCGGCCACCGCGTCGCGCGACCGCGCGCTCACCGAGACCGTCCGGGCGCTCGCCCCGGCGCTGAGAACGCTGCGCCGGGCGTCGGGCGCCGTGACGCGCACGGCCACGGCGGCCGGTCCGGTGCTGAGCGAGCTGCGGCCCGTGGCGCCGCTCGTCGCTCCGGCGCTCGGTTCGCTGCGGCGGCTGGCGCCCCAGATGGAGGCGGTGCTCGCCGACCTCGACACCGCGCTGCCGGTGGCCAAGCGCGCTCTGCCGGCCACCGCGCACCTCATCCGGGCCCTCGGCCCGTTCATGGAGGTCGTCTATCCGGCTACGCGCGAGATCACGCCGATCATCGATCTGGTCCAAGCCAACCGTCGCGAGCTGATCGCCACGATGGCCAATGTGAGCTCGGCGACGCAGGCCACGGCGCCCGGAGTCGACGGCACACCCGTGCATTACCTGCGCGCGCACATCCCGTTTCATGAGGAGTCCATCGTCGGGTACGCCGAGCGGCTGCCCTCCAACCGCCACAACGCCTACTTCCGGCCCGGCGGCCTCGAGAGGATGGCCGACGGCGGTCTGCTGGCCTCGGACTGCAGCAACACGTCGAACCCGCAGATCGTCCCGGTGATCGGCAGCGGCGCCCCGCCGTGCCGCGTCCAGCCGCCGTGGACCTACGACGGCCGGACGGCGTACTTCCCGCACGTCGACCGCGCCCCGGAGGAGTGACGATGCCGAGTGCACGCGGCGTCGACGGGCCACGGCCTGATTGGATGCCCGCATGACCCTCACCGACGAGCAGCGCGACTTCGTTTCCGCGCTGCGCGACTTCTGCCAGCGGGAGGCGGGCACGCGCGAGCAGCGCGACGCGCTGACCGACCGCGGCCGCCATCCGCACAACCAGGCGCTGTACGAGCAGGTCGCCGAACTCGGGTGGCTGGGCGTGGCGATCGGAGAAGAGCACGGGGGCAGCGGCGGCGGCATGGTCGACCTCTGCTTGTTCCTGGAGGAGACCTCGCGCGGGATGCTGCCGATCGGCGGCTTTGGCGTGTCGATGATCGTCGCCGGCGCGTTCGAGCGCTTCGGCGCCGACGAGCAGAAGGCCGACATCCTCGGTGGGATCGTCGCCGGCAAGGTCGAGTCGATAGCCATGAGCGAGCCCGGCGCCGGCTCCGACGTGGGCGCGATGACCTGCCGGGCAGCCCGAGATAACGGCTCCTACGTCGTCAACGGCCAGAAGACGTGGATCTCCGAGGCCCATCTGTCTGAGCACGTCCTGCTCGTCTGCCGGACTGACGCCACCGGAGGCAAGCACGAGGGCATGACGATGCTCAGCGTCGCGCGCGGCACGGAGGGGATGGAGATCCGCCCGATCGAGACGATGGGTGGCGAGATCGTCAACGACATCTTCTTCACCGACTGCGTCGTGCCCGCCGACTGCCTGCTCGGCCAGGAGGGCGGCGCATGGATGCAGCTGATGACCGGGCTGAACGTCGAGCGCCTGATCCTCGCGGCGCTGATGCTCGGCACCGCGCAGCGCGCGTTCGACGACCTGCTCGGCTACGTCAAGGAGCGCGAGCAGTTCGGCCGGCCGGTCGGCTCGTTTCAGGCGCTCAAGCACCGGATCGCCGACCTCGCGACCGAGGTCGAGTGCTGCCGGCTGCTGACCTACGACGTGGCGCGCAAGGTCGACGCGAACCCGACCGCGCTGTTCCCGCGCGAGGCGTCGATGGCCAAGCTCAAGGTGACCGAGACGGCCAAACGCGTTGCGCTGGAAGGGATGCAGATGATGGGTGGCTACGGCTACGCGACCGAGTACGACATGGAGGGCCACGTGCGCACGACGCTCGTCTCGACCATCTACGGCGGAACCAGCGAGATCCAGCGCGACATCATCGGCAAGACGCTGGGGCTATGAGCAGCGTCCTTCCCGACCCGTCGGAGTACGCCGCGCTGACGCCGTCGCCCGGCTCCCCGGTGTGGCGCGCGTTCAACGACGTGCGCCTGCTGTCGACGTCGGGCTACGCGACGCTGCTGCAGGTTGCTCATCCCACGGTGGGGCACGGCGTTCATCAGTACTCGTCGTTCACCAAGGATCCCTGGGGCCGGCTGTTGCGCACGCTCGACTACGTCCACGGAACCATCTACGGCGGCCCTGAGCTGGCCGGCTCGATCGGCAAGCGGGTTCGAGAGCTGCACCGCACGATCAAGGGCGAGAAGCCCGACGGCGAGCGCTACAGCGCGATGGAGCCCGATGCGTTCGCCTGGGTCCACGCCACGCTGGCGGCGGCTGTGGTGCAGGGCCACGCGCAGTTCGTGGCGCCGCTGCCGCGCCACGAGATCGAGGCGTTCTGGGCGCAGTGGCGCGACGTCGGGCGGCTGGTCGGGGTGCGCGACCGCGACCTCCCCGAGAGCTGGACCGAGTTCGAGGCCTACTTCGACAGCGTGGTGGCCTCCGAGCTTGAATGGACACCGGCGATTCCCGAGGTTCTCGCGACGCTCGCAGCCTCCAAGCCGCCCAACGTCCCCGGTTTGCACCCGGCCCTCTGGCGCGTGCTGCGCGCTCCGATGGGACGCCAGCTGCACGTGCAGACGATCGGGCTGCTGCCCGCGGACCTGCGCCGGCGGCTCGGGCTCGCCTACACCCGGCGCGACGCGACGACGTTCGACCGCCTGGCCGCGATCTCGCGGCGCTCGGGCCCGCTCGTCCGGGGGCCGCTGCGGGAGTTCGGGCCGTCCTACGTCCGCTGGCGCCACAAGGCGCTCGCCCGCGGCGACGTCGCGAGCCGGACACCGGCGGCCCAAGCCGCGACCGCCTGACGGCGCCGGTTGCCAGCGAGATTGTGCGTGCGGGGTTCGGATTGGGTAACACTCCGCACATGACGCGCGGTCTCAGCGATCGGCTCGACCTGCGTCTACCTGCGCGGGCGGAGTCGATTCCGCGCATCCGGCACGCGGTCATCGCGTTCGCGAGCGACCACGGATACGAGGACGCTGGCGCGATCGGCCTCGCCGTGACCGAGGCCGCGACGAACGCGGTGCTGCACGCCTACATCGACGGAGAGCCGGGCGACCTTCGTGCTGTCGCGTGCGTGAAGCCTGACCAGCTCATCGTGGTGGTTCGCGACTGGGGCTCGGGCATGGGTCCGCGGCTCGACACGCCGGGTCTCGGGCTCGGCCTGCCGACGATCGCGACGCTGACGACGTCGTTCGACGTCGAGGCCGCCGACGGCGCCGGCACGCTGCTGCGCATGCATTTCTCGCGGGCAACCGCCGCCGCTGCCTAGGATTGCGCCATGACGCGCTTTCGCGGCCTGCTGCTCCTCGCGGTTCCGCTCGCCTTCGTCGCCCCTGCGGCCGCTGAGACCGGCCCGCCGCCGGTGCCCGGCGAGACCCGCTCGGTCGTCCTCGTAGGCAACAACTGGGATGGGACGACCGACGTCCTCGACCCCTACACGCTCGAGCGCCTGGACCGCATCAACGTCATCCCTGATCAGGCGGAACGCGACGCGGAGATCATGATGGCACCCGACAAGGCGCTGTTTTTCACCGCGATCCGCGAGCAGGTGGGGGAGGGGCACAACCAGTACAACGACGACGTCTTCAGCTCGCACGACGGGCGCACCATCTACGTCAGTCGCCCGAGCTACGCCGACGTCGTGGCGATCGACCTGGCGACCAAGAAGATCGTCTGGCGCACGCCGGTCGAGGGCTATCGCTCCGACCACATGGCGATCCATCCCGACGGCACGAAGCTGCTGGTTTCGGCCTCGACAGGCAACGTCGTCCACCAGATCGACACGGTCACGGGCGCGATCACCGCCCAGTTCGACTCGGGTGACTCGCCGCATGAGAACAACTACTCGGCCGACGCCTCGGAGATCTTCCACGCGAGCATCGGGCGGGTCTATCTGCCCAGCGACTCCCCTGAGGAGGACCGTACGACCAAGGGCAAGCGCGTCTTCAAGGTCCTCGATGCGAAGACGCTCGCGGTCAAGAAGGAGCTCGACATGGGGGCCAAGCTCGAGGAGGCGGGCTTCCCGGACATGAGCTCGGCGGTGCGGCCGATGGCGCTGGCGCCCGATGAGCGCCACCTGTACTTCCAGGTCTCGTTTTTCCACGGCTTCGTCGAGTACGACCTGCAGACCGACAAGGTGCTGCGCATCGCCAAGTTGCCGATCAGCGAGGAGACCCAGAAGCTGCCGCGCACCTCCTATCTGCTGGACTCGGCCCACCACGGCTTGGCGATGAACCCGAGGGGCGACAAGCTCTGCGTCGGCGGGACGATGTCGGACTATGGCGCGATCGTCGACCGCAAGACGTTCGCGGTCCAGCGCGTCAACGGGATCAGGAAGCCGTACTGGTCGACCAACAGCTACAACGGCCGGCATTGCTACATCTCGGGCAGCGGCGACGATTCGGTGTGGGTCGTCTCCTACACCGCGGGTCGCAAGCTGGCCAGGGTTCCCGTCGGCTTCCACCCGCAGCGCGTCCGCAACGGCGTCGCGCGGCTCGACATCTACCCGGCGAGCCCGGGGGCGGACGAGGCGTTCAGGTTCGCGCTGTACGCGCCGAAGGTCCCGTTCGTGGTCGGCGCCGGCCGCGAGGCCCTGGGATGCCGAGCGAAGGGCGCGACCGCGCTTCGCCTGGCGAGTTGCGCGGTGCGGATCGTGCGCCGCGGGACCGAGATGGCCTCGGGCGAGCGGATCGTGCGCGACCGAAAGGGCTACCGCGTCGACGTCGACCCGACGAAAACCGGCGCCAAGCGTCTGCGCGGCAAGACCCTGCGGGCGACCCTAATCGCCGCCGGCACCGACACCCAGGGCCGCACGCAGACGATCCGCCGCAAGGTCACGCTCCGCGGCTGACCGTCGCCGGCTGGGCGGTCGTATCCCCGTATTTCTCAGCCGGCCTGACCGCTGGCGTCGATGACCGGCGCGTCGGGCGGGCAGGCCACCGAGCGCTCGGCCGCGGCGCGCTCGGCGAACCGCCGGTTTGCCTCCGAGCCGAGGATGAACACGTCGGGCTGATCGCCCGGCACGCGGCGCTCCGCCACGAAAGCCAGGAACGGGATGCCCGGGTATGGCGTGCCGGGCGGGCACGCCCGAGCGGCTCGGGCCAACGCCTCGACCTGCTCGGCCGAGAGCAGCTGCCGCGGCCCGGAGTCGGCGAACGGCCGCGTGTGCGGGCGTGGGTCGGAGGGGGAGAGCAACAGCGAGCCGCTCTGGGCGACCAGCAAGAGGGCGGCGCCGGCGGCGAGCAGTCGCCAGCCCGGAGTTCGGTCGAGGATCCAGGCGACGCCGCCGGCCGCCAGCACCACCAGTGCCGGCTCTGCGACCTGCACGGCGTTGACGTAGGTCCCGAGCTTGATCACGGTGACCCCGAGCAGCAGCCCGCCGGCTGCTGCTGCCGCGACCGTTCGCAGCAGCACCTCGTCGCCTGGGCGTCTCCGCGACGCGAGACCGAGGCCCGCGAGCACCACGAGCGGTAGCGCGTTCCACGCCTCCTGGGCGAGCAGCCCGGGCAGGTGGCGCAGCGCGGTGCTGCCGCTCTGGGCCTGCGCCACGACGACGGCGCGCCAGACGTCTGCGCCCCAGATCGCCGTCGCGATCGCAGCGAGCGCCACCGCCGTCGCGGCGAACCAGGCGAGCGAGCGTCCGCGGGCGTGGCCGGCGAGCAGGATCGCCAGCGCTGGGAGCGCGAACGAGAGCTTCGTCCCGGCCGCCAGCGCCGCCAGCGTCCCGGCCGGCGCCGCCCCGCCCGGCCGTGCGGCGGCCAGCGCGGCGCCGAGCAGCAGCGGGGCGCCGAGGGTCTCAGGCGTCAGCAGCGCGTTCTGGTGGAGCATGACCGGCATCAGCGGCGTGAGGACGCCGGCCGCCGCTGCGAGCCACGCCCGGCCGGTCAGGCGCCACGTCGCGAACCCGACCAGCAACGCAGTGGCCAGGGTCACCAGCTCGAGGCCCCCGCGTAAGGCAGTGAGCGAGTCGTCGATCCAGAGCAACGCCGCGCCGACCATGTAGACCGGCGGAGGTTGGGCCGCCGCGACCTCGCTGTAGATGTCGAGCCCGCCGAGGAGCTGCCGCGCAGTCAGCGCGTAGATGCCGTCCGACGTGCTCCAGAACGCCTCCCCGCGCATGAAGCCGAGCGTCGTCAGCAGCGCCGCCGACGCGAGAAGGCAGAAGAGCGCCGGGGCCAGCAGGTCGCGTCGTGGGCCGGTCCCGCTCACGCGCGGAAGGTAGCTTGCGGCGGATGAGAAGGCGCGCCCTCCGGCTGCCGCGGGGCGCCCGCTCGGTTCCCGCTACGGCCTGGAGCGCCAGCGGCTCGCGCTGGCGCGCCCGACCGGTAACCCTGATCGCGCTGGTGGTCGGACTGTGGCTGTTCGGCACGGGCGAGGCGATGCTGATCGAAGCGGGGATCGGCAACTCCCCCTGGACGGTGTTCTCCGAAGGGCTCGGCGACCGGCTCGGCATCTCCATCGGCGCCGCGACGTTCGCTACGAGCGTGGCCATCCTGCTCGCCTGGCCGGCGCTGCGCGAGCGCCCGGGCCTCGGCACCATTGCCAACGCCGTGGTCATCGCCGTCGCGCTCGACGTGATGTCGCCCGTGCTGCCACAGCCCGACGCGCTGTCGCTCGCGCTCGTCCAGACGCTGGCCGGGATCGCGATGGTGGGGGTGGGAAGCGGTCTCTACCTGACGTGCAACCTCGGCCCGGGCCCGCGCGACGGGCTCATGACCGGCCTGCACCGCGTGCTCGACCAGCCCGTCGCCCGGGTCCGGCTGGCGATCGAGGTGTCGGCCGTCGCGGTCGGCTGGGCGCTCGGCGGGACCGTGGGCGTGGGGACGGTGCTCTTCGCGCTGTTGATCGGCTCGGCGGTCGCGCTCGGGCTCGCCGCCGCCGCGGCCGCGTCGGCGGCAGACTCCTAGTGTCGTGAGTCGCTGATTCGTCGACGAACAGCGGGTCCCTAGAGAGCCTTCAGAACACTAGCGGCGGGCCACCGTGATCGTGCGGACGGCGGGGCGGCAGCCGGGCGCGCTCGTGCGAACCATCACGCGGCCGGCGGTGCGGAAGGTCCGGACGGTGGTGGCGCGGCCGTCGGGCGCTACCGCGACAGTTCGCCTGCCCAGCGTCAGTCGTGCGCTGCGTACGCACCGCGCCGATGACGAACTGAGCCGGAGGCGATAGCTGGTCTTACGACCCACGACCGTACGCGTCGGGGTGAGCGTCATCCGCAGGCGAGCACGCCGGACGGCCGCCCTCTGGCAAGGCTGCGTCGCCTCGGCGAGATCGGTGACGCCCGCGTCGCGCTGGCCATCGCCGACGAGGAGGGGCTCGACGCGGTCACGATGCATCGGGTCGGCCGCGAGCTCGGGGTGGGGACGATGACGCTCTACGGCTACTTCCCCAGCAAGAGCGAGCTACTCGACGCCGTCATCGACGCGACGGTGGAGGGCATCGAGATCCCCGACGGCAGCGGTGACCGGCCCTGGCGCGAGGAGCTGCGCGTGCTGGCCGAGCGAGCGCTGGAGCTGCTGACGCGCCACCCGTCGCTGGTCGCGCTGCGCCTGCGCCAGCCGGTGGTCCGTCCCGACGCGCTTGCCTTCGGCGAGGCCGGGATGCGCCTCCTGCAGCGGGCCGGCTTCGGCGCCGACGAGGCCGCGCAGGCGTTCCGGCTGATCTTCACGTTCGTGGTGGGCTACGCCGGCTTCAGCCCAGCCCGGTCGACCGGGGCCGACCGGGCTCAGGCTGCAGCCGCCATCTCGAACCTGCCGGCCGAGCAGTTCCCGGTGCTGACCGCCGCTGTCACGGAGGCCAGCCAGGCGATGAGCGGGCACGAGCAGTTCGCCTACGGTCTCGAGCGGATCCTCGACGGCCTGCAGATTCGCGCCGACGCGCTGGGCGCGCCGTGAGAGTTCTCCCACGTGTCGGAATGGCGGCGCGGATCGTGCACCTGGGCGCCCAGGAGCCCGCGGTCGTCGAGGAGGTGCGCGAGGACGGCCGCGTGGTCGTCGCGGCGGGCATTACGTTCGTGCTGCACCCGACGACCGGCCGCTTCGTCCGCAACGTCAGACTCCTAAGCCGCGTCGCTGGCGTCGCGCTTCTCCGCGCGCCGTTGCCCGGGCACCCGCCGGGCCACCCGGCCGATCGGCTCGAGCGATCCCTGCAGTGCTTCGAGCTGGTTGCCGAGCTGCTCGAGCCGGACCTCCAGGCGGTCCATCGTCTCCGGCAGGCTCGCCAGGTGCTGCTGGACCTCGACGAGCACCGGCATCGCTGCCTCGATCGTCGCCATCCGCGCATCGATCTTCGTGATGCGCTCCGTCGCCTCGGCCACCCGCTCCATGTCGGCGCGCAGCTCCGGGAGGACCCGGGTGGCGTCGGCGACGTCCTCGAGCACCGCGGTGTTGCGCGCCATGCTCGCGGTGTCCTGGGCCATGCCCGGCAGGACGCGCAGCGCCCCGAGCAGGTCGGCCGAGAGCCCAGGCAGCCGGTCGATGGGAAACGGAAGCCGCGCCATGGCCCGAACGCTACCCGTGCGACGCTTCGCGTATCGCCTTCCCCGTCGCTGTCCTCGTCATCGTTCTCGCCATGCTGTCCTCGCCCGCCGGCGCCGAGCAGGTTCCTCGCCCGCCGGGCGAGGCGCCACTGCGCTTCCGTGACGAGATCTTCAAGCGCATCGCCGTCGATCGCGGACTGCCCTACGGGGGCGCGCCGGGGCGGTCCGGCGAAGCCGAGCGGCTCCTGCTCGATCTCTACCGGCCTCGCGGTGACCGGCGGGCGCGGCGTCCGGCGATGGTGTGGGTCCACGGCGGCGGCTTCGCCAGCGGCAGCCGTTCGCACGAGACCCTACGGGCGCTGGCGCTGGGCTCGGCGCGCCGCGGCTACGTCGCGCTGTCGGTCGACTACCGGATCCTCACGTCACAAGGCTGCGACGTCGGCGAAGACGGCTGCCGGGAAGTCGCGTTCGAAGACCAGCACGACGTGCAGGCGGCGGTGCGGTGGTTGCGCCGCCACGCGGCTCGCTACCGGATCGATCCGACGCGGATCGCTGTGGGCGGGACGTCGGTCG
>Ga0136633_1000890_pt1 | contig 22279 bp, 17 predicted proteins | sample AntDrymeUQ832206_2_FD_105494 | JGI IMG/M metagenome (GOLD analysis project Ga0136633, IMG submission 105494) | Polar desert sand microbial communities from Dry Valleys, Antarctica - metaG UQ83 (22.06) | ecosystem: Environmental > Terrestrial > Soil > Desert | place: Antarctica: Dry Valley...
ACGGACGAACGCGACGACGCACAGACGCAGATCGCCGCACTCACGGACGAACGCGACGACGCACAGACGCAGATCGCCGCGCTGACGGACGAACGCGACGACGCACAGACGCAGATCGCCGCGCTCACGGACGAACGCGACGACGCACAGACGCAGATCGCCGCGCTGACGGACGAACGCGACGACGCACAGACGCAGATCGCCGCGCTGACGGACGAACGCGACGAGGCGCAGGCGCAGATCTCCGCGCTTGCCGCCAGGGGCGCCGACGCCGCCGGGCAGGCCGACGCGCTGGCGGCCGAGCGCGACGCCGCGCGCAGGCAGATCGAGCAGCTCACGGCCCAGCGTGACGACGCGCGGGCGCGGATCGAGGAGCTCGCGAGCCTGCTCGACGAGGCGCGTGCGGAGATCGCCGAGACGGCGCAGGCACGCGAGGCCGCCGGCGCCCGCATCGAGGAGCTGGTCGGCGAGCGCATGGATCTGCGCGAGCGCATCGAAGAGCTCGTCGCCGAGCGCGAGGGCGCCCGCGCGGAGATCGAGGCGCTGCGCGCGCAGCACGCGCGCGCCGCCGCCGATGTCGAGGAGCTGTCGGCCGAGCGCGACGGCGTCATGCAGCAGGTCAGCTCGCTGGCGTCGGCGCTGGACGCCGTTCGCGACGAGCGCGCGATCGTCGCCGGCGAGCGCGATGAGGCGCTCGCCGAGATCGAGCGGATCGCCGGCGAACTCGGTGCGGCCCGTGCCGACGCGGCGCAGCGCGGCGAGGAGGACGCGGAGGCCCAGCGCGATCTCGAGCGGGCGCTGAACACGGCGCTCGCGGAGGTCGACCGGCTGGCGCAGCTCGAGGGCGCGCTGAGCGGCGACCTCGAGGACGCGCTGGACGACATGCGCCGGGCCGGAGAGCGCCTCGCGCAGGAGGAGCGCGACCGCGCGGAGCTCGAACGCCGCCTCGACGGGGCGCTTGCCGCGGCGACGCGAGCTCAGCAGCAGGCGCAGGCCGACGAGGCCGCGCGCGCCGCGCTCGAAGCGCGCATCGACGAGCTGTCCTCGACGAGCGAGGAAGCCGCGCAGCACGCACAGGAGGCACGCGAGGCCGCGCTCGAGGCGGCCGCCGAGGCCGCGCGGGCGGCGCAGGAGCGCGCGGCCGCCGAGGCCGACGCGCGCGCGGCGCAGCGTGCCGCCGAGGATCAGGAGCGCGCGGAGGCACGCGAGCAGGAGGCGCGCGAGGCTCAGGAGCGCCTGGCGCGGCGCCGGGCGGAAGACGAGCAGAAGCGCAGCGCCGCCGAGCAGGAGCGCCACGAGCAGGAGTCCGCGCTGCGCGCCGAGGCCGAGGCGCGCCGCCAGGAGCGCCTCGCGCGCCGCGAGCAGGCCGAACGGCTCGCCGCGCTGAAGCGCAGCCCGGCGGCCGAGCGCAGCCCGGCGGCCGAGCACAGCCCGGCGGCAGAGCGCAGCCCCGCGCCCCAGCGTAAGCCCCGGCGCGAGCCGGCGGTCGAGGGCGGGGAGCGGGCGGCACCGAAGCGGGCAGCATCGACGCGCGTCAGCACGCTGCCGCGCGAGCGTCCGGCGCGGCTGCGCGCACGCTCGCGCTGGCTGCCCTCCGAGCACGTCGTCGGTGCCCTGCTGGTGCTCGTGGCAGCCGCCGCGGCGGCGCTGCTGATCTTCGGCGTGCTGCGCGTCGCCGTCACGTAGCCGCGGCGCGCGCGGCGCTCAGTCCGGCGTGATGGCCGTGCTCGGCGACGGCGACGGCGGCGGCGGCGGCGGCGCGGCCGCACCGGCTCCCGGCGCCGCGGTGCCCCCCGGCGTCGCAGCGCCGGCGCCCGGCGTCGCCGTGCCCGCCCCGGGCGCCGTCGCTCCGGCTCCCGGCGTGATCGGCGCCCCGCCGGCACCCGCCTGCGACGTTCCGGCGGCGGGGCCGGGCTGCGGCGCCGGCGCCGGCGTCGCGCCGGCCGAGAAGGCCGGGCTGAGCGGCGTTCCCGTGGCGGTCGCCGACCCGCTCGCCGGCACGCTGAACAGCACGAGCCGGCCGACGATCGCCAGCGTGCCCTTGCCGATCGGATCGAGCTCGAGCAGGCGCTTGGCGGCGGCATTCGCGCCGCGACGGTCCGCCATGTCGAGCGCAAGCGCCATCAACCTGCGCCACGCCGTGATGCTGTAGGGCTGGCGGTCGACGGCGGCGAGCAGGTGGCGCCGCGCATCCAGCAGGCGCCCGCGGTTCTGCGCGAGGTCCGCGGCGGCCAGCAGCGGGCGCACCGACGTCGGATCCAGGCGCGCGCCGGTCTCGGCCTCCGCGGCGGCAGCTCGCAGCTCTCCCTCCCCCGCCTTCGTCGACACCGCCAGGGCGGAGCTGGCCTTGGAGTCCGCCCACAGCGGCAGCAGCGCCGAGACCATCACGACGCCGAGCACGACGCAGGCGAGTGTCAAGGCCGCCACGCGCGGCGTCAGGGCTCCACCGTCGCGCGCGTCGCCCGCGATCGTTGCGTCACGCCGCTCGCGGCGCACGGGGATCGCCACCAGCACACCGAGAAACAGCAGCGCCGGGACGGTCACGCCCGGGATGTCCCAGTCGAAGTCCACGAACCCGTGCACGAGCCAGGCGACGGCGCCGGCGAACAGCGCGACGGCGATGTCGCGCTCGCGCCCGTCCGCCATGCCTCGCACGCGGGCGAGCGCCGCAAACAGCAGAAACCCGAGCGCGCCCATCCCCAGCGCCGTGCCGACGATCCCGGTCTCGGCGAGAAACTGCAGCGGCACGCTGTGCGGCTGCAGCACCTCGAGCTCGACGCGGCGGTACATGAGGTGGGTGACCGCAAACGAGCCGGCGCCCCAGCCCGCCAGCGGCTTGTCCGACCACGCGCCGCCGGCCTCCTGCCACCACACCCAGCGATTGCCCGAGTTCGAGGAGACGATCCGCGTGGGGTCGGAGTCGCGGTCCTGGCTGACCTTCGTGAACTCGTGCCACGCGTCGTCGAAGAATCGGCCCGGCCCGCCCTTGGACGTCGCGATTCCGACGACGACGATCAGCGCGAGGATGCCCGCCATCGTGCCGAGCCCGCGCCACACCATCCGCGTCGACTCGTCGCTCCAGCGCAGGCGCTCCTCCATGCGCAGCATCGCCCAGGCCGCGATCATCAGGCCGATCAGGCTGCCCGCCATGACCATCGCGAGCACGATGCCCTCGGGGGTGCGCTCGTCCAGCGGCACTTTGATCCCCTTCAGCGCCGGGCGGCTGAACGCGAGCGCCAGCGGCGGGACGAGCGTCACGATCGTGGCACCGAGCACGGCCAGCCCGCGCAGCCGCTGGCCGCCGAGCAGCGTCATCACCGCGATCGCGGACATCAGCGCGACGAGGCCGCCGCGCGAGTAGGTCATGCCGAGACAGCACAGCAGCACGAACAGGGCCGCGAGCGCCGCAAGGCGCACGCTCTGCCGGCGTCCGCGATCGGTCGTCAGGCGCAGCGCGATCGGAACCGCCAGCACGGCCACGAGCGCGAGCGCGTTCCAGTACTGCAGCGGGTCGCGCAGGCGCGACGCGACGTTCGTGTGGTTGAAGTCCACGCCGAGCAGGTGCACGCCCGGCATGACCTTGCCCGCCAGCGCATACAGGGCGCACGCGACCGCGACGAGCAGCCAGCCGTGGGCGACGCGCTCGATCGCGCGCGGAGCGCTCGAGCCCGCCGTGATCGCGAGCACGACGACGAGCGTGTAGGCGACGCCGCGGTTCAGCGCGGCCCACGAGTTGTCCGGTGCCACCGACCACAGCAGCGAGATCCCGCACCAGACCGCAAAGCCGGCGAGCAGGCCGACGCCGATCCACGCCTCGATCGGCGCGCGCAGCGAGAGGCTGCGCGAGTACAGCCAGCCGACGGCCGCGCCGACGGACACGAGCGCGACGCCGAGCTGCAGCCGCGGCTCGATCGGCAGCCCGATCGCGCCGCGCGCGAAGACCGCGTACCCGCAGGCGGCGAGCAGCGCGGCGACGAGCGCGGTGCCCGGGTGAGGTCTGCGGCCCCGGGCCTGCCGCACGCCCACGCGCGTGGCGACCCGTGCGCTCGGGGGGGTCGTGACGGCCATGGGTGACGGCCGTCGATGCTAGCGTGAGGACCTGTGATCCGGCGCACCCTGCCCATCCTGCTCGTCTTCGCCCTGAGCCTGGCCTGGACCGTGCCCGCCGCCCAGGCGCGCACGGACCAGCAGCTGGCGCTCGCGATCCTCAACGACTACGTCCGCAGCGGCGGCAAGATCGATGCCTGCAAGTACACGCAGGCCGAGCTCAAGCGCATCAAGAACGCGATTCCCGCCGACAACCGCCAGTACGGCGCAGCGCTGATCGCAGCGCTCGACGACGCGACCGCCGCGCGCGCGCAGGGCGCCTGCGACAAGAAGAAGCAGGCCGCCACGCCCGCCGGCGTCGCGACGCAGGGCACGCCGCCCAGCGGCGCCGCCGCGCCCGCCGCCGGCGCCGGCAGCGCCCCCGGCGCCAAGGGCGCTGCGCCGGCGGCGACGCCCGGCGCCCCCGCGCGGGCTCAGGCCCCGCCGACGCCGACGGCCGAGCCGAGTCCCGTGACCTCGATCGCGACCGACGACTCGATCGCGCTCGCCTCGCGCGCGACGGACGTCGCGTCGGACCCGCCGTTCCCCGTCCTGCTGCTGATCGTGCTCGCGGGCATGCTCGCGCTCGGTGCGCTGATGTTCGGCGCCGCGCGCTGGTTCGCCTGGGAGCCCGTATGGACGGTGCGCTTCCGCCACGCCGCCGGCGAAGCCGGCTGGCGGGCCTCCTCGACGTTCTCGGAGTTCGCCGACTTCGTGCGCATGGGGCGCTGAGCTCTCTGCTGCTCGAAGGTCGCCACTTGCTGATCACCGGCGTCCTCACCGAGGGCTCGATCGCGTTCGCCGTCGCCCGGCGCGCGCAGGAGGAGGGCGCGCAGATCGTGCTCACGGGCTTCGGCCGCGGGATGCGGATCACGACGCGGATCGCCAACCGCCTGCCCGACCCGCCGGACGTGCTCGAGCTCGACGTCAACGACCCCGAGCACATCGCCGCCGCAGTCGAGGACATCGAAGGCCGCTGGGGCGCGCTCGACGGGATCCTGCACGCGATCGCGTTTGCGCCCGAGGACGCGCTCGGAGGCAAGTTCCTCGACACGCCCGCCGACAGCGCGCAGACCGCGTTTCTCACCAGCGCCTACAGCCTCAAGGCGCTCGTCGCGCCGTTCGCCGACCTGCTCGAGCGCGGCGAGCACGGCTCGATCGTCGGGCTGGACTTCGACGCCACCGTCGCCTGGCCGGCCTATGACTGGATGGGCGTCGCGAAGGCCGCGCTCGAGTCCGTCAACCGCTACCTCGCGCGTGACCTCGGCGCCCGCGGCCTGCGCTCGAACCTCGTCTCCGCCGGGCCGATCAAGACGATCGCGAGCGGCTCGATCCCCGGCTTCGAGATCCTTGCGGGAGCCTGGGACGCGCAGGCGCCGCTGGCGTGGGATCCGACGGACGCCGACCCGGTCGCCGACGCCTGCCTGTTCCTGCTGTCAGGCCTCGCGCGCGGCGTGACCGGTGAGATCGTGCACGTCGACGGCGGCTATCACGCGATGGGCGCGCCGCTGGCGCCATCGGCGTCCGAGGCGGACGCCGACGACGCGCCCGCGCCGAGCGAGTAGACCGCCCGCCACCACAGCTCCGCGAGCACGCGGATCGCCTCGTTGATGTCGCGACCGCCGCGCAGCACCTCGACCGTGAGATGGCGCTCGACCATCGCGCACAGCGCCTGCGCCGCGATCCGCGCCGAGATGTCGTCGGGCGCGATGCCGCGCTCCTGGTCGCGCGCGATGCGCGCCTCGGCACCGGCGACGAAGCGCGACACGTAGGGCTCCCACTCGGCCGGCAGGTGCTCGTGCTCGCCGTGCAGGCTCGCCGCGAGCATCAGGATGCGCCCGTTGCGGTTGACGACGGCGACAAAGCGCTGGATCGCCAGGCGCAACTCCAGGCGCGGCTCGCCGGAGCCCTCGAAGTACGGCGATCCGGCGGCGTACATGTCCGTGAACGCGTGCTGGATCAGGCGGTCCATGACCGCGCGCTTGTTGGCGAAGTAGAAGTAGACCGTCGTGCGGCTGACGAACGCGCGACGCGCGATGCGGTCGATCGTGACCTGCTCGTGCGAGCCCTCGCCCAGCAACTCGCGCGCCGCCGCGAGGATCGCGTCCTCGGTCGCGTTGCGCGGGGTCAGCGCCTCGGCCGGGGGCGGTGTCATCGATGCGCCCCGAAATGCGCCGCGATGCGCTCGCGCGTCTGCGTCGGCTCGACGACCTCGTCGACGAAGCCCGCTGCCGCCGAGACGAAGACCGGCAGGTGCTCGTCCTCGTAGGCCGCCGCCAGCGTCGCGGGATCGCCGCCCGCCTGCAGCTCGCGGCGCGCCGTGATCTCGATCGCCTGCGTCGCGCCCATCACGCCGATCCTGGCGCTTGGCCAGGCGAAGGTGAGGTCGTGTCCGAGGTCGCGGCAGTTCATGACGATGTGCGCACCACCGTACGCCTGACGGAGAGTAACGGTCACGCGGGGCACTGTGGAGACGGCGAACGCGCGCAGCAGGTTGGCGCCGCGCCGCAGCACCGCGACCTGCTCCTGGCGCACCCCCGGCCGGAAGCCCGGCGTGTCGGCGAGGACCAGGATCGGCAGCCCGAACTTGTTGCAGAAGTCGACGAACCACGAGCCCTTGTCCGCCGCGTCGGCATCCAGCGTGCCCCCGAGGTGCTTGGGCTGATTGGCGACGACGCCGATCGGACGACCGTCCATGCGCGCGAGGCCGACGACCATGTTGCGCGCCCAGCGCGGCCCGAGCTCGAGCAGCGCGCCGCCGTCGACGAGGTGGCGGATGACGTCGCGCACGTCGTAGACCTTGCGCTGGTTGGCCGGCACGTGGCGCGAGGGGTCGCCGGCGGGCGGCTCGCGCGGCGGCGCCAGCGGCAGCGCGCCGCCGGCCTTGCCCGGCAGGTGGGCGAGCACGTCGCGCACGAGGTCGCCGGCCGCGACGTCGTCCTCGGCGTCGAGGTGCGAGACGCCGGTCTTGGCGTGCACCTTCGGGCCGCCGAGGTCCTCCGCGCTGACGCGCTCGCGCGTCACGCGCTCGATGATCTTCGGCCCCGTGAGGAACATGCGCGCCTCCGGGCCGGCCATCATCACGAGGTCGCCGAGCGCGGGCGAGTAGGCGCCGCCGCCGGCGCACGGGCCGCCGATGACGGAGATCTGCAGCGCATTCGAGCGCGACTGCGCGCGGAAGATCGCGGCGTACGCGGCAAGCGCGGCGACGCCCTCCTGCAGGCGCGCGCCGCCGGAGTGCGGAAAGCCGACGACGGGCGCCCATGCGCGCTCGCCCATCTCGATCGTGCGGACGATCGTCTCGCCGCCCGCGGCGCCGAGCGAGCCGCCCTTGAACGTGCCGTCCTGCGCCCAGATGTACACGGCACGCCCGCCGACCTTGCCGCTGCCCGCGATGACGCCGTCGCCGACCGCTGAGCGATGCGTGTGAAACGTGCCCGGGTCGCACAGCAGCTCGGCGCGCGCACGCGCGAGCTTGACCGGCTCATGGATGACGGCGGTGTCGCCCGCCGGTGCAGCGGAGCCGTTGCCGGCGGCGGCCTTGGCCTTGTGGGCACGACCGGCCGGTGCCATCGGGGCCCCCGGCGCCACGGCGCCGTCAGCCTTCACATGGGCGGGCTGCGGCACCGGGGTCGTCATTTCAGGTCACGCCTTCCTGATCGCAAGACACGCGTTCTGGCCTCCGAAGCCGAACGAGTTGCTCAGTGCCAGCTCGAGCCCCGGCGCCTCACGCGGGCCGTCGGGGACGTAGTCCAGATCGCACTCGGGATCCGGTTCCCCGAAGTTCAGCGTCGGCGGCAGGATCCCTCGGTCGAGCGCCCCGAGGACCGCGACGGCCTCGACGGCGCCGGCCGCGCCGAGCAGGTGTCCGATCGCCGACTTCGTGCTCGACACCGGCGGCGAGCCGCCGTTGAACACGGAGTGGATCGCGAGCGTCTCGATCTTGTCGTTGAACGGCGTCGACGTGCCGTGGGCGTTGATGTAGCCCACCTCGCTCGGCTCCACGCCGGCGTCGGCGAGCGCCGCGCGCATCGCCTTCTCGGCACCGCGCCCGGTCTCGTCGGGCTGGGTCATGTGGAAGGCGTCGCTGGACGCGCCGTAGCCGGCGACGTAGCCGAAGATCTTTGCGCCGCGCTCGCGCGCGAGGTCGCCGCGCTCGAGCACGATGCAGCCCGCGCCCTCGCCCATCACGAAGCCGTCGCGACGCTTGTCGAAGGGCCGCGACACGCCTTCCCTGGAGAGCGCGCCCATGCGCTCGAAGGCGGCCATGCACAGCGGCACCATCGCGGCCTCGGTGCCGCCCGCGACGACGACGTCGGCCTCGCCGCGCTCGATCATGCGCTTGGCCTCGCCGATCGCGTGGCTGCCCGTCGCACACGCCGACGAGACGCTGAAGCTCGGCCCGTGAGCGCCGAGCTCGATCGCGATCATGCCGGCAGCCGCGTTGGGCATCATCATCGGCACGAACAGCGGCGAGACGGCACGCAGGCCGCCGCCGAGAAACGCCTCGCACTCGTCGACGAGCGTCTTCAGGCCGCCGATGCCGGTGCCCATGATCACGGCGAGGCGCTCTGGGTCGACGTCGTTGGGCAGGCCGGCCTCGGCGGTCGCCTGCGCCGCGGCGCAGACCGCAAGCTGCGTGTAGCGGTCCGAGCGACGCGCCGCCTTCGCGTTCATCGCGGTGGTCGGGTCGAAGTCCGAGCACGGAGCAGAGCCGTCGACGACGCCCGACTTGCGGTCGAGCAGCGCGTCGAAGAACGCGTCCGGGCCCTCGGCGATCGAGGACACGACGCCGCGACCGGTGATCGCGATGTCGACGTGCTCGCCGGGATGTGAGGACGCGCGCGGGGTCACGCCGGCGACCCCTCCTTGGCATCGACCAGTCGCATCGTCAGCTCGATCGCCGCGCCGACGGACTCGATCGGCTTGAGGTCGTCGTCGGAGATCGTCACGCCGAAGCGGTCCTCGAGCGACTTGACGAGCTCGACGAGGTCGAGCGAGTCGACATCGAGCTCGGACCACGTGTTGTCCGGGGTCGCCTCCTTGGCGCCCGGCACCTTGATCGCCTCGAGCTGGTCGCGGATCTCTTCGAGGACGTCGTCCTTTGTTACAGCCATGCAGGTGCTCCTCTCATGCGGCCATCCCGCCATCGACGGCGATCGTGGCCCCGTTGACATACGCCGCATCCTCCGAGCAGAGGAAGGACACGGCGTGGGCGACCTCTTCGGGTTGCCCGACGCGGCCGGCGGGAACGCCGGCCACAAGCTTGTCGACGACATCAGTCGTCATGTCGGTCTCGATGACGCCCGGCGTCACCGCGTTGCAGGTGATGCCCTTGCGGGCCATCTCGCGCGCGACCGTCCGCGTCAGCGACAGCATCCCGGCCTTGGCGGCGCCGTAGTTGCTCTGCCCCGGGTTCGCGTGCAGCGCGACGACCGAGGAGATGTTCACGATCCGCCCCCAGCGGGCCTTGAGCATGTCGTCGAGTGCCTGGCGGGTGCAGTGGAAGGCGCCGTTGAGGTTCGTGTTGACGACGGCCTCCCAGTCCTCGGCGCTCATGCGGATCGTCAGGCCGTCGCGGCGCTCGCCGGCGTTGTTGACGAGCACGACGATCGGGCCGTGCTGCTCGCGCACCTGCTCGAAGGCGGCCTTGACCGACTCGGCGTCGCCGATGTCGGCCTGCACGTCGCCGCTCGTGCGTCCGAGCGTCACGGTCTCATAGCCGTCGGCGGTCAGGCGCTCGGCGATCGCGGCGCCGATGCCGCGCGATCCGCCGGTCACGAGCGCGACGGGGTTCTCAGGCGGTGGCACCGACGCGCTCCTTCCACGACATGACGCCGGCGCCCCAGGCGAAGCCGGCACCGAACGTCGCCATCGCGACCGTGTCGCCGGGCTTGAGCTGTCCGTCCAGCTCGGCCTGGCAGAGCGCCAGCGGAATCGAGGCGCTCGAAGTGTTGGCGACGAGCTCGATGTTCATGATGACCTTCTCGTCGGGCACCCCGAGCTCGCGCGCGACCGCCTCGATGATGCGCGCGTTGGCCTGGTGGGCGACGAACACGTCGACGTCGTCGATGCCGATCTCCGCGCGCACGAGCGCGGCGCGCGTCGCCTCGCACATGCGCGTGACGGCGTGGCGGTAGACGTCGCGGCCCTCCATCCGCAGCACCCGCTCGTCGTTGTCGACGTAGAGCAGGTCGGAGTGCCCGCCGTCGCTGCGCAGCTCAAAGCTCGAGATCCCGCGGTCCAGCTCGCCGGGGCCCACGACGACGGCACCCGCGCCGTCGGCGAAGAGGATCGCGGTGCCGCGGTCGGCGTGGTCGGTGATGCGGCTGAGCGCCTCGGCGCCGCAGACGACGACGAGCTTCGCGCGCCCGGACTCGACGAGCGCGGCGGCGTCGTCGAGCGCGTAGAGAAAGCCCGCGCAGGCGGCGTTCATGTCGACGGCGCCGGCGAGGTCGCAGCCGATCTTCTCGGCGACGGCGGGCGCCATGCCGGGCATCAGGCGATCCGGGGTCAGGCTGCAGACGATCACGCGGTCGACGTCGGCGGCGTCGCGGCCCGCATCGACGAGCGCCGCCGTGCAGGCCTCGGACGCCAGGTCGGCGAGCGTGCGCGAGCCGTTGAGCAGGCGGCGCTCGCGGATGCCCGTGCGCTTCATGATCCACTCGTCGCTGGTGTCGAGGTGCTTCGCGAGATCGAAGTTCGTGACGATCTGCTCGGGCAGCGCGGCACCGATGCCGAGGACGCCGGCCTTCACGCTGCCGCCCGCAGGGTGCGCTTGACGAGGCCGCGCAGCACGGCCCCCGGGCCGCACTCGACGAAGTCCGTCGCGCCCATCGCCTGCAGGGCCAGGAGCGTCTCGCGCCAGCGCACGGGCGCCAGCAGGTTCTGCGCGAGCTCCGCGCGGATGTCCGCGAAGGGCTCGGTACTGCCGTTGGACAGCACGGGGAAGGCGGGCTCGCCGATAGCGGTGGCGTCCAGCGCGGCGCGCAGCGCGTCGGCCGCGGGCGCCATCAGCGGGGAATGGAAGGCGCCGCCGACCTCGAGCTTCTTGGCCCGGCAGCCGACGTCCTCCGCTTTGAGGACGGCTTCGTCGACCTGCTCCATCGCGCCGGAGAGCACGATCTGGCCGGGCGCGTTGTCGTTGGCCAGCGACAGACCCAGCTCTTCCTGCAGCGCGAGGACGTCGTCGCGCTCGCCGCCGATCAACGCGACCATGCCGCCGGGCTGCGCGGCGGCCGCGTCGGCCATCGCGCTCGCGCGCGCGTCGACGAGGCGCACGGCGTCCTCGAACTCGATCGCGCCGGCGGCGGTCAGCGCGGCGTACTCGCCGAGCGAGTGGCCGGCGGCCGCCAGCGGCGCCGCGCGGTCGCCGGACGCCCACTGGCACATCGAGCACAGAAACAGCGCGGGCTGGTGGCTGCGCGTGCCGTCGGCGAGGCGCTCGAAGGGGTCAAAGCCCAGCAGCTCGATCCCGCGTTGCAGCAACGGGTTGTCGCGGTGGGGCTCCTCCATGCCAGCGGCATGGCTTCCCTGTCCCGGAAAGAGCAAGGCGGTGGATGTGTGGGGCGAGGCCATGCCCATAGACCTATCCCAAGTGGGTTGTCACGTTACGGATCTTCGACGTACCGGGCACTCGTGTCGAAATGCGAAGACTTGCGTTTATGGGTTTCGGACCTGCTGTCGAGCGACGTCGACATCGTCCCCAAGACGCGGATCCGCAGCGGTTTTCGCCGCCCGAAGAGGCGCGCACAGCGGTATCCTGTGTGTGTCTGCGCAACCGCGTCTTCGGACGACCGTCGGAGCCGCTGCGGCCACCCCGTTCCGTCCGACGCGAGGCAGACAATGCGCAGCCCAGCAAGTGGCTCACAACGCGCCGCACAAACCGCCGCAACGCGCTCCATGCGCGTCCGGCGATGAGAGGAGCAGGTCGATGGAAGGCAGCTCGCAGACCCCAGTTCTCAACGACGTCACGCCCGGCGAGGCCCTTTCCGTCAAGCGCTTCTTCACGACCCCCGGCCAGCACGCCTTCGACACCATCGAATGGGAGCGCCGCGACGCTCGCATCGCCCACGGCGATCGCGTCGCCTTTGAGCAGCAGGACGTCGAGTTTCCCGTGTCGTGGAGCCAGAACGCGACGAACATCGTCTCCCAGAAGTACTTCCGCGGCCAGCTCGACACGCCCACGCGCGAGCACTCCGTCAAGCAGATGATCGGCCGCGTCGCCGGCACGATCGCCGACTGGGGTCGTTCACGCGGCTACTTCGCGAGCGTCGAGGACGGCGACACGTTCGAGTCCGAGCTCGCGTACATCCTCGTCCATCAGAAGGCGGCCTTCAACTCGCCCGTGTGGTTCAACGTCGGCTTCGAGGAGAGCCCTCAGGGAAGTGCCTGTTTCATCCTCAGCGTCGACGACACGATGGAGTCGATCCTCGACTGGAACACCAAGGAGGGCAAGATCTTCCTCGGCGGCTCCGGATCGGGGATCAACCTGTCGAACATCCGCGGCTCGATGGAGCCGCTCTCGAAGGGCGGCACTGCTTCCGGACCGGTGTCCTTCATGCGCGGCGCCGACTCGTGGGCCGGCACGATCAAGTCGGGCGGCAAGACGCGGCGCGCCGCGAAGATGGTCGTGCTCGACATCGACCATCCGGACATCCGCGAGTTCATCTGGTGCAAGGCCAAGGAGGAGAAGAAGGCCAACGCGCTGCGCGACGCCGGCTTTGACATGTCGATCGACGGCGAGGGCTTTCGCTCGATCCAGTACCAGAACGCCAACAACTCGGTGCGGCTGACCGACGACTTCATGCGCGCGGTCGAGAAGGACGAGGACTGGCATCTGATCGCGCGCTCGACCGGTCAGCCGATCGGCGACCCGATCCCGGCGCGCGAGCTCATGCGCGACATCGCCGACGCGGCATGGCAGTGCGCCGATCCCGGCGTGCAGTACGACACGACGATCAACCAGTGGCACACGTGCCCGGTGTCGGGACGCATCAACGCCTCGAACCCGTGCTTCCCTGCGACCGCCCGCGTGCATACGACAAAGGGGCTTCTGCCCATCGCCGAGCTCGTGACGCGAGGGGAGCGCGGCGAGGATATCCGCGTCTACACGCACCGTGCCACGGCCGACGAGCCGGGCTCAGGCGTCGCGGCCACGGCGCCCGTGGCCTTCATGCGCAACGGCGTGAAGCCTCTCGTCAGGCTGCACTTCGCCAACGGCGCCGAGCTTCGCTGCACGTTGAATCACCGGCTGTGGACGATCAACCGCGGCTACGTCGCCGCGGAGGATCTGACCCGCCAGGACCGCGTGCTCATCAACGACGCGGTCACGGCCGCAACCGATGCATCCTGGGCATTGCCGATCAGGGTCGAGACACTGGCGAAGTCGGCTGCGCGCGGCGGCAGCGTCACGTACCAGGAGCTTCCCGACCGTTGGAGCGAAGGTCTGGGCGAGCTCACCGGTCACCTCATCGGCGACGGCTGGCTCACCGAGGTCCAGACCGGCTGGGTCTACGGTGGCGACGATCTCGCCGACGGCATGGCCGATTCCCACGAGGGCATGCTGCGCGAGCTGATCGGCGGCGTCTCGCGTCAGGAGATGAGCAACGGCACGGTTCAGCTGCGCGCCGGCAGTGAGGCAGTGCGCGCGTTCTTCCGGGGTCTCGGCGTCACGTCCTCACGGGCCCATGCAAAGCGCGTCCCGGAGTCGGTGTTCACCGCCCCCGCAGAGGTCCAGGCTGCGTTCCTGCGCGGCCTCTTCGGCGCGGACGGGTGCATCTCACGCGTGGAGGGCGGCGGCAAAGCCAACCGCTACGCAGGCCTCGGCAGCCGCAGCGAGACGCTGCTGAAGGACGTCCAGGCGATGCTCACGACCTTTGGCATCCGGGGCCGCATCTACCGGACCTCGGAAATCAAGGATCCGACCTTCTCGTATACCCGCGTGGATGGCACGACGGTCGAGTACGCCTCGCGACAGGGTTTCGACCTGCGTGTCACCGGCAGCGACCTCGAGCGCTTCGCCACGATGATCGGCTTCTCCGCTCCGCGCAAGCAGGCCGCGCTCGAAGCGCTGCTGACGGAGACCCGGCGCTCTGCCACGAAGCCGGGAACGACCCTCATCGCTAGCGAGGACGACGGCCAAGAGGAGGTCTACAACCTCACCGAGCCGCTGCACCATTCGTACATCGTCGATGGTTTCGTCGTTGCCAACTGCAGCGAGTACATGCACGTGGACAACTCGGCGTGCAACCTCGCCTCGCTGAACCTCATGAAGTTCCGCCGCGCCGACGGCGCGTTCGACGTCGAGTCCTTCCAGCACTCGGTCGACATCATGCTGCTCGCGCAGGAGATCCTCGTCGGGCCGTCGAGCTATCCGACCGAGCAGATCGGCATCAACGCGCGGGCCTTCCGCCAGCTCGGCCTCGGCTACGCGAACCTCGGCGCCTACCTGATGTCAAACGGCATGGCGTACGACTCCGACGCCGGCCGCGGCACGGCGGCGGCGATCACCTCGCTGATGACCGGGCGCGCGTACCTCGAATCCGCGCGCGTGGCGGCGGCGATCGGCCCCTACGAGCGCTACGACGAGAACCGCGACGCGCACAACGCCGTCATGCGCATGCACCGCGACGCGTCGCACTCGATCCCCGACGCGGCGTGCTCGGACAAGCCGCTGCTGAGCGCCGCGCGCGAGGTTTGGGAGCGGACCGTCGCCGCGGGCGAGGTCGCCGGCTACCGCAACGCGCAGGCGACGGTGCTCGCGCCGACGGGCACGATCTCGTTCCTGATGGATTGCGACACGACCGGTGTCGAGCCCGACTTCTCGCTGGTGAAGTTCAAGGAGCTCGTCGGCGGCGGCCAGATGACGATCGTCAACCAGACGATTCCGATGGCGCTGCGCACGCTGCGGTATTCCGAGGAGCAGATCGAGCAGATCGAGGCGCACATCGACGAGCACGCGACGATCGTCGGGGCGCCCGGCCTGGCAGCCGAGCACCTGTCGATCTTCGACGTGGCGGTCGGCGAGCGCGCGATCTCGCACATGGGCCACATCAAGATGATGGGCGCGGTCCAGCCCTTCATCTCGGGCGCGATCTCCAAGACCGTCAACCTCCCCCACGAGGCGACGATCGAGGACATCGCCGACGCCTACGTGCAGGCATGGCGCTGCGGCGTCAAGGCGCTGGCGGTCTACCGCGACGGATCGAAGACCGCGCAGGCGCTGCGAACCGACGCGCACGAGGGTAAGAGCGTGGACTCGGGTGCGGAGGCGATCGCAGTCGACGGCTTCACGCAGGAGCAGGTCGACGAGATCGTCGCCGAGGCCGTCGCGACGGCGCGCGCGACGACGCTCGCCGAGGTCGCCCCGAAGCGCAATCGCATGCCGCGCGAGCGCCAGTCGATCACGCACAAGTTCTCGATCGCCGGCCACGAGGGCTACATCACCGCGGGCATGTACGAGGATGGCACGCTCGGCGAGATCTTCCTGACCGACATCGGCAAGGAGGGCTCGACGCTGCGCGGCCTGCTGAACTCGTTCGCGACCTCGATCAGCATCGCGCTGCAGTACGGCGTGCCGCTCGAGAAGCTCGTCGAGAAGTTCAGCTACATGCGCTTCGAGCCCGAGGGGATCACGCAGAACCCGGAGATCCCGTTCGCCAAGTCGATGCCCGACTACATCATGCGCTGGCTCGCCTCGCGCTTCCTGGACACCGACATCCAGGAGGAGCTCGGCATCATGACCCCGGAGGTGCGCGCGAGGAAGATGGCCGAGGACGCCGGCACGTCGTTCACCTCGTCGGATACCTCCGGCCCCGCCAACGGCGCCAACAGCGGGAGCGGCAACGGCGGCGCGACGCGCGGCAACGGCGGCACGGGCTCACACGCGAAGTCCGCGAAGAAGAGCCCCGTCCTGCCGACGGTCGCCGGCACCCAGCCCGCAACGACGCGCGCTGCCGCCGACGCCATGACCGACGCCCCGCCGGTCGTCCCGGTCCGCATGCGCGGCCTCGACCTCGGCCCCGCGTGCAGCCAGTGCGGCGGCATGATGCAGCGCACGGGCTCCTGCTACACGTGCTCGAGCTGCGGCAACAACACCGGCTGCGGGTGATTGTTGTGAAGTGTCGCGAGTTGTTCAGCGCAGATGTCGCGGTTTCTTCAGTCAGGTGTCACGAGTTCTTCGGTAGCTGACGGCGGGGCGTCGGCGTCGGTCGGGTGGTCTTCTGGCCGACGCTCGACCGGACGCAGGGCGCCGAACGGCGGGACTCGTGAGTCGTTGACGGTCGGCACTTTGCGAAGCAAGGGGTCGAGCCCGTAGATCGTCTCGGGGGCCGGAATGATCTGCGTCTCGCCCACGAGCGTGATGAGGGCGCCTTGCTTGAGCAGGCTCTGCAGAGCCACCCGTTCGCTGTTTGACGCCGTCTTGAACCAGCGGTCGTCGAGTTCGCCGCGGGTGGCTGCGAGCAGCAGTCGCGCGGTGATGTGGTTCAGGCCCCGATCGCGGGGGCCGATGCGATGGAGGTCCTGCCGTTGTTGGTTGGAGAGGTGCTCGGTGGCCGGTCGGATCGCGTATTGCTGCCAGCCGTTGCGGTGCAGCCGCGCACCGGTGGACTGCAGGCGGTGGTCGAGCACGTCGAGCGCTTCGCGGGTGCGCTGGAGCGTCCAGCCGAGCGCGGCTGCGAGGTCGGAGGCTGCGACGACGCCGGGCAGGCTCTGCATCGCAGCCTCGACCGTACGATCATCCGTGGTCGGTGCCACGGCATCGTGGGTGATACATGCGAAGAGCTCGCGCGTCGAGACGCCGAGCAGCTCTGCCAGGTGGGCGATCAGCGTGAGGGGAAGCTGGTGGTGATTGGAGCCTTCTTCGAGCCCGCGGATGGTGCTGGCGCTGACGCCGAGCGCTCGGGCGAAGCGACGCGTCGAGTAGCCGGCCTGAAGGCGTAGCCGGCGGATCGCGGCCGCGTCAAGCAGGGCGCCGCCGAGCCGGCGCTGCTCATCCACGGGGGCCATCCGGTGCGGTTCGGCTGGAGATATGGGTTTGGCCGGTGTCACAGCGCCTGGACTGTGAGGCCGCGGCGATGCATCCAGTGGCTGTGCTGCTGTGCCGCGGATGCTGACCAGCCGGCGACGAGCGGAAGGCCGATGTCGCGCGAGACGGCGCGCAGCTGCTGCTGGACGCCGGCGGCGCTGAGACGCTCGCCGCTACTCGTCGTGAAAAGCGGCCCATCAACGGGCTGCTCGCGCATGTGGCGGTCAAGGTGGTGGGCACGTAGGAACAGGCTGGCCGCGGGAATCTGGAGCATCTCGTCGCCGAGGTGGATGTGGTTGTAGCTCGACGAGAGGCTCATCGGCCGGTCGGTGTACGCCTGGTCGGCGTTGAGCATCGCGAGCCGGCCGGGCGGCAGCCTGGTGGCGATCGAGAGTGCGGCCAACGCGCTGGTCTTGGGGTGCGCGTACTTGCGCAGATGGTCGTAGATCTCGTTGCTGTCCAGATCGATCACTGGGTCGACGCTGTGGGCGGCGGCGAGTGCTTCCGGGTCGACCTTCACAAGCCACCAGTGGCGCAGGAACGCGACCTGGGCGCCGCGCAAGCGCGTGAGCTGCTCGTTGACGTCATATACCCATGACACCTGTGTGGCGAGGAGCGCGCCCACCTCCTCCTCACTGACGCGCTGGCGTCCTTGTAGCCAGCTAGACGCGCTGTCGAACCCCTTGCGGTAGGCGGTGTCGACGATTCGGAAGTCGGGCTTGGAGAGCGCGACACGGCACGCCGCCCGGAAGTACGGGATGTCGTCGTCGGGCACCGTCGGGAACCGTGGCCGCTCGGCGCGTTCGGCGTCGGCGTCGCGACTGGCCGCTCGCTCGCATGCGGTCTTGAAGCCCTCAGCCCAGGCGTGAAAGGCGGCGGGCTCAGCGCGCGTGAAGGCGCCTTCGCGCACACGCAACTCGCGCTCGGTGCGCTCGCGTCCGGGCTGGTGCTGGATCAGGATGACGCTCGGCGTCGGCATCTGGCGACAGACATCCGCGAGCCCGTGCCAGGTGTCGATGTCCAGCTGATCGGCGCCAATGACGATCAGCGCCTGGATCTCCTCCGCATTCAGCCATACGCGCGCCAGGCGCCACGCGTCACGCTGCGTGATCTGCTTCTCGCGATCGAGATCCTTGCCAAGGCGCTCGAGGATCCCGAGCGCGAGGGCACCGAGGGGACTCGAGTCACGTGGCGGGATCTCGACGCACACGACGCCCGTGAGGCGGCCGAGCCGGCGCGCCACCTGCCCTGTATTGGCGGCGTCGGTCGGGTCGTAGACGAAGTAGGTCTTCGCGAGGTCAAAGAGCTCACTCGACGTCAGGCGCGCGCCTGCGGATGTCGTCTCAGGTGCCGCGCCGGCTGCCACTACAGGTCCCGGAGCTCTTGGTTGCGGCGGATCGCGATGTCGGCGATCTGTGGCGTGATCGTGCTCAGGCCCTGCTCGCTGCACATCTCATACGCGGTGATGCTCAGCTGCGCCCAATGCCCGAAGTTGCCGTTGCAGTGGCGGCGATCGATGTCGAGGATCAGCTCGTCGTCGGCGCCTTCGTACATCGGGTGAAACGAGCGGATCGTCGCGAGCACTGACCTCCCGGGCAACGCGCGAAACCCGGTCGGTTGAAAGATGCGGCGCGTCAGCTGCGGCGATCGCATCACGCGAGCACGGACCTGAGGCCCGCCGACGAGCAGCAGCGTCAGGCGCCCGGGGACCTCCTCGTGCAGCCAACGCAGCCACTCGATGCAGTCCAGACCGGCGTTCTGGGCCTCGTCGACGATCACCATCCGTGGCCGCTCCTCGAGCTCGTGCTTGAGCGTGCGCGCGGCGTCCCAGCGCGTCTCGTCATGAAAGACGCCGGTCAGGTTCTCGAGGATCGCGTTGGCGAGCATCCGCGGGTTAGGGGCGCTCGTCAGCTTGACGATGCAGCCCTCCCCTTCGCCGAACGACTCGGCGACCGCCTGCGCGGCGATCGTCTTGCCGACGCCGGGATCTCCGAAGAACAGCGAGATTGCGTGGCGGCGGCGCACGTAGCGCATGTTCTCCAGCGCGAGCGCGAAGTCCGGGGTGTTGACGACGTTCGCGCCGTCCAGCTGCAGGTAGTGCTCGATCACGATGCCGTGTTGTCCGGGTGCCATGGTTCGTACAGGCCGCCCGAGAGGCCGAGCGCGTCGAGCAGCTCGCCATCGGGGTCGGGGCGGTCTGGGTCGCGATCGGCGGCGTCCGCGGTGATCGTGACCACGTCGAGGCCATTGGGCCTGTTCGTCGGCGAGTAGCGCTCCTCGGACTTTGACATGGCGTCGCGCAGACGCTTGTTCTGCACGGCCCACCGCTGGCGCTGGCGGGCCTTGGCCTCGACGACCTGCTCGCGTGTGAGCGCTTCGTGCGGGACCGCCTCGCAGATGAACTCGCCGTCGGTGTTGTAGACGTCGACAGAGCGTTCGTCCTTGCGCAGCCAGGCCACGATCACCGGTGTGCCGTCGCGGCTGCCGAGTGCCTTGTCGGTGTAGTAGCGGCCGTGCTTCCAGACCCCGGAGGGCTGGACGATCTGCAGCTTGCGATGGCGCAACGCGAACCGCAGGCGCGCGCGGTCCTCGATGCGCAGCGCCGTCTCGTCAGCGACGAAACGCTGCCATGGCGTGAGGCCGCCGATCGCGGCGTGGGGGCGCTCGAAGTTGTAGTGACGGACGGCAGCGTCGATCTCGGTGATCAGGACCTGTTCCGTCACTGGTGTGTCGCCGAACAGCCGGCCGCGGATGTCTCGCGGCCCGTGCTTCCAGGCCGGCATCTCCGACAGCGCGAGCGCGCAGATCGTTTGGTGGCAGCGCTCCACCTTGCCGTTGCGATGCGGCGAGTAGGGCGGCACCGACTGGGTGCGAAAGCCAAGCAGCGCCGCGGCCTGCTGCACGACGTCGGCGATGAACGTCTTGCCGTTGTCATACATCAGCACGAGCGGCTTGCCGCCATGCGGACTGCCCGCCTCAGGGTCGATCAGGATCGCGTCGCGCAACGCCTCGAGCACGGCGTCTGAGCTCTCGCGCGCCGAGACCATCCAGCCCATCACCATCCGCGAGTAGCAGTCGATGAAGTACGTCATCTTCAGGCGCTTGGGCCGCGTCGGCCGGCCAGGCAGCACGACCGGGACGCCGAGCTCGACGTGGTCGGTCTGCCAGATCGCGTTGCGATGGCGCGCCTCCCAGCGCACCGTGCCCGCGTGCGCACGGCGCGCTGCGGCACCCCACTTCACGAACGCACGCTCGTCGCTGTCCAGCTGGGTCGCGAACGCGCGCTGCAGCTGACGCAACGCGGGCACCTCCTCGCCGGCGGCGACAAGCGCGCCGTGGACGGCGGGAATCCGCGCGCGCTTCTCGTAGTAGACCTCGATTGCCCGGTCAGTCAGCTGCCACGGCTCGCGGGATACCGCGGGCATCCCGTCGCGAGCGAGGCTGTAGACGTAGCGCTCGCTGACACCAGCGCCGGCCGCGATGTCTTGGACCAGGGCCGCGTTGAAAGACCCCTCACACCTCGCGCGGCGAAGGGTGCCAACGAGCTGCTCGCGCTCGGCGCGTGCGAGCTTCACCGCCGCCACGCCCAGCGCGCTCGTCGATGCCAAGACCCAGACAGAGATGTATCGCCGTAGTCCATGCGTCTGCCCCAAATACGCAGTAGCTTCCCTTTTTCCGCAGGCCGCTGGGCAACGTACAGTTGGCCGTGATGGCCTCGCAAGCGCCGATCGCCGAGCACGACTCGTTTTCTCGCTCGTTGCGGAGTTTGTCGCGGCGCTGGACGCTCGACATCCTCGAGCTGCTGCTCGAACGACCGTGCCGCTTCAGCGAGATCCGCCGCGCGTTCCCCGACCTGTCCGAACGCGTCATGTGGGAACGCCTACGCGAACTGACGGCCGCGGGCCTGATCAGCCGCGAAGTCGACCCCGGGCCGCCGATCAAATCGACCTACGTAGCGACCAGCCGCGCAGCCGACGTCCGCACCAGCATCGAAGGTCTGCGCGGCGCGCTCGGCTTCAGCAGCGTCGACACACGGCACTGAGCGGGGGTGCCGTAAGGAACGCGGCAGCAACCGACATGTAGCCCTCAGTTGGTTTGGCGCTGCAGGTGGCGGTAGATCGTCGGACGCGTGACGCCGAACTCGTTGGCGATCTGTTGGACGGTATGCGCACGGCGGCCGTCGGGTCCGAGCTCGTCGTACATGTCCTGCGCGACCTTCGCCTGACGCGGCGTGAGCTTGGGCTTCTGCCCACCCGTACGCCCTCGCGCGCGAGCTGCATCCAGGCCATCGCGGGTGCGCTCGGACATCAGGGCGTGCTCGAACTCGGCGATCGCGCCGAGGATCTGAAAGAACATCCGGCCGACCGCCGTCGACGTGTCGATGCCCTGATCGAGGACGACGAGGTCTACCTGCTTGGCCTGCAGCTGCTTGGACAGCGCCATCAGATGCTCGAGCGAGCGCCCGAGGCGATCGAGCTTCGTGACGACGAGCTGGTCGCCCTTGCGCGAGATCCGCAGGGCCTCGTCGAGCTTCGGGCGGCTGGCGAGCTTGCCGCTGGCCTTGTCGACAAACACCTCGTCGCAGCCGGCCGCGGCGAGGGCATCGTGTTGGCCGTCGGGGTTCTGGTCGCGGGTGGACACCCGCCCGTAGCCGATCCGCATCCCGATCAGCGTACAGAAACGGGGCAGGACGTTACGTTGATAAGTACACGAGTAGCGTTACACCCTGGCGCCCGGATTCACGGGCCGCCCGATGTCGCCGCTCGGTGCGTCCGTGAACGAACGTTTCAGGACGTCACGCCACAGCTGCATGTCGCCCCCAGCGGTAGTGGCGGCGTCCGCTCCCATGACTCGCCCGTCGATCGATTCGGATCGCCCGAAGATGAACGGTCGGCATCGGTCTACTCCTTCGCCACACGATCCAGACACGCCTCAGGCCGTGACAAGCCGGGCAGCGACGCTCCTGGGCGCGCCCGCCCAGCCGACCCGGCGCTCGCCTGTGGCGAGCGTCAATACGCCAGAATGAACCGATCGGCCCAACGCGAGAGACGTACCGATCAGGAAGATTGGTGAGCACCGCAGGAAGGCGCGAGGGTTCCTCGTGCTGCAATCCACTTTGAGGTAAGGATGCCAACGGCTCCAATCACGCCAGTTCCCGATGAG
>Ga0136633_1000891_pt1 | contig 22266 bp, 30 predicted proteins | sample AntDrymeUQ832206_2_FD_105494 | JGI IMG/M metagenome (GOLD analysis project Ga0136633, IMG submission 105494) | Polar desert sand microbial communities from Dry Valleys, Antarctica - metaG UQ83 (22.06) | ecosystem: Environmental > Terrestrial > Soil > Desert | place: Antarctica: Dry Valley...
CCTCGTCCCGGAGGGACCGAGCCGAGGGTGGCCGCGAGCGGGCGGCGTAGTAGGACGATGGGGCGATCTCCAGGGTCTGGCAGATCGGCTCGACCCCGAAGGTGACACGCTGCTCGTCGATGAAGGTGGTCATCTTGCGGACCGGCGGTCGAACTCCGCCCCGAAGAAAGCCGCGGCCGCCTTGAGGATCTCGTTGGCCCGGCGGAGCTCACGGTTCTCCCGCTCGAGCTGCTTCATCCGCTCGCGCTCCTCGGTCGTGAGCCCCGTCCGCTTGCCGCCGTCGACCTCGGCCTGGTGGACCCACTTGCGCAGGGATTCGGGCCCGATGCCGAGCTGGTCGGCAACCCGGGTCACCGCGCCGAACCGATCACCCCGCTCGGCGATCGTCTCGAAGACCATCCGGACGGCCCGCTCCCGGAGCTCGGGCGGATACCGCCGCTGGAACGGACTGGTGCTGCTGTGCTCTGCCATGACTCCATGTTCCTCCAAGCGATGGAGTCTCCACCGAAGTCAGGGCGGTTCAGGTCTCGATCACGCGCTCGGCGTAGGCATTCGCGTTCGGGGCCCGGATCGGGGTGAGGATCACCCTGGCGCCTTCCGAAAGAACGACGGCGTCGAAGGCCTTGGTGAACTTCGTGTCCCGGTCACGGATGAGGAACCGGATCGGTCTCGCGCGAGTCTCGAGGTCCAGGGCGAGGTTCCTCGCCTGCTGGGTCACCCACGCCGAGTCCGGGTGGGCGGTGGAGCTGCTCAGGTGGATGCGACGGCTCCCGAGCTCGATGAAGAGGAGGACGTAGAGCGTCCGGAGCCATGCGGTCTCGACGGTGAAGAAGTCGCACGCCACGATCCCATTCGCTTCGGCTCGGAGGAACTCGGTCCAGGAGGGACCGGTCCGGCGTGGGGCAGGACCGAGGCGCGCGGTCCGGAGCAGGCTTCGGATCGTCGTCGCGCCCACGCGGATCCCGAGCTTGCGCAACTCGCCCTCGATTCGGACGCAGCCCCAGCGGGGGTTCTCTCGTGCCAGCCGAAGGATCAGCTCGCGAACCTCCCGATCGATCGGCGGCCGGCCTGGGCGACCGGTCCCGCGGTACGTCCACTTCCTCCGCACCAGCTCGCGATGCCAGCGGAGGAGGGTCGCCGGCGTGACGAGGAAGGCGACCCAGCGGTCGCGCGGGATCACCCGACTCGCCGCCGCGAAGAGGACTCGGTCGATGGGCCGGAGCTTCGGCCGGCCGCTCGTCCGCTGGAGCACCCGGAGCTGATGGCGGAGGACGAGGATCTCGAGGTCCTTGGCGCCGTCGTCCCGGCCACGTTGGCCACCGGTGACGATGAGACACGCGAGGGCGCGGACCGCGAAGTAGAAGAGGGAGAACATCGGCCGATCGTACTGGGGTCCTGAGCGTGAATCGGGGTTTTCGACCCCCACGGGCCGCGGCAACGGAATTTTGCCTCCGCGCCGAAGCTTATAGAGATGATGAACAAGCGCCCAAATATTACGGCTCGTGTAGCCGCTGGAGATGAAGCCGCGTACCTCGATCAGATCTCGGCAAAGGGATCGACCCTCGCCATGGAAGGTCGCTGGACGTCCTAATCCATCCGGCGCACGTGACCCGTGCTACGGTTCTCCATGAGTGGTTGCACGTGGTCCTTCAGCGTCGCGGCGCACAATTCGGCGCAGGTATGCAGGACTCAATAATTGGGACTTCTTGACCCGGCACTTCCTCGCTCTTCCGGCTCGGAGATGGGTAAGCGACTTGATCCCAATAGTTCGCGCGTTGGTGGTTGAGTCTCGTGGCGGACTCTCGGTGCTCCTCGGCCCGTTGGTCTGGCTTCGCCCAAAGGATCCGGCAAGGCTCGAAGTGATCCGGACCGTCCTTGCGGCGTCGAAGTCTGCGGTCCTTGCCCTCAGTCTTGGAGACTGCGGGCCGCGTTCGTAAAAGCCATCCCTGCGGCATGCTCCCTCGGCGATGCGGGCGTGCTCACCTTGAGCGCCAGATGAGTAGTCAGGAAGCTGTTCCCGGGCGCGACCCAAGTTCGGATGCGGGTCGCGCACCTGACCAGCTGTCAGGCACCCTCGTTCGGTTCTAGCCCTTCGGCGGGTGCGGGTCGTTGCCGTACGAGTTGCGTTCGCGGATCTGACCATCCTCTCGCCCTGGATGAGCAGCTCGCTGTGTTCCCGGCGGGCGGTCTCCCGCGCGGCATCGATCGCGTCTTCCTGCCGGTCGAACGTCCGGGTGACGCGCTCGTTGCCTTCGCCGCGCTGCGCCCAGCCGTCTCCGTGCGGGACGACCCACTGGTTCTTGCCCACTCTCGATCCTCCTTCGAGCGGTGGCGGATTTCGGGCCCGTCGCGGCGTGTCAGTTCTCCTTGATCGTCCTGGTCGGGTGGCGAGCGGCCGTCGCCGGCTTTACAAAGTGACCCGTAACCGCCGAGCGGTGACGGGTTGGACCGGCCTTCCCGCCAACGGTCTGGGTGACGGTGGTCTTGGGGTGTGACTTGGCTGTGCTCACCTTGACAAACCGGCCCGTCCCCGCGGAGCGGGTCACCTTCCTGGCCACTGGCAGCCTCCTGCGATCTTGCTCCCGGACTCGCCAGGAGCTTGCACGTCTCGATTCATCCCGACAGTTGTGACAGGTTGACTGTCGCAGACGATTATCCGCCTCGTGGCTACGTCCCGCCAGGATCCTTCTGATCGACGAAGCGCGAACGCAAGTCATGCGCTGGCTCCTCGCTCAACTGCTCGAAGATGAGCTGGCAGACGCGCGTTTCGTGCGGCACGAGACGAAGATGAAACGGCCCGAAGTTCACCATCTCGAGCGTGACGGTCCCTGAGAATCCGGCGTGGATCGTTGGCGCGGTCAAATGGACCACGAGCCCAAGCCGTGCCATTGAACTGCGGCCCTCGACCCTCGCTGCGAGCCTGGCTGTGCGTCGGAGGTTGATCTTCTCGCGCGTCACCGCCAGGACGAACTGCCCTGGGGGGAGCACAAAGGCGCCATTGGCGTCGAGCGGCGGGTCGATCAGATAGCTGCCAGCCGTCGCCTGATAGTTCTGGACGGCCAGGTCAAGGGTTGGCGTAAGTCCAGGAACGGTGAGGCGCTTCCCGTCCCAGACCTTGAATCCACCGCCGAGGAACAGGTCGATCGAGGAAGTGGTGAATTGATCGTCGGCAGGACTCGGGTCGATGTCGATATCGCCGGCAGCGATGGCGGCTCGAATGCCGACATCACTGAGGATCACGTCGACAGAAGAAGCGAGTTTTGGACGCGTGTTCGGAGCCCGCCGACGACCGGCTCACCTGGCAGCTCGATGAGAGTGTCATGCTCGCCTTGATCGAGCACATAGACCTTGACAGAGCCTTGGACCTCCGAGCCTTCCGAGGGAGGACGCGGGACAGTGACCAAGTCGCGACTCACATACGCTGCGGGCCCGTCGGGGACCATTACGTAGTACTCGGTATCCGCGAATCCTGGGGCCACCCTCACTTCGAGACGCCGCATGAGCTCTTCCATCACACTCCAATCGGTCGGGAACCAGCCTCAAGTATCAGCGGGCGGTATCAGCCATTCCAGCGGCTTATCAACATCGAGGTTGAGTATTCGTCCACAAACTCGCCAGGCTGTGTGGACACGGATTGGAGCGGGCCGCCCTTGTTGAGGTCCCCATTCCCCGTATCTAGCCATGGTGTTCCAACTAGCGTTCGGGCGTGGGCTCTAGCTTATATCGAACAGTCGTTCTAATCAAGCGTTGGCGAACGGGCGTTTTAGTTTGCCCGGCCGAGTGGGGGTCCGGGGTCGTAGTACGATTTGTACGACTTGACAGCTTTAGACTAAGCAGGCACCATGGCCTCATGCAGGAACTTAGTTACTCCGACGCGCGAGCCGACCTCGCCAACCTTCACGAGCACGCTGTGCGACACCTGCCGACCAGGATCACTCGCCGGCGTGCCGACCCGGCCGTTCTCCTCTCGGAAGCCGACTTCCGCACACTACTGAGTCGCTATGCCTTTGGTCCGGAAGTCTTCTTTGAGGGATCGATCGTTTCGATCTGGCTCCCTGAACTCGCGATTTGGGGACGAGGCACCTCATTCCCAGAGGCTCAGGCAGACCTCTTGGGCGAGATCGACCAGTTGCTTCGAGTCCTTGAGACCGACGAACGGGCACGCCTAGCCCCAAACATGGTCGAGAGGCTTCCTTGGATCTACCGACTGATGAGCGCGGGCTCTGACCAAGAGCTCGACGAGATTCTCTTCGCCGAACCGGCGTCGGAGGCGCGTGCGCCAGTCCACGCCGGCGCGTGAACGTTGGCCACGTTCGGTGACCTGGGTCAGTACGTCATAAACGACGGCTGGACAGAGGAGCCGAACCTCGCCCGGGGTCGGCGACGAACGGGCGACCATCGGCGCTACTTTCGAGACCTACCCGATGGCACCCGTCTGCGAACGAAGGTCTCGCACGACGCCCACGCCGAGATTGGCGAGGACCTGTTCCATCGGATCCTTCGCGATCAGCTCCAGGTCTCTGAGGAGCGGTTCTGGGAGGTCGTCCGCGGGCGGTCGGGAGCCGAGACTGAGGTAGCACGACCGACTGTCCAGTCCGTTCCTGGTTGGTTGGTGACGCGGCTGCTCTTCACCGTCGGTCTGTCGGAGGCCGAGGTTGCCCGGATGACCTCGGACGAAGCGCACGCCGCGTGGGTCGAATACCGAAGCCGGCCTCGAGAAGACACGGTGTCCTGACTGCGTTTCGGGGCCGGCGCATAGGGAATTGGCAGGCGGTCGTCGACCGATGCTGGGTCCGCGCTCTCCCGGCGTCTGACCCGTTGTCAGGCGCTCCACGGAGAACTCGCCTTCGAGGCGGACTCGGCGCTTGCGCTGACCCGACCCCCGATCCTCATGCACGAGTCTTTGCGCTCCGGAAACCTGACTCACCGCACGCGGGACAGTCACGAGCCGCGCTGGCGTAGACCTCCCGCAGAATGCCGGGAGGGTAGAGATAGCGCCGCCTAGCAGCGTTCGAGTCCGCACCGCCGATCAACATCAAGGCCGCCGTCACCGCCTCAGAAGCGAGCAGGCCGTTGACGCTCACCACCTGCGGCTCGGGTTCCCCGACAAGATATCCCCGACGAACTTGGCGGGCGTCCTCGACGCGCTGGTCCGTGAGGATCCCCATGCAGCGCAGGCAGGGACCGCCAGGCAACACGATTGATATTTGCCCGGAGATTCGGACGCCGACGCGTCCGGTCGGCGGTGTGATCACCGCACCGATGTCGATGTAGGGGATCCGATGCTGCAAGGCGAAGGCGTTCAGATCGTCTCGGACGTCCCACCCGTCGACACACCCGATGAGAAGGTCGACGCTCCGGAGCGCCTCGAGCGAGCGCGCCGACGGAAACTCTTCGGGAACGGCGATGACCCGGACGCCTGGGCGAACATCGCGCGCGAGCCTCCTAGCGACATGGACCTTGAGCGTCTTGTTGACGTCTCGCCGTCGGGCTCCAACGAGGCGTCGGAGATTCGAGTACTCCACCAGCTGAGCGTCGATGGCGACCAACGTTCCCACACCAGCATGGATGAGCTGCTGTGCAACGTGGCTACCGCCGCCAGAGAGGCCGACGAGCCCGATCCGGCTCGCCGCCACGGCATCCATCCCGGTGGTTCCGAACGCGAGGAGCTGCCGGTCCGAGAGATCGACATCCGGCTCGACCTCCCGCGGGGGCAAGACCAGTGGTGGGGGCCCGGCGGACCGGACCTCGGCCCATCGGCGTCGGCCGTTCGGCGCGTCGATCCAGCCCGCGATCCCACCGTCACCTAGGACGAGGATTCCGTGGGTCGCCTCCGGACACCGCCGACGCAGGAACTGCATCAGTGCCCGCCCGTGAGTGCGATCGATCCGGGACAGACGTGGCGTCCCACGGCCGGCATGACGGTGGACAAACACCACGCCGAGCCCTGCTGGCTCCGCCTCTTCCGCGAGGCGGAGGTTGAAGCGACCGTCCCAGGTCAGTCCGTGGATCCGATCCCGGACGTAGGCGTCGGAAACTGGTCGCCACCGCTCAACCACGAGGGCCACAGGATCGTCCTTAGGCCTTCCTCGGACGAGGAGCGCTGCCACCTGCTCATCGTGCTCATCCGCGAGGTGGTCACTGATCGCGTTCCAGGTGGCCCCGTCGACCCGCAGGTCGCCGCTACGGGCGGCCATCGAAGCGTCGGAGCCAAGCCCGGACGGCGGGCACAAGCTGCGGGCGAGCGGGGTCCCATGCAGCGTTAAAGCTATACGAATACCAGGCTCGATCGGCAAGATACTGGCGGGAGAAGTTGGCCGGCTCCTGCCCACTCCGGGTCACCGCGGCATCGATCAACAGCTGCGGTCGGTTTTGGGGCCAGCCATCGGCGATCACCAGACCGTCGAGGGTGTCAGGGGCCCAATCGCCGGTCATCCTGATGCCGGGCAGGACCACCAGCGTTCGCTTGGCGACCGCGAGGCGCTCGGCACCGGGCCAGGCCACCGCCAACGCTGCGATCTCCGTGCTTAGCGGATCGTCGCTCACGAGACGCCGCCGTCTGGCGCCGACTCGAACTTGAGCCCGTTGTGGAGCTTTACGATCTGATCGTCGGCGATCGGATCGTCGGAATTGCCGTGCTTGAGATAGAGGGTCTCGCCGCTGGGAACGCCGCCCAGCGACTTGATCTGGGCGCCGGTCAGCTGGGACTCGGTGGTCTCGAACTTGTGGCCGTTGATGAAGATGTGAATGATCTTGAGCTGGGTTGCCACGTCCTGTCTCCTTGCCGATATCTGGCGTCTAATGTCGGTGCGATCGGCCGGCCGGCCGGCCCTCGCTCGCAAGATCCGTTCAGCCGGTGTACTCTCCATAGGGACGGGAAATCTTTACCCGCACGGTAACATGGATTTCATGTACCTACAAGGTTACGGATTCTTAAGGTCCGATGTGGACATCTGGTTTGCGACCCGCTCGCTACAGGGGCAGTGCAACGAGGAGGCCGCCCTCGTCGCGACATGGGGTGCGACGAGGGCCGCGTCCCTTCGTCGGACCCTTCAAGAGCTGGCGGCCCTGGACCATCTCGCGGATGTGGCCGCCCTCCCGCATGTCCGCGTAACCGGCGACCCGTCAGGTGTGATGGTTATCGCCAGCTCCGATGGCTGCCAGGTCACTCTCGAATCCGCCGAAGAGGGGACAAGCGGGTCTGCGCTCGATCAGATTCGCGAAGTCGTTGTCGTGGGGGTCGCTTTCGCACGTATCCAAACGGGTGGTCGGTCTAGTGACTAGGACAGAGCTGCCCTACGAGCCCGACTATGCGACCCCGCCGGGGGAGACTCTGCGCTCCACGTTGGGCGAACTTGGCATGACGCAGTCAGACCTTGCCGCGCGCACGGGACTCTCGCTAAAGCATGTAAACCAGATCGTGCAGGGTATTGCCCCGATCACTCATGAGACGTCGCTCCTCCTGGAGAAGGTCACTGGCGTCTCGGCTCGAACCTGGAATTCCCTCGAAGCTGCCTACCGGGATCGGCTCGCTCGATCAGACGACCGGGAAGCTCTCGGAGCCGATACCACCTGGCTGACTGAACTCCCCATCAGCGAGCTGCGGCGACGCGGACGATTACGCAAGGGAACTGACGACGCGACCCTGCTGGAGGATGTGTGTCGGTTCTTCGGAGTCGCGAACCGCTCAAGCTGGGAGAAGGTCTGGCGGGACCCTCTCGCGTCCTTCCGCCGGTCGCAGACATTCAAAAGTGATGCCGGCGCCGTGGCTGCCTGGCTGCGGATTGGAGAGATCGACGCGCAATCGATCGAGTGCGCGCCGTTCGATGCGCACCGTTTCCGGCAATCATTAGACGCGATTCGTCGGCTCACGCTCGAGCCACCGGAGTCGTTCGTTCCGCGGCTGAGGGAGATATGTGCGGCCAAGGGTGTTTCCGTTGTCTTTGTGCCTGAGATAAAGGGGACTCGGTGCTGGGGGGCGGCTCGATGGATCAGCCCGACCAAGGCGCTCATCGTGCTGAGCCTCCGATACAAGTCGGATGACCACCTCTGGTTCTCCTTCTTTCACGAAGCCGCGCATCTGCTGCTCCACGGCAAGAAGGAGCTGTTCATTACCACGGACCGCTTCACGGACGAGTCGGAAGACGAAGCGAACCAGTTCGCATCCGCCTTTCTAATTCCCAAGAAGCACGAGGCCCGACTCCATGATTTGGCGCTGGCGGAGATCGCGGAGTTTGCTCAGGAATTGGGCATCGCCCCAGGGATCGTCGTTGGTCGGATGCAGAAGGAAAAGCTTCTTGGTTGGAAGGAAGGCAACGGTCTCAAGCGTTGGTTCCAGTTCGTGGCGCAGTGACCTAGCAGGATCCGCTGATACCTGATCAGGCCCTGTGACAGGCGGGTCAGTCGGGACTTTGGACTTCCGTCGCGTCTTACGCAGCGGGAGGATTCAGCTGCTGATAAGCCCACACGACAATCAGCAGGAACCCGAGGTAGGTCGATAGTGATCCAGCACCCTCGAGCCGATCGCCTGTCGTTGGGCCCGTCAGTACCTTACCGATCGCCTTGAACATTGCCGCGAGCGCCTCGGCAGCAATACTGCCGAACGACGGTGGCTCGGCCAGTCCCTGAGCTTTCATGCGCGCTCCGAGCCAGCAGACAACGAAACCCAGCACGATCAGGGCGACGCCAACGATCAGCAGGTTCAACGTATTCCTACCTCCGACGCCGAGCGCCCAGATAGCGTGCGCGGGGCAGCCCGCAAGAACAGTACATACGGTGGAGGTCCTGAGTCAACGACCGTCCGACAGAAAGCCGGCGGGATCGGCCAGAACGTCTGACCAGATGTCAGGCGCACAGGCTGCACTTGAAGAACTCGAACCCTACCTGGCGCCTGTGACTGTCGGATGTGCCCGGTCAGATTGAGAATGCCGCGCCCGGCGACGCAATCGGCGGCAGACGTGATCCCATAAGTCTGAGTTCAATCTCCCGCTCGAGCAATTGCCACAGCCAAGATTCGGCGGCTCTCGCCTCGTTGCGGCGATCTTCGCGGGCCCTCGCCCATCGTCCGTGGACGATCAGGCTGCGGATCGCGTAGGCCGCGACCGTAGCGGTCTCGACCCGTTCCTGGATGCCCTTCGGCGGCTGACCTAGCCGCCGTTTGACGCCCGTGTGAAGCCAGGGATCCCGGAACAGCTCGGCCCTGTGCCGTAGTAGGACACGGCTGGCCCCCGAACCGCGCGGCCCCTCGGTCTTGGCAAATGTCGGATCAGTTCTCGTGATTCGATCGATGCGGGTCAGGTCCCTGGTTCCTGGGTATAGCAATTCCAGTCCAGTCCAGACAGGCATCACGCGATCGAATGGGTGCGACGCCGCGGCTGCCGATGAGGCTTGTATGAGACCGCCCAGGATCACGTCGACTCGGCCACTCGACAGAGCGAACGCGGCGGTCCAGAGCTCGTCCATCCGAATCGCCAGGTCCTTCCCGATCGTGAGCACCGTTCGAGGCAGCGCGGGGCCGCCGCCGAGGGGGCTGCCTACCTCGTATGTCGCGAGCTCCGCGATGTGGTACGACCGAGCGGGAGGTCGATGACCAGAGACGGTGACGTCCGTCTGGACACCTGTCGTGGGCCACCGGAGAACCAGATCCAAAACACCCGACGCGACAACTCCGGCCCAGTCTCGGGTTAGACGTTCCGAACGCCATCGAGGCCGCGAGTCCCTGATGCGGATCACGTCGGTCGACTCGATCAACGTCCGCAGGAAGTCCATTCTCTTCGCAACGAGCGCCGGCTCGTCGCACGCCGGGATGTAGGCCGAGCGATAGTCAAGATCTTGGTCGAGCGGCACAAAGGTCACGCCCCTGATCAGGCCGGATAGTTCGTGGTAGAGCTGGGTCCGGATGAGGAATCGTAGCTCCGCACTCGCGCCGCGGAAGGGCTCTACGATCGGGCGAATCAAGGAGCTGTCGAGCCGGATCAGGGCGAGGCAACGTACGGAGGCCGGCGGGACGGCGCTCTTGATCCCAAGCTCCGACGGATCGACGAGTCGTTTGGCGTGGCGGTCGCGCTTCGAACCATCCGAGCGCCCGAACAGACGAAGGGTCAACGCTTCTGAGTATCGGACGATACTGGCGTATCGGAGGTTGAAGGCCGCGTCACCACTGACGAACTCGACCGCACCGTTCGACACAGTCAGGACAGACTGATCGTTCGCTCCGAGCGCGGCGCCATGTCGGAGGCACAGATCGAGTGCCGCTGTCGTCTTGCCGCTCTCGGATCCGCCGAGCATCACGACGCTCCCCCGCGGGCCTGTCACTGCGGAGGCGTGGAACAGGTACCGTCCAGCTCGCTGTCGTGCGATCTCGATCCCGAGGAGCACGCACATCCGCAGGATCGTCGAACCAAGGACTTGCGGCCAGGGGGCCGTGAAGGTCAGCATCGGGCGATCAGGCTCATACCCGAACTGCCATCCGGGACCGTCCATGTAGCGAACGACAACGTCGTGACTATCCGTATCGGCGATGGGCGTGAATCGGTAGGCGCGGGTGGTGAACATCCCGTCCAGCCCTGTCAGGAAGCGAAAGGCTTCTGGCGACGTCGTCAGGAAGCCTACGCACCCATCGAGGACCTCGATCTCGGCGCACAGGCCGTCGCTCACACTCCCGTTGGCTCCGCGAGACGGTCGGGCCCGGCGATCTCGATGTTGTCGATCAACCGCGCGCCGCCAACGTGGACGGCTGTTGCTATGAGCGTCTCCTCATCGATGGCGGTCACCGGCATGAGCGTTCGACGGTTGACTGCCTCGAAGTACTCGACGCGTGGCCGGGCGGGCTGGCGCTCGATGAGCGACCGACCTGCAGCGAGCACGGTGGAGGGGTCCGTGTGACCGGCTTGGTACATGTCCCTCGATGCCCGGAGGCCCTTGAAGATGCTTGCGGCAACCCGGCGGTGTCGCGGTGAAAGGTACCGATTCCGCGTGCTCATGGCGAGGCCGTCATGTTCACGGACGGTCTCGACCTCGACCACCTGCACCATGAAGTGGAGATCGGCGACCATGCGCTCGATGAAGCGCATCTGCTGATAGTCCTTCTTGCCGAAGTACACGCGATCGGGATCAACGATCTGCAGCAGCATCGCCACGATCGTACATACAGCATCGAAGTGTCTGGGTCGGGCACGGTCGCACAGAACGCCGCGGTAGCTATCGACCCGAACGATCGTCGCGAAACCGCCTGGAAACAATTCGTCCGGCGTCGGTGCGAACACGGCGGACACCCCTTCCCGCTCGCAGTAGGCGATGTCCTCCTCCAGCGATGCCGGGTACCGTCCGAGGTCCTCGGTGGGCCCGAACTGGCGTGGATTGAGAAAGAGGCTGCAGACGACGCGTCCCCCTCGCGAGCGTCCGGCCTCGATCAGCGCGCCATGGCCTGCGTGAAGACCTCCAAGGGATGCGACGTACTCGATCGGTGCGAGCTCCTGTCGTCGCCAGAGCCGAAAATCACTGATGCGCTCGAAAACGTGCACGCGAGGGTTCCTTCGCCTGACCATTGCTCCCACGGACGCGGTCTCATGCTATATGCGCGATCGACACCGCGCGTCCTACCGTTGGCATGCGCCTCAGCCCGGATCCACCGCTGAACCGCGGCCGAAGGAGCGCTGAAACGACGAATCGGGTGCCCACCTGAACTGGGAAGATGGCGTTGACGAGACACCATCACGCCCAAAAGGAAGGAGCACCCGATTGATGCGATCATCGCACAGCATCGACCGGATCGACGTGGCTTCGACGACGACCGGCTGGTGGCCGATGCGGGCCTGCTCGCGCCGGCCACGCTGGCCGACCACCTCGGCCTGAAGGCACTCGTCGAGCAGCACCTCGATCTCGGCGCCAAGCCCGGCGCGGCGAACCCTGGCGACATGCTGCTCACACTCGTCATTTCGGCGCTCGCGGGCGGCGACTGCATTGATGACGCGCGGGCCCTTGGTGCCGGCGGCGCGGGCCGGGTCCTGGGCTTCACGGTCAAGGCCGCCTCGACCCTCGGCACGTTCCTGGGCAGCTTCCGCTGGGGCCACGTCCGCCAGCTCGACCGGGTCAGCCGGGAACTCCTCGCCCGGGCCTGGGCGGCCCGCGCAGGGCCGGGCGCCGATCCCCTGACGATCGATCTCGACTCTACGATCTGCGAGACCTACGGCCTCAATAGAGGGTGCGATGACAGCACCCGCCGCCATGGGCGACATCAACACCGCGCCTGTCACGGCGTGCATTCCGGCTGCGGAGGCCAGGCGGGCGGCCTCGGCAGCCGCCCGCTTCCGGCATCCGCGGCAGCGATCCGGTCTGGGGCGCGCGACTCGGAGGTCTAGCACAGCGATGCCTTTCCGACATTGGAGCCGTCCGCAACACGACAGTCACCCGATCGGCCGTCCGCGTCTCGGTCCAAGGCCCGTCAGACCCGAGCATGGCGACAACGCGTCGTTCGAAGATCGCGAAGCCCTCTATGGAAGCAGGCCCGTTCGCTGTCGCTCCCTTGAGAGCTGCTCGGAACGAGAGTGCGCGCGTTAGATTTGTCGCGCGTCCGGTTCAGATACGCCGGGTCGAGGCGGGCTGCCCGAGTCGATGAGTGCGAGGCATGCCGCAACGTCGCGGTGGAGTTCACCAGACGGCAGGCCAAGTCGGATCGCCAGCTCGCGAGCGGACGCAAGGACCGAGCGGATGACGGATCGCGCCAGCGCGTTCCCGACCACATTCACCTCCGAGTCCCCGGCGTGCCACTCGACTCGGATTTCCCTCAATGTGAACGACTCGACTTCCAATGGATCCACTAGAGGTCGCCCGATCCGTGACCATCGCCCCCCGCTCGAGGAAGACAACTGGGCCGATCCACGGCTGCACATTTCGGGACTCGGCTGGAGGCTGTGTCATCACGAGCCGAGGACGACGACCTTCCCGGCCGTCGTGGCAGATTCCAGGTTTGCGAATGCGGCGGTCATCTCGGATCGAGGCACGATGGTCGTGACGATCTCGTCCGCTGGAACTCTGCCGTCCGACACTACGCGGACGGCGGTTTCGAAGTCGCGCATATTGTAGACGATGACGAAATCCAGGGTCAGATGCTTGTCGATGGCGGCCCGCACTTCGAATGCATCCGTGCCGTCGTGTCGCCCCAGGGCAACGATGTGGGTTCCGCGAGGGGCCCCCGCGATCAGCCGCGAAAGCACGGCTGGCCGACCCGCGCATTCGAAGACGATCGGCCGTGACGTGCTGCGGGCCTCAGGGAGGCCCGCTCCTGCCTAATGGCGTCGTAGCCAGAGGGCCTTGGTACGTGAGCCATCCCCCTCGCTCCGCTCCGTCGAGCGTGGCGATTCGGTCGATCCACCAACGGGCATCGCCCCCCGAAGGTGAGGTCAAGACTCATGTGGATGTCGTGCTCCCGCTAGGAGACTTCGAGGGTTCGATATCGGGGGCCGCCGGGATCCGACGTTAGGACGAAACTTCCCGGTGCTCCTATACTGCGCGCCCGCACGCCTAACGGCAGGGGTCATCCTAGGGGTCGAATACCCACCAGAGGTGGCTGGTGCTAGTCCGGCCCTGCGGACGGCCTGCAAGCGACAGGCAAATGTCGGCCCGACGGGTCGCGGACCATCGTGACCGGCACCTCGAGGAACCGCTCGTCGTGTTCGCAGGCGGCGGTCTGCACGTGGACCCCAAGGCCGGGATCGCTCGCCATGGCCCAAGGTCTCTCGACTGGCCCAAGAGACATCCCGAGCGGGTGACCGTTGGCTTGATCGGGACAACGGAGTCTGTCGATCGAGTCCGGGCCTGGCTCGACGCCACGGCTCAAGGGGTCCTTGGGACCGAGAAGCACCCAGAATTTTCTGGTTCCGCACCTGGTCGCACGGCACCGGTGACCGATCTGCCGACTGGCTCCCCTCCACCGAGGCGCCAAGCTGAGCCTCGAGCCCTGCTAAGTGAGCCTGGCCGTCGTCAGTCGGCGGGAGCCAGCCTGCCGTCGTGCAGCACGTGGACCCGATCGGCCACGTCGAGCATCATCGGGTCGTGGGTCGCGACGACCGCGGTGACCCCCTCGGTCCGGACGATCGAGCGGATGAGGATCATGATCCGGTGACCCGTCTCGGAGTCGAGCTGGCCGGTCGGCTCGTCTGCGAGGAGGAGCCGCGGCCGATTGGCGAGGGCCCGGGCGATCGCAACGCGCTGCTGCTCCCCGCCGGAGAGCTCATGCGGACGGTGCCGAGCCCGATCCGCAAGCCCGACCAGATCAAGCAGCTCGGCGACACGGGCGTCCCGTGACCGCGAGTTGGCGTGAACGAGGCGGAGCGGCACCTCGACGTTCTCCGCTGCCGTGAGGATCGGGACGAGGCCGAACGCCTGGAAGATGAATGCGACGACCCGACGTCGCACTTCCACCAGCTGTCGTTCCCCCATCGTCGAGATCTCGTGCCCGTCGACCGTTACGCGCCCAGCCGTGGGCCGGTCGAGGCCGCCGAACCTCGACCTCAACGTGGACGAGCTGTCGCCCAGGCTCGCTGACCAGAAGGCCGCCATCCGGTGGTTGGTCGAGGCGGTCCAGGGCTGGACGGACCTGCCGGTCGCGGTCGACTCGTCGCACGCGGAGATCATCGCCGAGGGTCTGGCCGCCAGCCGGTCAGGATCGCGACCGATGCTCAATTCGGCGTCGCTGGAGCGCCGCTCCGCCCTCGAGCTTGCGGTCGTGGCCGGCGGCCCGGTGGTGGTCACGGCGGCCGGGGCCACTGGCATGCCCCAGGACGTCGAGGGGCGGGTGGCCAACGCGTCGGCGATGGTCGAGGCGGCGCTCGCGGCCGGGATCGACATCGCGGACATCTACGTGGATCCGCTCATCTTTCCCATCTCGGTGGATGGCGCGTTCGGCAGCCACGCGCTGGATGCGATCCGGATGCTCCGCGAACGATTCGGGCCGGACATCCACGTCACCGGCGGGATGAGCAACGTGTCGTTCGGCATTCCGGGTCGCAAGCTCATCAACGAGGCGTTCCTGCGGATGGCCATCGATGCCGGGGCGGACAGCGGGATCGTGGACCCGGTCGCGACGGATCTCGAACAGGTGCGGTCCGTCGATGTCGACCGGGGGGCCTACGCGCTTGCCCGCGACGCGATACTGGGCGTGGACGTGAGCTGCCGCGCGTTCCTGCGGGCGTACCGCGCGGGCGAGTTCGCCCAATATGGCGTCGTCCCCCCAGCGCGCCGGGTCGCCTGATGGCCTGGTATCGGGTCCTGTCGTGGCGTGGGATCCCGACCTCGGTCAAGGCCCGTGACGCGGCGGGTCGCCGCGTCAGCCGCGCGATGCCGGACTGGTTCGGCCAGGAGGTCGATCGCGTGGCGATGCGCGAAGGGATCACAGGCTCGGACGCCTATCTCGAGGCGTTCGTGTGGTCCGACGAGGTTGAGGAGGCGGGCTCGGCGGCCGAGGTCGCGGACGCCTTGGTGGCACGACTCGCGGCCGCAGGCGGTCCGGGCGGCTAGAGTGGAGCGATGCCCAGACCGCGTAAGCCGAGGGTCGACGCCGACGTCGCGCTGAACGCGCCCGGGCTCGCCCGTCACGAGCTCTGGGAGGGTGTCGCCGAGGCCCTCCGCAAGGCCATCCTTGCGGGATCGATTAGGGCTGGCGCGAGTCTTGTGGAGGCCGATCTGGCAGCGCGCTTCGAGGTCAGCCGCGGGCCGATCAGGGACGCCCTGCGTGAGCTGGCGCGCGAGGGACTCGTCATCGACCTGCCGCGTCGGGGCACGGTCGTGTCGACCATCAGCTTCGCGGACATCCAGGAGGTCTACGAGGTGCGCGAGGGCCTGGAGATCGCCGCCGCTCGCCTGGCCGTGGGGCGAGCGTCGGACGCCGAGATCGCGGCCCTCAACGGGCGCATCCGGGTGCTCGAGGCGGCCTGGGACCGTGGCGCCGACTACGGCGAGAGCCTCGCCGCTGACCTCGCTGTGCACCGGGATCTCGTCGCCCTATCCGGGAACGGCCGCCTGATCGGCACCTACGACCAGATGCTCGTCCAGACGCAGCTCAACGCGATCACCGCGGCCGAGCTCAATCCCAGGCTGCGGCGTGGGCAGAAGCGCTCGACGCACCGGGACATCGTCCGAGCGCTGCGGGCTCGAGACGGCGACGCCGCCGCCCGGGCCGTCGCCGATCACTACGCGTATGCACGTGGGCGCCTGTTCGAGGGCTACCCGCGCGGCGCCGCCTCCGGCTGACGCCGGAACGTAGGTCAGCCACCCCTGCACGGCGGGCTACGGGGCGACGAGCCGGCCCTCGTCGACGACGAGCGAGGTCCCGTGAGACGAGGCGCGCCGATGGCTGAGAAGCGGTGTTGGTTCCGGGGGCGCTCCGCGACCGACAGTCGGTTCGCGATGCTCCGATTCGTGGAGTACGTCGCGCGCGCTGACGCGCCGGATGTCAGTCGTCAAGGACCGTCAGGTCGAGCTGGCGGAGGCGCGCGAGGTCGGCGAGGATGTCGATTTCGATGATCGTCCCGCGCCCGGCGAGGACCTTCGCCTCCCGACAGAAGGCCGCGATGGTGTCGCTCCCGACCAGGATGGCGTCCGCTGAGGGAATCGCGAGGATCCATCGTGAGCACGGTCGCGCTGGAGTCGGAAAACTGGCATCTCCGATCGACCGACGGGCGGTACAGTGTGGGGTGGGCGACATGCTGGCTCAGGGAAGGCGATCAGGGATGGCGAAGATCCACTACGAAGCGGACGGGGAGGTCTCGGCGGAGCGATTTGTCACCGTGCTGACCGACTTCAGCGAGCGTCGGCCGGAGCTCTGGCCGAACTTGGACGCGAAGTTCTATCGCCTGCTCGAGCGAAGTGACACGCGGGCCGAGGTGACCGAGGGGACCGATGTCCTCGGTGGGGTTTGGGCACGCGAGCGCTATGACTGGTCAGCGCCCGGCCGGGTCACGCTCACCCTGCTCGAGTCGCCGGACTTCCGGGCCGGCACCCTGATCGGCTACCACGTGAGCGATCGTGTCGACGGCGGCTGTCACGTGGCGGTCGACTTCCAGCGCATCGCCGCGAGCCCGCGCGGCCGGCTGGTCGGCATGGTGGTCCAGCTCACCGGCGTCGGCCGCTTCGGCCGGGACCTGCGCGAGACGCTGGCCCGCCTCGCGCGCCTCGCCGGCTGATCGGGGTAGCGTAGGCGCGTCGGGAGATCGGATCCTACGCTCGGCTCGCGAGACTCAGCAGTAGCCGAGCGCGATCGGCCCGCGGGCAGCCTCAGTCCGAGTCGTCGACGATGGCCCCGCCCGGTCAGTCGGCGCCCAGCACCCGGACGAAGGCGTCCACCCGGCCCGCGCCTCGAGATGGGGGTCGGTATCGGGCAGCGGATCCGGGAATCGACCCAGGAAGCCGCGCTCGGCGACGAAGCGCTCGGCGAGCGTCCCGCCGAGCCGGCGGATGTGGCGGCGGAAGGCGACCTCGGTCGTCCAGGCATCGTGCTAGCCCGTCGTGGCGAGAGGGCCTTCATCCCTGGCTCCAAGGGCGACGCGGAACTCCCACGGGCCGGTGATCGGCTCCGATCCACGTGTGAACGGGTCGTCGAATTGCTCGAATCCGGATGATAAGGGTCCGCGCGGCGTCGGGCGGGGCAGGGGAGAACCGGATCTCGTGCCGGGTGGCCCCTAGGCTTGATCCGCCAGCGCTCTGGCCCGACGCGACATACCCCGTACTCGCATCGTCGGTGACGACGGCCTCGAGTCCGAGCCCAACCTGCCCGCTCGTCTCGAGGAGCCCAAGGGCACCAGACTAACCGTAACCGGCCAGCGAAGACGGCAGCGAGTGGACCTCATGTGCCTTTCGAGTTGGCATGCGGCTACGGTTGGGGCATGTGCACGCTGCACGTCTACTGCCTGCCGTTCTGCGGCAGAAGTCTAGACCCCGGGGAGAGCCGTCCAGCCTTCACGAACGGCACGAACGGCGAGTTCCGTCCGTGAGCGGGCACCGGTACGGGCGAAGACTCGACCGAGGTGCCCCTCCACCGCCTTCGTCGTGATGCCTAGCCGCTGGCCAACTTCGTCGTTGCTCATGCCTTCGGCGACTAGGCGGACGACGTCCACCTCCCGGGCAGACAATCGCATGCCGGCCTGCCCTGGTCGGCTCGTGAAGGCAAGCGCGCCGGCGGCGGCTCGACGGATCGTCGCGACAAGATCCGCGGTTGGAGCGTCCTTGGCGACGAAGCCACTCGCTCCCGCGTCGAGCGCAGCGCGGACGTACTCCGGGTAGTCGTAGGCGGTGAATATCACGACCGCCGACCGATGTGAGATCGACTCGAGGATGCGCAGCCCGCTGTCCTCGCCGAGCCGGATGTCGAGCAGCAGCACATCCGGCACGTCCGGCCCCGACACCAGATCGACGGCATCGTCGGGCGTCGAGCCGACACCGATGACGTTGAGGTCGGGCTCACGTTCGAGCAGGGCCGCGGTGCCCTCCCGGAAGACGGGGTGATCGTCCACCACGGCCACCCGGATGACCGCCGCCCGCGCTTCGCTGCTCATGCGCCCTGCCCGCGCCATTCGAGCGTGACGACCATGCCGCCGCCAGCCGCGCGCGACCACGCCAGGTCGGCGCCGATCTGCGCGGCCCGCTGGCGCATGGTCGACAGCCCCAGTCGTGCCGGGCCGGCGCCCTCGTCGGCGGGCATCGGCGAGGGCCCGCGGCCGGCGTCCGTGACGGCCATCGACAGCGACTCGGCCGCGGTCCGGCAACGGACCAGGATCGGCGGGGCGCCGTGCCGCACCGCGTTGGCCACGGCTTCTTGGGCGATTCGGAATGCCGCCAACTCCACCGACGCCGGCAGCCGCGCCGCGCCGGCGACGTCCGCCCGGATGTCCAGCGCGGTCGCTCGGCGCACACGACGGGCCAGCCACTCGAGCGACGGGCCGACGCCCAGGTCCTCGAGCATCGGTAGGCGCAGGTCACCCGACAGTTCGCGCAGATCCGCGGCGATGCCCCGGGCGAACGCGGCACCCTCGTCGTCGCCGGCATCGTCGAGCCGGCGGGCCAGGAGCAGCACGTCCTGGAGGGGCCCGTCGTGGAGGTCGGCGGCCATTCGACGCCGCTCGGTCTCGTTGGCGGCAACCGCCGCGTCCCGCCGCGCGCCTTCACGCGACACGATCCAGGCCAGCGGTCGCACGGCCACCCACCCCGCCGCGACGGTCGCGGCAAGCGCTGTTACCAGAACGAGGGCACCGGCCCCCCAGGACGTCACAAGGACCAGCCCGGCCAGGCTCGGTGCGACGACCGCGACCGTGATCAGGCCCCGTTCCGCGATCCGGGTGGCGGAGAGGTCTCCGGCCGACCGGGATCCAGCAAGACGCTCCAGTGCCGGAAGGGCCACGATGGCGATCACCGCGGCATAGCGGAGGATCGACGTCTCGTCGGTGTCGTCGGTCACGCGGAGCGCGACCGCGATCCCTAGCACGGCCGCCGCGACGACCGAACTGAGCGCCAGCGTCTGGCCCGCGCGTCCGCGCGCGACCGCCAGGCCGAGCGGCGCGACTGTCGCAGGCCAGAGGGTCGCCAGGAGCAGCGCCGGACCATCGCCGGGATGCAGCGCCAGTGGCGCGAGGGCGAGCGGCGCGACGATCGCCGGCGCCAGCCAGGTGACGACCCTGTCGCGCCAAGGCTGGACGGCGAAGGCGACGAGCAGTATCGCGGTCGCCCACAGCCCGAGCATCGACGAACCCGCGTCGCTCGTAGCCTGGCCCGATGGCGAGGTCCACCACGCCACGATGCCGATCGCCAGGCACGTCAGACCGAGCACGAACGCCGCCGCGCGCTCTGATCGCGACATCATGGCAGGACGGTAGCAGAGGTTTGGACGCCCGCGGTGTAGGGATTCCACCCACGGTGGGCGGGACCTCCCATCTCGCGCTCGCCCCGGCGGCGCCGCACCATGGCGGCCATGGATGGCGACATCGCACTTCGCACCGAGGGCCTCACCAAGCGCTACCGGTCCGACCGTGCGCCGGCGCTCGACGGGGTGGACCTCACCATCCACGCTGGCTCGTCGGTCGCCCTGGTCGGCCCCAACGGCGCCGGCAAATCGACGCTCATTCGTACCTTCCTTGGGTTCGACCGCCCGACCTCCGGCCGCGCCCTCGTCGTCGGCATCGATCCACGGCGCGATCGCGTGGCGGCCCTGCGACGCATCGGCTACGTGGGCCAGGAGCCCGGTCTGTACCGGGACCTGACGGTCGTCGACCACGTGGCACTCGCCGAGGCCCTGAGGTCCGACTTCGACGGTCCTGCAGCGCTGGAACGGTTCGATTCCCTGGGCATCGACAGGGCCATGCGGGTTGGGCATCTGTCGGGCGGGCAGCGGGCGCAGGTCGCTCTCGGGCTGGCCCTCGGGACGCGGGCGCCAGTCCTGCTCCTGGACGAGCCGCTGGCGAGCCTGGATCCGCTGGCGAGGCGCGACTTCCTGTCGATGATCCGAGCGGCCCGCGACGGTGGGACGACGATCCTCTTCGCCTCGCATATCGTCGGTGATCTCGAGGCGGCCTGCGATCACCTGGTGGTCCTCGCGTCGGGAAGGATCATGCTCGACGACTCGATCGCGCGGGTACGCACCAGCCACGCCGTTGTGGATTTCGCCGGTGCGCCGTCCGACGCCGTGATCGGGACGTTCGACGACCGAGCCGGCCGGCCCCAGGTGCTCATCCGCGTCGACGACCCGGTCGCGCAGCCGCCGGCTCTCGACGACGTCGTCCTCGGCTACCTGGCAGCCGCCCTGGGACGGCGCACGGCGGATGGACGCGCCGCATGATCACCCAGGCCCGACTCGGACTCCGGCTGCAGCGCTTCGAGGTCCTGGCGGTCGTCGTTGCCACCCTCATCGTCGGGCTGTCCGCTCTGATCGTCCGGTCGCGGCTGGACGCGGTCGGCGTGTCGGCCGATTGCTGGGCGGCCTGGTTACCGAGTGGCGGACCGACGACCATCGATCGTTGCGACGAGATGGTGAACGCCTTCATCGCCATCGACGAGGGCGAGGCCTTCTTGGTCATGGCCGCCATGGCCATCCTGCCACTGATGGCCGGCCTGTTCCTCGGCCTGCCGGTCGTCGCGCGCGAAGTCGAGGGAGGCACCGCACCGACCATCTGGGCGCTGGCCGGTTCCCGCCGGCGCTGGCTGGCCGGACGCCTCCTGCCATTGCTCGGGGTGCTCGTCCTCACGCTCGGCTTCCTCGCCTTCGCCTCGGACGTACTCTGGGCGGGCCGCCAACCGTGGCTGCCGCTGCCTCGATTCGAGGACGTCGGCCTTCACGGGCCGGGGCTGATCGGTCGAGGCCTCGCCGCGATGGGGCTCGTCCTACTCGCCGGCACGGTCGTCGGCCGGGTGCTGCCAGCAGTGATCGTCGGCCTGGTGCTGTGTCTCGTCCTGACCGCCGGGTGGGCCTTCTCCCTGTCGGCCTGGGCAGATACCGTGGCCGAGTCGCACCCGAAGGATTCGCTTACGCCGACTCCCGCCGGGAGTTACTGGGCCTCGCAGGGCTGGCTGACGTCGGACGGGCGGCTCATCGTCGACTACCAGGAGGCCCTCGCGCTCGCGCCGCCGGACGTCGATCCCCACGAGTGGCTGCAGAACTCGGGGGCCGAGGCCACCGGCGTCCTGTGGCTGGACCGCACCGTACCGCCTAGCGCCTACCCCACCTGGTCGCTGATCGAGACCGTCGCACTCGGCGGACTCGGGATCCTCGGTCTGGCGCTCGCCTTTCCGATCGTCGACCGCCGCCGACCGTGACCATGGCGCGCCGAGGCCTTCTCCTCGTTGGCGCGGTCGCGTTGACGGTGGTCGGTCTCATCCTCATCGTCGACCTCGGGTCGGGTTGCGGCGAGGCGGGACATGGTCCCTGCATCGACCTCGTAGCCCGCGTCAAATACGACATGGCCGGAGACCTCCAGTTCCAGCGAAGGTCCGGAGCGCACACGGTCGACGGCGTTTTGGTGGACACGACGACCGACCTCGTGTTTTCCTCGGCCCACACCGACGTCAACCGGGTCGACGGCGGCATCGAAATCATCGACATCACCGACCCGTCGAAGCCCTCGACGCTGACCCGGATCCCGTGCCCCGGTTATCAGAGCGATGTAGCCGTCCACGAGACGCTCCTGATCCAGACCCTCGATCACCCGGCGTCCAACGTCGGCTGTGATCCGGCGTGGCTCCTGGCCAGCGGGTCGGCCGCGGTCGACCGATCAGGGACGGGCGGCG
>Ga0136633_1000892_pt1 | contig 22235 bp, 23 predicted proteins | sample AntDrymeUQ832206_2_FD_105494 | JGI IMG/M metagenome (GOLD analysis project Ga0136633, IMG submission 105494) | Polar desert sand microbial communities from Dry Valleys, Antarctica - metaG UQ83 (22.06) | ecosystem: Environmental > Terrestrial > Soil > Desert | place: Antarctica: Dry Valley...
AGCGACGCCGGCGTGGAGGTGCGGTTCGAGGAGCCCGGTGGTGCCAGTCGCACGCTGACGGCGTCGTTGGACTCGGCCGAGCCAGGACTCTATCGCGCCAGCGTCCTCACGCTGGCATCCGGGGTCCACCGGATCGATGTCGCCGCGAGCCGGGAGGGCACCGTGCTGGGCCGCACCAGCGTGCAGGTGCTGGCTGGCGGCAGCGACCCCGAGTTTGTCGACCCCCGCCGCAACGACGCGATACTCGGTCGCCTCGGGCAGATGACCGGCGGCGCGCTGCTGGACGCCAGCGACCTGGACCGATTGCCCGATCGCCTCCGCAGAGCCGCGGCCTCACCGACCGCGCGGCTCGTGGAACGCGACGTCTGGCACAATGGCTGGAGCTTGGGGATCATCTGCGCCCTGCTCGGCCTCGAATGGGCGTGGCGGCGACGATGGGGACTGCGATGAGCCGACGATCCTGGATGACAGGCGCGCTGGCGCTGGGCGTGCTGCTCGGTGCGGCGTCGGCGCGCGCCCAGGATCCGGTGGCCCCGCCGCAGACGCGGGTGCTGATTGTCTCTGGCGCGGCCGGCAGCGAGGAGTACGCCGAGCGGCAGAAGAAGTGGCGCGACACGCTGGTCGCGCAGTTGTCGTCGCGATTGGCCGTGCCCGCCTCGCGCACCGTGGTGCTTGCCGAGCAGGCCGGTGACGGGCTCCAGACGGCGACGGCTGTCAATCTTCGCCACGCGCTGGCAGCGATCCGGGCGTCGCAGGGCCCTGCCGACACGTTGCTCGTGGTGCTGTTCGGGCACGGGACGTTCGACGGCGTGGACGCCAAGTTCAACATGGTCGGGCCGGACCTGACGTCGCACGAGTGGCGTGACGCGCTGGCCGGCATTGCCGGTCGCCTCGTCTTCGTGCAGACCGCCAGCGCCAGCTTTCCGTTCCTTGCTGCCCTGGCGGCGCCCAATCGCGTGGTGATGACGGCCACCGACTCACCGCAGCAGAAGTACGACACGGTCTTTGGCGAACACTTCGTGGCCGCCTTCACCCCGGAGGCGGCCGAAGCCGACCTCGACAAGGACGGTCGGATCTCCATGTGGGAAGCCTTTGCTCACGCCGCCGAGGCCTCGAAGCGGTACTACCAGCAGCGCGGGCAGTTGTCGGTGGAGCGGGCGCTGCTTGACGACTCGGGGGATGGCGTGGGCCGGGACGTCGCCAAGCAGGGCGACGACGGGCTGCTTGCCAGCCGTCTGTTTCTCGACCCCGATCCGGCGACGGCCTCAGGCGATCCGAGCGTCACACTGCTGATCGGCCGCCGCAATACGCTGGAGACCGAACTCGACGAACTGCGTCGGAAGAAGGGCTTCATGCCCGAGGCTGACTACGCACGCGAAATCGAGCGCGTCGTCGTGGACATCGCGCGTGTCTCGCGCGACATCCGTCGCCGCATCAAGAGCTGAGCGGCTCGTGCTCGGCCGCGGAGGCTCATGTCAGGACGTCCCACCACTCGGCCCGCATGCGTTCTGGTCGGCGCAAGAGCAGGACCAGCGCCGCCCCGGCCACAAAGCCTGCAGCGTGGGCCGCGAACGCGACCCCGCCCATGTCTTCCGGCCCAATCACCGCCAGCAGGTCCAGACCGCTGAGTAACTGGCCCGCGAACCAGATGCCGATCAGCAGCGCCGCGGGCACCTCCACGACGGTGATGAAGGCAAAGGTCAGCACGCGCGACGCCGGAAACAGCACGATGTAGGCGCCAAGGACGCCAGCCACCGCTCCGCTCGCCCCGACCATCGGCACCCGGGAGCCTGCCTCGGCCCACACATGCAGAAGCGCCGCGGCCAGCCCGCACATCCCGTAGAAGAGCAGGTAGCGGCCGTGTCCCAGCCGGTCTTCGACGTTGTCGCCGAAGATCCACAGAAACAGCATGTTGCTGAACAGGTGCGGCACACCCGCGTGCAGGAACATCGCGGTCGCGACACTCGGCAGGGTGAAGGTGGCCGGCGTCATGCCCCAGGCGCCGGCGACGTCGCCGAACGCGCCGGTCCGGGCCGGCGGCATCAGCAGAAACACCAGCACGTTCAACACGATGAGGGCGATCGTGACGTACGGCGTGGTCCGGGACGGGATGACGTCACGGAGGGGAATCACCGCGTCATTGTAGACTCGGAGGTCGGTATGAACTGCTCCAACTGTGGTACCGAGATTGCCGCCAAGGCGCTCATCTGCTTTCGCTGTGGCCAGGCCACGTTCGTGGCCAAGCGCGCGCCCGCGCCGCGGCCAGCCAAAGGGCGTCAGCTGATCCTCGTGGTCGCGATGGTCATCCTGATCCTGTCGGCGTTCTTCCTGGGCCAGGTCCAGACGCAGACCGTGCCCGAGTGGGTGCGCTACACCGTCATGGTCCTGGGGGCGGTGGTGCTGGGGTGGCGACTCCTGCAGCGGCGGCGCGGCGGCGGCCGCATCCGGCAATGAGTAGGCGCCGGGCCCGCCTGGTCGCGTATGGCCTCTGCCTCTTCACGGCGGTGCTCGTGTGGAACGGCGTGTTCGGCCTGCTGATCAGCCGTGGCGAGAAGCAGTACCTGCTCGACCAGGCCAGGCACGAACTGCAGCTCGGTCCGGACGCGTCGCTGCCCGAGCGCATGCGCGGCACGATCCACAACGGCGCGGTAGAAGCGACCCGGTGGGCCGTGGTGGTCTTGGTGCTGGGGGCTGCGGCCGTCTGGATCGGAGGGCGAGGCGCGTCAACGAGCAACGCCCCGCGGGACGGGGCGCTGCTGGACGATTGAGAGGGTGGGGAGGGGCCGCTCCCCGAGCGGCCCGAACACTGCTGGGCGCGTTCGGGGAACGCGCCCTACCTCTTGTCGATGCCGACGTAGTCGCGGGTGCGGTACCCGGTGTAGATCTGACGGGGACGTGCGATCTTCTGATCGGCGTCGCGGTGCAACTCGTCCCATTGCGCCACCCAGCCGGCGGTGCGGGGAATGGCAAACAGCACCGTGAACATCTCCGGTGAGAAGCCGAGCGCCTGGTAGATCAGGCCCGAGTAGAAATCGACATTCGGGTAGAGCTTGCGCTTGACGAAGTACTCGTCTTCGAGGGCGATCCTCTCGAGTTCGAGGGCCAGGTCGAGCAGCGGGTTGGTGCCCGTGACGGCGAAGACGTCGTAGGCCGCCTTCTTGATGATCCGGGCTCGCGGGTCGTACGACTTGTAGACGCGGTGGCCGAATCCCATCAGGCGGCCCTCGCCGTTCTTCACCTTGGCGATGAAGTCGGGCACGTTGGCCTTGCTGCCGATCTGCCTCAGCATCGTCAGCACCGCCTCGTTGGCGCCGCCATGGAGGGGGCCATAGAGTGCGGCCGCCGCACCGGCCATCGCCGAATACGGATCCACCTCGGAACTGCCGATCGCGCGCATCGCGTTGGTGCCGCAGTTCTGCTCGTGGTCGGCGTGCAGGATGAACAGGATGTCGAGTGCACGCTCGAGGGTCGGGTTCACCTCGAACTTCGCCTCGGTCATCTTGAACAGCATGTTCAGGAAGTTGCCGGCAAAGCTCAGGTTGTTGTCCGGATAGACGTAGAACAGGCCCTTGCTGTGCCGATACGCGTAGGCCGCGATCGTCGGCGACTTGGCGATCAGACGCTTGATGTGCTCGAGGCGGATGTCGGCGTTGCTGACGTCCTTGGCGTCCGGGTAGAACGTCGAGAGCGCGCCCACGGTGCTCAGGAAGACGCCCATCGGATGCGCGTCGTACCGGAAGCCGCGCATCAGGTGCTTCAGGTTCTCGTGCAGCAGGGTGTGCTTGAGGATGCCGTTCTCCCAGTCCTGCAACTGCGCCGCAGTGGGGAGTTCGCCGAACATCAACAGGTACGCCACCTCGAGGTAGGTGCTCTTCTCGGCCAGCTGCTCGATGGGGTAGCCGCGGTACTCGAGCACTCCCTTGTCGCCATCGATGTAGGTGATGGCGCTCCGGCACGAGGCCGTGTTGGTGAAGGCCGGGTCGTACGTCATCAACCCGAAGTCGTCGTCTGCGACCTTGATCTTGCGCAGGTCGATGGCCTTGATGGTGCCGTCGGTGATCGGCACGTCGTACTGCTTGCCGGTGCGGTTGTCGGTAATCGTGAGCGTGTCAGCCATCGCGTCGCATCAGGGGGGAGGCGCCTATTGGTCGGTCGCCTCGGGGTCGTCCGGATCCATCTGTGACGGCTCGTCGGCCGCCGAACCCTCGACGCGGTAGTCGCCGTCGAGCCAGTGCGAGAGGTCCAGCAAATGGCACCGTTCACTGCAGAACGGCCGCCAGCGCGGGTCCACTGGCTGTTGGCGACAGTATACACAGAGGGCAGCGTCGGGCACGGCCTGGATCCTATCAGCGTGCCGGGCCGTGGCGGGGACGATCCACGCGTGCCGCGGCGAGGGTGCGGCCAGGGGGGGCCTGGCCAGGGGCAGCCCCGTTCCGACGGCTAGCCGGGCTGGCCATGGTGCCGCACGTCGCGGGCCGACACCATGTAGATGACCCCTTCGGCGATGTTGGTTGCGTGGTCGGCGATGCGCTCCAGGTGTCGCGCGATCAGAATGAGGTCCAACGCCGGCTCGATCGTGGCCGGCGACCCCTGCATGAGCGGAATCAGATCGACCGAGGCCTGTGCCTTGAGGGCATCGACCACGTCGTCGGCGCTGAGCACCTGCTCGGCCAGCGGGATGTCGTGCCGCACGTAGGCGTCGAGGGCGTCGCGCAGCATCTGCTGGGCCAGGTCGGCCATCCTGGGGATGTAGTGCAGCGCCAGGAGCGGCGGATGGTGCAGGTAGCGCTGCACCGCCTCGGCGATGTTCACGGCCAGGTCGCCGACCCGTTCGAGGTCGGTGTCGATCTTGACCGCCGCGAGCACCGCGCGCAGGTCTATCGCGACCGGTTGGTGCAGGGCGATCAGCCTGACGCAGCGCTGGTCGATCTCGACGTGCAGGTCGTTGAGGGGCTGGTCGCTCCTCTGCACGCGGGCCGCCAGTTGCGTATCGCGCTCGACGAGGGCGGCGATCACCAGCCGCACCTGCTCCTCGGCCATGCCCCCCATCACCAGCAGTCGTTCCTTGAGGGTGTCCAGGTGTTCCTCAACCTGCGGCACCATGCGCGTGATCGGCTCCACCGTCTTCACCTATCCGAACCGCCCCGTGACGTAGGCCTCGGTCAACCGCTCGCGCGGTGCCGTGAACACGTCTTCGGTGCGGCCCTGTTCGATCAGCTGTCCCATCCAGAGGAACGCGGTGACGTCGGAGACGCGTGCCGCCTGCTGCATGTTGTGCGTGACGATGACAATGGTGTAGGTCCGTTTCAGGGCCAGGATCAGTTCCTCGATGCGTTGCGTGGCGATCGGATCCAGTGCCGAGGCCGGCTCGTCCATCAACAGCACCTCCGGTTGGATCGCCAGGGCTCGAGCGATGCAGAGGCGTTGCTGCTGGCCGCCCGAGAGCGTCAGGGCAGGCGCGTGCAGGCGGTCCTGGACCTCGCTCCAGATCGCCGCCGCCCGCAGGCTCTCTTCGACGCGCTCGGCGATCTCCCGGCGGTCACGGACACCGTTGATGCGCAAGCCATACGCGACATTGTCGAAGACCGACATCGGGAAGGGGTTGGACTTCTGGAAGACCATGCCGACCCGGCGACGCAGCGCCACGACGTCTGTGGACGGCGAAAGAATCGAGTGCCCGTCGAGCCACACGTCACCTTCGACACGCGAGTGCGGGATGATGTCGTTCATCCGGTTCAAGGCCCGCAGCAACGTCGTCTTGCCGCACCCGGATGGCCCGATGAGCGCCGTCACCTGCTGCGCCCGCACCGGCATGGTCACCTCGCGCAAGGCCGCGGTCTCGCCGTAGAAGACGCTCAATGCCCGCAGGTCGATCTTCGCGGCCACGGGTTCCATCACGCCACGCGCCGCCGGGCGGCGCGATCGCGCACGCCAATCGCGATGCCATTGGTGACCAGCAGCACCCCGAGGAGCAACAGGATCGCGGCGGCGGCGTTGGCGCGGAATGCCGTGCCGGGTCGCGAGATCCACGCGAAGATCTGGATCGGCAAGGCCGTGAATGGCGAAGACGGCCCGTCGGGCACGAACGGGACGTATGTCAACGCGCCGATCACGATGAGGGGCGCCGTCTCGCCAATCACGCGGGAGACCGCCAGGATCAGACCCGTCAGCAGGCCAGGCATCGCGGTGGGCAGGACGTGGTGCCAGATGGTCTGCCACTTGGTGGAGCCAAGGGCCAGGGCTGCCTCGCGTTGCGCGAGCGGGACGGCCTTCAGCGCCTCGCGTGCCGTCAGGATGACCACCGGCAGCATCAGCAGCGCCAACGTCGCGGCCCCGGCGATCAGCGTCCGCTCCAACTGCAGCGCCTGCACGAACAGCCCGAGGCCGAGCAGCCCGTAGATGATCGACGGCACGGCCGCCAGGTTGGCGATGTTGATCTCCACCAGGCGGGCCCAGCGGCGGCGTCCCGCGTACTCCTCGAGCGCGATCGCCGCGCCGACGCCGACGGGCATGGCCATCGCCGCCGCCAGGACGACCAGCCACAGGCTGCCTGCCACAGCCGGCAACAGGCCAGCCGTGGACGCCTGCCGCGACGGATAACCAGTCACGAATGCCCAGGACAACCGGCTGGCACCATCCCGCCAGACGTCGGCCAGCAGGAACATCAGTGCCGAGAGCGCCACCGCCAGCACCGCGAGTCCGAGCGCGTGAAACGCCCGGTCCATCCAGGCGGCGCGGGTCATCGCCGGCCCCCGGGCATGCGTCGTCGGAGCCAGTCGCTGCCGACGTTCAGCGTGAACGTCCCCACAAACAGCAGCATGCCGACCGCGAAGATGGTGCGGTACTCGAGCGTCCCGGTCGGGACGTCGCCGCGACTGACCTGCACGATGTACGTGGTCATGGTCTCGATCGGCACGAGCGGGTTGGCTGTCAGTCGGGGCTGCTGGCCGGCGGCGATCGCCACGATCATGGTCTCGCCGATGGCCCGCGAGATCGCCAGGACCACGGCCGCCGAGATGCCGGACATGGCCGCGGGCAGCACCACCCCCCTGGCCGCCTGCAGCCGCGTGGCGCCGAGCGCGAAGGCGCCCTCACGCAGGCTGCGCGGCACAGCCGTGCAGGCGTCGTCGCTCAGCGATGCGACCAGCGGCAGGATCATGAGTCCCATCACCAGGCCGGGAGCCAGCGCGTTGAAACCGGCCAGCCCCGGAATCCATGTCCGCAGCCAGGGCGTGACCACGAGCAGCGCGAAGTAGCCATAGACCACGGTGGGCACGCCGGCCAGGAGCTCGAGGGCCGGCTTGGCCACGCGTCGCACCTGCGGCGACGCGTACTCACTGAGGTACAGCGCGCTGGTCAACCCGGCGGGTACCGCCACCAGCATCGCAATGGTGGCCACGAGCACGGTGCCAGCCACGATCGGCAGCACGCCGAAGGACTGGTTGTAGAACAGCGGCGTCCACGTCCGTCCCGTCAGGAACGCCAGCGGCGAGACCTCAGCCAGGAACGCCGCTGTCTCCCAGGCGAGCACGCCGACGATGCCGATGGTGACCAGGATGGAGAGCCCGGCACACGCCCACAACGCGTGCTCGATCATCCGCTCGGCCAACTGCCGTGTCCGGGCGGTCATCGCGACTCCACGCCGAGCCGCGCCGCAAGCGTCAACGTGGCCGCACCGTCGTGACCGTCGTAGAGCGAGCCGGTGCGTCGTGCGGCAAGCCGTCCCCGCACTGCGGCCAGGACGCGACCGTCCAGCGGTACGTAGCCGACATCGTTGGCCAGGTCGCCGACGTGCGTGGTGTAGTAGTCCACGAAGTGCCGGACGTCATCACGGTCGAGCGATCGTGCATTGACGTACAGGAAGACCGGCCGGGCCAGCGGACGATACGCCCCTGACCGGATCGTCTCGCGCGTCGGCAGCACCGCAGGCGTGCCGTCACCGGCCTGGATCGGCACCGCGCGCAGGTGCTCCTGATGCGCCTCGTAGTACGCGAACCCGAAGTAGCCCAAGGCGTACGGGTCGCCCGCCACACCCTGCACCAGGGTGTTGTCGTCCTCGCTCGAGGTGTAGTCGCCGCGGCTGTCGCGGGGGGCGCCGGTCACCACGCTGGTGAAGTAGTCGAACGTACCGGAACCGACGCCCGCCCCGAACAGGTGGATCTCGCGGTCCGGGTACTCGGCACGGAGCTGCGACCAGCGCATCATGCGCCCCTCGGCTTGGTGCCGCCACAGGCGGCGCAGGTCGTCCACCGTCAGGTGCCGGACCCAGTGGTTCGAAGGATGTACGGCCACCGTGATGCCATCCAGGGCGATGGGCAACTCGATGAACGAGACGTCGGCGCTGGCGCACGCGTCCGCCTCGCCACCGGTGATCGGGCGGGACGCGGCTGCCAGGTCGAGACCGCCGCGGCACAGGCGCCGCAGCCCGCCACCGGTGCCGGCGATGCCGATGGTCACTCGCGCACCCGGCGCGACCCGCTGGAACTGCTCAGCCATCGCTTCGGTCAGGGGATAGACAGTGCTCGACCCGTCGACGCTGATCACCGCGCGAAGCGGCCCCGCCGCGCGGGCGCACGCTCCCGCCAGCGGCAGAGCCGACAGCAGGGCCAGGCCACAGGCCATCGGCAGGAGGCACGCACGCATCCGGCGAGACTACCTGCCGTGCGTTTCACCGCTGTTTCGCGGAGGTCGCTCGCAGAGGTCTGGATGCTAGAGTGAGGCGGATGGATGGCGATGGCGGGCAACGCAAGGCGGGGCAGGATCTGGCGACCTTGGTCACGCGTCGGCATGATGCCCTGCGGGCACAGGCGCCGCTGGCGCGCGAGGGGCAGGCCGGAGGCGTCCACCAGGCGCGCGTGGCGTCCCGGCGCCTGCGCGAAGTGGTGCCGGTCCTTGGCCGCGGGCTGGCGGACGTGAAGCTCAAGCGGCTGCGGCGCCATCTCCGAGCGCTGACGCGGGCCCTGGGTCCGGTCCGCGAGCTCGACGTGGCCCGCGCCATGATTGACGAGCTGTCGCTCGACACCGCGGATGCGGCGCAGCTGGCCGGGGCGTGGCGCGATCACCTCGACGACTTGCGACGTCGGCCCGTCCGCGCCATGCGCAAGGCCGTGTCCTGGTCCAACCGCCGTGCGCTGGACGGCGAACTCGACGCGTTTGCTGCCGCTCGCGCCTCGTCCGATGATGCCGCCTGGCGCACGGCGCTGGGGCAGCGCCTCGCCTTGCGTGCCCAGACGTTGCGTGCACACGTCGAGCGGACCGGCACCCGATACCAGCCCGGGCCCCTGCACGAGGTGCGCATCGCCGCCAAGAAGCTGCGGTATGCCCTGGAAATCACTGACGAGACGGGGCTGGCGCGGCTGGCCGGCTCGCTCCGCACGTTGAAGGCGGCACAGGAGGCGCTCGGGCGCCTGCACGACCTCGATGTGCTGCTCACGTTCCTGCACTCACTACCCGACGCGGCGCCGGGCCGGACGTTGCAGCATGCCGCGGCCGCGGCCGTGGCGGTGATCGAAGGCGACTCGCGTCGGCTGCACGCCCGCTACCTGCGTGCCGCGCCATCGCTCCTGCGCGTGGCCGATGCAACGGCGCAGGTCGTGGTCCCCCGCGTGCTTGCGATCGACGCTCCGCACAAGGATTCGGCACCCGATGGCCGTTGACCTGCACCTGCTCCTGATTCGGCACGCCATCGCCGAAGAACGTGGCGCCGCGTGGCCCGACGATGACCAGCGCCCGCTGAGCCGTGACGGCATCCGCAAGTGGAAGCGGGCGGCGCGCGGGGTCGCCCGCATCGTGCCGTCGGTCGACCTGTTGTTGACCAGTCCCCTGACGCGTTGTTTCCAGACGGCCGAAATTCTGGCGCGTGCGCTGACTCCGTCGCCGAAGGTCCAGATGTTCGACGCGCTGCGGCCCGACACCCGGCCAGGCTCGCTCGTGACCGCGCTGCGGACCCGGGCGCCGAAGGGCACGGTCGCGATGGTCGGACACGAGCCGATGCTGTCCGAACTTGCGTCGTTGCTCCTGCACCTGCAGGGGCCGCTCGAGTTCCGCAAGGGGGCAGCCATGCTGCTGATCACGCAGGGGCTTGGGACACGCGGTCCGTCCCGACTGGAGTGGTTCCTCACACCCCGCGTCATGCGCGAACTGGCCGGCAAGGACTGACCCGCCGCCTGCGGGGGTCAGCGCAGGTGCACCGTCCACACGTTGCCCGAGAAGCTGGCGAACTCGTAGACGAGGCGATCGCCAGTGGGGGACCACTCCGGATTGCGTACGTAGTGGTGCTCGTCCCCGTAGTCGGTCATCTGCAGGAGCGCGCTGCCGTCGCGGCCCGCCGACCACACGTTCCAGCGCCCGTCGCGGGCGCCGGCAAACGCCACGCGGGAGCCATCGGGTGACCAGCTGCGCACCCACGCCTGGTCCACGTCTCGCGAAATCTGGGTGAGCCCACCGCTCACCAGGTCGACGACAAACGCCTGCGCGTGGCCGTCGCGCCAGACGTCGACCGCCAGAGCCCGGCCATCCGGCGACCAGACGGGAAACGCGGCGCCATCGCCCAGGCGCGCGACACGGGTATCGCTGCCATCGGCTAGCGCTCGTACCCAGACCTCGAGTTGCCCCTCCGCGGACCGGGTGTACGCCAGCCGGGTGCCGTCTGGAGACATGCGCGGCCGCAGCAGGGGATGAGGCCCGTCAGCCAGTCGGGTCACCAGTTCGACGCGCCCGTCCTGCACGCGCACGGCTCGCAACGTCGCGTCGCCGCCGTGCCCCGATTCGAAGTACACGCGGTGGCCGTCGCGACTCCATGACGGATCGCGCGCGTTGGTGAGGGCCGCGGTCAGCGGCCGTTCTGAGCCCCCCTCCAGGTCGAGCAGCCACAGACTCGGCGGTGCGCCGGCCGCCTGCCGTTCGAGGGCAACCTGGCGCGCGTCGGGACTGAACGAGGGTCGACGCGCGCTGCGTACGGCGCCTTCGGCGACGCGCACCGACGGCCCGGCCGGGCTCCCGCCGCGACGCAGCGGCAGGCTGCGCAAGCCGGTGACGGTGGCCATGCCCACGTACGCCAGCCGGTCGCCGCTCGGGCTGATCGCGAGGTGCCGCACGTCGAGCTCACTCGGCGGCATGACCAGTTGCGGCGCTCCCGCCGCGCCGCCGGCGTCGGTGAGCGGGAGCTTCCACATGTCGAAGTGGTCGTGCAGGCGGACGTAGTAGGCGGCGCGCCCGTCCGGCGTCAGCGTCGCGTCGACGGCCCGTCCCCCCGCCTCGAGGACGGGCGTCAGGACACCGGAATCGAGGTCGACCGTCCAGAACGCGGTGGTGTCGAGCCGTTGGCTGGCGAAGAAGAGCCGTCGTCCGTCGGGAAACCACGTCGGGCGGACGTGGCTGCCTTCAGGACGCCACCCCCTCGTGGCCAGGCGCGGCTGGCCTCCTGCGCTGTCCACGACCCAGAGGCTGGAAGGCCCGAACGACTCGAACGCGGCCGTGCTGGGCTCGGTGTAGGGGGCACCCTGGAATGCGATCCGGCTGCCGTCCGGCGACCAGGCCGGGCGCGAACCGAACTGGGTGATCTGTATCGGTGTGCCGCCGTGCCGTCCCACCACCCAGACGCCGCCGCGGCCAGACGAGTGGTACGCCACACGCGTGCCGTCTGGCGACCAGGCGGGCTGCACGTTGTGCTGTCGGTCGCTGGTCAGCGCGAAGCGCCCGCCGCCCGCGGCCAGGTCGAGCACGAAGATCTCGAACCGGCCGCGCCGATCGCTGGCGTACGCCAGCGATCGACCATCCGGTGACCAGGCCGGAAAGGCGTCCAGGGAGGCCGCCGAGGTGACCTGCGTGCGGCTGGCCGCAACCAAGGTGAACGAAGCGGGCAGCACCGCCGACTGGGAGCGCCAGGCCAGGAAGAGTGCCACGAGCGCCAGCGTCGCCAGCGCCGCCGCCCAGAGCGGATGGGCGCGCGGCTCCGGCGTGGCTGGCCCACCCGGGAGCGGTGCACTGCGACCGTCCGGGTCCGACCCGCGCGCCGCCGTCGGCGACCCCGCAGGCAGCACTGCGACGGGCGCGACGGGCTCCTGCCCGCCATGGTCGATCCCCGAGGTGGGGGCCTGGTCGTACCGTGGCTCTGCTGGCGCGACGAAGCGGTAGCCACGTGTCGGCACGGTCTCGATGTACCTGGAACTGCGGGCAGAATCGCCAAGCCCGCGCCGCACCTGGGCGATGACCCGCGCAACGGCGTTGTCGGTGACGTAGACCCCCGACCAGACCTGGTCGAGCACGTCCTGCCGCGTCACCAGTTCGCCGCGCCTCGAGAGCAGCAGCACCAGAAGGTCGTACGCCTTGGGTTCGAGCGGAACGGCCGTTCCCGCCCGCTGGACGCGCCCTGCGCGGAGTTCGACGACGACGTCATCGAACTGATAGGCAACGACTTCGCGGTTCATCATCGAAACATCACGTCAATCCAGTTACTTCCGTCACGCCACGTACGTACGCTGACGTCATAGTAGCGGCGTCACATGCCCATGCCCAACATTTCATCGCCCGCATCGCGGGTGGCTCGCCCGGCGCTCCTTGCCGCACCGCAACAGGACGTGCTCGCGTCGCTGGTCGTCTTCCTGGTGGCCGTCCCGCTGTCGCTCGGCATTGCCCTGGCCTCGGGTGCCCCGATCATGGCCGGGCTGGTCGCCGGCATCGTCGGCGGCCTGGTGGCTGGCTTTGTGGCCGGCGCGCCGCTGCAGGTGACGGGCCCGGCCGCCGGGCTGACCGCCGTCGTCTTCGGTCTCGTCGAGCAACTGGGCGACTGGCGTCTGGTGGCTGCGGCCGTGGTGGTCGGCGGTCTCGTGCAGGTGGGCCTGGGCGCGTCCCGCATCGCCCGGCTCGGTCTTGCGGTCTCGCCCGCGGTCGTGCACGGCATGCTGGCCGGGATTGGTATCACCATCGCCCTGGCGCAACTGCACATCGTCCTCGGCGGCGCCCCGGAGAGCCAAGCGCTGAAGAACCTCATCGCGCTGCCGTCGCAGCTGATGGCGCTGCACGCGCCAGCCGCGTTTCTCGGACTGGCCACGCTGGCGCTGCTGCTGGCCTGGCAGTGGGTGCCACGGCCCCTGTCCGGGGTACCGGCCTCGCTGGTGGCGGTGGCGACGGCCACCGGGGCATCGGTCCTGCTGGGTCTCGATGTCGAGCGGGTCGACCTGCAGGGCGGATTGGCCAGTGGGCTGCTGCTGGCCGCCTGGCCTGGTGAGGTATGGGGAGCTGTCCTGGTCGGCGGTATCACCATCGCGGCGGTGGCCAGCGTCGAGTCCCTGTTGTGCGCCGTGGCCACGGATCGGCTGCACAGTGGGCCGCGCGCCAACCTCGACCGCGAACTGGTGGGGCAGGGGCTGGCCAACACCATTTCCGGCCTGCTCGGCGGATTGCCTGTCACCGGGGTCATCGTCCGTTCGTCGGTCAATATCGAGGCCGGCGCGCAGACGCAGTTGTCGTCGATGCTGCACAGCGTCTGGATCCTGCTCTTTGTCCTGTTCCTGGGCGTCGGCATCGAGATGATTCCGCTGTCGGTGCTGGCCGGACTGCTGGTGCACGTCGGCGTGCGTCTGGTGAATGCCCACCACATCCGTCGTCTCGTGACGTTTGGCGAGGCCGTGGTCTACATGGTCACGGTGGCGGGCGTCGTCGTGCTGGGACTGCTCCCGGGCATCGGCCTCGGCCTGGGGCTGGCGATGGTCCTGCTCCTGCGGCGCCTCTCGCAGACCAGCGTGCAGGTCGAAAGCGCCGACGGCACGTATCACGTACGCATCGGCGGGTCGATGACCTTTGTCGGGATCCCCAAGCTGACGGCGGCGCTGGAGTCGGTGCCAGCCGGGACGCACGTCGACGTGGACCTGATGGTGGACTTCATGGACCACGCCGCCTTCGATGCGCTGCACGATTGGCGCGTCAGCCACGAACGGCTGGGCGGCCGCGTCGACATCGACGAACTGCACGAGGCGTGGTACGCCAACGCCGCCAAGGGGACACCGCATTTCGCGAAGTCGCGTCTGGACGGTCTGCTCGGGGCGCTGCGACGGCGCACACGCAAGGAGACCTCGATGGCCACGACGTCGCTGACCACCGAGCCGCTGCTGCAGGGCGCGGTGGCGTTCAACGCGACGACGTCGCGAGAGGTCAAGCCCTTGCTCAGCCACCTGGCCGACGTCGGGCAGACGCCGCAGGCGCTCTTTATCACCTGCGCGGACTCGCGGATTGTGCCGGCCGACCTGGTCAACGCCGACCCGGGCGACATCTTCGTGCTGCGCAACATCGGCAACATCGTGCCGAGTTGGTCAGACGAGCCGGGCTCGGACGACTCGGTCGGGGCGGCCATCGAGTTTGCCGTCGACGTCCTGAAGGTTCACAGCGTGGTCGTGTGTGGACACTCGGAGTGCGGCGCGATGAAGGCGTTGCTGGGCGGCCACGAGGCCCTGGGCGGCTCGCTCGGGCGCTGGCTCGACTACGGGACGTCCTCGCTGACGCGCCACGCCAACGCACCGGTCCAGTCATCCTCGGCGTCGGCCCACAACGCGCTGGCCCGGACCAACGTCGTGGAGCAGATCACGCGACTGCAGACCTATCCGTCGGTGCAGCGGGCCGTCGCCGCCGGCCAACTCAGGCTCTACGGATGGTTCTTCGACCTCAAGCGGGCCAAGGTCACGGTGTGGGACCGGGCCACGGGCACCTTCGTGGACGCCGGTCAGGACGGGCAGACCTTGGACGGCCCGATGCGCGCATCGGCCTAGTGCTGCACGAGGTTCGCGCTCACACCGTCGTCCCCGGGGCGATGGTGGCGCCCTTGGGCACGATGATGATCCCCTCACGGATGAAGTAGCCGTTGCCGTCGGCCTCCTGCACGCCTGCCGTGTTGACCAGGCGGGCGCCGTCGCCGACGCGGGCGTTCTTGTCCACGATGACCCGGTCGAGCACGACGTCCTTGCCGATGCCGAGCGGCACGCCTGCGTCCTCGCCGTCCCGGTGGTAGTAGTCCGCGCCGAGCAGCACCGAATTGGTGATGGTGGCCCCCTGGCGCACCTGGGTGCGGATGCCGACCACCGCGCGGTCGATGTTGCATCGGTCCAGCACACAGCCTTCCGCGACCACGGTGCGGTTGACGCGGGAATCCTGCACCGTGGAGCCGGCCAGGAACCGGGGACGCGTGTAGACCGGGCACGCCGGATCGTGGAACGTGAACGACGGGGTGGCGTCGGTGAGCTTGAGGTTGGCTTCAAAGAACGAGCCAATCGTCCCGACGTCCTCCCAGTAGCCGCGGTACAGGTACGCCCGGACCTTGTGGGTCTGGATCACCGCCGGGATGATTTCCTTGCCGAAGTCGACGGCCTCGGCATACTGCTCGAGCGCATCCAGCAGCACCTGCTTGGAGAAGACGTAGATGCCCATCGATGCGATGAACGGCTTCTGCGGCGAGATCCACGAGGCGACGCGGCTGTCGCTCGGCACGCTCTGCCCGATTGTGCCGAGCCGCTCGAGGTTCGGCTTCTCCTCGAAGCCCGAGATCCGGCCCGCGCCATCGAACAGGAAGATGCCCATCTGGGTGGACGTCTCCGGGTCGCAGGGCTGGGCGGCGATCGTCACGTCGGCGTCCTGCTCGATGTGATCGGTGATCAACTCGCCGAGGTTCATCCGATACAAGTGATCGCCGGCGAGGATCAGGATGTGGTCAGCCTGCATCGAGTGGAAATGCCGCCAGGCCTGGCGCACGGCGTCGGCCGTCCCCTGGAACCACGACGTGCTGTCGGGGGTCTGCTCGGCAGCCAGGATGTCGACAAAGCCCTGCGAGAAATGATCGAGCCGATAGCTCTGTGCGACGTGGCGATTCAGCGACGCCGAGTTGAACTGGGTCAGCACGAAGATGCGCCGCAGGTTGGCATGCAGGCAATTGCTCACCGGTACGTCGATGAGCCGATACTTGCCCCCAATCGGCACGGCCGGCTTGGAACGTGTCCACGTGAGTGGGAAGAGGCGGTTGCCCCGACCACCACCCAGGATGAGGGTCAGCACCGAATGCATCGTGAGCACACCTTAGTGCCCGCAGCCGGTGGATGGCAAGCGCCGCCCGTCCGCACACGCGACAGGACGAGGTGGCCGGCGCACGACGGTTTGTTTACGTGGAATTTACAGGACGCGCGCCAACCTCAGGGATATGATGGCGGTCCTTCGCCCGGCGCGGAGGTCCCTGCGCGGCGGTCCTCGTCCATGCGTCGACTTTCTCACGGCAGTTCGCAGCAAACGGCCGTCGCGCCGCATGGACCGCGGTCGTCAGCTCGTCTAGGAGAATGGTGTGGCACGATTCAGCCTGATCCCCAAAGATGGTCGTTTCTTCGACGACTTCATCCAGCTCGCACAGGAGATTCGCAAGGGCGCGATCGTCCTGGTCGACATGCTCGCGGGGGACGTCCCCCGCTGGGATGCGGCCGACGAACTCAAGGCGCTGGAGCACCAGTGCGACCAGGTGGCGCATGACGCGCTGCACCGGCTGAACCAGACCTTCGTCACGCCGCTGGACCGCGAGGACATCCACACGCTGATCCTGTACCTGGACAACGTGATGGACATGATGGACGCGGCCGGCGGCTGCATCCGGCTCTACCGCGTACAGAACCTGCGCTACGGCGCCCGCGAACTGGCCAACGTCATCCTGCGATCGGCCGAGCAGATCCTGCTGGCGACGCAGAAGCTCGAACAACGCCGCGGGGTCGACGAGCACGTCGTCGAGATCAACCGTCTCGAGAACGAGGCGGACCAGATCCACCGCGAGGCGATCGGCCGGCTCTTTTCCGAGGAACAGAACGCCATCGAGGTCATCAAGTGGAAGGAAATCCTCGATCTCCTCGAGCGCGCCACCGACGAATGCGAGGACGTGGCCAACGAGATCGAAGGCGTCGTCGTCAAGTACGCCTAGAGTCGGCCTGACCTCATGGATGCTTCCCTGCTGGTCGTCATCGCGCTGGTCCTGCTCGCGCTGGCATTTGATTACATCAACGGCTTCCACGACGCCGCCAATTCCATCGCCACGGTGGTCTCCACGCGCGTGCTCACCCCTGGGCAGGCCGTCATCTGGGCCGCCTTCTTCAATTTCGTGGCCGCCTTCGCGTTCGGCACGGCCGTGGCCAAGACCGTCGGCTCCGGCATGGTGGATCTCGACGTCGTCACGTTCTCGGTGATCGGCGCAGGGCTCACCGGGGCGATTGTCTGGAACCTGATCACCTGGTACTACGGGCTGCCCACCAGTTCGTCGCACGCGCTGTTTGGAGGCTACGGCGGTGCGGCGGTTGCCAAGGCCGGCATGCCGGCCATCCTCTGGTCGGGATGGACCAAGACGCTGGTCTTCATCGTCGTCGCACCCATGATCGGCTTGTTCGTCGGCCTAGCCACGATGACCGCCACCTTCTGGATCTTCCGTCGTTCGGCACCGGCCCGCGTCAATCAGTTGTTCCGGAAACTGCAACTGCTGTCAGCGGCCCTGTTCAGCCTGATGCACGGGGCCAACGATGCCCAGAAGACGATGGGCATCATCACCGGCATCCTGTTCACCGCCGGTTACATCTCGACCTTCGACGTGCCGTTCTGGGTGGTCATCTCTGCCCACGCGGCCATCGGCCTCGGCACCCTCTCGGGCGGCTGGCGCATCGTCCGGACGATGGGCACCAAGATCACCAAGCTGGCACCGGTGGGCGGCTTCGCCGCCGAGACCGGCGCGGCAGTCGCAATCCTCATCGCCACGCTGATGGGCGTGGGGATCAGCACCACTCACACGATCACCGGCTCGATCGTCGGCGTCGGTGCGACGCGCCGCTTGTCGGCCGTGCGGTGGGGCGTGGCCGGCCGCATCGTCTGGGCCTGGGTGCTGACCATCCCGGCGGCGGCCATTGTCGGAGCAACGACGTACCTGCTGCTGGCGGCGCTCGGCGCGCACTGACCACCCCTGACGGCGTCTCGAGGACGCCGTCGCCTGCCGAGGCCTGGCTCACGTGGATCGGTGCGGTCTGAGCCGGTCTAGGGCTCGACGAAGCGGTAGCCGAGTCCCACGACCGTCTCGATCTGCTCGCCAGCCGCCCCAAGTTTGGCCCGTAGCCGCCCGATGTGCACGTCGACCGAACGGGTCTCAATCGACCGATCGTAGCCCCACACCCGCTCGAGCAGCCGGTCGCGCGACAGGACTCGGCTCCGGTTCTCCACCAGGCACTGCAGCAACTCGAACTCCCGCCGCGTCAGCTTGACCGGAGCGCCATCGACGTGGATGGCCACGGCGTCGAAGTCGGCTCGCAGATGCGTGCCCTGGTACGCCGCTGGCGCGACGGGCTCCCTCGTGCCGATCGCCGGCCGCCGCAGCACCGCCCGCACGCGGGCGGCCAACTCACGCGGGCTGAAGGGCTTGATGACGTAGTCGTCGGCACCCAGGTCCAGTCCGCAGACGCGATCGCTTTCGGTGCTCCGCGCGGTCAACATGATGATCGGCACGTGCCTGGTGGCGGGTCGTGAGCGGAGGATGCGGCACACGTCGAATCCCGACAGCACGGGCAGGTTGAGATCGAGGAGGATGAGGTCGGGCGTCTGTTCGGCCACCGCCGTCAACGCGGCGTCGCCGCTGTTGACCATGGCGACCCGCGTGCCTGCGTCTCGCTCCAGGGTGTGCTTGATCAGGGCGGCGATGTCGTGTTCGTCCTCGACGACCAGGATGCGGGTGGTTGCGGCAGCCGTGCCCGGCGCAGGCCAGGCCATGGCGGGGGTCGTGTGCAAATGAGCCAGCGTCACGCAGTTCTCCCTTGAACGGGCGGTCCGATGACGCCGGCCACACTCGCAGCGTCCTGGCGACTCTACGGCGTGGGCATTTCCCGGTCGTGTCACACGCGTTAAATCTGCGTAACGAGCGCGCGCGCCGTCTGATGGAGGTGCCGGCGTATAGTGCTGCACACGCCCCATGGCCACACGTCGTCGTTTTGCCCGCCAGTGCGGTTCGCTCGTCGTTGGTATGGCCGCAGGCCCGTTTGGTGCAGGTCGGTCCTCTGCCGCTCAGGCCCCCCTGGAGTCGGGATCGCTCACCGATGTGCCCGGTATCCGCGTGGGGCATGCCACAGACCCGCGACGTCCCACCGGCTGCACCGTCATCCTGTTTGACGAGGCGGTCACCGCCGCCGCCGACTACGACGGTTCGGCGCCGGGCGAGACGCTGGGGGTGATGCTGCAACCGGTCAGCCCCCTGGAGCGCATTCACGGCATCCTGCTCACCGGCGGGGGCCCGATGGCGCTCGACGCCGTGGGCGGCGTCGTCCGGTACCTCGAAGCCAGGAAGGTCGGCTACGACTGGGGGGTACCCAATGTGCGCATCCCGATTGTCGTCGGGGCCGTCGTGGACGACCTGGCGCTCGGCGATGGGCGGATCCGCCCGGATGCGGCCCTCGCGCTTCGGGCCTGCGAAGCGGCCAGCGCCGGACCGGTGGGCGAAGGCTGCGTCGGCGTCGGGGCCGGCGCCACCGTGGGCAAGATGTTTCGCTCGCGTGGCCTGGGCGGCATGAAGGGCGGAGTCGGGAGCGTGGCGCTCCGATCGGGAGATGTGATCGTCGCCGCGTTGAGTGTGGTCAATGCCGCCGGCGATATCGTCGACTGGCGTAACGGCCGCATCGTCGCCGGCGCCCGTGCCAAGGACGGGACGTCCTTTCTCAACAGCGCGGCGCAATTGCGTCGCGACCTCGACACGAGCGCCCCGCGCGCCGATCGGCGGCTCGACGACCATCCCTTCAGAGCGACCACGCTGACCATCATCGCCACCAACGTCAGGCTCGACAAGACGAGCTTGAGCAAGCTGGCGATGATGACCAACACCGGTGCGGCTCGGGCCATCAACCCCTATCACACCAATGGCGACGGCGATCAGGTGCTGACGGTGTCGACCAATCGGATCACGCCATCGGTCTCGCTCACCGCGCTTGGTGCGGTGGCTGCCGAGGCAGCGGCGCTGGCGATTCTGCGCGGCGTCGAGCAGGCGACCGGACTCGAGGGCTGGCCAGCGGTGCGCGACCTGCGCTGACCGGGCACTCGCCACTGGCGCGGACGGCTATGATGGACAGCACTGTGCCGACTCTGACCGACCCGTTTGGGCAGCCTCTTCCGGTGCGGGAGAACCGCTTCCGGCGCGCGTTCCTGCTTGTCTTCGTCCTCGGCATCACGGTCCTGTTCCTCGGCCTGATTCGCAGCTTCCTGTTGACCATCCTGCTCGCGGCCATCTTTGCCGGGCTGGGCTACCCGCTGTTTCTGCGCCTGGTCACGACCTTCCGCGGCCGGCGTCCCCTGGCAGCCCTGGCGACGCTGCTGATCGGATTCTTTGCGCTGGCGGCGCCGTTGGCGCTGGTGGGTTACATGGTCACGCTCGAAGCCATCCGCCTCACCCAGAACGTCCGCCCGTGGCTGACGCAGGTATCGCAGCAGCCGACCTCGCTTGCGCCGTTATTCGACCGCCTCCCTTTCGCCAATCACCTGTTGCCCTACCGCGAGCAGCTGCTGGAGAAGGTGGGCGAGTGGGGCAGCAGTCTCGGGCGCATCATCGTGTCTTCGCTCTCCAACACGACGCTCGGCACCGTGCAGGCACTGTTCACCTTGTTCATCCTGGCGTACACGGTCTTCTTCCTGCTGCTCGATGGCCCCGAGATCCTGCAGTCGGTGCGTAAGTTCCTGCCATTGCGACAGGGCGAGCGCGACCTGCTGCTCGACAAGTTCGTGTCGGTGACCCGAGCCACGTTGAAGGGCACGCTGGTGATTGGCGCCGCACAGGGCACCCTCGCGGGGCTGGCGTTCTGGGTCGCCGGTGTCGACCACGCCATCTTCTGGGGCGCGATCATGGTCGTCCTGTCGGTCATCCCGATGCTTGGCGGTGCGATTGTGTGGGTGCCGGTCTGCATCGTGCTGGCGCTCACCGGTCACTGGGTGAAGGCGGTATCGCTGGCCGCTTTCTGCGCGTTGGTGGTCGGGTCGATCGATAACGTCCTGCGGCCCCGCCTGGTCGGGCGCGACACCCAGATGCACGACCTCATGATCCTGTTCTCGACGCTTGGCGGGATCGTCGTCTTCGGCGTCGTCGGCTTCATCATCGGACCGATCATCGCGGCGCTCTTCCAGGCGTCATGGGGCCTGTTCGGTCTCGCCTTTGCCGACAATCTCCCCCCGGTCGAGCGTGCCGGCGACCCGTGCCAGACGCGTGTGATGTCCCCCGACCCAACAGGGGCGCCCGGGCATGACCACGACATCATCGTCCCCTGACGAGTTCGACGGCGGTGCGACGCTCACCAGGCTGGGCTCAGCTGGCGGGTCCGCCCGCCGCCTGCCATCCCCGCCGCTCGAGCAGCGCGCCGACCCGTTGTGCGATGTCGTCGCGAATGAAACGAACCTGCTCTGACGTACGGTCCTTGGGGTCGTCGAGTGGCCAGTCGTCGCGGACCACCCCTGGCACGTGCGGGCAGGCGTCGCCGCAGCCCATCGTGATCAGCATCGTCGCGCCGCTGGCCAACTCGTCGGTGAGCAGTTGCGGGCGGGACTGCGTCAGGTCCATCCCCAGTTCCCGCATGCTCGCGACCACCACCGGGTGCACCTGGGTTCCCGGGCACGTGCCCGCGGACAGGGCCTGCGCGCGGGCTGGATCGGCCGCGGCATTGAAGAGCGCCGCGGCCATCTGCGAGCGGCCGGCATTGTGGACGCACGCGAAGAGCACGCGGGCCGGGGCGGACGGTGTCATGGCTTGTGCCTGTCGGGCGGCGAGCAGCAACCCGGCACGAGCGCGAGGGGGCGGCGCACCCGCTGGCCGGTGGCGCGCGCCAGTTGACGGTGGTCGACGGTCGGCTCCCGACAGTGCCGCACCGCGTGAACGACGGCGTCTACGGCATGCCGCACGTGCGGCGCCAGCGCGGTTGCCGCACGGTAGTGCACCCAGAGACCTTCGCGTCGCGTGTCGACCAGGCCCGCCCGCCTGAGATACGCCAGGTGGCGCGACGCAGTCGGTTGCGGGACGGCGAGGCTCTCGTGGATATGGCAGACGCAGATTTCGCCATCAGCCAGGAGCGCCAGGATCCGCAGGCGCGTGGGGTCGGCAAGGGCGGCGCACACCCTGGCAATGTCGGAAACGGCGGTGACTACGTCGGCGGATGCCATGGCTGTCTCTTTCTATATTCGCCTCTGTGAATATATATGGACTTGACTGCGATGTGGTC
>Ga0136633_1000893_pt1 | contig 22234 bp, 25 predicted proteins | sample AntDrymeUQ832206_2_FD_105494 | JGI IMG/M metagenome (GOLD analysis project Ga0136633, IMG submission 105494) | Polar desert sand microbial communities from Dry Valleys, Antarctica - metaG UQ83 (22.06) | ecosystem: Environmental > Terrestrial > Soil > Desert | place: Antarctica: Dry Valley...
CCTCGGCCTCGGGCTCGGGTGCCGTGGGCTCGACGGCCTCGGGCACCGCCTCGTCCGCGGCCTGCGGGGTCGCTGAAGCGTCCGCCTCGGGCCGTTCTTCCTCCGCCGCCGTGCTGCTCTGGTCCGACATCTGCCTCTTAGTGTGCCACTCGGCGTGGGCGGAAGGGCCGCCGGGCGTCAGCGGGCGCGTCCGACGCGCGTCCAGCCCGTCACCTTCGCCGTGCGGACCAGGCGGCACACCGATTCCGTGACGGGCGCCTCACCGCGCAGGCCGCACTCGCCCGGGCCGGGCTGGGTCTCCTCCGACTCCACGACCCGCGACCAGAGAAACCGACCCGCGCTGAAGAGCGCCGTGACCATGCCCTTGGCCGGAGCGCGGACCGCCTCGACCCTGCCCGACTTGAGCGAGACGCGGCGGAACTGGTTTCCCGTCCCGCTCCCGCGCGTCACGCGGCCGTAGTGGATGAAGCCTCCGCCGATCTCCGGGGTGATCAAGGTCGTCGAGCTGAGCGCGCCGGACACCGTCCGGTCGCGCCGCACCGCCCGGCCGTCGCGGACCTCGTAGAGCCCCGTCTCCGTCCCCTCGCGGTCGCCACGGCCCGAGGACCAGACGTACGCGATGCGCGAGCCCACGATCTCGGTGGCGATGGGACCGGACACGCCGTTGACAGGCCCTTCGGGCAGCTTCGCCAGCCGGCCGGTCCCGATGCGCCCGCTCCACAGGTCGAACCCGGACGCGGTGCGCCGCGAGAACACGAGCGTGTTCCGCCAGATCGCAGGCAGGCTCTCCGACGCGCCCGCGGCCTCGAACTCGACCAGCTCACGCTCCTTGCGCCTGTCGAAGTCGTAGAGAAAGAGATCCCCGTTGCGGGCGTAGACCGCAACGGGCTTGCCGTCGGGCCCCGGCCCGACGTCGACACGCAGCGGCGTGCGGCTGGCGATCGCGCCCTTGAGCAGCCGCGTGCGGCCGTCGCGGTGTTCCACGAGCTCCCACTCGCCCGTCGTCGGGTCGAGCTGGGACCAGACGATCCGTCCGCCGTGGGCGTCGGCCTGGATGCGTCCCGCCGAGACCGCGAGCTCCTCCGCCGCCACGGCAGCCGGTGCGGGCACCGCCAGAAGGGCGAGGACGGGCAGCAGAAAACGGGCGGCGCGGCTCACGTCCGTGAGAACCGCGCCGCCCGATGAGAGTTGCGCACTTTCAGCGGTTGCTGAAGATGTTGAGCAGCGAGATGAAGATGTTCACGATCGAGACGAAGATGCCCGTCGCGAGCCACACCGTGTCGTTCTCGCTCCCGTGCTTGCGCAGATAGTTGAAGTTCACGACGATCAGCCCGGCGGACAGGAGGTAGATGACGCCCGACACGACCGGCGAGATCGTGCCGTTGAACAGCGTCCACATCACCGTGCCGATGCAGATGGCGAACACCACCACGGACAGCGGGCGCATCCAGCGCGCGAGGTCCTTGGACAGCATGTAGCCGAGGGCCCCGGCGCCGGCCACGGTCGCGGCGGTGCCGAGGGCCGCCTGCGTCAGCGCGGACGACTGGACCTCGGCGAAGTAGGCGATGACCGGCCCGAGGCCGACGCCGATGGCGAGCGCGGTGGCAAAAAGCCAGCCCATCGCGAACGAGCCGACCCGGAAGCGCTGCCCGCCGAACGACGACACGAGCAACATGCCGAAGCCGGCGAAGGAGATGATGCGGGCCGTTCCGAAGGCGAGCTCGCGGCCCAGGAACGTCCCGGCGGCGGCGAAGGCGATGGCCACCGCGACCAGGAACAGGACCTGCCCGAGGAGTTGGGTGGTGGAGACGGCCCGATCCGCGGCGTACCCGCGGCCGAGCGCGACGTCGTACTGGTCAGGCAACGGTTTCCTCCTGCTCGAGAACGTGCCATGAGTGTACGCCCACGGTGTGCGCGCACCTGCCTTTGGATAGACCCGCTCGCGATGATCGTCGTGCAACGAGACGAGGGAGCGTTCTGCGTCGGCCAGGCGGCTCACGCCTGGGTGTCGGGTCAGCTCGCGCGGCGCTGGGGGAACGGCCGGTTCGCGGCACCGGAGCCCTTCGACGAGTTCTGCCTCGGCGCCGAGCAGCACGACGTCGGAATGGCCGAGTGGGACCTCGCGCCGACGCTCGACGAGGACTCGGGGTTCCCGACGAGCTTCATGGACATGCCGCTCTCTTTGCATCTCAATCTGTGGAGCGCCGCCCCGCGCCGCGTTCTCACTCTGAGCCCCTACGCGGCCCTGCTGACCTCGATGCACGGGCACGCGCTCTACGCGGACCGGCAGACCCCCGAACCCGATCCCGAGGAGGACGACCGCGTGCGGCGCTTCGTCGAGGAGCAGGAGGCCTTCCAGCGCGAACTGCTCGACCGCCTCGGGGAGGACCCGGACCGCGCGCGCCACAACCAGCGCCTCCTGTGGTCGCTGGACTTTCTCTCCCTGTCGTTGTTCATGGACTGGGCGCCGGACTCCGTGCCCACGCCGACGCGCTCCGGCGAACCGGAGGTGGAGATCCGCGTCGCGCCCGCCGGCGAGGACCGCCTGCGGGTGACGCCGTGGCCCTTCGGCGAGGACGAGGTGCGCGTGCGCTGCCAGGCGCGGCACCTCGCCGGACCCGCATCCGGCGAGGACGAGCTGCACCGGGCACTCGCGGCCGCCCCCTGGGTGAGGCTCGAGCGCACCCTCGTGCCATTGCCCTAGCCCAGGCTCAGACCCGCTGGATCAGCGTGCCCGTGCCGAGGCCGCCACCGCAGCACATGGTCACGAGGCCCATTTCCTTGTCCGCGCGCTCGAGCTCATGCAGGAGGGTGGTCAGCAGCCGCGCCCCGGTCGACCCGAGCGGGTGGCCGAGGGCCATCGCTCCGCCGTTGACATTGACGCGGTCCATGTCGGGCTGAAGCTCGCGCTGCCATGCCGCCAGGACGGGGGCGAAGGCCTCGTTGACCTCGAACAGGTCGATGTCGTCGATCGTCATTCCCGTGCGCTCGAGCAGCTTCTGCGTCGCCGGGATCGGCCCCGTCAGCATCATCACCGGGTCGACGCCGACCGTCGTCTGGTCGACGATGCGAGCGCGGGGGGTGAGGCCGAGCGCCTTCGCCTTGTCGGCGCTCATCAGGAGGACGGCCGCGGCGCCGTCGGAGATCTGGGAGGCGTTGCCGGCCGTGACGCGCCCGTCGGGCTTGAAGGCGGGCTTCAAACCGGCCAGGGTCTCGAGCGTCGTCGTCGGGCGGATGCCCTGGTCGGAGACGAAGGTGTCGCCGTTGACCTTGAACGGGACGATCTCGCGTTCGAAGCGGCCCTCCTCGGTGGCCTGGTGGGCGAGGCGGTGCGAGCGCACCGCGAGCTCGTCGAGCTCGGAGCGGGGGATCTCCCACTTCTCGGCGATCATCTCCGCCGACAGGCCCTGGGGGACGAGCTGATAGCGGTCCATGAGCTCCTGCGGCCACGGCGAGCCGACCTGGTCGACCCAGTTGAAGCCGACCCCCATCGGGATGTGGCCCATGTGCTCCACGCCACCGCCGATGACGGTGTCGTGCACGCCGGCGGCGATGAGCGCCGCACCGAAGTTGATCGCCTGCTGGGCCGAGCCGCACTGGCGGTCCACCGTCGTCGCCGGCGTCTCCATGGGCAGGCCGGCCTGCAGCCACGCGTTGCGGCCGACGTTGAACATCTGCTCGCCGTACTGCTGGACACAGCCGCAGATGACATCTTCGACTTCCGCTGCGTCGATGCCCGCGCGCTCGATGACCTCCGTGTAACACGCGCCCAGCAGCTCGTTCGGGTGCGTGTCCTTGTAGTAGCCCTTCTCGGCGTGCCCGCGCCCGATGGGCGTGCGGACGGCGTCGACGATGACCACCTCGCGGCCGGTGCCGTGCTGCTGCATGAAGGACTCCTTTTTGTGACGCAGGCGTCAGGGTTGCGCGGTGTGGGAGTGTATTGACTGATGAGTCAGTCGGAGCACCTGGGGATCGTCGGCAGCGGCGCCATCGCGTGCGGCCTCGCCCGTGCCGCCGCCGAGCATCTCGCAGGTCCCGTCACCCTCCTCGCCCGCAGCGCGGAGAGCGCCGAGCGGGTAGCCACGCGTCTCGGCGGTCTGGACAACGGGCCGGCGGAGATCACCATCACCACGGACCCTGCCGCACTCGCGCCGGCGACCTACGTCGTCGAGGCGATCGTCGAGGAGATCGGCGCCAAGGCCGCGGCGATCCGGGCGCTTCCGCTCGCCGAGGACGCCGTCGTGGCCTCTACGACCTCGTCGCTGAGCGTCAACGATCTGGCGGCGGCCTGCGGGCGGCCGAACCGGTTCGCCGCCCTCCACGTCTTCAACCCGGTCCACCGGATGACCCTGGTCGAGCTCGCCTTTCCCGCGCAGGCGTCGGAGGCGACGCGCGACCGTACACGCGCGCTGTGCTCGGCGCTCGGCAAGACGGCCGTGGAGGTGCCCGACATCCCCGGCTTCGTCGTCAACCGCCTGCTCTTCCCATACCTCTTCTCGGCGGTCGAGCTGATGGAGCAGACGGGAATGAGCGCCGAGGCGATCGACACCTGCATGACGCTCGGGACGGGACACCCGATGGGTCCGCTCGCCCTGCTCGACTTCGTAGGGCTCGACGTGGCGGGCGCGATCGGCGACTCGCTCGGCGTTCCCGTCCCCGCGCGGCTGCGCGCGCTCGTGGCCGAGGGCGCCCTGGGCCGCAAATCCGGCCGCGGCTTCCACGAAGCTGACGGATAAGAACTTCGCGGCCGGCACGCTCCCCTGTGCCGGCCGCGAACGTTCTATGGGCGGATCCTCCCCAGGATCTCCCTCTCTCCTCCGCCAACCGCCGGAGCGGGTGCGGGGGCTCAGGAAAAAGTAGCGCAAATTTCGGCGCTTGTGCAAATCCGCGCAAGGTTGCGAAACGCTACTGCGCGCCGGCGCGGCGCTCGCGGATGCGGACCGCCTCGATGCGGTTCTCGCGAACGGACTCGACGCGGATCGAGTAGCCGTTGTGCTGGATGGCATCGCCGCGCCGGGGCAGCCGGCCGAGCTCGCCGAAGACGAAGCCCCCGACGGAGTTGTAGGTATCGGAGTCGACCCCCAGCCTGAGCCCGTGGTCCTCGAGATCGGTGATGGCGACGTGGCCGCGGACGAACCAGTCCCCGTTGGCCAGGCGCCGCACCGCGCCACCGAGCGGATCCGTCTCGTCGTCGATCTCCCCCACGACCTCCTCGATGATGTCCTCGACGGTGACGATGCCGGCCGTGCGGCCATACTCGTCGACCACAACCGCGAGCGAGGTCCGCTGGCGCTGGAGGTCGGCCAGGAGATCGTCGAGCGCCTTCGTCTCCGGAACGATCGGAGCGTCGCGGATGGCGTCCTCGAAGGACGCGTGGGTGCCTTCTGCCAGCAGCAGCTGTGCGAGCGAGTTGGAGTGCACGATCCCGCGGACGCGGTCCTGATTGTGGTCCTCGGTGACGATCAGCCGCGTGTGGCCCGACGACACGCAGCGCCGCAGCGCGGTCTCCACGTCCTCGGACACGTCGCAGGTCACGAGCGCCGGAGCGGGCGTCATGACCTGGCGCGCCTGCTGCTCATGAAGGTGAAAGACGCCGCGCAGCATCCCCGCCTCGCCCGCGTCGAGGTGGCCGCCGACGAGCGACTGGGCGATGATCGCCTTGAGCTCGTCGGGGTTGCCGCCCTCCTCGAACTCGCCGCCCGAGTTGATGCCCACCAGCCGCAGCGCGGCGTTGGAGACGCCGTTGAGCAACAGCACGAACGGATAGGTGACCTGGGCGAAGAGCCGCAGCGGCCGAGCGATCCAGCGCGCCATGTTCTCGGCCTTCTCGATCGCGTAGATCTTCGGGATCTGCTCGCCGATCGTGATGTGCAGCGCCGTCGTGATCACGTAGGCGATCGAGAGCGCGACGATGTAGGAGAGCGGCCCGCTGCCGTCCTCGCCGTGCAGCAGCTCGGCGATGGCCGGCTCGCCGAGGAAGCCGATGCCGAGCGACGTCAGCGTGATGCCGAGCTGGCAGGCGGCCAGATAGCGGCTCAGGTCGTCGAGCAGGAAGAGCACGAGGCGCGCGCCCGCCTGGCCCTCCTCGGCATCCTCTTCCATGCGCGAGCGACGCACACGCACGAGCGCGAACTCGGCCGCGACGAAGAAACCGTTCAGGAGAACGAGAACGAGGACGGCGAGAAGGAGCAGTGCCGTCATACGTGGTGCGGACGCCCGGCGAGGGCGCCGCTACTTCGGGAGGGTTCGTCGTCGTCTGGCATCAAGCGACGCTGCGAGAGTACCACCGTCCCCGGGCGGCCCAAACCCCGTCAGGCAGCGTCGTCGATGCGCCGCGCCATGTCGAGGTCGGCTTGGGTCACGCCGCCGGCCGAATGCGTCAGCAGGGTCAGCCGCACCTTGTTCCAGCCGTGGATCTGGATGTCCGGATGATGGTTGGCCGCCTCGGCGACTTCTCCGATCCGGTTGACCCAGGCGAGCGCCTCACGGAAGTCGGCGAACGTCCAGTCGCGCACGATCCCATCCCCCTCGCGCTCCCAGAGGCTGCCATCGAGGCCCTGCACAATCGCGTCGTCGTCCAGCTGCTCGGCCATACCCTCTCCCTGTGCGGATCGTCTCTCTCGTTCCCTCGGCCACCGAGATGCTCTTTGCCCTCGGCCTCGGCGACGCCGTCGTCGGCGTCACGCACGAGTGCGACCATCCTACGGAGGCGCTCGATCTCCCGCAGCTCACCCGCGACCGCCTCCCCGCCGGCCTGTCTGCGCGGGAAATCGACGAGGCCGTGCGCTCGCTGACGAGCTCTGGCGAGGCGATCTACGAGCTCGACGCGGAGCTGCTGGCCGAGCTCGAGCCGGACCTGATCGTCACCCAGGAGCTCTGCGCGGTGTGCGCGGTGTCGGCGGGTGACGTGCGCGAGGTGGCCCAGCGCCTCGATCCGGTGCCGCGGGTCCTGGCCCTCGACCCCCACACGCTCGGCGAGGTGCTCGCCGACATCGGCGTCGTCGCCCGCGCAGCCGAGGCGCTCGAGGCCGGCGCCTCGCTGATCGATGAGGCGGGCGGGCGCATCGACGCCGTGCGCGAGGCCGTGGAAGACGCGGAGCGGCCGCGCGTGCTCGCCCTGGAGTGGCTCGACCCGCCGTTCGTCGCCGGGCACTGGACCCCGCAGCTGATCGACTACGCCGGAGGAGAGGACGTCCTCGGATTGCCCGGCGAGCACTCCCAGGCCTACGACTGGGACACGCTCGCCGCCACGAAGCCGGACGTCGTCGTGGTCATGCCCTGCGGCTACGACGCGCTGCGCGCGGTCGACGAGGCCGTCGCCTTCGAGGACCGGCTGCGATCCCTCGGTGCCGGGCGTGTCGTCGCCGTCAACGCCGCCGCCTACTTCTCCCGCCCCGGGCCGCGTCTGGTCGACGGTCTCGAGGTGCTCGCCCGCGTACTGCACCCGGACCGCGTCCCCGAGGCGCCGGCCGAGGCACTCGACGTCGAGCTCTGACGCTCGTGCCCGCCCGCCGCGTCCTCTATCTGCACTCCTCGGCAGGCCGCTACGGCGCGGATCGCCAGCTGCAGCTCCTCGCCACCACGCTCGACCCGGCGCGCTACCAGCCGCTCGTCGTGCTGCCGTTCGAGGGGCCGCTAGCGGTCGACCTGCGCGCCGCGGGCGTCGAGGTCATGACGGGACCCATGGCCGTCCTGCGCCGCGAGCACATGTCTCCCCTTGGCCTCAGCCGACTCCATCGGGAACTCACCCACCAGCGGTCCTCTCTGGAGCGACTGATCGCGGCCCGGGATGTGGACATCGTGCACGCCAACACCTCGGTGATCCTCGGCGGGCGCACTGCCTCGGCGGCGGCGGGCATCCGGTACGTGGTGCACGTGCGGGAGATCTATCCGCAACGGCCGGTCGTCTGGCCCTGGCACCGGCGAGAGCTGCGGCGGGCGGACGCCGTCCTCTGCGTCTCGGAGGCCACGCGCGAGCCGCTCGGCGGCGGGCCGAACCTCCACGTCGTGCACGACGGTCTGGCGTTCTCGGCCGAGCCTGCCGCGCGTCCGGCGTCGCGGCTGGCCCTCGGCCTCCCGCCGGGTGCGTTCGTCGTCGCGGTCCTGGGCAGGATCTCCGCCTGGAAGGGCCAGGAGGTGCTGCTGCGCGCGCTGGCGGAGCCGCCCATGGCCGTGCGCGGAACGGTGGGCGTGGTCGCCGGCGACGCATGGCCCGGACAGGAGCGCCACGAGAAGCGGCTGCACGACCTCGCGGCCGAGCTCGGGCTCGGCGACCGCCTGAGGATGACCGGCTTCCGGGAGGACGTCGGGACCCTCTACGGCGCCGCCGACGTAGTGGTCGTTCCATCGACCCGCCCGGACCCGCTGCCCAACTCGGCCCTCGAGGCGGCCGCCGCCGGCTGCTGCGTCGTGGCGGCGGCCCACGGCGGGCTGCCGGAGATCGTCCGCGACGGCCAGACCGGGGTGCTCGTGGCACCGGGCGACGCCGGGGCCCTGGCGGTAGCGCTCGCGGCGCTGGCCGACGACCCGGAGCGCCGGAGCGCGCTGGGCTCCGCGGCCGCGGCCGACGTGCGGGAGCGCTTCGCCCCGCAGCGGCTCGCGCAGGCCGTCATGGCGCGCTACGACGCGTTGCCGCGGGCCTCAGCCTGAATCCAAGCTCAGCCGACGACGCGGCCGGCCACGGCGAGTGACCCGGCGACCGCGATCACCCCGACCAGCACGCAAGCCGCGATCGGCAGCACCACGCCGCGCCGGCGCGCGCCGAGGCGGTCCATGAGCATCGCCGCGAGCGCGCCCCCGATCAGGCCGCCGAGGTGCCCGCCGATCGAGATGTTCAGCCCGGGAATGAAGCCGATGGCGAGGTTGAGCAGGATCAGCGGGCCGATCCCTGACTGCATCGGGTCGATGCCGCGGGCCCGCTGGGTGACGAACGTCGCCGCCATCAGGCCGAAGACGGCGCCCGACGCGCCCACCGTGAGGCTCATCGGGCTCAGCAGCAGCGCCCCGAACGAGCCGGCGAGCAGCGAGGCGAAGTACAGCGCCACGAACCGCGGGGTCCCGAGCGACGGTTCGAGCTGCGAGCCCAGCCAGTGGAGGATGTACATGTTGAAGAGGATGTGGATGATGCCGCCGTGGAGGAATCCGGAGCTGACCAGGCGGTAGTACTCGTTCGCGGCGTCCACGGATGGCCCGAAGAGGGCGAAGTCGCGGAGCGTCGCGCCGCTCGTGCTCGACGAGCCGAGAAACACGAGGGCGTTGATCGCGATGAGCGCATAGGTCGCCGTCGGCGTGCCCGTCATCGAGCTGACCGTGTGCACCTTGGTCCGCTCGCGGGCGCATTCCGGGCAGCGCATCCCGACCGACGTCGAGGTCATGCAGTCGGTGCAGATGGGGTTCGCGCAGTTCGAGCAGGAGACCCCCGTCTCGCGGCCGGGATGGCGGTAGCACGTGTCCATCGCGGACTGACGCTACCAGCCGGTTCTCAGGGCTCTTTAAGCGGGGATCGCGGAGATGATCACGCGGCGCGTGGGACGCATCGATCCGCCCTCGGGCTCGCTCGTGACGAGCACCGCCTCGACGCCCTCGAGCGAGCCGGGGACGTCGGCGGAGGCCGAGCCGTCGTGGCGCACCTCGAAGAGGGAGTCCGTCGGCACGGGATCGGGCGAGCCCGACTTCTTCAGCCACACCTGATAGACCCGGTTCTTGCCCGGGCGCGGAAGCCGCTTGGCCACGAGGGTCGAATGCTTGTCGCCCACGACCAGCATGGCCCGTGCGTCGGGGGCGCCCGGAGCGCGCACGTCGGCCACGACCGTCCGTTCCTGCGGCAGAGAGGTGTCGGAGCTGCTGAGGACCCAGCCGGCGAGGCCGCCGGCGATCAGCATCGCGCTCGCCGCGAAGGCGAGGGCCGGGCGCGGCACCAGCGACCACCAGCGGCGCTCGGCCTTAGGCGCACGCACCGCGACACGATCGGCCTCGGGGCCGGCCGCCTGCAGCAGGGAGGCCTCGGCCCTGACGACGTCCATGATGCGGCTCTTGAGCTCGGGGGGAGCCTCGAACTGCTCGACCGCGACCGGCAGCGCGTCGCTGGCGACGCGCAGGAAGGCGACGTCCTCACGGCAGGTCGCGCAGCGGTCGAGGTGTGCCTCGTACCCCGCGCGCTCCTCGTCGGAGAGGGCGTGCAGCAGGTAGGCACCGGAGGCGTCGGCCCATTGGGTGTGTTCGGTCATCCGGGTACTACCTCCAGAGCGCTCAAGGCGCCTCGCATCTTCTCAAGCCCCAGCCGCATTCTGCCCTTCACGGTTCCTATCGGCATCTCCAGGAGTTCCGCGATCTCCGAATGCGAGAACCCGCCGAAGTACGCGAGCTCTATCACCTGGGACTGCTCCGCGGGAAGGGTCTCCATCGCGGAGCGTACGGTCGTCGATTCCTCGCGGCGTGCCGCTTCGACCTCGGTGCGCTCCTTGGCCTCCAGCCGGTCGGCGATGCCTTCATCGCTCGCGCGCCGCTTGGAGTGGACCGTCGCGCGGCGCAGCGAGTCGATCGCCCGGTTGTGGACGATGCCGAGCACCCAGGTGCGCACGGATCCGCGGGTGCGCTCGTACCGGGCGCCGGAGCGCCAGATCGAGAGAAACGCCTCCTGCACGACGTCCTCGGCCTGCGAGCGCGTGCCGACCATCCGGTAGGCGAGCGAGAACGCAACGCCTGAGTGACGCTCGTAAAGGACCTCGAACGCCCGCGGCTCCGCCTTGCGCACGTGCTGCATGAGGTCTTCGTCGGCCAGGGAACGCAGGTGGTCGCTCATCTGAAGTACCTACGCACCCGCGTGGCCTGCCGGATCAGCCCAGCCGCCGGCCGGCTTCATCGATGAGCTTTCCCGCCTCGTGAGCGAGGTCGCGCAGCGTCCGCTCGGCGAGGTCGAGCGGGTGCGACGCCGCCGCGCGGCGCTTGTGGCGCTTGCGCTGCGTGCGGACGACCGCGAGGCCGACCCCGGCGGCGGTGCCGGCCCCGACGGCCACCACGGGCCGGATCCAATTGCGCGGGTCCTTCATCGAAGAGAGCTCCCACGCCTCGAGCTCCTCCGTCGCGACCTCCAGGATCGACACGAGGTGCGTCTCCACCCGCGCCTCGAGCTCCTCGGGCGGGTCGATCGGTGCGAGCGCCTGGCGCAGCAGCGACTCGAAGTCGGCGGTCGAGCTCATCCGCTCAGCTCCTCGCCGCCGCGGCCTCGCCGCGCGCGCCGCCGGCGCCCTCGGACTTCTTCACGAGCTCCTCGAGCTGCCGGATGGCCCGGTGCAGAAGCACCTTGGTCGCCCCGTCCGTACGGCCGAGCGCCCGCGCGATCTCGCGGTTGTCCATGCCCAGGGCGAAGCGCATGATCAGCGCCTCGCGGCGATCGTCCGGCAGATCTTGGACGCACTCGAGGATCCGCTTGAGGTCGTCGCGGTGCTCCACGAGCGTCTCCGTCGTGTGCTGCTCGGGCAGCACGCCCGCGTCGTCGAGAGCGGTCTGCGGCCGACGGGAGCGGTCCCGGTAGTAGTTGGCGGCGAGGTTGTGCGCGATGCGGATCAGCCACGGCCGCAGCGGTCGCCCGTTGGACTCCCGCTGGGCGCGCTCGAAGTGGCGGTAGGCCTGAAGGAAAGTCTGTTCCGTCAGGTCCTCCGCGTCGTGATGGTTGCCCACCCGGTAGTAGGCGTACGAGAAGACGTCGCGCAGATGCGCCTTGTAGAGCGCGGTGAACTGCTCGTCCAGCTCGCGCTTGCGCGCGGGCGTCGGCTCGGGGGCGACCATCAGGCATGCAGGTTACCTTCCGCACCGTCGTCAGGCCGCCCGTGACCGCTCGCCGACCGAGGGCCCGGTGAGCGACCGCGCCCACCCGTCCGGCTCCACCGTCCCGTCGATCAGCCCGGCGAGCCCATCGATCGCGGGAGCTGGGATCCGCGCCGCGCGCAGACGTTCGGCCAGCAGCGGGACGGAAGCCATCGCCTCGGCCGTCTGGCCCAGCGCGGGCGCGATGTCGGCAGCCGCCATCCCGCGCCCGAGCATCTCCCCGGCGCGGCGGTTGCGCGAGCCCGTGGCGAGCACGGTGGCGACGAGGTCCCCGGACCCGGCCAGGCCATTGAGCGTGACGGGATCGGCTCCGACGGCGCGGCAGAGGCCGGCGACCTCGCCGAAGACGAGGCCGGCGGCGGCGCCGGCGGCGTTCGGCCCGTGCCCGGCGACGGCCGCCGCGGCGAGGGCAGCGGCGTTCTTGGCGCAGCCCGCGAGCTCGACTCCCGCCACGTCCCTGGTGACGGAGACGGAGAAGCCGGCGGCGGCGAAGGTCTCCCGCAGCTGCCGCGCAAGGCCGGCGTCGGCAGATCCAATGACGATGGCGGCGCCGCCGTCGAGCGCCTGGCGGGCGTGCGACGGCCCGCCGACGCAGGCGATCGCCCGGCCGGGGAGCCGCTGGGCGGCGAAGGCCGAGGGCAGCTTCCCCAGCGGCGCGACCAGGCCCTTGGAGGCGAGCAGGACGCCCGCCCGGCGCGGTAGGCCGGCACCGTGCGTGGCGAGCGCCGCCGGCAGCGCAGCGGACGGCACCGCGAAGACGACGAGGTCATGGCGCGAGAGCTCGAGGTCGGCGGCACGCACGGCGCGGACGTTGTCCGGCAACTCGACCCCGGGCAGGTGGAACTCGTTCTCCCGCGCTGTCGAGAGGACGCTGGCCTGCGCGGCGGTGCGGCACCCGAGGTCGACCTCAACCCCCGCGCGGGCAAGCGCGACGGCGAGCGTGGTGCCCCACGCGCCCGCGCCGATGACGGCGGCGCGACGCAGCGGCGGCTGCCCGCCGAGCCACTCCCACTGGAGCATCACGCACGGCCAGATGCGGTCGGTGACGGCGCCCGCGAGCTGTGGCGAGGCGCTCTCCACGCGCGGGAAGGTGAGCGGGCGGCCGCAGCGGATGCGGACCTTGTGCGGGCGGATCCTCCATCCGCGGCGGATCGACTCCGTCCCGATGATCGCGACGGGGACCACGGGCGCACCCGTCTCCAGGGCGAGTCGCCCGACCCCGCGGCGCGGGCGGCCGAGCGCACCCGGGCGCACCCGCGTGCCTTCCACGAAGATCATCACGGCGTCGCCCCGGGCGAGGATCGCCTTCGCCGAATCGAGCATCGACCCGTCGCCGTTGCCGCGGTCGACGGGGAAGGCGCCCAGCGAGTTGAGGATCCACGCCTTCCAGGGTGAGTCGAAGAGCTCCTTCTTGGCGACGTAGTACATGGGCCGCCGAGCACATGTCGCGATCACGAACGGGTCCAGGAACGACCGGTGGTTGCAGGCGAGGATGACCGGCCCGTCGAGCGGGATGTGCTCGCGGCCGATCCGCGAGAGACGGAAGTAGAGGTGGAAGAACGGCTGCAGGATCCCGCGTACGAACCAGTACAGGATCGGGTTGACGCCCTTCGTGCGGACCCTCGCGTGGAGGCTGTCGTGTGCGGTCTCTGGCATCCACGGTGCATAACCCGCCCGCTCGACCCCCGTTACAGTCCCCGCACCGTGCCGGCCGACCGCACACGCACCCTCCGCGGGGCTCTTGCCGGTGCGGCCGCCGCCGGGCTGTGGGCAGCCCAGCAGCCGATCGACAAGCGGGTGTTCGGAGTCGACTACGACGACTGCGAGCTTCTCGGGACGGCCGTCACCCGCGGGCGCCTCGCCTACCCGGTCGGGGTCGTGTCGCACCTCGTTAATGGCGCGCTGTTCGGGGCGCTCTACGCCCGGGCTTCGCCCAGCCTGCCGGGGCCGCCTGCGGCGCGCGGGCTGGCGGCGGGACTGGCCGAGCACCTGGCGACCTGGCCCGCGACCCGCTTCATCGGGCTGCACCCGGCGGCCGACCGGTTCCCCCGCCTCTTCGGAGACCACGCCGCGTTCGCGCAGGCCACCTGGCGGCACGCGCTCTTCGGGGTCGCCCTCGGCGCGATCGAGGCCCGACTGAACCCCCGCGCCCCGGCCTGAGCGTGCGCGTCCTGATCACGGGCGGCAGCGGGTTCGCCGGGCGCTGGCTGGCGGAGGCTTGCCGTGAGGCGGGCGACGAAGTGCGCGCGCTGTCGCGGGCCGACGCCGACCTGCTCGATCCGAGCGAGACGCGCTCCGTGGTGGCGCAGACGCGGCCGGAGATCGTCCACCATCTCGCCGCCCAGGCGCACGTCGGCCGCTCGTGGGAGGACCCAGCGGGCACGCTGAACGCGAACGTCGAGATGACCCGCAACCTGCTCGAGGCCGTGCGCCACGAGGCGCCGGGTGCCGTGGTGGTCGCCGTGGCGAGCGGCGAGGTCTACGGCCCGCCGGCCGAGCTACCCGTCTCCGAGGACGCCGAGCTGCGCCCGCAGAACCCGTACGCGGTCTCCAAGGCGACCGCGGATCTGCTCGCCGGCTTCTACGCCGATGCCTACGGCCTGCGCGTCGTCCGCGCGCGGGCGTTCAATCACGCGGGCCCGGGGCAGGAGCCGATCTACGCGATCGCCTCGTTCGCGCGCCAGATCGCCGCGGGCATGCTCGCGGGGGACGATCCCGTGCGTCTGGTGACGGGCAACCCGGACGCCCGGCGCGATTACACGGATGTCCGCGACGTCGTCCAGGCCTACCGGTTGCTCGCGGAGCGCGGCGAGGCGGGCGTCGCCTACAACGTCTGCTCAGGCCGCACCGCCTCGGCCCGCGAATTGGTCGCGGCGCTCGCCGAAGCCGCCGGCGTGGCCGTCGACCACGTCGTCGATCCGGGACTCGTCCGGTCGCACGAGGTGATGGAGGTGCGGGGCTCGGCCGAGCGCCTCCGCATCGCGACCGGGTGGGAGCCGAGCGTGCCGCTCGGCACCACTCTGGCGGACACTCTGGCCTGGTGGCGCGAGGAGCTCGCGAGTCGCACCCATGACGAGCTTGGGTCCCCCGGCTCATGACATCGGCGTCGTCTTCCGAAAGAATGGGGACATGAACATGACTCGGACACGGCTGCTCCCCGCCGCCATCATCTGCTCCCTGCTCGCGCCCGCATCGGCGCTCGGCGCCTCCGCGACCGTCACGGATGACGCGGGCGCCCAGGTCGCCATCCCCGCGACGATCCGCAACATGGATCCCGCCGTGGAGTTCGCCTTTGCTCCCGACGAGAAGCAATACGGCGCCGTCGTGCTTGGCCCTGGCGGCGCCCCCGCGTCCAGCGCGACCACCTGCCTCGGCACGGATTCGCCGACGAAGAAGTTCGTCGAATACCAGGGCAACGGGACCTACACCGTCGTCCTGAAGGTCTCCAAGAACGGCAGCGACTTCGAGTGCGCGGAGGCCGTCGAGCAGCGCCTGACCTTCACGATCAACGCGTTCACGTCGATTCCGCCGCTCGCCAGGCAGCTGCTCACGCGCCGGGCCAACTCGCTCATCTCAATCCTGTGGAACGTCCCGGTCAACCTCAATCCGGGCGCAAGCTCCCACGAGGTCTTCTACGCCGCGGGTGCCGTCCTGGGACCCGACGGTGGCATCTCCGGCTCGTCGACGCAGGCCTTCGTCAACCAGGACACCGGTTTCGCCGAGGCCCGTTTCACCAAGCCCGGCCGCTACACGTTCGTGGCCCGCGCCAAGCGCGGGAGCGCCTTCTCCCCGTTCAGCCCGCCGGTCGTCGTGAACGTCGTCGCGCCGTTCGACCTCAGCTCGACCTCGTTCCCGGACAGCCGCGGCCCGAGCTACAAGCTCGCCGGCTTCGTGCGCGAGCGGTCGGCGCGCGGCCGCGTCACGATCTCCATCGGCAAGGGCAGCAAGGCCAAGAAGTTCCGCCGCCTCGGCCGGCCGAAGCTCCGCTCGGGCGGCAGGTTCTCGCTGCGCTTCAGGCTCACCAGGCCCGGCAAGTACACGCTGCGCTATTCCTACCGCGGCAGCTCGACGGTCGCCCGAGGCACCGCCAAAGAGGTCATCACCATCACGCGCCGGAGCTTCTAGTCCTCTGGGCGGCGGCGCCACGGCGCCGCCGCGCGAGTGGAACGTTTTCGACCTGCGCGAGGCCCGCAGAGCCGGGGAAGGGACTCGAACCCTCAGCCTTCGCCTTACAAGGGCGCTGCTCCACCAGTTGAGCTACCCCGGCAGCTCGCGGGGCAGGGTACGGTGCGGCCGCGCGCACGGGCTCAGGCGCGGTCCGCCGAATGTAGGCTCGGGCGATGACCAACGGAGCCCGCCGACATGTACATGGCGCGTGTCGTCGGCGTGAAAGCCGGCATCCCGACACAGACGCCCGCCTTCACCGTCAACCGGCTCTGCGGCACGGGCGTCCAGGCCATCGTGTCCGCCGCGCAGGCGATCCAGACCGGCGAGGCCTCCGTCGCGCTGGCCGGCGGCGCGGAGTCGATGAGCCGCGGCCCCTACTGGATGCCGAATGCCAGGTGGGGTGCGCGGATGGGCGACGCCGACCTAGTCGACCCGGTGATGGGCGGCCTGACGGACCCCTTCCACGAGATCCTCATGGGCGTCACCGCGGAGAACCTCGCCGAGCGCCACGGCATCGGCCGCGAGGAGCAGGACGCCTTCGCCGTCGAGTCCCACCGTCGCGCGAGCGCCGCCCAGGCGGACGGGACCTTCGACTCCGAGAGCGTCGGCGTCCCGGTCACCGTGAAGCGGGAGACGGTCGACTTCCTCAAGGACGAGCACACCCGCCACGGGGCCGACGCGGAGACGTTGGCCGCGCTGAAGCCCGTCTTCAAGCGCGACGGCGGAACGGTCACCGCCGGCAACGCCTCCGGCATGAACGACGCCGGCGCCGCGGTCGTCCTGCTCGACGAGGCCCGCGCGAGGGAGCTCGGCGCCCCCGTCCGCGCACGCATCCTCGCCTACGCGAGCTGCGGCGTGGACCCGGAGGTCATGGGCATCGGGCCGGTGCCCGCGGTGCGCAAGGTGCTCGAGCGGTCGGGCCGCCGCCTCGACGAGATCGGGGTGATCGAGCTCAACGAGGCGTTCGCGGCGCAGGCTCTCGCGGTCATGCAGGAGCTCGACATGGATCCCGCGCGGGTGAACCCGAACGGCGGCGCGATCGCCCTCGGTCATCCCATCGGCGCAACGGGCGCCGCCATCACGGCGAAGTGCATCGGCGAGATGGAGCGCGGCGACCACGAGCTCGGCTTGGTGACGCTTTGCATCGGAGGCGGCCAGGGCATCGCCCTCCTGTTGGGACGCGAGTAGCCGCGCCGGTACCCTTCTCGGAATGGACCGCCTCCGTCATCTCGCCCTGCCCCTGCTCGCTGCCGCCTCCCTGTTCGCCGCCGGGTGCGGCGAGGACGAGACGGAGACCGCCGCTACGGAACCGACTCCGGCGGCCACGGAGACGCCCGCCGCGGAGCCCACGCCACAGCCGGGCGGCGACCCGAAGGACACGAAGACCAAGCCCGCCATCCCCAAGCCGTCGGGCGAGCCGCCCGCCGCGCTCCAGGTCGACGACATCGTCGAGGGCAAGGGCAAGAAGGCCAACAAGGGCGACTCGGTGAGCGTCCAGTACGTCGGTGTCTCCTACTCGACCGGTGAGGAGTTCGACGCCTCCTGGGACCGCGGGGAGCCGTTCAGCTTCGAGCTCGGTGCGGGAATGGTCATCGCGGGCTGGGACGAGGGCGTGGCCGGCATGAAGGTCGGCGGGCGCCGCCAGCTGACGATCCCGGCCGACAAGGCCTATGGCCCCGCGGGCTCCCCGCCGGCGATCGGGCCGGACGAGACGCTCATTTTCGTGATCGACCTGCTCGAGGTCTCCTGAACTGAGCCGTGCGTCGATGACCGACGAGGCCACACCGCATCAGCCAGGGTCATCCGACGAGGAGCTGCTGGAGGCCGACTCCGCCACAGTCGCCTCCCTGCTCGACGACGAGGGGCGCATCGAGCGCGTGGCGGAAGAGCTCCGCGCGGGCTTCGGTGCGCTGGGCCACGTCGGCCGGGCGGTCTCCGTGTTCGGGTCCGCACGGACGACCCCGGAGGATCCCGATTACGCGTCGGCTCGCGAGCTGGCGCGGCGCCTCGGCGAGCGCGGCTTCTCGATCATCACGGGTGGCGGCCCGGGAACCATGGAGGCGGCCAACCGCGGCGCGCAGGACGCCGGCGCGCAGTCCATCGGCCTCGCCATCGAGCTGCCGATGGAGGAGTCGACGAACCCCTACGTCGACATCTCCCTCGTCTTCCACTACTTCTTCACGCGCAAGGTCATGTTCGTCCGGTACGCGAGCGCGTTCGTCGTCTTCCCGGGCGGCTTCGGCACCTTCGACGAGCTGTTCGAGGCCCTCACCCTGCGCCAGACCGGCAAGATCAAGGCGTTTCCGGTGGTGCTCGTCGGCACGGATTACTGGTGTGGGCTGATCGAGTGGCTGCGCGACACCGTCCTCGCCGACGGCAAGATCTCGGACTTCGACGTGGATGACCTCGAGGTCACGGACGACCTCGATCGCGTGATCGAGATCGTCGAGGCCGCCGAGCACCGGCGACCCCGGACTTAGCCTGGATTCAGGCTTAGCCCGCGTCCACCCAGTCGTCGCCGCGACGGCGGAGCACGATGCGCTGTCCGCTCGCGGCCGGCCCGGCCTGGAAGATGGCCTCGTCGCCGTCCGTGCCAGGGCGGTCGATGACCTGCACGAGGACGAGGTCGTCCGGGGCCGCGCCCGGGTGGCGCTGCTCGAGCACGCGCCGCGCCGCGGCCTCCAGTCGGGACCGGTCCCACCCGTTGTCCTCCGCGTGGGCGGCCGCGAGGTCGCGGTCGGCCGCCTCGATGCTCCGGCGGCGCTCGGCCTCCGTCGCAGCGAAGCGGCGGCGGTTGGCGAGGGCGCCTCCGAGCGCCAGGCCCACGACGAGCGCGGCCAGGACGAGGACGACGATGCCGAGCGTGCTCAGCTGAGCACCTCGCGGCTGTGCAGGTGCGCGCCGACCTTGCGCTTGACGCGCTGGAGAGCGTTGTCGACCGTCTTGCAGTCGCATTCCAGGCGCTCGCCGATCACGACATAGGAGTACCCGTCGAGATAGAGCGACAACACCCGCGACTCGAGGTCGGACAGGACCGTCGACAGGCAATCCACGAGCGACCGCAGTTCCTCCGTCGAGATCACCTGGTTCGCGGGGTCCCAGATGGGTGCTCCGGGGATGACTTCGTCGAGCGTCGCCTCGCCTTCGCCCGAGGCGCCGGCGGGCGACTGGGAGAAGGACACGTACCCGTTGAGGGGGGTGTGCTTGTTGCGCGTGGAGGTCTTCACGGCCGTGATGATCTGGCGCGTGATGCAGAGCTCCGCGAAGTTGCGGAAGGACGACTCTCGATCCGTGCGGTAATCGCGTATCGCCTTGTAGAGGCCGACGAGTCCCTCCTGGATGAGGTCGTCGGAATCTCCCCCGATGAGGAAGTAGGAAGAGGCCTTCAGGCGGACGAACGAGTGGTATCGCCGTACGAGGCGGTCGTACGCGTCCGGGTTGCCTTGTTTGGCCAGCGCAAGGAGATAGGAATCATCAATCTCTACCTTACCTTGAGACTTCTGCCGCGAGACTGGGGCGAATCGTGCCACGATGCAACCTTTCCGGGACCCGCAGGCCCGCGAATGTCGTGACGGCCTCCTCCCCAGGCGCCGCTTGACGTGTTTCGAGAGTCATTCTTACCCTCGAGTAAACCCTGACGGTCGCCAGACTTGCAGGGTTATGCACCCTTGTCAAGGCGCTTTTGCAAGATTGCGTACAGCAGCACCGCCGCCGTGGCGCTCACATTGAGCGATTCGACCCTTCCGCGAAGAGGAATCGAGAGCAGAGCGTCGCAGGACGCGGCGACCCGCGGGCGCAGGCCCTTGCCTTCCGCGCCGAGCACGAGAACGACGCCGCCCGTGAAATCGGGGTCCGTATAGGCCGCCCGCGCATCCGCCGAGGCCCCGTAGCACCAGCAGCCTGCCGCCTTCGCCTCGCCCAGGAAGTCGGCGAGGTTGCGAACCTGCGCCACGGGCAGGTGCTCGACCGCGCCCGCCGACGCCTTGCATACCGTGGCGTTGATCTCGGCCGACCGGCGCTCGGGAAGAACCAGTCCGGTCGCGCCGGCGCACTCCGCCGACCGGGCGATCGCCCCGAGGTTCTGCGGGTCGGTGACCTCGTCGAGCGCGACGATCAGGGGCTCGGGCCGCGCCAGCAGCTCTCCAGCTTCCGCGTAGCGGTAGGGCGAGACCTCGGCGCACAGCCCCTGGTGCGCGTCCGTCCCCGCGCGCTGCTCGATCTCCGCGGCGCTCGCGCGTTCCACCCGCACGTTCTTCAGCCACGGCTCCCGCGCCGCGGGCTCGGTCGCCCATACCCGGTGCACCGTGCGCGGCCCGCGCAGGGCCTCGCGCACGGGGTTGCGCCCGTGGATCAGCGTCGCGGCGCCGCTCTCGCGGCGCGGACGCTCAGGCCGCCGGGACGAGCTCGGGTCCCTGCGGGCCGTCACGAACGTCCCAACCCGCTGCGCGGATCTCGTCGCGCAGGGTGTCAGCGGTGGCGAAGTCCCGCTCCGTGCGCGCCTGATCGCGCCGGCGCGCGAGCTCCACGAGGGCGTCCGGCGCCGCCGTGGCCTCGAGCAGACTCCCGAGGCCCAGCACCTCCAGCATCTCCCGCAGGTGCTCGTCGCCCACGCCCTCGCGGCGGTTGGCCTCGTTGATCCAGTCATGCGCGTGCCCGAGCGCCCGAGCCGTGTTGAAGTCGTCCGCCAGGGCGTCGAAGAAGGCGTCCCGATGCGGCGCGAGGTCCTCCGGAGAAGCCCCCGGCACGAGCGCGCGGCCCGCGTCGCGGAAGCGCTGCGCGCGCGCGGCCGCCTGTGCCAGCACCTCCTCGCCGTAGGCCGCCGGCCCTCGGTAGTGGCTCGAGACGAAGTACATGACGAGCGTGTCGCGCCCCACCGACTCGAGTGCGCCTGAGAGGCCGACGATGTTGCCGAGCGACTTGGACATCTTGTCGCGGTCGAGCTCGATCATGCCGTTGTGCATCCAGATCCTCGCCAGAGAACATCCCCGCGCAGCCGAGGTCTGGGCTTCCTCGTTCTCGTGATGGGGGAAGATCAGGTCCGATCCGCCGCCGTGGATCTCGAAGTCGACTCCGAGGAACTTCTCGGCCATGGCCGAGCACTCGATGTGCCAGCCCGGCCGGCCCGGGCCCCAGGGCGAGGCCCAGGAAGCGTCCTCGTCGGGCTTCTGGGCCTTCCACAGCGCAAAGTCGAGCGGATCCTCCTTGCGATCGGATCCCTCGACGCCCTCACCCTGGTCCATGTCGTCGACATCGCGGTGGGAGAGCTCGCCGTAACGCTCGTGGGAGCGGACCCGGAAGAGGACGTCGCCCCCGGCCTCGTACGCGTGGCCGGCGGCGATCAGGTCCTCGATCAGGGCGACGATCTCCGGCACCGTCTCCGTCGCGAGCGGCTCGTGGTCCGGGCGCCCCAGCCCGAGGCCGTCCGTGTCGGCGCGGTAGCGAGCGGTCATCTCGGCGGCCAGCGCCTCCGAGCCGACGCCCCGCTCGCGCGCGGCGACGTAGATCTTGTCGTTGATGTCGGTGATGTTCGCCACGAAGACGACCTCGTGCCCCTCGTGGCACAGAAAGCGCCTCAGCAGGGAGAACACGACGAACGGGCGGGCGTTGCCGACGTGGACTGGCCCATACACCGTCGGGCCGCAGGCGTAGATGCCTACCGGAATCCCGTCGCGCGGGCACAACTCCATCGGAGATCCCGTCCGGGTGTCGTGGAGGACGATCCGCCGCACGTGCAGGAATCTAACGGCATGGACGCCTGCGCAGCGGGTAGCGTCCCCGGCGTGACCCGGGGGCAGAACGCCGGCCTGATCGCCGAAGTCGATCAGGCCTTTCGCACGCTTGGAGAGCGTTACCTCGGCGCCGACCCCGGCTTCGACGCGACCTGGAACATCCTGCTCGGGGACATCGGGCATACCTGGGAGGTCCAGTGCACCGAGCGCACCGCCCGGGTCCGAAAGGGGCTCACCGGACGCCGGGCCGACGTGACCATCGGCACGGATGCGGCCACCTGGCTCGCGCTGCGCGAAGGTGAGCTGTCGGGCATCGAGGCGTTCTCGCAGCGCCGCCTCTACGTCCGCGGAAACCTCGACCTCGCCGTGGGCTTCGAGGGCCTGTTTCGGCTCCCCAGCGGCCGGCCGCCGCTTCTGCGCGTCCACGACTTACACGTCGGGCGCCTGTCCGTGAACACGCTGACCATGGGCGAGGGTGCCGATGTCCTGCTCGTCCACGGGCTCGGCTCCAC
>Ga0136633_1000894_pt1 | contig 22218 bp, 29 predicted proteins | sample AntDrymeUQ832206_2_FD_105494 | JGI IMG/M metagenome (GOLD analysis project Ga0136633, IMG submission 105494) | Polar desert sand microbial communities from Dry Valleys, Antarctica - metaG UQ83 (22.06) | ecosystem: Environmental > Terrestrial > Soil > Desert | place: Antarctica: Dry Valley...
CTCGCCAACGAGGTCGCCCTCCGCCTTCGCGTGTGACCATTACGAACCGATCGTCGTGAACTCGCAGCGAGGGCCGGGTGCTCGGGTGAGCCTGGCGTCGAGGGTGGCCAACGATGCCTCGAGCGACTCCGCCAGAGCGACGTACCAGGCGTCGTAGGCCGTGACGGTGTCGCGCAGCTCCCACACCCGCTCCGCGGTCGGCTCGTAGGGGAACAGCTCGACGCGGAGGTCGAGCAGGTCGGCGTAGGCGAGCGACGCAATCTCCCCGGAGAGCTCACCCGCCAACACCGCTCGACGAAGGGCGCTGGCCACCTCGACGGGCAGCAGGTGGGGCGCGGCTAGGGCCCCGCCAGCGAGCAGGGCATCGGCCCAGGCGCCGTCAGGCCCCGAGTCGACCAACGCGGCGACCACCACGGACGCGTCGACGACGAGCGTCATCGCCGGTCGGCGTCTCGGTGGGTGAGGATCCTCTCGGCCGGCAGGCTGCTGGCCGTGCGTTGCTTGCGGTTGCGCACGCGCGCCATGAGCGTCTCGACGTCCGGACGACTGGCCAGGTCGGTCAGCTCCGCCCGGAGGTACTCCTGCAGCGATCGTCCGGAGCGGGCGGCGCGTGCAGCCAGCTCGTCCCGGGCATCGTCGGGTACATCGCGCACCGTGATAGAGGCCATAGCCTCAGGATGGTGCGAACAGCAGTAGTTTGCAAGCGTTAAAGATCTCAGACCCTTTCAGTACTCTCGGTTGCACAACCGGATAGACCGTGCTTCGATGCGGAGGCACCCGGTCCGCTGGGGATCGGTGCGCCGACGAGGGGGTTGGCGATGCCGGACGATCTCGGACCCCTTGAGGAGATCGAACGCTCGGTACAGGAGCGCGCCAAGGACATCTCGCTCGAGATGGCCGGCGCCGGCAAGGAGAAGCTGCGCGCGCTGATCGCCGACGAGGTGGCCCGCTGGACGCTCGACCACCGTCGCGGTCTGCACCCCTACGACCTCAGCGAACCGGATCTGGTGGCCGAACGGGCCTACCGAAACCTGGCCGGCTACGGCCCTCTCGAACCCCTCCTCGATGACGACGACGTCTGGGAGGTGATGGTCAACGCCCCGGATGCCATCTTCGTGAAGCGACACCGGGGTACGTCCGGGTACCACGACGAGGTGTTCCACGACGACGATCACGTCCTGCGCACCCTCACCAAGATCCTCGACGACGCCTCGGCGTCGCACCGCAAGCTCGACGCCTCAGAAGGTCTGCAGGACGCGCAGCTCGACAACGGGGCCCGCCTCCACATAGTCCATGGCGACATCAGTCGGGGCGGGCATGTGATGGTGAACATTCGCAAGTTCACCGGTGTCGCGTTCCGCGACCTAGATCAGCTGGTGGAGCGGGACATGCTCCCCGCGGCGGCGGCCGCCTTTTTGGCCGGATGCGTGCGCGCTCGACAGACGATCGTGGTGGCCGGAGCGCCCGGTTCGGGCAAGACCACGCTGCTGTCCTGCTGCGCCGCCGAGCTCGACCCGTCGTTGCGGGTGGTGGTGGCCGAGGAGGTCTTCGAGGCGGACGTGCCGCTGCCCAACGTGGCCAGCATGCAGACCCGAGCCGCCCGTCCCGACCGGGCCGCCGTCGACCTCCGCAAGTTGGTGGCCGGGTTCCTGAGAATGGCTCCCGATGTGGCCATCGTGGGCGAAGTTCGGGACAAAGAGGCCCTGCCGTTGTTGTTGACCTTGTCGTCGGGGGTCAAGGGGTTCACCACCATCCACGCCGGCTCTGCCCGTCAGGCCCTTACCCGTCTGCGGTTCATCTGCCAGCTGTCCGACTCGTCGAGCGAGCTGCCCATCGGGGCCCTGAACACGCTCGTGAGCGAGAGCATCGATCTCGTGGTGCACTGCGCCCGGGGCCCGCACGGACCGCGCGTCACAGAGATCGTGGCGGTGGAGGACCTCGCGTCCGGCCCCGACGCTGCGCAGTTCACCGTCACGCAGCTGTTCGCCCGCCCCAACCCCGATGGCCAGCTGGTGTGGACGGGCAACCTGCCGGTGCGTCTGGGTCGAGCGCTTCACGAGAACGGCTTGTCGATCCACGAGCTCCTTGGGCATGACGTTCGCACCGACGACGGCAGCGGGTCGGTGCCCCGGTGACGGGTCTGCTGCTGGCAGTCCTGGCTGGCGTCGGTGCCTACCTGATCTACACGGAGGTCGCCCTCGGCTGGAGGGGTCTGCGGCTCCCGCAGGCAAGCGGCGTCGCCCGGCGTCGGTCACGACGTCGCGATTGGCTCGTGCAAGCGGGCCTGGCCGACATCCCTGTGCGGGAGCTCGCCGCGGTGATCGCCGCCCTGGCCCTGCTGGGGTCGGTGGCGGCGTACGCGGTGTTTGGCGGGCCGCTGCCGGCCATCGCCACTGGAGCCTTCGCCGGCTCGTTCCCACTGGCGTCCTACCGGGTGCGGCGGGCGGCCCGCCGAGCGGCGGCCATGGACGCCTGGCCGCGTCTCTTGGAGGAGCTGCGCATCCTCACCTCGTCGCTCGGTCGATCCATCCCGCAAGCCCTGTTCGACGTTGGGCGGCGCGCGCCAGAGGAGCTCCGACCCGCGTTCCTGGCGGCCCAGCGGGAATGGCTGCTGTCCACCGACTTCACCCGGACCCTCCAGGTGCTCAAGGGCAACCTGGCCGACCCGACGGCCGACGCGGTGTGCGAGACGCTGCTGGTGGCCCACGAGGTGGGGGGCACGGACCTGGACCGCCGCCTCGAAGCCCTCATCGATGACCGGGTCCAGGACACCCAGGGCCGTAAGGATGCCCGGGCCAAGCAGGCGGGCGCCCGGTTCGCCCGCCGCTTCGTGCTCATCGTCCCCGCCGGCATGGCGCTGGCTGGCATGTCGGTGGGCACCGGCCGGCAGGCCTACCAGACCCCGTCCGGCCAGCTGCTCGTGGTGGTGGCCATCGGACTGGTGATCGCCTGCTGGGTTTGGGCCGGCCGCGTGATGGTCCTGCCCGAAGAGGAGCGGGTGTTCGATGCCTAGGTTGCTGGCCGCTTCCTCGGTGCTGCTCTTCGTCGGCGCCACCCTCGTGCTCTCCGAGCTGCGCTGGTTCAGCCGCCAGCCGCTCGTCGACCGCCTCCGCCCCTACGGCCCGGCCGGGGTACGGCGTGCCGGCTCCAGCGGCGGCGTGCTGTCGGTGGCATCGTTCCGCGAGGTCGTGGGCCCCCTCGCGCGCCAGCTCGGAGAACGTTTCGCTGGAGTGATGGGGGTGAGGGAGGAGCTCAGCGTCCGTCTGCTGCGGATCCACTCGCCCATCGACCCCACCGCCTTTCGGGTGCGCCAGCTCGGCTGGGCGGCGGGCGGCCTCGCCGTCGGTTCGCTCATGGCGGCGGCCACCCAGCCTCCGCTGGCCATCGCTCTGCTGCTCGTGCTCGGGGCACCCGTGCTCGCTTTCCTCGTCGTCGAGCAACAGCTGGCCGCCAGCTCGGATCGATGGAAGCGACGGATCTTTCTGGAGCTGCCGGTGCTCAGCGAGCAGCTCGGCATGCTGGTCGGTGCCGGCTTCTCCTTCGGTGCCGCCCTCAACCGGTTGGCGGCGCGAGGGACCGGCGCCTGCGCCCAGGACCTGGCCAGCGTGTGCGGTCGCATCCGGCAGGGCCTCACCGAGGTCGAAGCGCTGCGGGAGTGGGCGGCGGTGGCCGACGTCGACGCCCTCACCCGGCTGGTCGCCGTGCTGGGCCTGAACCGGGAGACCGGCGACCTCGGACGGCTGGTGGCCGACGAAGCCCGCTCCATCCGGCGGGAGGTCCAGCGCGAGCTGATCGAGCAGATCGAACGCCGTTCCCAGCAGGTCTGGATCCCCGTCACCGTCGCCACCCTCGTCCCCGGCGCCATCCTGCTCGCCGTCCCGTTCATCGCGGCTCTCCGTCTCTTCTCCACCACCTGATCGCTGCTCGCAGCGACGCGAAAGGAAGCTCCATGCCCAACTCGGCGAGAGACACCTACGTTCGGCTCGTCGCCTGGTGGACGACCACGCCGCCAGAGCGCGGGCGGGGGGATCGAGGGGAGGGGGTCATTTCCGCCGCGATCGCCGTGCTGATCATGGCGGGCATCGGTGCGCTGATGTGGGTGGGCTTCAAGGCCATCTGGGAGGACACCGAGGCCAACACCCGAGACAAGGTGACCGAGATCGGCGAGTGACGTGAACGAGCGAACGTCACCCGATCGTGGTGCCGGACTGCTCTCGAGCGTGGCCGGCGTGGTGGTGTTCCTCGTGTTCCTGCTCTTCGCCGTGCAGCTCCTGTTCGGACTGTACGCCTCGTCCACCGTCAACGCCGTGACCAACGACGCCGCCACCCGGGCTGCCAGTGCCAACGCCCCTGCCCTCGAGGTGATCGAGGCCGACGCCCGCCAGAGCCTCGGCGAGATCGGCTCCTCGGCATCCTTCACCTGGGGGACAGACGACGCCGACGGCGACGGTAAGGCCGACACCATCGTGCTCGAGGTGGTGGCGCGACCGCCGCGGTTCATCCCACCGTCGATCGGAGGAGCCATCGGGCTCGACGAGGTCCGCCGCACCGTCCGGATCCGTGGCGAGGAGGTGCAGGGATGAGCGCCGCCCGCCGGTGTCGGGGCGACCGCGGCCAGGTCGGTGGCATCGAAGCCCTCCCGTTCGGCCTCTTGATCTTCGTCGTGGGCACGCTGCTCATCGCCAACGCTTGGGCCGTCGTCGACGCCAAGTTCGCCACCGACGCTGCCGCCCGCCAGGCCGTGCACACCTTCGTCGAGGCTGACGATCCCGGCCTGGCCAGAGCCTCGGCACGGGCTGCGGGTCTGGCCGCCATCGCGGCCCACGGCCGAGATGCCGGCCGTGCCACGGTGCAACCGGTAGGTGAGGCGGTGCTGGCCCGCTGCGAACGGGTGACCTACGAGGCGGTCTACGAGGTGCCGGCCCTATCTCTGCCGTTCATCGGTGGCTACGGCCGAGCACCGTTCCGGGTCCGGTCCGCCCACAGCGAGCTTGTGGACCCGTTCCGCAGCGGGGTGGCGGGCTCGGCGGAGGGGTGCTTGTGAGTGCCCGAGGCGCTCGGGACCGAGCCAGTGTGCTGATGCTGATGCCGGCTGGGGTGCTGGTGGTGCTCCTGCTCGGGGCGATTGCCTTCGATCTCTCGCTGGTGTTTCTGCGCCAGCGCCAGGCCAGCTCGGTGGCCGTCGATGTGGCCAACGATCTCGCCACCGCCGCGCTCGACGAGGAGGGGTTCCGAGCCGACGGTCGCTTCGAGCTGGATCCGGCCCGTGCTGATGCGCTCGGTCGCTCCCTGGTGGCGGCCAGCGATCTTGGCCCCGACGTGGTCGCCGTGGAGGTGTCCGTGATCGCGCCCGATGCCGTCGAGGTACGCGTGGTGGTAGGCGTCGACTACGTGTTCGCCAGGGCCATCCCGGGGGCGTCGAACGGGACGACGGTGACGGCCTCGGCCACGGCGGTGGCGTCGCCCTGATCGGGGGACTGGACACTTGTGATGTCTTGTTAGTATGTTTCAGTGTATGACAATGGCTGCTGGAGTGGAACTCGAGGGCGACCGGGCCGTCGTGGTGAAGCGAGCGACCGCCGCCACCGCCAACTCGCTCCGCTTGGAGGGCGAGCGCCTCGAGCGGGCCAGCCACCCCGGTGTCGTGCAGGTGGTGAGCAGCCAGTCGGTCGGTGAGGGGTGGGAGCTGCGCACGGCCCACGCCGGTCGCCCCCTCTCGATCCTCGACCCGCTCAGTGTGGCGCAGGTAGCCGGGCTGATCGCCTCGCTGGCCTCGACCCTGGCCGACCTGCACCAGCTCGGCCTCGTGCACGGACGGGTCGAGGCGTCTCATGTGTTGGTGGGCGATCAGGGTCGACCGGTGCTCTGCGGCGTGGGGGACGGCGCCGCTCCTGGCACGGAGGAGGACGACGTCGCCGCCCTGGGCAACCTGCTCGTCGACTTGGTCGGAGCGGACGACGACGGGGAGCCGATCCCGGAACGACGGTGGCGGGGCCGCCGCCGCTGGTCGGGATGGGATCGCCGGGCCCTTCTTCTCCTCGCCGACCAGGCCTGCGCGGAGCCCGCGACGCGCCGACCTTCCGCCCGCCGTCTGGCCGCGGCCATCGCCGATGCGGTGCCCGACCTCGCTCGCCCGGCTGCCGAGCCGACCCTGCACGGTGGGCGTCCGCTCGAAGCACGCCCAGGGAACGACCCGACCGAGAGCCTGCGAGCCTCGGCGCTGGTCGATTCCGACGAGCGCACGGTTCGCCCGCTGGCGATGGCGCTCGCGGCGCTCGGCGGCCTTCTCCTGATCCTCGGCGCAACGCGCCTGCGAGGAGGGGACGCGGAGGAGGTGGCGGGGCCGGTCGATCCCCCCGAGGCAGCCGTCGTCGTCCCGTCGACCACGACGCCCGAGGCGGCGCTCCGCACCGCGGTCCCGATCCCGGGGTCACTGCTCGAGGTCGGAGGCCTTCAGTACCGCGTGGGCCAGGCGGGCGATGAGGTGCTGGTGGAGGACTGGGACTGCGACGGCACCCCGACCCCGGCCCTGCTACGACCGGCCACCGGCGAGGTGTTCGTCTTCCCCCGGTGGATCGAGCACGACGAGCTGGCCGTGGAGCCAGTGCTGCAGGTGGCCGGCGCCGAGGACCTCGTCAGCGAGGTGGCGCCGGATGGCTGCCCGACGTTGGCCGTGCGCTCCTCGTCCGGCGAAGTCGTCCCCGTGATCCAAGGTCCGCGCTGATGGGCGGGCTCCGCCTCCGGATGACCGCCATCGCGGCTCTGGCCGCGGTGACGCTGGTCGGCCTGGAGGCGGCGGGATCGGGGACGCTGGCCACCCCACCGGTGGCGTCATGGCACTCGGCGGAGGCCTGGTACGAGCGGGTCGGCGCCGGCTCGGCCGCGGTGGTCGGCTTGCGGCTGCTGGCCATGCTCGGCGTGGCGTGGCTCCTGCTCGGCGCCACCCTGCAGCTCGTCGCCAGCCTGTCACTACGCCATGGGATGCAGTGGCTGGCCGACGCCGTCAGCCCGCTGGCGCTGCGACGCCTGGCCCAGGGCGTGGCCGGCCTCTCGGTAACCGCAGGTCTGGCCGTTCCCGCGTTGCCGTCGAGGCTCGTTGAGGATCCGCCTGGAACCGCCGTGATGCAGGTGCTGGAGGATGACGCCGAGCCGACTACCAGCAGCACAGCCCCCACCGTGCCAACCTCCACGTCGACGACCTCCACGCCGACGACCGCCGCGCCCGCGCCCGCTCCCGCGCCCGCTCCCGCTACCACGGCACCGGCGGCGGTCCCGGTGCCGGTGGTCGTGGCGCCAATGGTCGACGACGAGGTCAGCGTCGAGGTCGGCGACTCCTTCTGGAGCCTGGCCGTCGATGCCCTTGTCGACGTGCGGGGCTCGCAGCCGAGCGACGGCGAGGTGGTCGAGTACTGGCAGCGGCTCATCGAGGCCAACCGTGGCCGACTCGTGGATCCGGCCAACCCCGATCTGCTCTTCCCCGGTCAGACGCTCCTGCTGCCGGCCCCTTGACAGGGAGCCTCTCATCGTGAGATGAATCCTCTCACAATGAGAGAGGGCGGCGACGAGACTCTGCGGGACGCCCACAAGCGGGCCACGCACGAGCGCATCGTTCGGGCGGTGGCCGACCTCGTGGCCGAGGCTCATCCGGCGTTGGTGTCCGTGCCGGCGGTGGCTAAGCGGGCCGGCGTGGGCGTGGCCACCGTCTACCGGTACTTCCCCACCAAGGAGGCGCTGCTCGATGCGTCGGCCATGGTCTTGGGCGACGACGGCAAGGTGACCTCCCTCGATGCCTATCCCACCTCCTTCGGGGAGCTCACCGGCGTGCTCGCCGAACAGTTCGCCGCCATCGCCGGCAACATCGGCCCGGCTCGCAACCAGCTGGCGTCGCCGCTCGGTCGCCAGCTGCGCCACGTGCGCTGGGAGGCCAAGCAGGTCGCCATGACCAAGGCGCTATGCGGCAGCGGGATCGACCCCGCCTCGCCCGAGGGCCAGCGCTTCGCGGCGGTGGCCGACGTCCTGACCTCGTCGACCGCTGTGCTGGAGATGCACGACAAGGCCGGCCTCCCGATCGATGTCGCCGCCGACCACGTGCTGTGGGCGCTTTCCGTGCTCGAACAGGCCACCAAGGAGCCGTCATGACCGTCGCCGCACCTATCTTCGAGCCGCCGGGCAAGGGGGAGTGGCGCTCACTTCGCGACCACTTCCCGAGCGCGATCACGCCGGAGTACGCCCAGCTGCTCCCTACGGCGATGCGCGACGGCGAGGCCGTCGTCTTCGCAGAGTACGGGTTGCCCGTGAAGACGATCACGGTCGGCCTCGCCCACGGCCACGTCTACATCGCGCCGGAGCCTTTGCTGGGCAAGCCGAGCAACTCGGTCCCACCCAAGGCAGTCCTCTGGGCCGCCGCCCGACTCGTTCCTGCCCTCCGCCGTCGCACCAAGGCCGCCGCCGCGGTGCTGGTCGAGCGCCCGTGGCTGGCCGACGCCGAGCGCTGGTTCGCCAGCGAGCGGGCCACATGGGTGGAGGCCAACCGGGCCGTCCAGGTGGAGGACCCCGACACGATGGATCCAGGTGGATTGGTCGACCACCTGCGCCGTGCCCGGGCTCACGCCGGTGCCGGCTACGAGCGGCACTTCGCCCTGCATGGCCCCGACATGGTGCCCGCCGGGCTCCTGCTGGTCCGCGCCCAGGACTGGGGCATCCCGGCTGAGGTGGTGCTCCCTGCCCTGACGGGAGCATCCCCAGCATCGACCGGGCGCGGCCCTCAGCTCGACGCGCTCCGCGCCGCGGTGGCCGCCTCCGGCACCGAGCCCGATTCCATCGACGACGTCCGCGCCGTGGCCGGGCCCGAGCTCGATGCGTTCCTGGCCGAGCACGGCTGGCGCCTCGTGACCGGCTACGACATCGACTCCCTCGCCCTGATCGAGCTGCCGTCCCTCGTCACCAACCTGGCCCGGCCGCGCCCGGAGCCCGCCGTCGACCAGACCGGCGCCGGGGCCGCCGCCCTCGAGGTGCTCCTCGGCAAGGTCGGGGACGCCGACCGAGCGGAGCTGGCGCAGCTGGTGGCCGATGCCCGCGCCACCGTCGGGGTGCGCGACGACAACGGCGCCGTGACCGGGGCGTGGCCGGTCGGCCTCCTGCGTCGGGCCATGCTGGCCGCGGGTCGAGCCCTGCTCGAGCGGGGCGCCGTCGTCACGGCCGAGCACGCCCTCGAGGTGACGGTCGACGAGCTGTGCGATCTCCTCCTGGCCACCAGTCCGCTGACCGCCGCCGCCATCGCGACCCGCGCCGAAGAGCGCGCCGCCCGCTCCCAGCTGATGCCGCCGCTGCAGCTCGGCCCCACCGTCGACGTCCCCTTCGACGTACTCCCCGCCCCGATGCGCATGGTGGCTCGCGCCCTGTTCATGCTGCGTGACGCCACCACCGCCGCGGTCGAAGTCCGGGCCGGTCTCGACGGCGACGGCATCGGCGACACCGTGTACCGGGGGCGGGCGTGCGTGGCCACCGACCCTGGCGACGCCCTCGACCGCCTCGAGCCCGGCGATGTGCTGGTCGCCGCCGGCACCACGCCCGCCTACAACATGGCGTTGTCGATCGTGGGGGCCGTGGTGGTCGAGGAGGGCGGGCTGCTGTCGCATGCCGCGGTGATCGCCCGCGAGCTCGGACTCCCTGCCGTGATCGGAGCGGCAGGGGCCATACGAGACATCCCCGACGGCGCCCTCGTGGAGGTCGACCCGATGGCCGGCCGGGTGCGGGTGCTCTCGGCCACTTCGTGACGCCACGGCTCGACGCCGCCACCGCGGTCGCCAACACCCACGAGTGGTTCGAGCGCAACAGCGGCTGGGCTCCTCCTGACGAGGGCACCCTCGCAGAGTGGCGGGCCGATGGCGTCTGCCGCGCACCCGACGAGTGCCTGGTCACGCCCGACGGCTGGTGCGAGCACGGGCTGGCCTCCTGGAGGCTCGTGCTCGACGCGCTCTGACCCTCAGTCTTCGTCGGTCCAGGTGCCGAGGGTGCCGGGCCGCACCGCGATGAGCTCGTTGGCCGGCTGGCGTTCGGCTTCGCTCCCGTCATGGGTGGCGGCGATCACCGCCTGCACCGTGCCGGTGATCGGGGCCAGCCAGCCATCGGGCAGCCGGGCACCGTCGCGCAGGACCTCGTCGAGCCGCCGCCGCTCAGCCAGGTAGACGGGGCTGGCCACACCGTGGCCGGCGCCGCTGCCATCGAGCAGCTCGCCGAAGGCGGTAGTCAGCTCGGCGCGGACGCGTGGGCCTTTGGGTATCCGGTTGATGATCGGGAGGAGCTGCGGGCCGGGTAGGCCGTGGGCTAAGAGGTCGCGGGTGGTGCGTAGCAGGCTGTGGAGGCCCTTCATCCCGGGCAGCCCCACGACCACCACGAGATCGGCGGCCGCCAGTGTGGTGCGGGCCATGGCGTTGCGTTCCTCCACGTCCAGCGACCCGGTGGCCTGCTCACCTTCGACGTCGGCGTCCACGTCGGCCACCACCACCCGGAAGCCGCGGCGTAACCCGTCCAGGCCGGCGGCGAAGGCGCGCGGGCGGATGGCTGTCCAGTCCCGGTGGCGTCGGAGCCCGAGCAGCAGGTGGTAGCCGCGCTCGCCGACGTGCCAGGTGAGGCGGCGCACCTCGTCGATCGACGGCGCGCCGGAACGATGGCTCTCCACCAGCTCGACCACGCCCGGTACGACATCGGTGGAGCCGTGGAGCATGGCTTGCTCGGCGTGCAGGGCGAGGTCGGCGAGGCAGACGAGGTCGAGGTTGCGGGGGTCGCCGGCCAGGCCCTGCGCGAGGGCGGCCGCCACGGTGGATCGACCCGTGCCACCGGCGCCGGTGACGGCCACCAGGTGCCCTCGGAAGCCGGGCAGGACATCAGGTGTCGCGTTGGTGGTGACGGTGCCAGCGCTCCGGGCGATCGGGGTGGCGACCTGCGTGAGCACCTGGAGGAGGTCGTCGCGGCCGAAGGCGGCGGGCAGCACGGCAGAGGCGCCGAGGTCGCCCCACCCGCGGGACGACCGGCCGCTGTCGATCACCACCACCGCACACCCGGATTCGCGCGCCAGCTCGACGAGGTCGCGGTCCACCCCCACGAGCGAATCGTCGACCAGGAGGGCGGAGTACCCGCGCCCGGAGCGCAGGCGCACCCGCACCTCTTCGAGGGACATGGCCTTCACGAACTCCACGGGGAGCATGGCCGAGGTGGCCCAGCGCGCCACCTCCCGGAACCATGGCGAGCGCACCTGGGCCACGCCGAGCACGACGAAGCGTTCGGCCGCCATCAGGGCTCCCCGCCGTCGACGGAGGTGGTCGCGGTGGCGGAGCCGTCGCCGGTGAATACGAGCGGGTTGGGGGAAGTGGCATCCGCGAAGGTGGACCGCACGACGGTGACCTCGCCCGTGCGCAGCGCGTGGACCATTGCCGCCACCGCGTCGCCCGTGGGCACCGCGATGACGAGGGTGACCTCACGGTCGCTGGTGAGCGACTCGGCGTCATCGGCGCCGATCTGCACGACCTCGGCACCCCGGACCACCGAGGTGGTGCGCTCGTCGTAGGTGACGAAGACATCAACTCGCTCGCCCTGCTTCAGCCGCCCCACCGCGATCTGGCTCCGGGGGAGGGTGACGGCCACCTCGTGGTGGAAGCCGCTGGTCGCCTGGTCCGTGACGGAGCCGGCCTGGACGATCTCGCCGTCTCCGATGGGGCCGAGGGTGACCCGGCCGACCAGCCCGTCGATGTCGGCGAACACACCGCCGACGGCATCAGCAGGCAGGTCCGCCTCGATGACGCGGAGGTCGTCGCGTTCGATCACCGCACCCACGCCGATGGCGTGGTCGGCCACCACGACAGGAGCGGTGGGGCGCTGCCCGGCTTGGTCGTAGGCGACGAACACCCCCACGGCCGCCACCGCCATGAGCACCCCGCCGAGGACGGCACGTCCGCCAGGCAGGCCACGATGTCGTTCGATCTCCATGGAGCCCCCAGCCCTCGAAGAACAATGAGACTACATGAGGACAGTGCGCGCTAACCTGGCGACATGACCTCTTCTGCGGACATCGAGTGGCTGTCCACCCAAGAAGCGTCCCGGCGCCTCGGCGTCACCACCCGCACGCTCTACCGCTTCGTCGACCAGGGCGATCTCACCGCCTACCGAATGGGCCGCGTGATCCGTGTGAAGGCCACCGACATCGACTCCTTCATCGAGTCGTCTCGCATCGAGCCCGGCACCCTCGAGCACCTCTACCCCGACACCAGTCCCAAGAGCTGATCCGCTCAGCCGAGGGCCACCTCGGCGATGGAGGCCAGGGGCACGTAGGCCATGGCCGGTGGGTCGCCGTCGGAGCGCACGGTCACGACATCGCGGCCGACCGACCGAAGCTCGCCCGCCACCGAGTCGGCGCCGTCCGCCGGAACGAGCAGCACCCGGGTGCGCTCCGCACCGAGCTCGGCCAGCACGTCGGCCAGGCGCAGGTCGGTGGTGAGCACCTGTTCGCCGACGGTGCCGTCGACGAGCGGGGCCGTGCGCAACGCGGTGACGGCCCTCAGCGCCAGCAGCAGCTCGGCCCGGGAGGGGAGGCGCAAGGCCACGAAGTCGGCACCGATCACCTCGATGGCGCCGTGATGGCGTCGTCCGCCGGTCGTGCTGAGGGCCACCGCGGTGCCGCGCTCGGCCAGGTCGAGCAGCACGCCGGCGAAGGTGGCGTCGGCTTCGGCGGCGGCGTGGAGCCAGCGCTCTCGGGCGCGGGCGCCCGCCGAGCCCTCCACCCGGGCGTCGGCCAGCCATCCGTGCAGCCGGGCGCTGAAGCTGGCGGCACGAGGGCCGGCGACGAGGCCGTCCGACCGCCGGAGGGCGTCGTCCCACGCGCCCGACCCAGACGTCTCGTCCACGGCTCGGGAGCGTAGGCCGCCACGACGGAACGCGGGCGGGGATGGGGTGGAGGGCCACTACCCTGGGGCGGTCGTGTCGAGCACCCAGATCAAGATCTCAGTTCCCAGCAACCACCTCATGCCGCTGCTGCTCGGTGAACGCGACGAGGTGCTGCGGGCCATCGAGGCCGCCTTTCCCAGCGTCACCATCCATGTGCGCGGCAACGAGATCGCCCTGGAGGGCGGCGACGAGGTGGAGCGCGTGGCCCGGTTGCTGGAAGACCTCGTCGTGCTGGTGGAGCAGGGGCAACGTCTGGACGCCGGCACCGTGCGCCGCAGCGTGGACATGGTTCGTCACGATGAGCGGCCCGCCGAGGTGCTGAGCACCGAGGTGCTGCGACCGTCTCGCGGGCGCCCGGTGCGGCCCAAATCGAGTGGGCAGAAGCGCTATGTCGATGCCATGCGGCAGAACGTCATCACCTTCGGCCTGGGGCCGGCCGGCACCGGCAAGAGCTGGCTGGCCGTGGCCATGGCCGTGCAGGCGCTGCAGGCCAAAGAGGTCGATCGCATCATTCTCACCCGTCCGGCGGTGGAGGCGGGGGAGCGCCTCGGATTCCTGCCGGGCGACCTCATGGCCAAGGTGGACCCCTACCTGCGCCCGCTGTGGGACGCCCTCCACGACATGACCGGCACCGACACCGCCGGCAAGCTCCTGGAGCGCGGAGCGGTGGAGGTGGCGCCGCTGGCCTTCATGCGCGGCCGCACCCTGAACTCGAGCTTCATCATCTTGGACGAGGCGCAGAACACCACGCCCGAGCAGATGAAGATGTTCCTCACCCGCATCGGCTTCGGCTCCAAGGCCGTCATCACCGGCGACACCACCCAGGTGGACGTGGCCGGTGGGCGCAGCGGCCTCGGCGGGCTCGAGCGGATGCTCGGCGACATCGACGGCCTCGGCTGGGTGCACCTCACGAGCGCCGACGTCGTGCGCCACCGCATCGTGCAGGACATCGTCGACGCCTACGAGCGGGCGACGCCGGCCCAGCCCACCCGCTGATGCCCGGCGAACCTCCCGAGGGCCCCGACAAGCCCGACCCGGCCGACCTGCCCGAGGGCATCGAGCCCGACGACCTGCCGCCCATGCCGATGACGTCGCGCAAGCGCCGCCCCCCCGCCGAGGGCGAGGTGCAGGTGTTCGGCGTGGACGAGCAGCGCGACCAGCCCGTCGAGCTGGCCCGCTGGGTCGACCTCGCCACCCACGTCCTGCTCGACGCCGGCGTGCGGGGCGAAGCCGAGCTGTCGCTGCTGTTCGTGGACGAAGAGGTGATGGCCGACATGAACAAGCGATTCATGGGTGCCGAGGGCCCCACCGACGTGCTGGCCTTCCCGCTCGACGATCCCATCGACTCCGGTCGCTGGCCCGACTCGGGCAGCACCGGCCCCGACCGTGAGCCGCCGGACCTGGCGGAGCTGCCGATGCTCCTCGGAGACGTGGTGGTGTGCCCGGCGGTGGCCGCCCGCCAGGCCCCCGACCACGCCGGCAGCTACGACGACGAGCTGGCTCTCCTGGTGGTGCACGGCGTGCTCCACGTCCTCGGCTTGGACCACGCGGATCCCGAGGAGGCGGCCGCCATGCAGGCGCGCGAGCGCGACCTCCTCGACCGCTTCCACCACCCGCGATGATGGGGTCGGTGCCGTCAAGCACAGGCCTGCTGGCCGCCACGCTGTCAAGGACCGACTGGGCCATGGCCGCGGCGGTCGTCTTTCTCTTCTTGCTGTCGATCGTCCTGGCGGTGGCCGAGACCGCCCTCACCCGGGTGTCACGGGCCAAGGCGCAGGCACTGGCCGAGACGAGCGGCCGCAAGGGCGAGATCCTGCTGTCGCTGGTGGAGGACCAGGAGTGGCTCAACCCCACGCTGCTCATCGTGCTGTCCACCCAGCTCGTGCAGTCGACACTGCTCGGCGTCCTGGCCGGAGGGCTCTTTGGAGCGTGGGGCGTGGTGGCGGCCACCCTGGTCAACGTCACGCTGTTCTTCGTGGTGGCCGAGGTGGCGCCCAAGACGTGGGCCATCCAGCACACCGACCGCGCCGCGTTGGCGTCGGCTCGCCCCATCAAGGTCTTGGCCAGCTGGGGGCCGCTGAAGTACCTGTCGCACGCCCTCATCGGGCTCACCAACGTGCTGCTCCCCGGCAAGGGCCTCAAGCGCGGCCCGTACACGTCGGAGGAAGAGCTGCTGGCGGTGGCCGACCTCGCGGTGGAAGACGCCGTCATTGAGGTCGAGGAGCGGCGACTGATCGAGTCGGTGATCGAGCTGGGCGACACCGTCGTGCGCGAGGTGATGGTGCCCCGCACCGACATGGTCACCGTCACCACCGACTTTCGGGTGGTGGACGCCATGGAGGTAGTGATCCTCAACGGCTACAGCCGCATCCCCGCCTGCGGCGAGGGCATCGACGACATCGTCGGCATCGTGCTGGCCAAGGACCTCATGCGAGCCGAGCGCGACGACCATGAGGACCGGCCTGTCGGCGAGCTGGCCCGCCCCGCCCACTTCGTGCCCGAGACCAAGGGCGTGGCCGAGCTGCTCCGGGAGATGCAGCAGCGGCGATTCCACATGGCCATCGTCATCGACGAGTACGGCGGCACTGCTGGGCTCATCACCCTGGAGGACATCATCGAGGAGCTGCTCGGCGAGATCGTCGACGAGTTCGACGTGGAGGACGCCATGATGGAGCCGCTGCCCGGCGGCGACGTGCGCGTCAACGCCCGCATGGCCCTCGACGAGGCGAACGAGCTGCTCCGGGCGCGTCTGCCCGAGGGCGATTGGGACACCATCGGCGGCCTGCTGCTGTCGGAGCTCGGCCACGTGCCGGCGGAGGGGGAGTCGGTGGAGGTGGCCGGCTGGCAGCTCACCGCCCAGCGGGTGGTCGGCCGCCGCATCGGCCGGGTGCGGATCCACCGGCTGCACGCCTTCGACCCGGTGCCCTCCGACGTCGAGGGCCGCTGATGCGCTCCGGCTTCGTCACCTTCGTGGGCCGCCCGAACGTGGGCAAGTCCACCCTGCTGAACCAGATCCTCAAGACCAAGGTGGCCATCACCTCGGACAAGCCGCAGACCACTCGGACCCGGATCATGGGGGTGCTCACCCGACCCGACAGCCAGGTGGTGTTCGTCGACACCCCGGGCATCCACAAGCCCCGCACGGCCCTGGGCACGCGCCTCAACGCCACCGCCCAGGGCACCATCGGTGACGTCGACGTTGTGTGCTTCGTGCTCGACGCCACGCAGCCCTTCGGTCGGGGCGACCAGTGGGTGGCCAACCTCGTGCCCAAGAACTCCGTGTGCGTGGTCAACAAGGTGGATAAGGCATCCAAGAAGGAGCTGGCGGACCAGCTCGTGGCCGCGGCGGGCCTCGAGCTGAGCGAGTACTACCCGGTGTCGGCCAAGACGGGGGACGGGGTGACGGCGCTGATCGGCCACCTCATCAGCCGATTGCCGGAGGGTCCGCAGTACTTCCCCGACGACATGGTCACCGACGTGCCCGAGGCCTTCATGGTGGCCGAGCTCGTGCGGGAGCAGCTGCTTCGGCGCACCCATGACGAGCTGCCCCACTCCATCGCCGCGCGGGTCACCGAGTGGGACTGGCCGCTGATCCGCTGCGAGATCCTCGTGGAGCGCAACAGCCAGAAGGGCATCGTCATCGGCCACAAGGGCCAGGTGCTCAAAGAGGTTGGCATCGCCGTGCGCGAGCAGCTTCCCGAGGGCACCTACCTGGAGCTGCTGGTAAAGGTGGACAAGGACTGGCAGTCCCGGCCCAAGGCCATGGAGCGCTTCGGCTACTGAATCGGGCGGGACATCACGACCCGCTTGGTGATGTCGAGGCCGTCGGCGGCTTCCTTGGCCACCACGTCGCGCAGCTCGTCCGTGAGGTGTCTCTCGTCCCGCGCGGTGAAGCCGCGGCGGGCGTAGTACGGCGCGTTGAAGGGAACGTCACGGAACGTGCTGAGGGTGACCTCCGCGTCGCCGCGCGCCCGTGCCCAGTCCACGACCGCTTCGATCAGGGCCGTGCCGATGCCCTGGCGACCGTGCTCGGGCACCACGGAGATCTGCTCAAGGTGGGCGTGGCCGTCGACCAGCTCCACCAGTGCGTAGCCCACCGGTTGGTCGGCGTCGTCGGTGGCCACGTAGAGCGCCGCCCCCGACGCCAGGTGATCCGCCGACGGCGGCTCGTCGTCGGCGATCTCCGGCATCCCGATGTCGCGGAACACGGCGCCCGCCCGTCGTTCGACGTCCTGGAGCAGGGCGTAGTCGCTGGGACGGGCGGCACGGATCATCACACGACGTTACGGCGCCACCCGCCCCTGAAGACGTCGACTGAGGGATCAGCCGAGGCTTTGGGCGATGGCGTGGAGGACGAGGCCGGCGAGGCCGCCCACGACGGTGCCGTTGATGCGGATGAACTGCAGGTCCGGGCCGAGGAGCAGCTCGAGGCGGTCCGATGTCTCGTCGCCATCCCAACGGGCGATGGTCGTCGACACCAGCTGGGTGATCTCCCCGCCGAAGTGCTCCACCACGTAGCGCGCCCCGGCCTCGGCGCCGTCGTCGATCTTGGCGGCCAGGGCCGGCTCGGCCAGCAGGCGGTGGCCTCCTGAGACGATGGCCTCCGAGAGCTGCCGGTGCAGCACCGACGTCGTGTCGCCCGCCTGCTCGCGGAGGTGGGTCTTGGCGTCGGCCCAGGCCGAGGCCACCCACGCCCGCAGCTCGGGCCGCTCGAGCAGGTCACGGGTGAGCTGCTCGCCCCGGGCCCGCAGCTTCGGTGACGTCTGCAGCTCGTCGACGAACTTGAGGATGCGGGCGTCGAGCTGCTTGCGGAGGCCGTGGCCGCGATCGTTGGCCATGTCGTCCAGCACGGCTCGCACCCCGTCGAGCAGCCGCTCGAAGATGCGGTCCTCGACGGCGCCCGGCAACCACCACGGAGCCTGGTCCCGAAAGCGTCCCTTCAGCTCGTCGCGGTGCTCGTCGAGGTAGCGGTCGAGGCCCTTGAGCGCCGCGTCGACCACCTCAGTGTGGCGCCCCTCCTTGGTGAGAGCGCCCAGCGCTCGTCCGGCCATTGGCACGATCGAGGCTGCCTCGATCCGATCTCGCAGCACCCGCTCGAGGAGGTCGTGGACGGCCTCGTCTTCGAGCAAGTCGACGACCTCCACTACACCGCCGAGGGTGTGACCGGCCAGCCTGTCGGCGTTGGCCGGCTCGGCCATCCAATGCGCCACCCGGTCGCCGACGCTGGCCGCCTGCACCCGCTCGGCGACCGCGTCCGGCGTGAGGAAGCTGTCCTGGATGAACTCACCCAGCGTCTCGCCGAACTGCTCCTTGCGCTCCGTGATGATCGCGGTGTGGGGGATCGGGAGACCAAGCGGGTGGCGGAACAGCGCCACCACCGCGAACCAGTCGGCCAGCCCACCCACCATCGATGCCTCGGCTCCTGCCTGCAGGTAGCCCTGCCAGGTGCCGCCCTCCACGCCGGCCACCACGGTGCCGAGGAAGACCAGCGTGACCAGGCCGAGCAGAGCCGTGGCTCGTCGGCGGGTGGTGACCAGCTGGCGCCGATTGCGCTCCAGCTTGGGGGATGGCGGCAGACTCGTCGTCGTCGTCGGCATGGCGGCAGGTCTACCCGTTCTCTACGGGGACCTCACGCTGTCATCGGGCGCGAACTCTACGTATCCTGACCTCGAGCTACCAGAAGTTCGTACCGATCCTCGGCGACGACGACACCAACGCCCTCATGACCAACCTGCCGTCCAACGAAGCTGATGAGCTCGTCACCAAGCAGTTCCTCCGTGCCGAGATGGCGACCTTTGAGACCCGGCTGACGCTCCGGATCGGGGCTGCGATGGCGGCCCAGACAGCCGTGTTGGCGGCGCTGAAGCTGCTGACCTGATCAGTCATCGGCCGTCGCGGATGGCTTCCAACGTGTGGCGTGCTTCGGCTGGGTCCCTGGTTCGGCGCATTGGGGGGAGGGCTCGCACCATGTCCCAGCGATAGCCGGCCTTGGCCAGGCGGGGGTCGAGGACGGCGACCACGCCGCGATCTTCGCTGGAGCGGATGAGACGACCGGCGCCTTGGGCGAGGAGGGTGGCGGCGCGGGGAAGGTCGATGAGGCCGAAGGCATCGGCGCCGGCGCGCTCGCGGCGGGCCTGGAGGAGCGGCTCGTCGGGGCGGGGAAACGGGATGCGGTCGATGGTCACCAGGCTGAGCGAGGCGCCGGGCACATCGACGCCCTGCCAGAAGCCCATGGTGGCGAAGAGGCAAGTGGCCTCGTCCGCCGCGAACTTCTCGAGGAGTCGGCCCTTGGGCATGTCGCGCTGGGTGAGGATGGGCACGTCGAGGCGGAGCTGCAGCGCGGCGGCCGCTTCATCGAGCACCCGGAAGCTGGTGAACAGGGCGAGGGTGCGACCACCGGCGGCTTCGATGAGGTCACCGAGCTCATCGGTGAGCGCCTCGACGTAGCCGGAGCTGCGCGGGTCGGGGAGGTGGGCGGCGCAGTAGAGGAGGGCGTGGGCCTCGTAATCGAACGGGCTGCCCACATCGAGCTCGGTGATCTGGGCGGGGCCCACCCCGAGCCGACCGGACAGCCGGGCCGGGAGGGTGGCGCTGGTGAGCACGGTGGTGCGCTTGTCCCAGAGAGCGTCCTTGAGGAGGCCGGCCACGTCCAGGGGAGCCACCCGCAGCACAGGGTTGGCGTCGGTGCCCTCTACCCACACCACCTGATCGGCCGTCACCAGCTCCACCGCGATGAGGTCCTCCACCAGCGCGGTGGTCCCCTGGAGGAGGCGTAGGGCGCGGGCGCGCGTTTCCTCGGGGGCGTCGCTGGGCACCGCCCGGGCGGCGGCGAGGGCGAGCTCCACGCGACCGCGGGCGACGGTGATGGCACCAGCCAGGTCGTCGGGCAGGGCGCCCTTGATGCGCTTGTCCCGGTGCGGACGCAGAGCCTCGGTGATGAGCCCGCCGGCGTCGTCAACGCCCGCGGGGAGGCGGTCGTCCGCGATGACGCCCCGGATGCGGCGGGCCAGGTCGGCGAAGCGGCCACCGGTGAGCTCGAGCCCGTTGGTGGCCGACACGATGTCTTCCAGCTGGTGGGCCTCGTCGATGATGGCCAGCTCGTGCTCGGGGAGCAGAACCCCGCCCATGGCCATGTCGAGGCCGTAGAGGTGGAGGTTCACCACCACCACATCGGCCTGCATGGCCTCGTTGCGGGCCGCCTCGGCGAAGCACTGGTCACCACTCGGGCAGCGGGCGGCGCCGGGGCACTCGCGGGCGCTCACGCTCACCGCGCTCCACGCTCGCTCCGACGGTTCCACCTCCAGCTCGGCCCGATCGCCGCTGACACTGGTGGTGGCCCACTTGGCCAGCCCCACGAGCTCCTCGGCAGGGGCCCGCTCGGCCACACCGTCCAGTGCCAGCTGGCCGCCGTCCTGGCCGGCCGCGGTCAGCTCGGCCAGGCGCTGCACGCACACGTAGTTCGAGCGACCCTTCAGCACGGCCCACGCGAACGGGCGATCGAGGTGCTTGGTGAGGAACGGCAGGTCCTTGCCGGCCAGCTGGTCCTGCAGCGCCTTCGTGGCGGTGGCAATGACGGTGCGCCGACCCGAGAGGATGGCGGGCACCAGGTAGGCCAACGTCTTGCCCGTGCCGGTGCCGGCCTGCACGGCCACATGCTTTCGCTCGGCGATGCCGAGGCGGACGGCGTCGGCCATCTCCCGCTGCCCCTGGCGGGCCTCCCCGCCACCCGGCAGCTTGGCTACTACCCGCTCCAGGGCGGCGGCAACGGCATCAGACATCGGAGCGACGACGCTACCGGCCCTCTGTGACGCCCGGCTGATGGGGATGGTCGTTCTGGCATTGTTTCTCGGCGCGTCACGCCGAGAAACAACGCCAGAACTGTGGGCCGACGGCGGGGAACGGGCTGGTGCAACGCAGGCGGGCATCGTGGTGGAGATCGCGAAGGGACTCGACCCGGCCTGGCTGCCGTGGACCACGCTGGCGCTGGCGGTGGTGCCGATCGCGCTGGCCGGTAGCCGCACGGTGCCCAGCGCCGTCCGGCTCGGCACCCGGCGCGACGACATCGCCGGGCAGAGCCGCTTGGCCCGACGCATCTTGGCGGACCATCTGGTCTGCCTCGCGTGCATCGCCATCGGCTTGGCGCTGCAGCTTGGCTCCGCCGCGCGGTGATTCGGCGGTGTTCACGCTTCGAGGAGGCCGCCGCCAGTCTGCTCGTACGGCGCCCCGCAGTCGACGGCCCGCCTGATGATCACGGGCGTCACCAGACGACGCGGAGACCCGGGAGCGTCCCGAAGGCGGCATCGGTGGAGATCAGCGCCAGGTCCTCGCTCATCGCCTGGGCGGCGAGCATGCGATCGAACGGATCGGCGTGGGCCCACGCAAAGCCTCCCGCTCGGAGGGCGTGGTCCATGGCGATGACCAGCGGCCGGGCCCGCAGCTGGTCAAGGAGGTCCGACAGGCGATCGATGATCGGGCCCGCTTCGGGGAACCCACCGCGACGGTGCTTGGTCGCCAGCTCGAAGGCGGAGGCCGCGGACACCCACAGCTCGGCACGTGGGTTCTCGATGGCCCGCCGTGCCTCCTTCCCGAGGCGGTCGGGGGCACCCACAGCCCAGGCGAACGCATGCGTGTCGAGCAGGAACCCGCTCACTCCCACTCCTCGAGCTCGGCTTCGGTCAAGGGGGCGAACAGCTCGTCAGGCACGTTGAGAGGGAAGAACCCGAGCACCCGTTTGGGTGGCTCGGCGATCGGCGTGAGGCGCACCATGGGGCGTCCCGCCCGGGCTATGACGATGTCTTCGCCGCTGGCTGCCTCGTCGAGGAGCTGCGAGAGCTTGGCCTTCGCCTCCGCCACGTTCACCTGCTTGGTCATGGTGACCAAGTCTACATGGTCATCTCGCCCGGTCACGAGGTGACCAGCTCTTGGCCGTCGGCCACGAGGCGCTCGACGTCGGCCATGGCGGTCTCGAGGTCGCCGAGCTCGCGCTCGACGGCGCCGTTCGGGGTGAGGAAGAGGAACACCACCTTGGTGACGGGTTCGGCGGTGGCCCGGCCCACCGCCACCGCGTAGGCGGCGCCCTGGAGGCGGTAGCCCTGCACCCGGCGGTCGAGCTCGGCGGGGTCGTTGGTGGCGGCCGTCTTGTGGTCGACCACCGCTAGGCCATGAGGGCCGCGATACAGGAGGTCGACGTAGCCCTCCAGCAGCCGGTCACCGATCGGGGTGCAGGCGTAGACCTCGCGCCAGTGCGGGGAGCGGGCCGCTTCCTGTACGACGGGGGAA
>Ga0136633_1000895_pt1 | contig 22188 bp, 20 predicted proteins | sample AntDrymeUQ832206_2_FD_105494 | JGI IMG/M metagenome (GOLD analysis project Ga0136633, IMG submission 105494) | Polar desert sand microbial communities from Dry Valleys, Antarctica - metaG UQ83 (22.06) | ecosystem: Environmental > Terrestrial > Soil > Desert | place: Antarctica: Dry Valley...
CTCGTGACGAAGCCGTCGCTGACACCCCGACCCGAGGAGATCGCCGCGAACCCGCGGGCCCGCAGTGCCCGATTGCGCGCCGCCGAGCGGCTCGCCGCCTGACCCAGTCGAGGCCGGCCGACCTTCGCCGGTACCAGGAGAAAGGAGCAAGTCGTGAGCAAGCGGCACCACACGAGCCGACGGAAGACCTACGGCCGGCGCCAGCACGAGCTGCGCGAGCGGCCGGACCGCCGCGCCACGCCCGAGCTCACCGAGGCCGCCTGGGACGAGCCCGAGGCCGCCTCGCCGGCGGGCACCTTCGCCTTCCTCGACCCGGGCGCCTCCCGCATCCGCTTCGCGCTCGACTGATGGCCGTCTATCAGGGCGCTCGCCCTCGATCCATTCTCTTCCCGCCCCGCCCGCGCCTCGTCGAAGCACCGGTCCTCCCCCGGCGCAAGGTACGAGGCGCGGTGCGGGCGCGGCGACGCCAGGGCCGGGTCGGGTTCATGCTCGGCGGGATCGTCCTCGCCTTTTTGCTCGCCTTCTTTTCGCTGGCCCAGACGGTCAGCGTGTCGGCGACGAGCTATGACATGAACCGGCTGCTCGCCGACCGCGAGCAGCTGGAGGCGCGGGTCCACCAGCTCCGGTCGGATCTCAATCGACATGGCCGGGAACCCGCGATTCGCAAGAAGTCGCTCGACGCCGGCCTCGGCCAGCTGTCCGAGCCTCTCGTCATCCCCGCTCGTTAGGCGCCGATCGACCAATGCTCGGCCGAACCGACTCCCGCGGCCGCCTCGTCTTCCTGCTGGCCGTCTTTGTCGTCACGGCCTTCACGCTCGTCGGGCGGCTCGCGTGGTGGCAGGTCGTCCGCCGAGATGACCTCGCGGCCAAGGCGCGCCAGCAGACGTCCATACGCTCCGAGGTCCCGAGCCGGCGCGGCGCGATCTACGACCGCAGCGGTGTCGTCGTCCTCGCAGCGACGATCGAACGTGACCGCCTCGTCGCCGCGCCCGACCAGCTGAGCGCGACCCGCCGCCGCGACGTCGTCGCGGAGCTGACGACGATTCTCGGCCTCGACGAGCAGGCATCCGCGGATCTCGCCCTGAAGCTCGCGGCCGACCGGGCCTACGTGGTGCTGGCGCGGGGCCTCGAGCCGGAGGTGTCAGCGCTGATTCGGGCCGGCCTCGCCGCCAAGCGGCTCGAGCACGTCGCGCTGGAACCGGAGGCGGTCCGGACGTATCCGCAGCGCGGCGGCGGCCCCGACTCGACGCTGGCCGCCCACCTCCTCGGCTTCGTGAACCGCGAGGGCGCCGGCCAGTACGGCGTGGAGCAGTTCTACCAGTCCGTGCTGGCCGGCTCCCCGCGCGTCCTGTGGGCCCAGCGCGACGTGAACTCCCGCTCGATCCCGGAATCGGAGATCGTCGCTGAGACGGGGATCCCCGGCACGGACGTCCGGCTGACGATCGATGCCGGGCTCCAGCTGGCGGTCGAACAGGAGCTCCTCGCGGCGTGGGTCGCGGACCGCGCGGTGAGCGTGTCGGCCGTCGTGCTCGACCCGTACACCGGCGAGGTGTACGCCCAGGCGTCGTACCCCTCGTACGACGCGAACAACTACGGGACGATCGCAGCGACCGATCCGGGCCGGTTCATCGACCCGGTCGTGAGCCACGTCTACGAGCCCGGATCCGTCTTCAAGATGCTCACCGTCGTCGCCGGCCTCGAGAGCGGCGCCGTGAGGCCGGACACGCGGATCAGGGACGTGCCGAAGCTCAAGCTCGACGGGGGAAAGACGCAGATCGGAAACGCCGACAAGAGGGGCATGGGCTGGATCCGCTTCGAGGACGCGATCGCGTACTCGCGGAACGTGGTCGCCGCGAAGGTCGCCATAGGCCTCGGCGAGACCACGGCCCAGGCCGCGGGCACTCTCCACGAGGTCTGGACCCGGCTCGGCTTCGGCGGGCTCACCGGCATCGACGTGGCCGGCGAGGTCGCCGGCATCGTGCGTGATCCGGCCGTCGACGAGTGGCGCCAGATCGACGTAGCGAACGGTGCCTTCGGCCAGGGCGTCGCGGTGACCCCGATCCAGCTCGCGACGGCCTACGCGGCGATGCTCAACGGCGGCCGCCTCGTCCGGCCGCACGTCGTCCAGGCGATCGGCGACGAGGAGATCGCCACGGCCCCGGCCGCGGCGGTCCTCGATCCCACGCTCTCGCCGACGCTCATCGGGATGATGAACCACGTCGTGACGACGGTCCCGTTTTATCGCGACCGGACCCTCATTCCCGGCTACGAGGTCGGTGGCAAGACCGGCACGGCCCAGATCTGGGATGCGGAGCGGGGCGCCTGGAAGAACCTCGTCTACAACTACACGTTCGTCGGCTACGTGGCGCGGGAGACGGGCAAGCCGGACCTGGTCGTGGCGGTCGAGATCACCGAGGCGCGCCCGACGACCGCGCGGATCGGCGCGCTCGAGATGCCGGTCATGTCGTTCGAGCTGTTCCGGCGGATCGCCCACAACGCGATCACGACGCCCGGGCTCCTCGCCGGCCGACCGTCCGAGCCGGCCGAATCCACCGAGCCGGCGCCGGCGATCGCCGACCAGTGAGCGCCTGTGCCACACTCATGCCCGTGACCCACGACCGGCGTGTGCCTCGTCCGGGGAAGGTGGCGTCGCCCGCCTTCGCCGCGGAGGAGCTCGCACAGATCACCGGCGGACAGCTGGTCGTCCGCTCCCCGCGCCCGATCCGCGGCGCCGCCGTCGACTCCCGAATCGTCAACCCGGGCGAGCTGTTCGTCGCGCTGCCGGGGGAGCGGACGGACGGCCACGAGTTCCTCGCCGCAGCGGTGGCGCGCGGCGCGGCCGCGCTCCTTGTCACGCGGCTCCCGGACGGTACCGACGCGTCCCTCGGCGACGTCACGATCATTCAGGTCGCGGACGGCCTCGCGGCCCTCCACGCGGTCGCGGCGGCCTGGCGGGCCCGGTTCGATCCGCTCGTCGTCGGCGTGACGGGCAGCATCGCCAAGACCTCGACGAAGGAGGCGATCGCGGCGGTCCTCGGCGAGCGGCTCGTGACGTTGAAGAACGAGGGCAACCAGAACAACGAGATCGGGCTCCCGTTGACCATCCTCCGGCTCGGCCCGGAGCACGAGGCGGCCGTCTTCGAGATGGGGATGTACGCGGGCGGCGAGATCGCCGACCTCGCCGCGATCGCCCGGCCTCGGATCGGCGTCGTGACGGCGATCCAGCCGGTTCACCTGTCGCGGATCGGGACGCTCGAGGCGATCGATCGCGCAAAGGGCGAGCTGATCGAGGCGCTCCCGCGGGACGGCTACGCAGTCCTCAACGCCGACGACGCGCGGGTCCGCAGGATGGCGACTCGGACCGACGCGCCGGCGCTGACGTACGGGTTCGCGGCCGATGCCGACGTGCGCGCGGAGGACGCCCGGTCCGCGGGCATGGACGGGATGCGCTTCACACTCTCGACCCAGGGCGGCAGCGTCCCGGTGTCGGTGCCCACGCTCGGCCGGCTCGCGGTCCATAACGCGTTGGCCGGTGCGGCGACGGGGATCGCGGCCGGACTGTCGCTCGAGGCGATCGCCGCGGGCCTGGCCATGGGCTGGTCCGCGCCCCACCGGACGGAGCTCGTCCGGGCGGGCGGCGTAACGATCGTCGACGACTCGTACAACGCGTCCCCCGCGTCGGTGACGGCGGCGCTCGACCTCCTCGGCGGATTGCCCGGTCGACGGGTGGCGGTCCTGGGAGAGATGCTCGAGCTCGGCGAGGGCCACGAGTCGGGCCACCGCGCGGTCGGTGAGGCGGCAGCGGCCGTCGCCGACCTGCTGGTCGTGGTCGGCGACCGTGCAACCGGCATCGCCGACGGCGCCGTCGCGGCCGGGCTGGCCCCCGGCAGGATCGTTCGAACCGCGACGCGCGAGACCGCGCTCGAGGTCCTCAGGCCGCGCCTTCGGGACGGCGACGTCGTCCTGGTGAAGGCCTCGCGTGGCATCGAGCTCGACCTTCTCGTCGACGCTCTCAGGGCGGAGCTGGCGGCCGGAGCCGGCGCCCGATGACGCTCCAACTCATCCAGGGCCTCCTGCTCGCGTTCGCCATCGTCGTGATCCTCATGCCGCCCTACATCCGCTTCCTGCGGTTCATCGGGATGGGCAAGCAGATCCGCGAGGAGGGCCCGGAGACCCACCTCGTCAAGCGGGGGACGCCGACGATGGGCGGTCTCCTGATCATCGTTGTCGTCCTCGCGCTGTACTTGCTTCTTCGCGGGATTCCCGAGGGCGGGATCATCGCCCCGCTCGCGGCGCTCGCCCTCGTGGGGCTGCTCGGCGCGGCCGACGACTACTTCAACGCCCGGAGCGGCGAGGGAATCCGGGCCCGCCACAAGATGCTCTGGCTCATCGTGGTGGCCGGAGCCGCGGCCTTCTTCATCCAGTCGACGTACGCCATCGACCAGGTGGCGGTTCCATTCGTCGGTGCCGTCCACGTCGATCGCTGGGTCTACGTCGTCTTTGCGGCCCTCGCGATCGTCGCCGCCAGCAACGGGGTGAACATCACCGACGGGCTCGATGGTCTGGCCGGCGGCACGCTCGTGTTCGCGTTCGTCGCGTTCCTCCTCATCGCCCTGCTCAACCAGGTGCCGCAGCCGGACGGGACCGTCGGCAACCAGCCGGATACGGCGTTCCTCTGCGCGCTGATCATCGGCGCGCTCCTCGGCTTCCTGTGGTTCAACGTCCACCCCGCCCAGGTGATCATGGGCGACTCCGGGTCGCTCGGGCTTGGTGCCACGCTGGCGGTCATCGCCCTGATCACCGGCCAGATCCTCGTGCTCCCGCTGATCGGCCTGATCTTCGTCGTCGAGACGGCGTCGGTGATCATCCAGGTCGTGTATTTCAAGCTCACCGGCGGCAGGCGCATCTTCCGGATGTCGCCGATCCATCACCACTTCGAGCTGGGCGGCTGGGACGAGGAGAAGATCACGCTCCGGTTCTGGATCGTCGCGATCCTTTCCGGCCTGCTCGGCGTCACCCTGTTCCTCTCGTCGATCCAGCTGGTATGACGGTGATGTCGAGCGCCCGGCCGATCGATCCGAACGCGCTGACGCTCGATGCCGTGCGCGCGGGCATCCTGCGCGACCGTGAGGTGACGGTCCTCGGCTTCGCCCGGAGCGGAATCGCCCTGGCCCGGTTCCTCGCCGATGCCGGCGCCCGGGTGACGATCTACGACGGTCGCCCGGCCGACGAGCTCGCGGATGCCATCGCCGCCCTCGAGAACCGTGATGTCCGGCTCCTGGCCGGACCGGCCATCGATCCGGTGACGGCCTGGCGAGACGCCGCGCTCGTGACGACCTCGCCGTCGATCAATCCCGACTTCCCGACGACCGAGCCCCGCCTGCGCGCCGCGCTGCAGGCACTGGTCCAGGCGCGGAGAGCGGGCGACCCGACCGCCCCGGCGCTCGTCTCCGAGCCGGACCTGTTCCTCCGCCTGTGCCCCGCGCCGACGGTCGGCATCACGGGGACGAAGGGCAAGACGACGACCGCGTCACTCGCGGCGGCGATTCTCGCGGGCGATCCGGCGCATCCGTCCGTCCTCGGTGGGAACATCGGGATCCCGATCGTCGAGACGCTTCCGGAGCTGACGCCGGATCACCGCGTCGTGTACGAGCTGTCGGAGCTCCAGATCCCGACCCTGTCGCGCGGCACGACCGTCGCCGTGTACACGAACGTCACGTCCGATCATCTCGACCGCCATGGGTCCTTGGGAGGCTACCGCCGGGTCAAGCGCAGGCTCGCCGAGCTCGTAGACCTCGAGGGTGCGCTCGTCCTCAACATGGACGACCAGGTCGTGGCCTCGTATGCGACGTTGCGAACGGCCCGTGTCGTTCCGTACAGCCTCGACCGGCCGGTCCCCGGCGGAGTCGGTCTCATGGACCGCTGGATCGTGGCCGAGCGGGTCGACCGATTGGCGCTCGCCGGCGGGGGAGCGGCAGGCGCGGGACGCGGGCGCACCCGGATCATGCCGATCGCCGACCTCCGGATCCCGGGCCGCCACAACGTGGCGAACGCGATGGCCGCGATCGCCGTCGGGTTGCTGTTCGGCGTCCCGGCCGAGGCGATCCGCCGCGCCGCCGCCGCGTTCGAGGGCGTGGAGCATCGGCTCGAGGAGGTCGCGGTCATCGACGGCGTCCGTTTCGTCAACGACTCGCAGGGGACCCAGCCCGACGCGGTCATCGCCGCGATCCGGGCGTTCGAGGGCCCGCTCGTGCTGATCGCCGGAGGCCGGGACAAGGGCGTCGACCTCGATGCGCTCGGGGCGGCCGTCGGGAGGCGGGTGACCGCGGCGGTGCTCATCGGGGAGAGCGGGCCGGTGCTCGAGCGCCTTTTCCGTGGCTCCGGACTCACCCGGGCCGAGCAGGCCGTGACGCTCGAGGACGCAGTGGTTCGCGCGGACGCGCTCGCGCGCGAGGCGATGGGCGATCGCGGCGCCGGCGCGACCGTGCTGCTGAGTCCGGCGGCGGCGAGCTTCGACATGTTCGAGGACTACGAGGCCCGGGGCCGCGCGTTCAAGGCCGCGGTCGCTGCCATCGCCTCCGCCCACGCGAAGGGAAAGGGCCGATGAGCATCGCCCGCCCGATCGCCGTCCCCGACCGCCGGAGCGGCGAACGGTCCGCCGACCGGCGCCCCGCTGCGCGCCCGAAGGTGCCGACGAAGGCGCCCACGAAGACGAAGCTCCGACGCGAGCGCCACCAGCCCGACTACGCGATCCTCGTCGCCGTCGTCGCTCTCGCCGCGACGGGGATCCTGATGGTCTACTCGTCCTCGGCGATGAAGGCGTACCAGGCCCAGGACGACACGTTCGGAATTGTCGGCCCGCAGATCCAGTGGGCGATCCTCGGACTTGGCGCGATGGTCCTGATGATGCGGGTCGACTACCGATACCTGCGGCTTGCGTCGATTCCGGCGTACGCGGTCGCGCTCGTCCTGCTCGTGCTTGTCCTCCTGCCCCCGGTTGGACCGCTCGAGCCGAAGATCGTCGGTGGCTCGGCGCGCTGGCTCCAGATCGGTCCGCTGCCGGCGATCCACCCGGCCGAATTCGCAAAGCTCGCCCTCGTCGTCTATCTCGCCCACTGGATGTCGAAGCGAGGGACCGCCATCCGCGGTCTGTGGACCGGGACCCTGCCGTTCCTCCTCATCGCCGCCCCGATCGTCGTCCTCGTCTTCCGAGAGCCGGACCTCGGGACGACGACCGTGATCGCGCTGACCGCCTTCACGATGTTCTTCGTGGCCGGGGCGAACCTGACGCATTTCGCGGCGATGGGAATGCTGGCACTGGTCGCCGTCGCTGCCGCGGGCCTGCGGGGCTACCAGATCGAGCGGATCCAGGCGTTCCTCAACCCGTGGAGCGACCCGCTCGGCAAGGGGTTCCACACGATCCAGGGGCTGCTGGCGCTCTCGCTCGGCGGAATTCTCGGGGCGGGGCTAGGCGAAAGCCGCCTGGCCGGCGGCCTGTTCCTGCCGAACGCGAGCAACGACTTCATCTTTGCGATCATCGGCGAGGAGTTCGGGCTCGTGGGGGCGGGCCTCGTGATCGCGCTCTTCGTGGTCCTCGCCTATGCGGGGATCCGGACGGCTCTCCGCGCGCCGGACACGTTCGGGGCGCTCCTCGCGGCCGGGATCACCGCCTGGCTCTGCATCCAGGCCTTCATCAATGTCGCCGTCGTCGTCGCCATCCTCCCGGTGACCGGCATTACCCTGCCGTTCATCAGCGCGGGCGGCTCGTCGCTCATCATCAGCTTTGCCGCGGTCGGGATCCTGCTGTCGATCTCGCGCGAGACCGTCGAACGAGGATCATGGAACGATGCGCCTGCTGATCGCGGGCGGGGGCACGGGCGGACACATCTACCCGGCACTCGCCGTCGCCCGGTCGCTCCAAACGCGTCGAACCTCGCGCGACGCGCCTGAGCTCGTCTGGCTCGGCGGGCATCGTGGGTTCGAGGCGTCGCTCGTCCGGGCTTCGGGGATCCCGTTGCGGCGGCTCGCACTGCGGTCGCTCCGGACGGTCGATCGGGACATCCACCTGCTGCTCGATCCGCTCCGCCTCGCGGCGTCCGTCCCACAGGCCGCGGCAATCCTCGCCCGGGAGCGGCCGGCGGCGATCTTCACGACCGGCGGCTATGTCGCAATCCCCACGCTCCTCGCCGCCGCGCCGCTCCGGATCCCGGTGCTCCTCTGGGAGGGCAACGTCGTGCCCGGCCGGAGCGTCCGCGTGACGGCCCGGCTCGCAACCGCGATCGCCGTCTCCTACGCGGCCACGTGCGAGGCGCTCGGCCGCGGCGGGTCGTGCTACGTGACCGGCACGCCGATCCGCGACACCCGCGAGATCGACCGGGCTGCGGCCCGCGCCCGGCTCGGCGTCCCGCCGGATGCCCGATTGATCCTCATCTTTGGCGGGTCGCAGGCGGTCCGCCGGTTCAATGCCGCCGTGGCGGACGCGCTGCCGCGCCTCGTCGAGCGGGCGTGGGTCATCCATGTCACAGGGGACGCGGGCTACACGGCCGCTCTCGCCGGACGCGAGGCCCTGCCGGCGGAGCTGCGGGAGCGGTACCGGCCGCATTCGTTCCTGCGGGACGAGATGCTGCCGGCCCTCGCCGCCGCGGACCTCGTCGTCGGACGAGCCGGCTCGAGCACCCTGGCGGAGGTGACGGCGCTCGGCCTGCCGATGGTCGTCGTCCCGTACCCCCATGCGGCGGGTCATCAGCGCGCAAACGCGCGCGTCCTGGGCGACGCCGGCGCAGCGCGGCTTGTCGAGGACGATGCGTTCGACGCCGCCGCGCTCCTCGACGCGGCCGCCCTGCTCGAGGACCCCCCGGCCCATGCCCGGATGTCGGCGGCCGCGCGGCAGCTGGGCCGACCTGCTGCCGCGGAGGCGGTCGCCGACCTTGTCCTCGCGCTCGCCGAGCGCCGGCCGCTGCCGGACGCGGCCGAGGTCGAGCGCCGCTCGCGGGGCGCGGCGTGAACGAGACCGTCGCCTTCGACGCGCTCACGCTCGGGACGGAGATCCAGCGCCGGATCGGCGCGAAGACCTCTCGCGACGAGCCGCTCGCGCGATTCACGACGATGCGCGTCGGCGGTCCCGCGGACCTGTTCGTCACGGCCCACAACCGGATGGAGCTCCGGGCGCTCATCCGCTTCGCCCGGAGCCGTGCCGTGCCGCATGTCGTCCTGGGGCGGGGGAGCAACGTCGTCATCAGCGACCGCGGGGTCCGCGGCCTCGTGATCCAGGATCGGGCCGAGGGCTCGAAGATCGAGGGCGATCGGTACATTGCCGAGGCCGGTGTGCCGATGGCCCGGGCCGCGACCGAGACGCAGAAGGCGGGCCTCACCGGGCTCGAGTTCGGCCTCGCCATCCCCGGCACGGTCGGTGGTGCCGTGTGGGCCAACGCCGGGGCGCACGAGTCCGACGTCGAGGCGATCCTCGAATCGGCCGACGTGCTCACCGCCGATGGAACCGAGGCGAGGCTCACCGCCGAAGAGCTCGCGCTGTCCTATCGCGACAGCCGGCTGAAGCATCCGCCCGCAGATGGCATGGCCGAGTGGGTCCTGGCGGCAACGTTCCGGCTCGAACCTGCGCCTGCCGAGGCGATCAAGGAGCGGCTCGACGACATCCGCCGCTGGCGCCAGGCCCACCAGCCCCTCGGGCTGCCCTCTGCGGGGAGCGTGTTCCGCAACCCGGCCGGGGATTCGGCCGGCCGGCTGATCGATGGGGCCGGCCTCAAGGGGACGCGGATCGGCGGCGCCGTCGTCAGCGAGAAGCACGCGAACTTCATCGTGAACGACCAGAAGGGCACGGCCGCGGACGTGCGCCGGCTCGGCGACCGCGTCGCCGACGAGATCGAACGGGCCCACGGCGTCCGCCTCGAGTACGAGATCGTGTTCCTCGGCGACTGGGCCGGATGGCCGTGGCCGGCGGACGCGGAGGCGGGGTCGTGATGGCCGCCGCACGGCCACCGGTCGTCGTCGTCTATGGCGGACCATCCGCGGAGCACGACGTCTCGATCGTGTCCGGAACGGCGATCGCGGAGGCCCTCGCCGGCGCCGGGTACGCGGTGGAGCAGCGGCTCATCGACCTCGACGGTCGGTGGTGGCGGTTGCCGGCCGGTCACGTCCGCGGCGAGCGGCCCGGGGCCGATTACGACGACCCGGCCGTGCTCGGGGCGAGCGGCCCGGAGATGATCGGAGTCGCGATGGACGGGCTTGCCGCCGCGCGCCCCTCGCCGGTCGTGTTCGTCGCCCTCCACGGCCCGTTCGGCGAGGACGGACGGATCCAGGCGCTGCTCGAGGCCGCCGGCGTCCCGTACACGGGGCCCGGCGTCGCGGCCTCGGCGATCGGGATGGACAAGGCCCTGTTCAAGCGGATCGCGCGCGGGATCGGGCTGCCGGTCGTGGACTGGCGCGAGGTCCGGGCCAGCCGCTGGACCGGCGATCGCGACGCGGTCCTCGTCGAGCTCGAGGCGTTCGCCGCGGGTACCGGCGATCCCCGGCTGATGATCAAGCCGAGTGGCCTCGGCTCGTCCGTGGGGATGACCCTCGCCCACGGGCCGGACGAGCGAGCGGCGGCGATCGATCTCGCGCTGCGGTACGACACCGTCGCCCTCGCCGAGCAATACCTGCCGAACGCGCGCGACCTCGAAGTGTCGATCATCGGCAATGACCCGGCGCGACTCGAGCTGTACGGGCCGGGCGAGGTCGTCGCCGGCAACGAGTTCTACGACTTTGCCGCGAAGTACACGCCCGGCCTGTCCGAGACCTCGACGCGCGCGGAGGTCCCGGCGGCGACCGCGGCGTCAATGCTGAAGATCGCTCGCGACGCGTACCGGGCGATCGGCGCGGAGGGCTTCTCGCGCGTCGACTTCCTCCTTCACGGCGACCGGATCTACCTGTCCGAGATCAACACGATCCCGGGCTTCACGGCGATCAGCCTGTTTCCGACGATGCCGGCCGCCGGCGGCCACGACTTCGCGGCGGTCTGCACGCGGATCGTCGACCTCGCGCTCGAGCGGCACGCGAACCGGGTGGAGGGGCGGCTCGCCCCGGGAGACCTGCCACGATGACGAACCGGAGGGTCCGCCACGTGGGCGGCCCTGCTCGCCGGTCGCTGCCGATCCGCCGGGCGTCAGCCGGCGTCTCGGCGCTCCGCGCGGGCGCGGCGCTCGTGATGCTCGTCTCGGCAGGCGCGATCTACGGAGTCGGCGCGTCGAGCGCGTTCGGGTTCAAGACGCTCGAGCTCGACGGTGACCGCTACACGCTGGCCGACGACGTCGGCGAGCTCGTCGGCGTCATCGGCGGCGCGAATCTGTTCCTCGTCTCGACCGACGAGATCGAAGCCCGGATCGCGGGCCTCCCGACAGTCGCCGGAGTCGATGTCGAGGTCAGGCTGCCTTCGACCCTCCTGGTCGCGCTCCGCGATCGGGAGCCGGTGATGACCTGGCGGGTGGGGGAGCGCTCATTCCTTGTAGACGCTGCCGGTATGGCCTTTGCCGAGCTGGGCGACCCCTCGACCGACGACGCGTCCCTCCTGCCCGCGATCTCCGATTCGCGGACTGCCTCGCAATCGCTCGGCGTCGGCGCCACGCTCGACCCGATCGACGTCGACGCCGCGACGCGGCTCGGATCCGTCCGGCCGGACCAGGTCGGGTCCGCGGCGCGCACGTTCCGCGTCACGGTGAGCGACGAGCACGGCTTCGTCGTCCATGCGGATCCCGACGGTTGGACGGCGATCTTCGGGTTCTACACGCCGAGCCTTCGAACCCCCGACCTCATCCCGGGCCAGGTGAACCTGCTGCGGGCCCTCCTCGATGGCCGCGAGGCGGCGGTAGCGGAGGTCATCCTCGCGAGCGACACCGACGGGACGTACATCCCCCGGCCGACGGAGGTCCCGGCGCCATGAGCGCCAGACGGGCCGGACAGGGTCGGCGCGGGGCCCGCGCGTCGGGTAGCCTTGCCCAAACGCACCGGAGAGAGGACAGGAACGCGTGCTCCTACCCCTGGCGGGTCTCCTCGTGGGCGTCCTGGCCGGGCTCTTCCTCAACGTCACGGTCAGCTTCGAGTTCCAGCGGTACTCAGCCGTGGCGATCCTCGCGGCCCTTGACTCGGTCCTCGGTGCAGTGCGGGCGGAGCTCGACGGTGTCTACAACAATCGGATCTTCATCAGCGGCTTCGTCACCAACGCGATCGTGGCGGTCATCCTCACGTTCATCGGCGACCGCCTCAACCTCGACCTGTACCTCGTTGCCCTGATCAACTTCGGGTTCCGGATCTTCAACAACGTGGCCCTCATCCGGCGCCACTTCATCTAGCCAGAGAGCGGGAGACGAACGGGACGTGGAGAGAGAAGCGGTCCTCGTCGGGATCGACGTCGGCACGACGAAGGTCTGCGCGCTCATCGGCGAGGTCGGTCGCGACGGGCGGCTGACGATCATGGGTCACGGGACCGTGCCCGCGTCGGGGCTGAAGAAGGGCGTCGTCGTCAACATCGACCAGACCGTCCGCTCGATCGCCGATGCCGTCGAGCGTGCCGAGCGGCTGTCCGGCTGGAAGATCGACCGGGCGTTCGTCGGGGTCGGTGGACAGCACGTCGAGAGCCTCAACTCGACCGGCCAGGTGGCCGTCACCGCCCACCATCGCGAGGTCACCCGCGAGGACGTCAACCGGGCCATCGAGGTCGCCCGGGCCGTGTCGATCCCGTCGAACCGGGAGGTCCTCCACGTCGAGCGGCGGGGTTTCATCGTCGACGGCCAGGAGGGCGTCAAGGACCCGCTCGGGATGAGCGCGCTCCGGCTCGAGGTCGAGACCCATATCGTCACCGCGTCGGCGACCGCGGTCCAGAACCTGACGAAGTGCGTCGCCCAGGCCGGCGTGAAGATCGACGAGCTCGTCGCGGGCTCGCTCGCCTCGGCCGAGGCCGTCCTGACCGACACGGAGAAGGAGCTCGGCGTGGCGGTCGCCGACATCGGCGCCGGGACGATCGATCTCGCGCTGTTCACCGACGGCTCGCCGTTCCACACGATCGTCCTGCCGATCGGCGGCAACAACGTCACGAACGACGTCGCGATCGGCCTCAAGACGAGCCTGCCGGTCGCGGAGGAGCTGAAGATCCGCCACGGGACGTGCAATCTCAAGGCCGTCGGGCCGGACGAGGAGATCAGCGTGTCGGTTCTCGGCGATGACGCCGGCAGGACCGTGAGCCGGCAGGAGGTCTGCCAGATCATCGAGGCCCGGATGCGCGAGACCTTCGAGCTGCTTCGCAACGAGATGCAGTCGGCGCCCGGGATGCTGCCCGCCGGGATCATCCTCACCGGCGGCGCGTCCCAGCTGGCCGGGGTCGCCGAGCTCGGGCGGGAGGTCCTCCAGATGCCGGTCCGGGTGGCGGGCCCGTCGGGCATCGGCGGCCTCGTCGACACGCTCCTCACGCCGAGCTACTCGACCGCAGTCGGGCTCCTCCAGTGGGGCGCCACGAGCCTCGCCGCGAGCGAGCCGACGCGCTACGAGTCCGCGCCGGCCCTCGGGATCCTCGGCCGGGTGCGCGACGCGATTCGCGCCATGTTTCCCTGAAGACCACCGAGCTGACGATCCGGACGGGGAGCGACCGCGGGCTGTTCGACCTGACGGACCGGTGCGCCGCCTTCGTCGCCGGCGAGGGTGACGGCCTCCTTAACGTCTTCGTGCCGCACGCGACCGCGGGCGTCGTGGTCGTCGAGCTCGGTGCCGGCTCGGACGATGACCTGGTCGCCGCGCTCGACGCGCTGCTTCCTCGCGACGAGCGGTGGCGCCACCGGCATGGATCGCCCGGGCATGGCGCCGATCATGTCCTGCCACTCCTCGTCTCGCCGTCCCTCGGCGTGCCGGTTGTCGGTGGCGCCCTGGGGCTCGGGACGTGGCAATCGATCGCCCTGCTCGACCCGAATCCGGACAACGACGAACGGACGGTCCGGCTCACCTTCCTCGCGGGGTAGGGGAGGGCTCAGTGCGCGACTTCACTCTTCGATCGAGTCGGCCCGGTGGTAGACTTCGGCCCAGCCACGAGGGGCCCGCGCTGCCGGGTGCCCGAGCCGCTCCCGGGGCTCAGCGAGCGACGCTGCAAGGATGAAAATAGACGGTCTCCGCAGAGCGACCGAAGGAGAGGCGATGCCGCTGCGATCCGATTCCGAGAACTTCGCGCTCATCCGCGTCATCGGCGTCGGAGGCGGCGGCAGCAATGCCGTCAACCGGATGATCCGGGCCGAGATGATGGGCGTCGAGTTCATCGCCTGCAACACGGACGCGCAGGCGCTCCTCCAGTCGGATGCGCCCCACAAGATCCGCATCGGCGACAAGATCACCAGGGGGCTCGGCGCGGGCGGCGACTCGAACATCGGCCAGCGCGCGGCCGAGGAGGACTCGGAGAAGATCGCCCAGGCGCTCGCCGATTCGGACATGGTCTTTATCACCGCCGGCCTCGGCGGGGGGACCGGGTCCGGCGCGGCACCGATCGTCGCGGAGCTCGCCAAGGAAGCGGGCGCCCTCACGATCGCGGTCGTGACGAAGCCGTTTGCCTTCGAGGGGGCTCGTCGCAAGATCGTCGCCGAGAAGGCGGCCGAGGAGCTCAAGGGCAAGGTCGACACCCTCATCACGATCCCCAACGACCGCCTGAAGGACGTCGCCGAGAAGAACACCTCGATTCTCGACTCCTTCAAGGTCGTCGACGACGTCCTGCGCCAGGGTGTCCAGGGAATCAGCGACATCATCACGATGCCGGGCCTCATCAACCTCGACTTCGCCGACGTCCGGGCGATCATGCGTGACGCCGGGTCGGCCCTCATGGGAATCGGCCGAGCCGGTGGCGACAATCGGGCCGTCGACGCCGCGCGGATGGCAATCGCCAGTCCGCTCCTCGAGGTCAACATCGCGGGCGCCCAGGGCATCCTCTTCAACATCACCGGCTCCTCGAACCTCAGCCTGTTCGAGGTGACGGAGGCAGCCGAGGAGATCAAGGCCGCCGCGGATCCCGAGGCGAACATCATCTTCGGGACGAGCTTCAACGACCGGCTCGGCGACGAGGTGATGATCACCGTCATCGCGACGGGCTTCGACGGCAAGACGCGCCGCGACCATCGTCGGGCCGACGCGTTCTCCCGCCACCCCGAGGACATGGCGACGAAGCAGCCCCGCGAGCGCGACTTCATGGAAGAGCTCGAGCGGCAGCGGACGGAGACCGGCGGCTCCGAGGACGACCGCAACCGGACGGACGAGGCGGCGGCGCTCGCCCCGGTTCGGGTGGAGCGGTCGGTCGGCGAGACAGTCCCCACGAAGCGGGCCGCTTACGATGCCGACGACCTCGAGATCCCTTCGTTCCTGCGGCGGAAATAGCCAGCGCATCTGCCGCCGTAGCGGGCGTTGTCGCCTCCGCTACCTCGCTCACGGACGTTCAGTCCGCTCGCTCGGATGCTCGGCGACGCCTTCGCTACGACGACATCTTCGCGGGCTAGATGATCTCCAACCCGGCTGACGTCGACCGGCTCCGAGTTGCTCGGGAGCGCGTGCTCGAGCGGATTGCCGGTGCGGCGAAGCGGGTCGGGCGCGATCCGGTGGGGGTGACGCTCGTCGCCGTCGCGAAGACCGTGGCGGCTGAGCGGTTGCGGGCGGCGGTTGCCGCGGGGCTGACGATCCTCGGCGAGAACCGGGTCCAGGAGGCCGAAACGAAGGCCCCGCAGGTGCCGGGCGCGACGTGGCACCTTGTCGGCCCGCTCCAGTCGAACAAGGCACGGCGGGCCCTCGACGTGTTCGACACGATCGAGACGGTCCACTCGGTCGAGCTCGCGGGCCGGCTCGACGGACTCCTCGCCGCGCGCTCGGAGGGCGGTCGCCGCCCCGTCCTCGTCCAGGTGAACGTCGACGCCGACCCGGCGAAGTCGGGCTTCATGCCCGAGGATCTGGCCGGTGCCGTCGAGGGCCTCGACGCCCTCGAGCGACTCGAATATCGCGGCCTGATGACGGTGGGCAGGCTGGTCGACGATCCCGAGCACGCCCGGCCCGCCTTCGTCGCGCTGCGGGCACTTTCGGAGCGGCTGCGGGCCACGTGGCCGCGACTCGGACCCGAGCTGTCGATGGGGATGAGCGACGACTTCGAGGTGGCCGTCGAGGAGGGTGCCACGATCGTCCGGGTTGGTCGGGCGCTGTTCGGCGAGCGGCCGCCCGGCTGACTCGGCCCGGGAGTCCGGACGCCAAGGGCCGAGCCGGAAACAGGTTCGCTTTCGCTGCTAGACTCGCCCTGTGGCAGTGTTCCTCGCGACCTTCTTCAAGCTGCTGCTCCTCGCGCTCGTCGTCCTTGTCTTTGCGCGGGTCCTCCTGACGTGGGTCGACCCGATGGGCCGTTACCGGGCCACCCCATTCATCGTCCAGGCGACCGAGCCCATCCTCGCGCCGGTTCGCCGGCTGCTGCCGCGGACGGGGATGATGGATTTCTCGGCCACGATCGTCCTCTTCATCCTCTTCGCGCTGATGCGGGCGTTCTGAGTCCTGGCCGAGCAAGAGGTCCGCTTCGCCGTTCGCCTCACACCGCGGGGTGGATCCGACCACGTCGAGGGCGTGGTCGACGGGGTCCTCCGGGCTCGGGTTGCCGCCCCCGCGATCGAAGGCGCGGCGAACCAGGCGCTCCTCAGACTGCTGGCGGAAGAGCTCGGCATCGCCCGCCGCTCCGTGCGTCTCGTCGCGGGGGCGGCCGGCCGACAGAAGCTGGTCGTCGTGGAAGGCATTCCGTCCGCCCAGCTGCTCGCCCGCTGGCCGGGCCTTCGGGTATGATTCGCGACCTCGGCTCGGGGGCGATTGGCTCAGTCGGTTAGAGCGCGCGGTTCACATCCGCGAGGTCGCTGGTTCGAATCCAGCATCGCCCACCACCCTCCCAGGCTCCCCGGTCCCGTCACACGCTGGGTCGCGCCGCCCCGCCTTCGCGCACGAGCCGTCGGAGGACCGCGGGCAGGATCCCTCCCTCGCGGTAGTACTCCACCTCGATTGGGCCGTCGAGGCGGGCGGTCACCCCGATGCGCCGCTCGCGGCCCGTCTCGTCGTCCCGGGCGACGACCGTGAGTCGCTGGCGCGGGACGAGTCCCGCCGCGAGACCCGCTACGGTCAGCGACTCGCGGCCTATGAGGCCGGTCGATGCGGCACTCTCGCCGGGCGCGAACTGGAGCGGCAGCACGCCCATCCCCACGAGGTTGGAGCGGTGAATTCGCTCGAAGCTCTCGGCGAGCACCGCCCGGATGCCGAGGAGCGCCGTCCCCTTCGCCGCCCAGTCGCGTGACGAGCCGGTCCCGTACTCGCGCCCCGCGACGACGACGAGCGGCACGCCCTCCGTCCGATAGCGCATCGCCGCGTCGTAGATGAACTGCTCCTCGCCGTCGGGCAGATGGAGGGTGTACGGCCCCTCGCGTTCGGGGACGAGTGCGTTGCGGAGCCGGATGTTGCCGAACGTGCCGCGCATCATCACCTCGTGGTGGCCGCGGCGGGCACCGTACGAGTTGAACTCGAGGGGTGCGACCCCGTGCTCCTGGAGCCACTGACCGGCGGGGGCCCAGGGCGCGATCGAGCCTGCCGGCGAGATGTGGTCCGTCGTGATCGAGTCGCCGAGCATCGCCAGGATCCGGGCCGCCACGATGTCGTCTACCTCCGCCGCCTCGGCCGTGAGGCCCTCGAGGAACGGCGGTCGGGCGATGTACGTCGAGCCATCCGCCCAGGCGTACCGATCGCCGGCCGGGACCGGCAGGGCGCGCCAGCGCTCGTCGCCGTCGAACACGACCGCATACGTCCGCCGGAACAGCTCCGGGTCGATCGAGTCGGCGATCACCGAGCGGATCTCGTCCGGCGATGGCCACAGCTCGTCGAGCATGACCGGCCGCCCGTTCCGATCGGTGCCGAGCGGCTCGCGGGTGAGGTCGATGTCGACCCGCCCCGCGAGGGCGAACGCCACGACGAGCGGCGGTGAGGCGAGATAGCTCGCCCGCGCGAGCGGGTGGATCCGGCCCTCGAAATTGCGGTTGCCCGACAGGACGGCCGCGACGACCAGGTCGTTCTCCTCGACGGCCGCGGCGATCGGCGCGTCGAGCGGCCCCGAGTTGCCGATGCACGTCGTGCAGCCGTAGCCCGCCAGGGCAAACCCGAGCGCCTCGAGCGGGGCCATGAGACCAGCCGCCTCGAGGTACCCGGTGACGGCCTTCGAACCGGGAGCGAGCGACGTCTTGACCGTGGGCGAGACCTTGAGACCGCGCACGACCGCGTTCCGGGCCAGGAGGCCGGCACCGACCATCACGGTCGGGTTCGACGTGTTCGTGCACGAGGTGATCGCCGCAATGGCGACAGAGCCGGTCCGGATCGTGGCCTCGTGGCCGTCGACCTGGACCGTGACCGGGTGATACCAGCGAGCGCGTTCCGCGGCGCCGTCAGGAGCCGGAGGGGCGGGCGGCGCTGTTTCCTCGACGCTGTCGCCGAGCGTGAAGGAGGGCGGGTCGCTCGCCGGGAACGATTCGGCCGACGTCTCCTCGACGAGCCCGCCATGCGGCCGCTGCGCCTCGACCGCCGCGTCATCGAGCGCCTCGAGGCCGTTCGGGAAGTTCGATCGGAAGTTCTCCCGCAGGGCGTCGAGCGGAACACGGTCCTGCGGTCTGCGGGGCCCGGCCACGGACGGCACGACGGAGCCGAGGTCCAGCTCGAGGAGGTCGTCGAAGTCGAGCTTCGCCCCGGATAACCGCCACAGCCCCTGGGCCTTCGCGTAGCGCTCCACGAGGCTCACCCGCTCCTCCGACCGTCCCGTCAGCCGCAAGTAGGCGAGGGTCTCGTCGTCGATCGGGAACAGAGTGGCCGTCGCGCCGAACTCGGGGCTCATGTTGCTGATCGTCGCCCGGTCGGCGAGGCTCAGGCCCGCGAGCCCATCGCCGGTGAACTCGACGAACGCCCCGACGACGCCATAGCCGCGGAGCAGCTCGGTGACGACGAGGACGAGATCGGTGGCCGTCGAGCCGCGGGGCAGCTCGCCGTGAAGGCGGACACCGACGATCCGGGGCATGGGCTGGTAGAGCGGCTGACCGAGAAGGACTGCCTCGGCCTCGATCCCACCGACTCCGTAGCCGAGGACGCCGAGGGCATTGATCATCGTCGTGTGCGAGTCGGTCCCGACGAGGGTGTCCGGAAACGCGACCCGGCCGCGGCCATCGGGCCGGTCGGCGACGACCGTCGCCAGGAACTCGAGGTTGACCTGGTGGACGATTCCCGTGCCGGGCGGGACGACCCGGAGGTCGCGGAAGGCCGTCTGGGCCCAGCGGAGGAGCTGGTAGCGCTCGCCGTTCCGCTCGTACTCCCGCTCGACGTTGAAGGCGAAGGCCCGCGCGTTGCCGAACATGTCGACCTGGACGGAGTGATCGATGACGAGGTCGGCCGGGACAAGCGGATTGACGAGGGCCGGGTCGCCCCCGAGGTCCGCCATCGCGTCGCGCATCGCGGCGAGGTCGACGATCGCCGGGACGCCGGTGAAGTCCTGGAGGATGACCCGGGCGGGCATGAACGGGACCTCCGCCTCGGCCGGACTCCCGGGCCGCCAGGCGGCGAGGGTCGTGACGTCCTCCGGCCGGACAATCCCTCCGCCGGCGTGGCGGAGGACGTTCTCGAGCAGGATCTTCAGGGTCACCGGAGCCCGGTCGAGGTCGACGCCGCCGATGGCCTCGAGGCGGTAGAAGTCGGGCAGGCCGGGACCGAGTGAGGCGCGGGCGTCGCGGGGGTCGTCGGGCACTCGCCGGATCCTTCCTGGTCGGTACACTCGTTGCGTGGAAGAGTACCGCGGAGGGCCGCGCGACCGGCTGGCGCGGCTGGTGCGGAGGGCGCGGTGAGGGCCTGGCCCGACGAGCCGGGCGGCCGGTCCGATGACCGGGCCGCTGGCGACCCGGAACTCCCACTCGCGGACGGTCGGCAAGAGACCGAGGCGGCCATCCGCCGGGCAGGGATCGACCTCGATCCGCCCCCGCCCGGCAGCCACCGCCACGGCGACGAGGTCCACGACGACAACCATGCCCATCCCCATGTCCGGAGCGAGGCCGGCGACCCGCCCGTCCTCGGCATCGTCGGAGCGGGCGCGGTCGGGACCGCCCTCGGTGTCGCGCTGCGGCGGGCCGGCTGGCCGGTTGCCGCCGTCGCGAGTCGGGACCCCGGACGGCGGGAACGGTTTCGGCAGCTCGTCGACGGTGCCCGCGGCTTCGCCGAGCCTCACGCGCTGCTCGACGAGGTCGAGCTGATCGTGCTGACCGTGCCGGACGACGCCGTCGCGCCCTTGGCCGCGAGCCTCCGGATGTACAGCGGGCAGGCGATGGTTCACACGAGCGGCGCCCTCGGGGCCGAGGTGCTCGCCCCGGCGATGGCCGCCGGCACCCAGATCGGCGCCTTCCACCCGCTCGTCGCCTTCGCCGACACCGAGCGAGCCGTGGCTGCGCTCCACGGGGCGACGGTCGCGATCGAGGGGGACGACGAACTGGCCGCCCTGCTGGCGAGGATGGCCGAGGCGATCGGCGCCCAGCCCGTCCGGCTGGCGGCGGGGTCGAAGTCCGCCTACCACGCCGCCGCGGTCCTCGCGGCCGGCGGGTTCGTTGCGCTGCTTGATGCCATTGCCGAGCTGGGTCGCGTGGCGGGACTCGACGAGGCGGGGTCCCTGGCGATCTACGGGCCGCTCATCGAGCAGACCCTGGGCAACGCCCGGGCGCTCGGAATCCGGGCGGCGCTGACCGGCCCGATCACCCGCGGCGACCGTGGCACGCTCGAGTCCCACCTCGCCGCCCTGCGGGTCCACGCCCCCGGCGTGCTCGACCTGTACCGGGCTGCCGCCGAGCGGGAGATCCAGCTCGCGGAAGAGCGTGGCACGTTGTCACCGGAGGCTGCCGAAGTGCTCCGAACGTCACTTGCAACGGGTCCCTGAGGCAGTACCATTCGCCTATGGAGCACAGCATCGCCGCGAAGTATGCGGCGCGTCCGACGGCCCACTTCGTGCGCCCGTCGAGCCGCGCCCGACAGCGGCGGCTGGGCCTCCGGGGGAGCGGCTCCTTCCGCCCCGCCGCCGGCCAGGCGACCGTGCTGCGGACGGCCGACCTCGGCCCCCTCATCCGCCTCCGGGCGGCTTCCCGCTCGCTCCGCTCGTCCCGGCCTCGCGCGCTGATCGCGGGAGGGCCTCGCCCGGCCGTCGCGATGCTGTGGGCCCGATCGGGGCGCTCCGGATCGGACCGCCGCTCCGGCGCCCCCGCGGCGCCGTGGCAAGGCTGAGGACCACGACCGCCACTTCTGCCGGCGGTATCGTCGTTCGCCACGTTGGGGGATCCCCGCACCTCGTCGTCGGGATGCGCCGGCGCGACCGGGACGGCGTGACCTGGAGCCTCCCGAAGGGCACTCCAACCCGCGGCGAGTCGCGCGAGCAGACTGCCGTGCGGGAGGTGGGCGAGGAAACCGGCCTTGACGTCCGCATCACCGAGCCGCTCGAGTCGATCGAGTACACGTTCGTCCAGCACGGCACGCGGATCCAGAAGACGGTGCATTACTTCCTCATGGAGCCGACCGGCGGCGACCTCTCCCGTCACGACCGTGAGTTCGAGCAGGTCCGTTGGATCGCCTTCGCCGACGCCCCCGGCCTCCTGACCTTCGCGACCGAGCGGGCGCTCGTGGCCCGGGCCGCCGAGCGGGTCGCTTCCCGACCGGGACCTGCATGACGGAAGTCCTCGAGCCCCAGCTCCACGAGACGCCTCTCGTCGAGCGCCACCGGGCACTCGGGGCCAAGCTCATCGACTTCGCCGGCTGGCTGATGCCGGTCCAGTACGCCGGGATCATCGAGGAGCACCGGGCGGTCCGGGAGCGCGCCGGGCTCTTCGACCTGTCCCACATGGGCGAGCTGTTCGTCGAGGGGCCGGAGGCTGGTGCCGCCCTGGCGGCGGCCCTCGTCTCGGATCCGCCGGCGCTGCGTGTCGGTCGGGCGCACTACTCGATGATCACCGCCCCTGACGGGGGCATCCTCGACGACCTCATCGTCTACCGGGTCGCCGAGGAGCGGTTCCTCGTCGTCGCCAATGCGAGCAATGCCCAGCTCGTCAGCGACACCCTGGCGGAGCGGCTGTCCGGCTTTCGCGCGGTCCTCGATGACCGCTC
>Ga0136633_1000896_pt1 | contig 22187 bp, 22 predicted proteins | sample AntDrymeUQ832206_2_FD_105494 | JGI IMG/M metagenome (GOLD analysis project Ga0136633, IMG submission 105494) | Polar desert sand microbial communities from Dry Valleys, Antarctica - metaG UQ83 (22.06) | ecosystem: Environmental > Terrestrial > Soil > Desert | place: Antarctica: Dry Valley...
GCGGCAGCCTCGTCCTCGCACACGGCGACCTCGTGGCCGGCTTCGCTGATCACGGTGGTGAGCACGAGTACCAGTGCATCACCCCACGGCTCGCCGCTGTCCACGCGGAGCAGTGTCGCGTTCCGCGCCGTCCACTCCCGGTAGCGACGCCGAGCGACCAGCTCGAACCCGGGAGGTCCCCCGCCGGCGAGGAACAGCCGGGCCAGGTCGCGCTCAGCCCAGCACCCGTCGAGGTAGGCCCGGGAGCCCTCGACGAACAGGCAGACCGGGTCCTGCTCCCCGCCGGTGCGCGCGGCCCGTACTGCTCCGGACGCCCTGGTCTCCTGGCGCTGCTGGTAGTCCTCGAACAGCGCGAGGTAGAGCTCAGCCTTGCCGCCGAAGTGGTGGTAGAGGCTGCCGACACTCGCACCGGCGCGCGCCACGACGTCCGCGATGGACGCCTCGGCGAAGCCCGAGCTGCTGAACACCTCGCGGGCTGCGTCGATCAGCCCGCCACGGGTGCTGGCGGAACGGGTCGTCGTACGCACGGTCATGCGTCCACCTCGGCAAAGGGGATCCGGCGGCGGCTGGTCACTTCGCCGATCGTGGACCACTCGTTGGCGCCGAGTCGAGCGACCGGCCGCAGCAGGTCGATCGCCGGCCGCTCATCGCGCAGGACCGACTCGTCGACCGCGATGTGGACCACCTGACCGAACACGACCGTGCACTCGCCGAACTCCTTCGTGCCGACCAGCCGGCACTCCAAGGCCACGGGCGACTCGGCGACGCGGTACGGCGCGACCAGCACGCTCGGCTCCCTGGTCAACCCGACGGCGTCGAACTCGGAGATGTCGGCCGGGTAGTCGGTACCGGTGAGGTTGACGAGCTCCATCAGCGGTTCGGTGCAGACGCAAACGACGAACTCCTGCGTGGCGAGAGCGTTGCGCAGGCTGTCCTTGCTCCCCACCGACGTGAACTGCACGACCGGCGGGTCGATCCCCGCGATGGTGAAGAACGAGTGCGGCGCGAGGTTGTCGACACCGGCCGCCGAACGCGTCGAGACCCAGGCGATAGGGCGCGGTACGACGACGCTGTTGAGCAGCGGGTAGACCGCCCGGCGCAACTGCGCGGGGTCGAAGTCGCGGCGAGGCATCGGGCCACTCTCTCATCCGCCCGACGGCTCGTTAGGGTGCGGGCATGAGTCTCCCGACACCCAGTCCCGAGGCACCCGACCGCAACCTGGCTCTGGAGCTGGTCCGGGTGACCGAGGCCGCCGCGATGGCCGCCGGCCGATGGGTCGGTCGCGGCGACAAGCTGGGCGGCGACGGCGCCGCAGTGGACGCGATGCGCCAGCTCATCGGCACGGTCTCCATGAACGGCATCGTCGTCATCGGCGAAGGGGAGAAGGACGAAGCCCCGATGCTGTTCAACGGAGAGCAGGTCGGCGACGGCGACGGGCCGGACTGCGACGTGGCCGTCGACCCCATCGACGGCACCACGCTGATGGCCAAGGGCATGCCCAACGCCATCGCGGTCATGGCCGTCGCGGAGCGCGGCACCATGTATGACCCCTCGGCGGTGTTCTACATGGAGAAGCTCGTCACCGGCCCGGAGGCGGCGGACTTCGTCGACATCTCCGCGCCGCCGTCGTACAACATCGCGGCCGTGGCCAAGGCCAAGGGCGGAGCGGCCGAGGACGTGACGGTCTGCATCCTCGACCGGCCGCGGCACGAGGAGCTCGTGGCGCAGGTACGCGAGACCGGTGCGCGCATCCGCTTCATCTCCGACGGTGACGTGGCGGGCGCCGTGATGGCGTGCTCCGAGGGCACCGGCGTCGACCTGCTCCTGGGCATCGGCGGTACGCCGGAGGGCATCATCACGGCGTGCGCCGTCAAGTGCCTGGGCGGGACCATCCAGGGCAAGCTCTGGCCGCAGAAGGACAGTGAGTTCACCAACGCCGCGGCCGCCGGGCTGCAGCTCGACCAGGTCCTGCATACCGATGATCTCGTGCGCAGCAACAACGTGTTCTTCGTCGCGACCGGCATCACGGACGGCGAGCTGGTCCGGGGAGTGCGGTACCGCGGCGGTGGCGCCACCACCGAGTCGTTGGTCATGCGATCCAAGTCAGGCACGATCCGGCGCGTCACCTCCCAGCACCGGCTGACCAAGCTCCGGGCCTACTCCGCCATCGACTTCGAGCACGCCTCTCCCAGGTGAGCCTGCGGATCGCGACCTGGAACGTCAACTCGATCGGGGCTCGCTTGCCGCGGGTGTTGCCGTGGCTCGAAGAGGTCGCGCCCGATGTCGTGGCGCTGCAGGAGACCAAGTGCGCGGACAGCGCCTTTCCGTACGCCGACCTCCGGGCGCTGGGATACGAGGCGGCGCACTCCGGCGACGGTCGGTGGAACGGCGTCGCGATCCTGTCTCGGGTTGGGTTGTCCGAAACCCAGCATGTGCTTGCCGGTCACCCCGAGACGCGACTGGTCGCCGCGCAGTGCGGCCCGCTGCACGTGCACTCGCTGTACGTCCCCAACGGTCGCGCGCTGGGCGATCCGCACTACGACTACAAGCTGGCCTGGTTCGCGTCGTTGGCCGAGCAGCTCGAGGGCTTCGACCCCGCAACACCGATGGTGCTGATGGGCGACCTCAACGTCGCGCTGCACGACGAGGACGTCTGGGACCGGTCGGTGTTCGTCAACTCGACGCACGTCACCGAGCCTGAGCGAGACGCCGTACGACGACTGCTGACGTGGGGGCTGACCGACGTACAAGCACGGCCTGGCAAGGGCGATCGCGCCTTCACCTACTGGGACTACCGCGCCGGGATGATGCACAAGAACCTCGGCATGCGCATCGACTACGTGCTGGCGTCCGCGCCGGCCGCCGCCGCCGTCACCGATGCCTACGTCGACCGCGAGGCGCGCAAGGGCAAGGGCGCGAGCGATCACGCGCCGGTCGTCGTGGACCTCTCGCTGTAGCGCCTCAACCCGTCGCAGCTGCCTTGCGCCGCCAGGAAAAGCCTGAACCTGTGCGCAGGATCGAGGCCTGGTAGATGCGCGCGGCACCCACCGCGAGGACACTCGTGGTGACCAGCATGAGGGCCGCCGTACCGAGAATCTGGCCCGGTCCGGTGACGCCGGCCGCGATGCGCAACGGCATGAGGATCGCCGAGAAGGGCGGGATCCAGGACATGGTGTTGCTGAGGTCGCCGTTCGGGTCGCTGACGCTTGCCTGGGCCACGGCGAACATAGCGATCACCAGCACCGACAGCGCCGCCGTCGCGCTCCCGACCTCCTCCTGCCGGGACACCATCGAGCCGGCCGCGGCGTACAGCATGCCAAGGAAGAGATACCCCAGGACGTACCAACCCAGGGTGCTCACGAAGGCGCCAACGGCCGCGCCGTTCAGGTCGACGAGGCCGGTGGCGGCCCCCATCGTCAGCCCGACCACGCCGTAGGCCGCAAGCTGGATCAGGCCGACCACGCCGATGCCGAACACCTTTCCGGCGAGCAGGTGCAGCGGCTTGATGGCGGCCAGCAGCAGCTCGACCACTCGGCTGGTTTTCTCCTCCACCACACCGGTGGCCACAGCGATGCCGTTGCCCAGCAGTTGCAGGTAGAGCAGGCCGACCACGGCGAACGCCAGCGCGGTCCGCTGATCGGCGTCCTTCTTGGGTGGCCGCTCGAACCGGACGTCGAGCCGCGCCCCCGAGGCGGCCTCAGCCAACACCCCTGGGTCGACATCTCGTGCGGTGAGCGCCTCGGCGACGGCGCGCTGCTGGACGGCGGACGTCAGGAGGGCCTGCAGGGTTGGGCTGAGTCGCTTGTCAGCCCGGGCGACGTACCCGCCTCGTTCACGCAACAGGACCACCTTGACGTCCCCGTTGACCACGGCTGCGCGGGCCGCCTCAGGCGTTGCCAGCTCGCGGATGAGTACGGGCGTCTTCAGTCGTTCACCGGCCGCTTGCAGTGCGGGGTTGAGCTCGTTCGCCTCGCCCACCACCGCGATCTTGACCGGCTTGCCCGGGTCGTCCTGCAAGACCGCCGCGAGGGTCAGCGACCCGACGATCAGCAGCAGGAAGACCGCGTTGCCGATGACGAACGCTCGGGTCAGCACCCGCGTCCTGATCTCGCGAACAGCGACCATCGTGATCGCCTGGGTCGCGGACAGCCCGGCCGGCACCGTCCCAGCAGGGGGCGCGCTCATGCGGCGACGACCTCTCGGAAGAGCTCGGTCAGGGAAGGGCGATGCAGCGCGAACTCATGCACCGGTCCGGTACGCAGGGCCGCTGCCAGCACCTGTTGGTCGTCGGTGTCCGCCGCCAGCTCGAGCACGGTGCGACCAGGGTCGTGGCTGACCACGCTCACGCCGGGTAGGCCGCTCGCCCAGCCAGGGTCGGCATCCGGCGCGCGTACGACGAGTCTCGCGACGCCGGCCGCGCGCAGCTCGTCGACGGTGCCCAGGGCTCGCATGTGGCCCTTGCTGATGATGCCGACGCGGTCGCACAACCGCTGCACCAGGTCGAGCTGGTGGCTGGAGAAGATCACCGGCATGCCGGCGCGGCAGCGCTCGCGCAGGACCTCCGACATCACGTCGACGGCGACGGGGTCGAGCCCGGAGAACGGCTCATCCAGGATGAGCAGGGCCGGGTCGTGGACGAGGGCGGCGGCGAGCTGGACCCGCTGCTGGTTGCCCAGGCTGAGTGCGTTGACCCGGTCGTGCAGTCGATGGGCGATGTCGAGCCGCTCGGTCCAGTAGGTGACAGCCGCGCGGGCCCGTGGCCGGTCGAAGCCGTGCAGCCGAGCGAAGTAGTCGAGCTGAGGGCCGACCCGCATCTTGGCGTAGAGACCGCGCTGCTCGGGCATGTAGCCGATGCGCCGCCGTACAGCCAGGTCGATAGGACGTCCGCCGAGCAGGATCTGTCCGTGATCCGGACTCAGCATGCCCAGCGCGATCCGCATCGTGGTGCTCTTGCCCGCACCGTTGCTGCCGACGAACCCGAACAGCTCCCCCGGGGCAACGGTGAACGACAAGTCGTCCAGCGCGACCGTCTCGCCGAAGCGCTTGGAGACGTGTTGCACGTCCATCTGCCAGTCCTGCATCCGGTTCCCCTCAAAGCGCGTGGCTCCACCGTAGGACCGCCCCGCCCCTGATCGCGCCTCTGGCAGGATCCACGCCATGGCAGCTGACACGACTGAGTGGCGCATCGAGCACGACAGCATGGGCGAGGTCCGCGTCCCGGCCGACGCGAAGTGGCGCGCCCAGACCCAGCGGGCGGTGGAGAACTTCCCGATCAGCGGGCAGCCGATCGAGCGCGCACACATCGAGGCACTCGCCCGCATCAAGGCCGCTGCCGCGAAGGTCAACGCGCAGCTCGGCGTCCTACCGCAAGACATGGCCGACGCCATCCAGGCGGCCGCCGACGAGGTCGCGGACGGACAGCACGACGCGCACTTCCCCATCGACGTGTTCCAGACCGGTAGCGGTACGTCGAGCAACATGAACACCAACGAGGTGCTCGCCACGATCGCGAGCGACAAGCTCGGCCAGCCGGTCCACCCCAACGACCACGTCAACGCGTCGCAGTCCTCCAACGACGTCTTCCCCAGCAGCATCCACATCGCGGCGACGTCAGCGGTCGTGAATGACTTGATCCCGGCACTGGACCACCTCGCGCAGAGCCTCGAGCGCAAGCGCGACCAGTGGGCCACGGTCGTCAAGAGCGGCCGGACGCACCTGATGGACGCGACTCCCGTGACGCTCGGCCAGGAGTTCGGCGGGTACGCCGCGCAGGTTCGCTACGGCATCGAGCGGCTGGAGTCGACGCTTCCCCGCCTCGCCGAGCTGCCGCTCGGGGGCACGGCGGTCGGGACCGGCATCAACACGCCACCGGGCTTCTCCGCGCAGGTCATCGCCGAGGTGGCCAGGGCGACCGGCCTGCCCCTGACGGAGGCGCGCGACCACTTCGAGGCGCAAGGTGCGCGCGACGCGCTGGTCGAGACCAGCGGCCAGCTGCGCACCATCGCGGTCAGCCTCTACAAGGTGAGCAACGACCTGCGCTGGATGGGTTCCGGGCCGCGTGCCGGACTCGCCGAGATCGCGCTCCCCGACCTGCAGCCAGGCAGCAGCATCATGCCGGGCAAGGTCAACCCGGTCATCCCTGAGGCGCTCTGCATGGTGTGCGCGCAGGTCATCGGCAACGACGCGGCCATTGCCTTCGGTGGTGCCGCCGGCAACTTCGAGCTCAACGTGATGCTGCCGCTGCTTGCCCGCAACCTGCTCGAGTCGATTCGCCTGCTGGCCAACATCTCCCGACTGCTGGCCGACCGCTGCGTCGACGGCATAGAGGCCGACGAGGAGCGCTGCCGCGAGCTGGCCGAGTCATCGCCCAGCATCGTCACACCGCTGAACAAGTACATCGGATACGAGAATGCGGCCAAGCTGGCGAAGCAGTCGCTCAAGGAGCGCAAGACGATCCGCCAGGTCGTCATCGAAGGCGGCTACGTCGAGAAGGGCGACCTGACCGAGGAGCAGCTCGATGCTGCCCTCGACGTCCTGTCGATGACCAAGCCCGCAACTGCCTGAGTAACGCCGAAGGCCCGTTCCCCCACCCAGCTGGGGAAACGGGCCGTCGGAGTCTGGGGCGGGACTAGCCGATCGGCTGGCAGGCAGCCTGGCTGACGACAGTGGAGCCGTTCGCAGTGACCTGCACGTCGTAGCAGAACTGGCCGGCAGCGGCGGCCGGAGCGGCAGCGGCGACAGCAAGAGCACCGGCGACAGCAGTAGCGGCGAGGACCTTCTTCAGCACGGGATGACCTCCGGTAGCAGGAGCGGCTCCGTGCCGCTCTCACCCGTCACTACGGACGGGGCGGCAAAACCTCGCGCGCTTCAGTCGATGAGTCGCGCCTGCATCCGCCGGATGCCGAAGAAGCCCGTGACGAGAGCAAAGAACAGCAGCGCACCGACGTGACCGAGATCCGCCAGCGGCTCGATCCCGAACGACGCGTGCCGCACCAGCTCGACGCAGTGGTACAGCGGGTTGAGCTGCGCGAGGCCCTGCGCCAGGGAGGGCAGGCCGTCGATCGGGAAGAACGTGCCTGCGACCAGGAACAGCGGGGTCAACACCGCAGACACGATGTAGTTGAAGGAGTCGATCGACGGCACCAGTGCAGACATCCAGATGCCGAACAGCGCGAAGCCGAGCCCGGTCAAGAAGCCCACGAAAGGCACCAGCAGCATCCCGAACGCCGGGTCGAGTCCGAAGCCGATCGCGACCAGCAGCGGCGCGCAGCCGTAGACGCCTGCCTTGGCGGCGATCCACAAAGCCTCGGCCAGCACCACCTCGTGCACGTCGACCGGTGTGGCCAGCAGGGCGTCGTACGAGCGCTGGAACACCCGCCGTACGAACGTCGTGAACATCCCGGCGAAGGCGCTCGAGAACAGGACGGCGGTCGCCACGACGCCCGTCCCGAGAAACTCGATGTACTTGTAGCCGCCGACGACTGACACCAGCGAACCGAAGCCGAAGCCGAACGCCAACAGGTAGATCGTCGGCTCCACGACGGAGGAGAACGTCGTGGACAGCCAGTAACGGCGGAACAGCGTGATCTCGCGGGTCCACACTCCGGCCAGCGCCGAGGACTCGATCCACCGGGTCGGCGGTGCGGGCACAGGCAGCGTCATTCGATCTTCTCCCCGGTCAGCAGCACGAAGACGTCCTCGAGGTTGCAGGCTCGCCGTACGCCGTCACCGAGCTCTCGCGCGACCTCGTCGGACAGGTCCTCCGCTCGAAGGACCGAGATCGACGGACCGGTACGCCGCGTCGGCAGGCCAGCGCGACGGGCGATCTGCTCGACCACGAGCAGCCGGTCCGGCGGCCCGTAGTACTCCATCGCCTCGCGTCCCGCGTGCTGGTCGAGCAACGCGCGTGGATGACCGGAGGCGATGACACGACCGTGTGACATCACGGCGATGTCGTCGGCGAGCCGCTCGGCCTCCTCGATGTAGTGCGTCGACATCAAGACGGTGACGCCCTCGGAGCGCAGCCGGTCGATCAACGACCAGAGCTCCTGGCGTACCTGAGGATCCAACCCCACGGTCGGCTCGTCGAGCAGCACCAGCCGGGGCTGGTGCACCAGCCCACGCGCGATGAGCAGACGACGCCGCATGCCGCCGGACAGCTCCTGCGCTTTGGCATCGGCACGGTCCGTCAGCTGCGCGAGCTGTAGCGCGCGATCGACCGCAACTCGACGTGCCTTGGCCGGGACGCGGTAGAGGTGCGCGAACACCTCGAGGTTCTGCCGAGCCGACAGCTCGACGTCGAGGTTGTCCAGCTGAGGTACGACACCCATCAGCGCACGGGCTCGCTTGGACTCTCGGGGGATCTCGAACCCGAGCACCTCGATCTCGCCGGAGTCGGCCCGCGACTGGGCGGTCAGCAGCCGCATCGTCGTCGACTTGCCCGCGCCGTTGGGTCCGAGCAGACCGAGACAGGTGCCGGGCTGCACCTCGAGGTCGAGGCCGTTGACCGCCGTGATGTCGCCGTACCGCTTCACGACTCCGCGCAGGCGCAAAGCGGGGGCAGTCACCTGGCCACCCTAGGCAGCCGCGACGACCGACCTCCTACAGCGGCAGGTCCTCGAGCATCTCCGTCACGAGCGCGGCAATCGGCGAGCGCTCCGACCGGGTCAGGGTGACATGCGCGAACAGCGGGTGGCCCTTGAGCGCCTCGATGACGGCAGCGACGCCGTCGTGCCGACCCACCCGCAGGTTGTCGCGCTGTGCGACGTCGTGGGTGAGCACGACCCGCGAGCCCTGACCGAGCCGTGACAGCACCGTCAGCAGGACGCCGCGCTCGAGCGACTGCGCCTCGTCGACGATGACGAACGCGTCGTGCAGCGAGCGGCCGCGGATGTGTGTCAGCGGCAGGACCTCGAGCAGTCCGCGCGCCATGACCTCCTCGACAACCTCCGGCGCGACCAGAGCGCCGAGAGTGTCAAAGACCGCTTGCGCCCAGGGGCCCATCTTCTCGGACGCATCACCCGGGAGGTAACCGAGCTCCTGACCGCCGACGGCGTACAGCGGCCGGAAGACCACGACCTTCTTGTGGGCGCGGCGTTCGAGGACCGACTCGAGGCCGGCGCACAGCGCCAATGCCGACTTGCCTGTGCCGGCCCGGCCGCCCAGCGAGATGATCCCGACGTCTGGGTCCAGCAGCAGGTCGATGGCCACCCGCTGCTCGGCCGAACGACCGTGTACGCCGAAGGCATCGCGGTCGCCGCGGACCAGCCGGACCGACTTGTCCGGCGCGACCCGACCCAGCCCGGAGCCTCGCGAGGACAGCAGCACGAGACCGGTGTGGCAGGGCAGCTCGCGCGCCTCCTCCAGCTCGAGCCGCCCGTTCTCGTACATCGCATCGAGGTCCGCGGCCGAGACCTCCAGCTCGGCCATGCCGGTCCAGCCGGTGTCGACGGCCAGCTCGGCGCGGTACTCCTGAGCGGTGAGCCCGATCGACGCAGCCTTCACCCGCAGCGGCAGGTCCTTGGTGACGAGAACGACGTCGACACCCTCGGCCGAGAGGTTGGCCGCGACCGCGAGGATGCGGCAGTCACCGCTGTCGCCGCGGAATCCGGCCGGCAGCGCGGAGGTGTCGACGTGGTTGAGCTCGACGCGGACGGTCCCTGTTCCGACGGGGAGGGGCTCGTCGAGGCGTCCGTGCTTGATGCGGAGGTCGTCCAGCATGCGCAGTGACTGCCGGGCGAACCAGCCGAGCTCGGGATGGTCGCGCTTGCCCTCGAGCTCACTGATGACGACCAGTGGCAGGACGACATCGTGCTCGTCGAACCTTCCGATCGCTCCCGGGTCGGAGAGCAGTACCGAGGTGTCGAGCACGAAGGTCGTCATGGTGGTCCCGTCTAGGTGAAGAGACCGGGACCGGGCCGTGGAGGCCGGGTCTCGACCTCTCTACGCACAGAGCGCATCGGGCCTCCCGGGCGAACCGGCGGGAGCCGGCCGCTGGGATCGACGGTAAGACGCACCCGGCCGCGGGGGTGGGACGACACGCGCTGTACGAGTGAACAGCCGACGTCCTGCATCCAGGCGACAGATGTCAGCGCAGTGCGGCCGGCGTGAGCGCCTCGTCCAGCAGCCGGGTGAAGCGGACGTCAACGGGCTCGCCAGCCGGCCGCTCGGCCAGCCACCGACGAAGCAGCCGCTCCCCTTCGACGTACGTCGAGATGTAGGCACGCCAGAGCGGGTCGGTGAGGAACTCCAACTGCTTGCGGGCCCGTTCGGGCGGCTGCAGGCCCCAGCGCTGCAGGTAGGCCACGACCTCATCGGGATCGGTGCTGCGGTCATGCAGCAGAAGCGCTGCGTCCTGGCCGAGCGAGCCGAGCTGCCTGGCTGCCACGGCGATCGCCTCCGCCCGAGCGCCGTCGAAGCGGATCCCCAGGTCGGCGTACACCTCCTGAGCCAGCAGTCCCCAGCCGGACTCCAGGCCGACCGCGAGCAGCCCGAGGTCGGCCAGTCCCTCGGCCATCAGGCACTCCGGCGTGTTGACGAGGAACACGTGCATCTCGGGCCGGTCGGCCAGCAGCTGCTCCTTGCGGCAGTGCTCGGTGTGGTGACCGGGGTAGGACTCGTGCGCCACCAGCGCCGGCAGGCTGCCGAGCCCGACCGGCAGGTCGCTGTTGATGGCGACCGTGCTGCGGTAGCCGCCGAGGTAGTAGTTGAACCCTGACCAGGGCTTGCCGCCGACGACCTCGTAGTCGACGACCTCGTGCTCGACGAGCGGGTACGTCGTACGCACCCGGTCGCGCAGGACCGAGGAGAGCGCATCGACGGCAGCCGGCAGCCGGTCGGGCGGGCATTCGTTGGCTGCGCGGTAGGCGGTGTACCGCTCACCCAGCGACCCGTCACCCGGCAGCAGGGCATCGAGCTGGCGGTGCGCATCGGCGTACGCCGCCTCATCGCCCATCTCCGGCGTTGCCTGGAAGTAGTCCTGCACCTGCTGGACGAAGCCGATCGGCTCCCCTGCGAGCACCCGAGCGCTCGTGCGCAGCCCGGTCAGCTGAGCGCGCAGGAAGGCCTCGCGGTCGGCCGCAAGACCGGACGACGACAGCTCGGCCAGCAGCTCGTCCGCGCTGCCCACGAGGTCAACGGCACGCGGGTTGCTCGCGACCTGCTGGCGTAGCGCCGCGTCACCGGTGAAGGCATCGACGAACCCCGGCACGAGGGCGTCGAACGACAGCCCGAGAACGACGTACCGCGACGGGAGGTCGTGCATCGATCAGGTGCCGAAGCGCCGCTGGCGGGCGGCGTAGGCGCGCAACGCGCGCAGGAAGTCGACCCGCCGGAAATCGGGCCAGTAGGCCTCGCAGAAGTAGAACTCGCTGTGCGCGCTCTGCCAGAGCAAGAAGCCGGACAGCCGCTGCTCACCGCTGGTGCGGATCACCAGGTCGGGATCGGGCTGGCCGCGGGTGTAGAGGTGCTCGGAGATGTGCTCCACGTCGAGGAACTCGGCGACCTCCTCGATGCTGGCCCCTTGGGCGGCATGCGCGTGCAGCATCGCGCGTACGGCGTCGGCGATCTCGCGGCGCCCGCCGTAGCCGACTGCGACGTTGACCTCGACACCCGGACGGCCTGCGGTGCCCGCGGCCGACTCCTTGAGCCTCGCCGCGCAGTCGGCCGGGAGCAGGTCCAGCGCGCCGACGATGTTGAGCGTCCACTTGTTGTCGGGGGCGGCCAGGTCGCTGACGACGCCCTCGATGATGCGCAGCAGCGGCGCGAGCTCGGCCTCCGGCCTGGCCAGGTTGTCGGTGGACAGCAGCCACAGCGTCATGAGCTCGACGCCGGCGTCGTCACACCACCCGAGGAGGTCCACGATCTTGTCGGCGCCGCGCTGATGGCCGTTGTTGACGTCGGACTGCCCGGTGGCCTTGGCCCACCGCCGGTTGCCGTCGAGGATGACGCCGACATGCCGCGGCACCGGAGCGCGCTGCTTGGCCAGACCGCGGGCGAGGCGGCGCTCGTAGACGCCGTACGCCACGTCCCGCAGTCCCACGTCGCCTCCTCACGGGTCACGGTCGGGAGCCGAGGCTATCCGCCCGGATCGCTCCGCAGGTGCGACGGATGCGTGGGCCCAGGGCGGGCCTCCGCTCGGCCATCCCCCATCGACGGTCAGGCGGTGGTGCAGAGCAGCACCAGAGCCGGCGTACGGGCCGGGTTGTCCGAGCGAGGCGCTCGATCTGGTGCTGCCCTGCACAGCGACACCCCAAGCAGGGCTTGCCTACGAGAAGATATCTTCCTATAGTCGCGCCATGCCCCGACGCCGAAGCGGAACGCTGCTCCCCCTCGAGGTGTCGGTGCTGGAGGCCGGGCTGGCCGGCGGCGGCGAGTTCCACGGCTTCGAGGTGGCCAAGACGGTGCAGGCCGCGAGCGGCGCGCAGCGGCTCACCGCCCACGGCACGCTCTACAAGGCGCTCGCCCGGCTCGAGGCCGCCCGTCTGCTGAGCAGCCGCTGGGAGGACCCGGCACCCGAGGGCCGCCCGCGTCGACGGCTCTACACCGTGACCGGACTCGGCGAGCAAGCCCTGACCGCCGCCCACCGAGCGGCGCACGCTCCGTCGACCAAGGCGCCCCGTCCCGGACTGGCGACGTGACGACTCCGGCGATCACCCAGCGCTGGCTCCGGCTCTACACAGCCGGCCTGCCCGAGCAGATCCGGACGACGCGGCGCGACGAGATCGCGAGCGACGTGTACGAGCAGCTGGCCGAGGCGCACTGCAGCGCCGCGCGACGGCAGATACGACGTGAGGTGGTCGGACGCACCGCGCGCGGCGCGGTGGACGACCTGCTGTGGAGACGAGAGGTGGCACGGGGGATGGAACGCACAAGCATGCGCGCGGCACTGACTCAAGCGTGGTGGGCGCCGCTGGCCGCGCTGGTCCTGCTGTTCGACATCGGCTTCGCCGCGGCCGTGCTGGCCGATGACGCGAGCACGATGCCGGGTCGGGTCGGCGGGCCGATCCTGGTCCTGCTCTGCGCCACGGCTCTGGCGGTGGGGCTGTCCGTCCGCGTCGCCGGCGCCACCGCCCGCGGCCCCCGCCACGCGCCGTACGCTGCCGCGGTGATCGTCGCGGCGTTCCTCCTTGCTGCCACGGTCGGGGGCGCGGTGATACTGGTCCTCGCGATCGTGGCGATCGTGGCTGCGCTCGCCGTTCTGGCCCGTGGGTCGGTGCGCAGCGCCGGCGTCGCGGACGCCTTGGTGCTGATCGGGACGCTGCCTGCGTTGGCGATGTTCTGGCTCATCGTTCCGGCCCTGCTGGCAGTCGCCGTGATCGTCGGCGTGCTGACCAGCCGACCGCGCAGGGCAGTCGCCCCCGCCTGACCGCCCCCGGCCTGACCGCCACCGCCCACCGCCGCCGCCCCTGTGCAGAGCAGCACCAACAGCGGCATACGGGCTGGGTTGTTCGGGCGAAGCGCTCGATCTGGTGCTGGTCTGCACAACGGTAAATAGGCAAGCATGGGAACGACGCAAGCCCGCCGGGTCCGAAGACCGGGCGGGCTTGCGTCGTACGACGAGGCTCAGGCTTGCTGGAGGCGCTCCACCAGCTTGGCGTGCTCGTCCTTGAGCGCCTTCGGCAAATGGTCACCGAACTGGTCGAAGAACTCGGGGATGAGCCCCGCCTCCTGCTTCCAGATCTCGGTGTCGACGCTGAGCAAGGTCTCGAGATCCTCGGCCGGCATCTCCAGCCCGTCCAGGTCCAACTCGGAAGCGTCCGGGACGATGCCGATCGGCGTCTCGACGCCCTTGGCATCGCCGTCGATGCGGTCGACGATCCACTTGAGGACGCGGCTGTTCTCGCCGAACCCTGGCCACAACCACTTGCCAGACGCGTCCTTGCGGAACCAGTTGACGTAGTAGATCCGCGGCAGCTTGTCCGCCGACGTCGCCTCGCCGATCTCCAGCCAGTGCCCGGCGTAGTCGCCCATGTTGTAACCGCAGAACGGCAGCATCGCGAACGGGTCACGACGCAGCTGCCCGATGGCGCCGGCCGCGGCCGCCGTCGTCTCGGACGAGACGGTCGAGCCGAGGAAGACACCGTGCTGCCAGTCATAGGACTCGGTCACGAGCGGTACGGCGGTGGCGCGGCGGCCACCGAACAGGATCGCCGAGATCGGCACGCCCGCCGGGTCCTCCCACTCCGCCGCGATGGTCGGGCACTGCCCGGCCGGGGTGGTGAAGCGAGCGTTGGGGTGGGCCGCCGGGGTCTCGGAGTCGGGCGTCCAGGCGTTGCCCTTCCAGTCGGTCAGGTGGGCCGGCGCTTCGTCGGTCAGGCCCTCCCACCACACGTCGCCGTCGTCGGTCAGCGCGACGTTGGTGAAGATGCTGTTGCCGTAGAAGGTCTTCACAGCGTTGGCGTTGGTGTCCTCGCCGGTGCCGGGCGCGACGCCGAAGAAGCCGGCCTCCGGGTTGATGGCGTAGAGCCGTCCGTCCTCCCCGAACCGCATCCAGGCGATGTCGTCACCGACGGTCTCGACCTCCCAGCCGGGGATGGTCGGCTGCAGCATCGCCAGGTTGGTCTTGCCGCAGGCGCTCGGGAAAGCCGCGGTGACGTACTTCGCCTCGCCGCCGGGCGGCGTCAGCTTCAGGATGAGCATGTGCTCGGCCATCCAGCCCTCGTCGCGGGCCATCACCGAGGCGATGCGCAGCGCGAAGCACTTCTTGCCGAGCAGGGCGTTGCCGCCGTAGCCCGAGCCGTAGGACCAGATCTCGCGGGTCTCGGGGTAGTGGACGATGTACTTGGTGTCACTGCACGGCCAGGCCACATCGGCAGCGCCGGCCTCGAGCGGTGCCCCGACCGTGTGCACGGCCGGGACGAAGAAGCCGTCGGTCCCCAGCTGCTCCAGGGCCGCCGTACCCATGCGGGTCATGATCTTCATCGAGACGACGACGTACGGCGAGTCGGTGATCTCCACGCCGAGCTGGCTGATCTTCGAGCCGAGCGGGCCCATGCAGAACGGGACGACGTACATCGTGCGACCGCGCATGCAGCCGTCGAACAGCGGACGCAGCGTCTCCCGCATCTCGTCGGGGGCCATCCAGTTGTTGGTGGGGCCGGCGTCGGCTTCCTTGGCCGAGCAGATGTACGTGCGGTCCTCGACCCGGGCGACGTCGGTCGGGTCGGACTTGGCGTAGAAGCTGTTGGGCCGCTTGGCCTCATCCAGCTTGGTGAAGGTCCCGTTGTCCACGAGCAGCTGCGTCAGACGCTGCCACTCCTGCTCCGAGCCGTCCGCCCACTCCACCCGGTCGGGCTTGGTCAACTCGGCGATCTCCCGCACCCAGGCCACGAGCTTGGCGTGCTTGGTGGGGGCGCTTTCGAGCCCGGCGATCGTGGACGCGGTGGTCATGGGATCCTCTCCATCGAGGGTCGTGCCATCGCGGGGGTGGCGCTGGCGGCACGTGGGTAGTTACCCAGTGTGCCGCGTGACGGAGCGTGGCGCACCCCCCCTCTCCTGTGACATCTCGCACCTGAAGGGCAACGCCGTGGAAACGAAGGTCGGCGAGCTCGTGTCCGATCTGGGCGATGCGCTCAAGCCCAAGCTGCGCGGCGTGCTGCATGAAGCGGCCTTCGCGATCTCGCTCGTGACCGGCACCGTGCTGATCTGCCTGGCAGATGCAGGCCGCGAGCGGCTCGCGGCCTCCATCTACGGCGTCAGTGTCGCGCTGCTGTTCGGCACGTCGGCGGCGTACCACCGTGGCAACTGGTCGCCGCGGGCGCACGCGCTCATGGCCCGCCTCGATCACTCGATGATCTTCCTCCTGATCGCTGGCACCTACACGCCGTTCTGCCTGCTCCTGCTGCGCGGGACGACCCAGGGCGTCGTGCTCAGCATCGTGTGGGGCGGGGCGCTCGCGGGCATCATCGTGCGCAATGCCGTACGACGCCCGCCGCGCTGGCTGTTCGTCGCCCTCTACCTCGCGCTGGGCTGGGTGGCGCTCGGCATCGTGCCCGACGTCTACCGGTACGGCGGGGTCGTCGTCCTCGTGCTGCTGCTCCTCGGGGGTGCCTTCTACAGCGCCGGTGCCGTCGTCTACGCCTGGCGCAAGCCCGACCCGTCACCGCGCTGGTTCGGCTTCCACGAGGTCTTCCATGCGCTCACGTTGCTGGCCTTCGCCACGCACTACCTCGCGGTGTCCTTCACGACGTATCGCGCCTGAGGCGTGCCCAGGCGGGGCCCGCTGTTCGGGCTGGCGGTCGGCGCCGCGCTGGGACTGATCCTGCTCGGCCTGGTCGTCCGCCGCGACGGGACGCCCGCACCGACGGTCGCCGGCGTGCCGCAGGACCGACCCGGTCCGGTGCTGCTGGTCCCCGGGTACGGCGGTGCGACCGGCGCCCTGGAGGTGCTCGCCGCAAAGCTGCGCGCGGCCGGACGCGACGCCTCGGTCGTGGCCCTGCCGGGCGACGGCACCGGCGACCTGCGCGAGGCGGCTCGCGCGCTGGATGTTGCCGCCACAGCAGCGATCACCGCGGGTGCGCCTTCCGTCGACGTCATCGGCTACAGCGCGGGCGGCGTCACCGCGCGGTACTGGGCGAAGGAACTGGGCGGGGCAACCAAGGCCCGGCGGGTGATCACGCTCGGCTCGCCACACCACGGCAGCAAGGTGGCCCGGCTGGCGCTGCGGTTCGCCGGCGGATCCTGCCCGGTGGCCTGCCGTCAGCTGGTCCCCGGTAGCGACCTGCTCGAGGCCCTCAACGCCGACGACGAGACGCCTGACGGCCCCGAGTGGCTGGCGCTGTGGACCGCGCAGGACGGCACGGTCACCCCGCCGGACTCGGCCCGGCTCGAGGGCGCGGTCGACGTCGTACTTCAAGACGTCTGCGCCGATGCGGTCATCTCGCACGCGGATCTGCCGCGTACAGCCCTGGTCGGCGGGATCGTGCTCGCCGCGCTGGACACCGGACCCATCCCGACGCCCGTCAGCGCCGACTGCGTGTTCCTGCAGCAGCAGGGCCGCTGAGCCTCAGCTCAGCTCGAGCAGCGGGCCGATCTCCTGGGTGGCGTACCACTGCAGCTCGTGGCCCTCGGCCTGCTCCAACGCGAACACGGCATCCTCACTGCCGAGGTCGGCCTCGAGAACGGCATCGACCGCCGCGGTGATGTCGCCCTGCGCCGAGCTGTCGTCGACGTGCACCGCCTGCACGAGGCGGACGCTGATCCCCTCGCCCACGTGCACTGCCCCCCGACCGACCGCCGGCGCGGGTACGACGGCACCCTCGGGCAGGTCGGCGACGATCACCACTCGGCGCCGCGGTGCGGCCTGGTCGGCGTCCAGCAGCCGCAACGACGCGCGCGCGGCGAGCATCAGCGCGGCGTACTCCAGCTCGTCGTCACCGCCCTCGGCGTACCACTCGCGCAGCGCCCCGGTCACGGCGAAGGCGGGCAACGGCGGGTCGCCGACCGAACCGGTGTCGAGCAGGTGCCGCAGACCGGGCAGCGTCGACGGCAGGTAGACCCGCACGTCAGCCGGCTTCGGCCAGCGGTCCGGGTGTCGTGAGCGCCGCCGCCGACGTGCGCAGCGAGGTCTCCAGCACGCTCTGCCGGCGGCGGGGATCCATCATGTTGGCCCCGATCGCCTCGAGGTCCTCGCGACCTGGCCCGAGCAGGGTCACCTTGGTCCCGGTCGCCGCCACCTTCTTGACCTCGCCGATGAGGCGCTTGGTCACGATGCGCCGCAGCTGCCGCTCGAGCCGCGCCGCGACCGAGGTCGGCTCGTCGTACTTCAGCGACGTCATGGGTGAGAGCACGACGACCTCGTCGAGGCCGAGCTTGGCGACCAGGTCGAGGGAGGTCGGGGAGCAGGTGCCGCCGTCGACGTACCGCCGTCGCCCGATCGTGACCGGCGCGTACCAGCCGGGGATCGAGCAGGAGGCCATGACCGCCTCGCGCAGGGTCGCCTCCGGTGAGCCCTCCCGGCCGAACACGATGCGCTTGTTGTTGGCGTAGTCCATGCCGACGATCCAGGTGCGCGGATGTGTCGCCCAGCCGCCGTCGGGGTTGACCGCGTCGACGATGCTGCCGACCGGCTCGAGTGAACCGCGGCCCTGCGGGAGTACGGCGGACAGCGCCGCCATCGGCGTGACCCGCCACGGCCGAAGCGCGCTGGCGACGACGCCGCGGGGTGAGCCGATCCGCAGCTTGGGGCGGGGCGGCAGCGCGCCACCGGAGTCGCTGTCGTAGTCGTAGCCGATGTCCGGGTCGCCGGCCGCGGTGATCCCGCGCTGGTGGTTGAGCAGCTGCCCGACCGTGATCCCGCAGCCGAGCATCGCGGCCAGCACCGAGCCGGCCGAGGTGCCGACCAGCACGTCTGCCTCGCGCGGGTCCCAGCCGTACGTCTCCTCCACGGCGGCGAGGGCGCCGATCGTCCACGCCGCGCCCAGCACGCCGCCGGCGCCGAGCACCAGTCCGCGCTTGGTCATCAGCTCACCGTTCCCACGAGCTCGGCCAGGGACTCCTCGATGCAGCCGGCGAGCACGTCGATGTCGGGCATCGCGTCGCGGTCTGCATTGAGGCCGTAGTAGACCCCACCGTCGTACGACGTGAGGCCGATCGACACGGCTTGTCCCTTGGCGAGGGGGACCACGGGGTACATCTCAAGCATCTTCGCGCCGGCGGCATAGAGCGGGAACTGCGGACCGGGCACGTTGGTGACCACGACGTTGAACAGCCGTCGGGTGAAGCTGCTGGCCACCCTGGCGCCGAGCGCGTGGATCGTCGGCGGGGCGAACCCGGTCAGCTGCACCAGCGCATCCGCACCGACCGCCTCCCCTGACTCCTTGTGCCCGCGCATCGCGAACGACACCTGGTGCAGCCGCATGACCGCGTTGCCCTCGCCGACCGGGAGGTCGACGAAGTACGACGAGACGCGGTTGCCGCCGTGGTCGTCCTCCCCGCGGACCGACACCGGCACCATGGCGCGGATCGTTGTCGCGGGGTTGACCGACTCGCCGCGGGTGAGCAGCCAGGTGCGCAGCGCTCCGGACACGGTGGCGAGCACGACGTCGTTGATCGTGCCGCCATGTGCCTTGCGGACGCGCTTGTAGTCATCGAGATCCGTGGCCGCCATACCGAAGCGGCGCTGCTCGCCGATCGTGGCGTTGAGCGGGGAGTCCGGGGCCGACCGGGCCATCATCAGAGCCGAGGCGAAGACCCCGCCGGCAACGGTGGTCACCTTGCCGACGGTCGCCTTCGCGTCGACGATCGAGGCGCGAGCCGTGTCCAGCGCCTGAGTCGGACGGCGCACGAGATCGGTCATGGCACTGACCACGAGCGACGCGGCTCCCGGCTCCTTGCGCGGCGTCCAATCGTCCTCGGGCACGTCGCGCGGCGTAGGCGTCAGGTCGAGGATGACCGTGCCGATGTCGACGGCAGACACCCCGTCGACCATGGCGTGGTGGGTCTTGGTGATGACCGCGACCTGTCCGTTCTCGAGACCCTCAACGAGGTAGATCTCCCACAGCGGGCGGTTGCGGTCGAGCCGGCGGCCCTGCAGCCGACCGACGAGCTCGCGCAGCTGGGCCGGGCTGCCCGGGCGGGGCAGCGCGCTGCGCCGTACGTGGTAAGTGACGTCGAAGTCCTCGTCGTCGACCCATACCGGGTTGGCCAGATGGCCAGGGATGACCTTGACCTTCTGGCGGTAGCGCGGAACGAGCGCGATCCGCTTGGAGATGAGCGAGACGAGTCGGTCGTAGTCGAAGCCACCCTCAGGTGGCTCGAAGGTGGCCACACCCCCGACGTGCATCGCCGTCGTCGCTGTCTCCATGTAGAGGAAGGAGACGTCGAGCGGACTCAGCCGATCGGCCATGGCGCACCGTGCTCTCGTGTTGCGGCGTCGTTGCGCCGGTCTTCGCTAGCTCTCATTGTCACTGAAGTTCGGTGTCACTGAGGTCGAGCGCGAACAGGGTCTGCAGCTCGGCCACGGTCTCGTCGTACGTGCGGTGCAGCACGCCCACCATCCCGACAGCCGCCGCACCGCGGACGTTGGGCGACAGGTCGTCGACGAAGACGCAGGCCTGCGGTGGCAGGCCCAGCCGCTGCGCGCACAGCTCGTAGATGTCCGGGTCCGGTTTGCGCATGCCGACCTCGCCCGAGATCACGGTCACATCGAACAGCTCGTCCCAGCCCTCCCGCGGGTAGTCCATCCCCCAGCTGTTGGACAGCAGCGCCGTCTTGCGGCCGGCCTGGCGAACCCGTCGTACGACGTCGACCATGCCGTCGGCCCGGCGGAACCCACTGAACATGCGACCGAGCAACCCCTGCGCGCGCACCGGTTCGCCCGTGGTGGACACCAGGTGCGCGGCCAGCTGCTCCTCGAAGTGCGGGATCTGGATCTCGCCCCGCTCCAGCGCGTGCACCGGGTTGACCCTCGCCTCGTGCTGGCCCTGCGGGCCCAGCAGGTCACGCATGGCCCGGCCGAACGCCTCGCCGTCGACACCCTCGGCGTGGAACCACGCACCCATCGTCTCGGCCAGGGAGTTGGTCAGGACGCCGCCGTAGTCGACGACCAACGCCTGCAGCTCAGCCAACGCCTTCTCCCTTGCTCGCACCCCATGCCGACCCCTCACGGTGGCACGGCAGACTGCGAGTGCTCCCACCCCCTGCCCGGAAGGCTCGCCCGTGGACTTCGACCCCTCTCCCAAGGCCCAGGACTACCTCGACCGCATGCGGGCCTTCATGGACGAGAAGGTGTTCCCCGCGGAGGAGTCGTACGAGGAGTACCGCCGCGAGAAGGGCCGCGACGACCACACCCTGCCGCCGGTGGTGGAGGAGCTCAAAATCGAGGCCAGGGCGCGCGGTCTGTGGAACTGCTTCCTGCCGGACGTGTCCGGCCTGAAGAACGTCGAGTACGCGTCGCTCGCGGAGCTGACCGGCTGGGCGTCGCACATCGCGCCGGAGGCGATCAACTGCGATGCGCCGAACACCGGCAACATGGAAGTGCTGCACATGTTCGGCACGGCCGAGCAGAAGTCGGCCTGGCTGCAGCCGCTCATGGAGGGCGAGATCCGGTCCGCCTTCGCGATGACCGAGCCGGCGGTGGCCTCGTCCGACGCGACGAACATCTCGACGTCCATCACACGGGACGGCGACGACTACGTCATCAACGGGCGCAAGTGGTGGATCACCGGCGTCGCCGACCCGCGCTGCAAGATCATGATCGTGATGGGCAAGACCGACGTGAACGAGTCGCCGCACCGCCAGCAGTCGATGATCCTCGTGCCGATGGATGCACCGGGCGTCGACGTCCTCCGGGCTCTGCCGGTGTTCGGCTACCAGGACCAGCACGGGCACTGCGAGATCCAGTTCACCGACGTTCGAGTGCCTGCCTCGAACCTGATCGCCAACGAGGGCGACGGCTTCATGATCGCCCAGGCTCGGCTCGGCCCCGGCCGGATCCACCACTGCATGCGCGCGATCGGCGCGGCCGAGCGGGCCCTCAAGCTGATGTGCGAGCGGGCGTTGTCACGGGTCGCGTTCGGGCAGGAGATCGCCCGGCAGGGCGTCGTCCGCGAGCAGATCGCGGAGAGCCGGATGGAGATCGACCAGGCCCGGCTCATGGTGCTCAAGACCGCTGACCTGATCGACAAGGTCGGCGCCAAGGGGGCACGGTCGGAGATCGCCGCCATCAAGGTGATCGCGCCGCGCATCGCGCTGCGCGTCGTCGACCGGGCGATCCAGGTGCACGGTGCGGGCGGCGTCAGCGATGACTTCCCGCTGGCGCGGATGTACGCCGGGCTGCGCACGCTGCGGATCGCGGACGGCCCGGACGAGGTGCACGTGCGCACCGTCGCCCGCCAGGAGCTCGGCAAGTACACCGGGGCCTGAGGCCTCGGGCGAGCCTCCGCTCCCGCTGGCTTGCCAGGGCAGGGCCGAGGCTGCTCAGCGGCGGGACAGGGTCCGGCGGCGGGCGGGGATCCGCCCCGGCAGGCCGAGCCGGCCCGCCGCCAGGCTCGCGAGGGCCAGCCGGGCGGGCGAGGCGGGAGCCGCCTCGGCCAGCGTCCGGCCCGCGATCAGCGCCCGGTCGAGCCCGGCCACGTCCAGCGGCACGAAGCCCACCTGCTCGACCCCGGCGTAGCGGGCGAGGGCGCCCCGGATCTCCTTCTCGGCGTCGCCCGGCACGCCGCTGGCCCGCAGTCGGTTGACCAGGA
>Ga0136633_1000897_pt1 | contig 22186 bp, 19 predicted proteins | sample AntDrymeUQ832206_2_FD_105494 | JGI IMG/M metagenome (GOLD analysis project Ga0136633, IMG submission 105494) | Polar desert sand microbial communities from Dry Valleys, Antarctica - metaG UQ83 (22.06) | ecosystem: Environmental > Terrestrial > Soil > Desert | place: Antarctica: Dry Valley...
ACGGCGAGATGTTGCTGTAGGGGCGCTGCTCGAAGACGCCCACCGGCGGCGGCGGGGGCGGCGGCGGGGGCGGCGGCGGGGGCGGGGGCGGGGGCGGGGGCGGCGGGGGCGGGGGCGGCGGGGGCGACGGTGTCGTCTCCGTGGAGTACACGAGGACGAGCTGCGGCGCGCGCAGGGTGCCGGCCTCGCGACTGGCGAGCAGGGTGTCGAGCGTCGACGGGGTGGTGAGCTCGAGCGTCACCCCGACGTTGGCGGTTACGGCCGGCGTCACGTCCAGCGAAAGCCACTGCCCTGAGCCGAACGGCCCGGAGCTCGCGATCGCCGACGTCGACGCCGACGGACGATTGTCGTGGTTGATCGTGAACTCGTTCCAGGCCACGGTCCCGAGCGAGCGCACGCTCACGCCGGCGGTGCTCGCCTTGTTCGTGTACACCCGCAGGGTGGCCTGCGTGATCGTGCCGGCGACGGTGGGCTGGAAGCGGATGTACGAGGCCTTGAGCGCGTCCGCGTCGACCCTCATCGAGCTGTTGGCCCCGTAGTTGGTGGCGGCGGCCGATGCATCGGTGTGGGCGTCGGCGGCGGCCTTGAGCGTGAGCGTGGCCGCCGAGGCCGGCGACGCGCCGGCCAGGCAGGCGGCGACCGCGACGCAGGCGCCGAGGACCGCTCGCCACGAACGCGCGAGACCGTGGTCCGTCACGGCTGCCGAGAGGGCGCGGGTGGTGGACGGAAATCGGTGCTTCGCAAGCATCCAGGGGTCAGAGGACTGACGGCGTGGCACGCAGGAACTCCATTCGTGGGACGGCTCGTTGACGTACTATCGCCTTTCGCACGGCCCACGCAAGCCAATCGCCCCCATTATGGACCGAGGTCGTAGGGGACTGGCGCATGAGCCTGGCGGGAAGAAACGTCTGCGACGCGCGATCGGCTCCTGAGGTCCGGGGTCTACCAACCGCTGAGGCACGGCTGCCAAGGCCGCCTCAACGACAACGGGAGAGGCCAGAATGAGCAATACGGCGGGCAAGCCGAAGTCGGCTGAGATGTACCCGGGGCCGGGATTTCGCCTCCGCCACCGGTTCGAGCGACCGGCTCCCGAGGTCGTCGCCGGCTTCGGGGAGTTCGCGACGCCCGACGTGTCGGACCTGATGAACCGGCTCTACACGATGACCTCGACGATTCACAACCTGACGGCGAACAACCTCAGGATCCTGGGCCCGGCGTGCACGGTGAAGGTCTATCCGGGCGACAACCTCGCGGTCCACAAGAGCCTCGACATCGCGCAGCCCGGCGACGTCATCGTGGTCGACGCCGGCGCCTCGACGATGAACGCGGTGCTGGGCGACCTCGTCTCCAACAAGGCCCGCCACCGTGGCGTGCAGGGCTTCGTCGTCGACGGGCTCGTTCGCGACATCGAGGAGATCCGCGAGATCCCCGGCTTTCCGGTCTTCGCACGCGGCGTCACGCCGATCGGGCCGCTGCACCGGGGTCCCGGCGAGGTCAACTTCCCGATCTCGGCCGGCGGCATCGTCGTGCACCCGGGCGACATCATCGTCGGCGACCTCAACGGCGTCGTGGTCGTGCCGCGCGAGATGGCCGACGGCCTGCTCGAGCGCCTGCGCCTGCGCAGGGCCCTGGAGGCCGAGTACAAGGAGTCGGTCCGCCGCGGCGAGTTCTCCAACGCGTGGGTCGACCGGCTCTTCGCTGAGGCCGGCGTGCAGGGCGAGGACGCCGACGGTCCGGCGTCGGCGCCGCCCGCCAACGGCGCCGCATAGCGAGCTCAGGCGGCGCGATGGCGAACATCCCCCGGCGCGCCGGCGACCGCCCGCCGGCGATCGTGCTGGGCGGCGACGTCAACGCCGCGTCGGTGGCCCGCAGCCTCGGCGCGGCCGGGATCGCGGTGCACGCGCTCGGCACCGGCGCGGCCGACCCGGTTCGCGACTCGCGCTTCTGCACGAGCTACGTCCGCTTTGCCCGCGGCGGGGACGTGCAGGAGCGCTGGCGAGCGTGGCTGGGGGACAACGCGGCGCGCTTCGCAGGCGCGGTGCTGCTGCCGTGCAACGACGATGCGCTGGAGCTCATCGCCGCGTCGCGCGGGGCGCTGGAGGAGCTCTCCTACCGGCCGTTCGAAGCCGACGACGAGGTTCTCGCGACGATGCTCGACAAGCGCCGCACAGCGGAGCTGGCCGCGCGCATCGGGGTGCCCGCCCCGCAGAGCATGGTGCTGGAGAGCCCCGAATCGGTGGCGCAGGCGGCGGCCACGATCGGCTTTCCCTGCGGGCTGAAGCCGCTGCACGCCCACGTGCTGGCGCGCCACCCGGGCTGGGGAAAGCTCATCGTCGCGCAGGACGTGGCGCATCTGCGCGAGCTCTTCGAGCAGCTCGACGCGCTCGGCGTCGGCCTGCTCGCCACGGAGATCATCCCGGGCGAGGACGACTGCTATCGCTCCTACTACAGCTACATGGATGCGGACGGCGAGCCGCTGCTGAACTTCACCAAGCAGAAGCTGCGCGGCCATCCGCCGCGCCGGGGGCTGTGGAGCTACCACCTCACCACGCGCGACCCCGACGTGATCGAGATGGGGCTGCGCTTCTTTCAGCGCGCCGGCGTGCGCGGGCTGGCGAACGTCGAGTTCAAGCTCGATCCCCGCGACGGGGTGCTGAAGTTGATCGAGTGCAACCATCGCTTCACCGCGGCGAACGAGATCGTGCGGCTCGCGGGGCTGGACCTGGCGCTGCTCACGTACGAGCGTGCCCTGGGCCGTCCCGGACCCGATGTCAGCAGCTACCGGACGGGGATGCGCCTGCTCAACCCGATCGAGGACGTGCGCGCCTTCCAGGCGCTGCGCGCCGAGGGCAAGCTCTCGACGGCCGGCTGGCTGCGCAGCCTCGCCCATCCGCTGCACACCCCGCTGCTGCGCTGGAACGATCCGCTGCCCGGGTTGCTCTCGCTGGCCCGCCGCGGCCGGCGGGCGGCGGGCAAGCGTCTCGCTGCGCGCCGGGCGGCCAGGGCGTCATCGTGAGCGGGCGCGGGTGAGGGGACGATGACGGTCTCGGGCGCACTGCCGCTGCGCCTGCGCGCCGCGGGACAGCTGGCCTGGCTTCTGGCCCGCAGCACCGCCTCCCCCAGCCGCCGCGCCGCCCGCCGGCACCACACGGAGCACTACCGCCGGCTCTGGACCGACGCCGCGGCGACCGCCGGCCTCCCCGTGCGCGACCTCGGCGACGGGTGCCTGGAGATCGACCTGGGCAGCTGGCGCCTGGCGGTCGACGGCACGCGTTGCTCGATCGACGACCGAGCCACGCTCGATCGCGCCGGGGACAAGGTCCTCGTGCACCGCCTGCTGGCCGAGCGCGGCGTGCCGATGCCGACGTACGAGGTGTTCACCCTCGCCGATCTCCAGCCGGCCCGGCGGTTTCTCGCCGCGGCGCCGGGCGCATGTGTCGTCAAGCCGGGAGTGGACGGCGCGGTCGGCCGCGGCGTCGTCACCGGCCTGCGCCAGCAGGCCGACCTCGCGCCGGCCGCCGTGACGGCGGCCGCCGCCGGGGGCCGGGCGAGCCGGCGCAGCCGCACGGGGGCTGTCGTCGCGCGGCTGGCCCGGATGGTGGCCGACGTCGACCGCGTTCCCCTGCTCATCGAGCACCAGGTGGCCGGCGAGAACTACCGGCTGCTGTACCTCGACGGCGTGCTGATCGACGCGATCCGGCGCGGCAGCCCGACGCTGGCGGGCGACGGACGCCATCGCGTCGGCGAGCTCGTGGACCGAATGAACGCCGCCCGCGTCAAGGACGGTGGCCGGCGCGGGCAGATGCTCGTCAGCACCGACCTGGACTACGAGCGGACCGTGGCCGCGCAGGGCCTCACGCCGGACTCGGTGCCGGCTCCGGGCGCCGTCGTGCGACTGAAGACGACGATCAACGAGAGCGCGCCGGAGAACAACCACCCCGCTCGCGACGCGCTCTGCCCGGCGGTCGTCGAGCAGGGCGCGCTTGCCGCCACCACGGTGGGAGCTCGCTGGGCGGGCGTCGACATCATCACGCCGCAGCCGGGCCTCGCACTCGAGCAGGCGGGCGGCGTGGTCGTGGAGGTCAACACCACCCCGGGGCTGTCCATGCACCTTCACGGCCGCCCGGGCGAGGTCAATCCCGCCGTGGCCCTGCTGCGCAGCCTGGCCGGTCGCGCCCGGTGACGCCGTCCCTGCGCCGCAGCGAGCGTCCTGAAGGACCGCGATGACCACCGAGGGCAACGTCGTCGCACCGGGGTTCGCGCGCACCGCCGCGTCGACGCTCGGCTACCGCCTGTCCACGGCGGTCATGTCGTTCGTCAGCGTGCTCATCACGGCGCGGGCCCTCGGGCCGACCGAGCGCGGGCAGCTTGCGCTGCTCATCGCGATCGCCACGATCAGCGCGCAGCTCGGCCGCTTCGCGGTCGAGGAGGCCAACGCGAACCTCGCCGCGGGCGAGCCCGCGACCCGTCGCGGGCTGGCCACGAACTCGCTCGTGTTCTCGTGCGTCTTCGGCGCCTGCTGCGCGCTGGTCATCGTGGCGCTGTTCGAGCTCGTCCCCGCGGCCCACGGCGACACCCCGCCCGAGACCTGGTGGCTGGCGATCGGCACGATCCCGGTGCTCATGCTGCAGGCGTACCTGACGTACCTGGTGCGCGCGGACTACGGCTTCCGGGTCACGAACGTGTCCTGGCTGATGGGCCCGGGCATCGCCATGGCCGGCAACGCGATCCTGTGGCTGGCGGGCGATCTGACGGTGACGACCGCGTTCGCGAGCTGGATCATCGCCCATTCGGCGGCCTGCCTGCTGCTGGTCGGCTACGTCGTGCGGCGCTCGGTCGGCTTCGGCCGGCCCGACCGCAAGCTGGCCCGGAGGACGCTGCGCTTCGGGCTGAAGGCCTACGTCGGGCGCGTCCTGCTGGTCGGCAACTACCGCGTCGACCAGTGGATCCTGGCCGGGATCGCCGGCCCCCGCGAGCTGGGCCTGTACAGCATCGCGGTGGCGTGGGCGGAGGTCCTCTTCTACCTGCCGACGGTCCTCATGATCGTGCAGCGCCCGTATCTCGTGCGCGCGTCGGAGGGCGACGCCGCACGCCGGTCGGCGATCGCCTTCCGCGTCGGCGTCCTGTGCACCGTGCCGGCGGCGCTGGCGATGATCGTCGCGGCCCCGCTGCTGTGCACGACGGTCTTCGGCGAGGCGTTCAGCGGCTCGGTCGACGACCTGCGCCTGCTGGCGCTCGGCGCCTTCGGGATCGTCGCGCTGCAACAGCTCGGGGACGCGCTGACCGCACGGGGCGCACCGCTGCGCTCCTCGGCCGCCATCGGCGTCGCGTTCGTCGCGACGATCGGCCTCGACCTCCTGCTCATCCCCGAGCTCGGCGGCGCGGGCGCGGCGCTGGCCTCCACCCTCGCCTACACCGCCGGGGGCAGCGCGGTCATCATCCTGTACCTGCGCTACTTCGACGTGTCGATCCGCGAGCTGGTCCCGCGACCGTCGGAGCTGGCCGCGTACGCCCGCGGCCTCAGGCGCGAGTCGGGGGGCCAGCGTTGAGCCATCGCGTCACCCTCATCCCGGGAGACGGCATCGGCCCCGAGGTCGTCGAGGCGGCGCGGCGCGCCATGGAGGCGACCGGCGTGCGGCTGCGCTGGGACGTGCACGAGGTCGGCGCGGCCGCGATCGAACGCTGCGGGACGCCGCTGCCCGCGGCGGTGCTCGCGTCCATCGCCGCCCGCGGGGTGGCGCTCAAGGGGCCGGTGGCCACCGCGTCGAGCGCCGGCGTTCGCTCGGTGAACCTGACGCTGCGCGAGGAGCTGGGCCTGCAGGCCGGGATCCGTCCGGCGCGCACGTGGCCGGGCGTCGGCGCGCCGGTCGAGGGACTCGACGTCGTGGTCGTGCGGATGCTCGCCGGCGACCTGTACGCCGGTATCGAGTTCGAGGCGGGAAGCGACGGCGTCGCACGGCTGCGCGACCTCGTCGCCGAGACGTGCGGTCGCGAGCTGCCGTCCGACGCCGGCGTCTCGCTGAAGCCCATCTCGCCGATGCAGACGACGGCGGTCGCCCGCATCGCGCTGGGCTACGCGCGCGACCACGGCCGCCGCAAGGTCACGATCGTCCACAAGGCGACGGTGATGCGCGCGACCGACGGAGCCTTCTTGAGCGCTGCCCGCGCGGTCGGCGACGAGGAGGCGGGTGACGTGGTCGTCGACGACCGGCTCGTGGACACGGTCTGTCACGACCTCGCGGCCCGTCCCGGCCGCTGCGACGTCCTGCTGACCTCGATGCTCTACGGCGATCTGCTGTCGGACCTCTGCGCCGGCCTCAGCGGAGGGCTGGGGCTGGCCCCCGGCGTCAACGTCGGGCCGTCGTGCGCGGTGTTCGAGGCCGTCCATGGGACCGTCGCCCATCAGGCCGGGCGGGACCGGGCCAATCCGATGGCGCTCATCCTGTCCGGCGCGATGCTGCTGCGCCACCTCGGCGAGGCGCGCGCCGCCGACCGCCTCGAGGGCGCCGTGGCAGCCGTGCTGGCGGACGGCCACACCGTGACATACGACCTGGCGGACGGGAGCGATCCCGCCGGCACGACCGCCGTGACCGACGCGATCGTCGCCGCGCTGTAGCAGGAGATCCCGATGCGGCCGAAGCCACCCTCACTGCCGATGCGCGACGCGCTGGTGCTCGGCTACCACGCGATCAGCGCCCGCTGGCCCTGCACGCTGGCGGTCTCCCCGCAGGCCCTCGAGGCGCAGCTCGAGCGGCTGGTTCGGCGCGGCTACCGCGGCGTCACCCTCACCGAGATGGTGACCGAGCGGCCACAGGGCCGCGTCCTCGTCGTCACCTTCGACGACGCGTACCGCTCGGTGCTGAAGCTCGCCTTTCCGATCCTCCGGCGACTCGGTCTTCCCGGCACCGTCTTCGCGCCCACGGCCCACATGGACGGCACGCCGATGAGCTGGGCGGGGATCGACGGATGGCTCGACAGCGAGCATCGCTCCGAGCTCACGGGCTGCACCTGGGACGAGCTGTCGGTGCTGGCGCAGGCGGGCTGGGAGATCGGCTCGCACACCCGCACCCACGCCCGGCTGCCGACGTTCGCCGACGAAGCCCTCGCCGACGAGCTGCGCCGCTCCCGCCAGGAGTGCGAGCAGCGCCTGGGCACGCCGTGCCTGACGATCGCCTATCCCTACGGCGACAGCGACGCCCGCGTGGCCGCGGCCGCGCGGGCGGCCGGCTACGTCGCGACGGTCGGAGGCGCGCCCTCGCCCGGCGGGCCGGCGCACCCTCTGCGGGCGGACATCTACCGCAAGGACGACGCGTGGCGCGTCGCGCTGAAGACCTCGGTGCTGCACGGAGGACTGACTCGCCTGGCTCGCATCCGCGCACGCCCGGCGCCCGCCGACGCCGACGGGCCGGCGACGGCGGATCAGCGTCGGCCGTAGCCCTCGACGGAGGCGCGAAAGAAGACCGCGAGCCGGTCGAGCTGAGCCTCCGTCGTGTGCTGGGCGACCTCCTCCAGCGCGCTCGCGACGAGCCGCTCGCGCAGCGCGGGGTCCTCGGCGACCCGCCGCACCGCGTCGATCGCCGCCGCGGCGTCGCCGGGCGCGATCAGCAGACCCGTCCGGCCGTCGTCGATGGCCTGCGGCACGCCCCCGACGGCGGTGGCGACGACCGGCAGTCCCGCCGCCTGGGCCTCGGCGAGCACCTGCGGCAGGCCCTCGGTGAGCGACACGTGCAGGAACACGTCGGCGGCGCGGTAGAGCTCCCACAGCGCAGGGCCGTTGGTGACCTCGCCGACGAGCGTCACGACATCCTCGAGCCCGAGCGCGGCAGCCCGCGCGGTCATGCCGTCGCGCAGCGGCCCGTCCCCCGCGATCGTCAGCCGCCAGCGAGGGTCCTGGCGATGCAGCTCGGCGACGATGTCCAGCAGCAGGAACGGGTTCTTCTCCGGGTCCAGGCGGGTGACGGTCAGCAGCCGTCGCCCGTCGCAGTCGCGGGTCCGGCGCAGCGCCTCGTCGAGCGAGACGAGGTCCGCCTGCCCCACGAGGGAGAACCCGGTCATGAGCACCGGCGCGCGGCCGCCGGCGTAGCGCCGTGCCAGCTCGGCGCCGACCGCGACGGTGGGCGCCCGGCGGGCCAGGCGGCGGAAGGCGAGGTCCAGCATCCGGGCGACGGGGATGGCCCACCGCCAGCGGGGCCCGGGGAGCCGGTGGCCGATGTACTGCGCGTAGTCCTGACGCACGCCGAGAAACAGCGGCACGCCGCGCCGGCGGGCGATCAGGGCCAGAACGAGCGCCACGGGGTGCGGCCCGAAGATCCAGACGGCGTCGAGCCGGTCCAGCTCGGCGGCGAAGCGCCGGCACGAGCCCCCCACCGCCCGCAGCATCCTGAGCACGTGCGTGACCCGCGGGTAGTACGGCAGCTCGACCACGCGGACGGCTCCGCCCGGCAACGCGTACGGGCCGCGGCCGGGCTCGGGCGCGATTCGCGCGAAGACGACGACCTCGTCGACGCGCGGTGGCAGCTGCGTCGGAAAGCGGATGAACGCGCGGAACGTCGACACCCCGTCGTGGTCGCGGCGGTAGGCCATGTCCGTGTAGACGCCCAGCCGCAGCGCGCGCTCGGGTGGATGTGCGGTCATCGGTGCAGGGGCGCCGCGCGGCGGGCTCAGCGTCGCTGGGCCTTGAAGATGCTCGACAGGACGTCCAGTCCGCGGTCGACCGTCGCCGTGTCGCTGCCGGGTCCGCCGTCGACCGCGTCGCGCTCGTCGTCATGGGCGAGCAGGACGTCGTGATCCTCGTCCCCCGACAGCGAATCGCGACCCGGCCCGCCGTCGAGGCGGTCGCGGCCGCCCTCGCCGAGCAGCCTGTCCGCCCCGGGGCCACCGGACAGGACGTCGTCGCCCGAGCCGCCGAGCAGCACGTCATCGCCCGGCCCGCCGGCCAGGCGGTCGTTGCCGGCCAGGCCGCAGATCACGTCGTCGCGGCCGGTGCCCGTCAGCCGGTCGTCACCCGAGGTGCCGACGATCGTGCAGCGACGGCCCGGCGCGCCATCGGACGGCGCGCCGGCAGCGACCGCGCGGCGCGACGCCCTGAGCACCTTGAAGGCCGACAGCGGGATCGGGCTGACCGTCCTGGCGTCGACGATGCCGTTCCAGCGCGCCGTGTCCTCGTACTCCAGCATGACCTTCGAGCGGCCCGAGTTGTCGATCGTGTACATGCCGTACTTCTGCAGCGCCCGGGCGATCGTCAGGCACGGCCCGTCGCAGCCGTAGCGCTTGATCCGCGCGACGGTCAGCTTCGGGTTCAGCTGCAGCCGCGTGCCCTCCGGCACGTCGAGTCCCTCGGTGCCCACGCCGTCGGACTTCGTCGCCGGATACACGTGCGACGGCGCCGGCGCGTCGTAGGCGAACGCCAGGGCGTGGTCGATCCGCCCGCGCGCCACCTCGCACGGCCGCACGAGCCCCGCCAGGTACGGGACCCCGGCCCCGCGCGAGCCGAACGGCCTACCGTCCGGGCCGCGCGGCGGGACGCCGCTCCAGCGGGTGGAGTAGTGGTAGCCGTTGGTGATCTCCCATTCGCCCCCGGAGCGGTGCAGCCGCCACGCCCCCCATTCGTCGCCCGTCGCCGGGTTCACCAGCACGATCTGCGCGTCGCTGCCCGCCGCGGCGGCCGCGCCCTTGGGGATCGGCAGCCGGACCGTCGCCCCGCGCCGGACCGTCAGCGTCCGCTCGTTCGAGACGTCGGAGAACACCCCGGTGACCCGCACCGACTGCAGCGGCGCATCCGGCGCCACCGAGTAGACCGGGTAGGTGTACTGGGTCGGGTCGGAGGTCAACGGCGCTCGCATGCGACGCACGAAGCGCGCGCTGCGCGGATCGTATGCCGGCTTCGTGCCGATCGGCCGGTTCCACGGGCTCGAGTCCGCGTACGGGCGCTTGCAGCCGCCGTCCGGGGCGCCGCCGGCCTGCGGGGTGCGCGGGGACGGAGCGGGGTCGAGCGACGACCGCGAGACGACCACGATGGCGATCACGACGACCGCGGCCAGCAGGAGCAGCGTGGCGATGACCCGGCGCCGGCTGTTCAAGGAACGCTCATCCGGCGAGACCGCGGAGCGGGCGGCGCATGCTCGCGCAGCGCGAGCGACGTGGCCGCGCCGGCCAGGCCGAGGAGCATCCAGAAGTAGGTCTCGTAGGCCAGCGTGAGAAACAGTCCGGTCAGCAGGTACCCGACCACGGCGAGCAGGAGCGCGGTGGCGAGGTCGGCGTGGTCACGCCGGCCGCGGCGCAGGTTGGCGCCACGAACGCGGATGAGCCCTGCGAGCGTGAGCGCGATCAGGCCGCAGAAGGCCAGCAGGCCGGCCAGGCCGAGGTCGGCCGCCTGGGCCACGACGATGTTGTGCGCTTCGCGCTTGGCCTCCAGTCCCTTCTCGGGACCCGTCGGCGTGGCATCGTGGAGATAGCCGCCGACCTGCTCGGCGTACTCGCGGTAGTGCAGGGGAAAGACGCCCGGACCGACGCCGAGCACGGGATGGTCGACGAAGGCGGCGATGCCCGCCTTGAGCTCGGTCGACCGGCCCTGAGCCGACTCGTCGGCGGCGGGATCGGTTCCGGTCGCGGCGTTCGCGCTGGTCAGGTTCGACAGCGTCGCGACGCGATCCGCATACGAGGGAACGGCGACGAGCAGCGCCGCCACCGCGGCGATCATGGCGAGGATCTGCCATCCCCGGAAGTAGCGCATCACGGCCATCAGGATCAGCAGCACCAACAGCGCGACGGCCGTGCCACGGGAGTACGTCAGCGCGATGGCGTAGGCGCTGATCGCCGTGGCGGCGCCGGCCAGCAGACGCTGCAGCGGCGTGCTGGCGCGCCACGCGAAGATGAGACCGATCGCGGCGGCCACGAGCAGGATCTGGCCGTAGTAGTTCGGGTCGCCGAGCGGCCCCGTGGCGCGGGCTGCGCTCTTGCCGATCAGAAACGACGGGTCGGGCTTCGCGAAGCCGCCGTAGTCGCGATAGGGGGTGTGCGTGGCGGCCTGGACGATGGTGACCAGCGCCAGACAGGCGCCGCCGGCGAGCAGCGCCCACATCGCGCGCCTCAGCATGGCGGGGGTGCGGACCACGTTGCTGACCAGGAAGTACAGCAGGACGCCCTCGAAGATGAACGACCGCACGTTGTCCAGCGCCACGTCGGTGAAGCGCGAGGTCAGGCTCGACGCCACCGCGATGAGCAGCAGGACCAGCATGCAGACGAAGGTGGGCGTGTAGACGAGTCGCTCGCCTCGCCGCAGCGCCGCCAGCAGGGGGATGCCGAGCACGAGCGGTACGGCAGCGGCGACGACGAGCGGGGCCCCGTTTCCCACGGCCACGCCCGGGACGTTGAGAAACAGCAGGAACAAGACCACGAGCGTCGCGATCTCGGCCGACACGAGCGCCGCCGCGATGACCGCCAGCGCGAGGCCGGCCGGGACGATGAGCATCGGCGCGGCCGCGACCAGCCCGCCGGTGACCGCTGCGACGGTCAGGGCCGCCGCAGCCAGCGGCAGGTGACGAGGGGTCGCGCCGCCGGCGAACGTGGTCATGCCGCGGTCAAGCGACGCCCGTGCGCCGGACGATGGCTCGGGCGGTGACCAGCAGCACGTAGAGCTCGGCCAGGATCGAGCGGCGCCGGAAGAAGTGGATCTCCAGCCGGCAGCGCTCCTCGAAGTCCATCGTGGTTCGCCCCCAGACCTGCCACGGACCCGTCACCCCGGGCCGGAAGTCCAGCCGGCCGGTCTGCCACGGCTCGTACGTCGAGGCGGCGAAGCTCGTCGGTCGCGGCCCGATGAGCGCCATCTGACCGACGAGGACGTTGAAGAACTGCGGCAGCTCATCGAGGCTGGTCTTGCGCAGCACCCGCCCGACACGGCTCACCCGCGGGTCGTTCACCAGCCGGAAGTCGGGCCAGGGCACGATGCTCTGGGACCGCAGCTGCTCCTTGAGCTCATCGGCGTTGGCGACCATTGTGCGGAACTTCAACAGCCCGAACGACGTTCCGTTCATCCCGCAGCGGCGCTGGCGAAACAGGATGGGCGCGTGCCGATCCTCCAGCCAGACGGCCAGCGCGATCAGGGCCATGGCGGGGGCCAGGACGATGAGGGCGATCGACGCCCCTGCGATGTCCAGCGCACGCTTCGTCACCCTGTAACGGAGCTCGGACCGGGGCGAGGCCCATTCCGGTGTCGTCAGTGAATTGGCCACGTCGCAGGTCCGGATGCTACGCCGACTCGGCCAGCACGTCCGGGCTTTCGGAGCGCACGACCCACTCGAGCTGCGCCGCGAGGCCGTCCTCGAGAGCGGTGCGCGGTGCGTAGCCGAGCTCGCGCAGGGCGAGCGCGCAATCGCAGCCGGTGCGATACGCGTCACCGCGTTGTGGCGGCGCGAACTCGACCTGTCCCCGGCGACCGGCCACGCGCTCGATGGCGGCGATGGCCGCGAGCAGTTGCACCGAGTGCCCGCCGCCGATGTTGTAGATCGCCCCGAAGCGGCCGCGCTGGGCCGCGGCGATCGTGCCCTCGACGATGTCACCGACATAGGTGAAGTCACGCACCTGCGAGCCGTCTCCCAGGACGGTCAACGGCTCGTCGTCGAGGATCGCGCGCATGAAGCGGGTGAACGCCATGTCGGGTCGCTGGCGCGGGCCGTAGGCGGTGAAGTACCGCAGGCCCACGACCGGAAGGCCGAAGCACCGGTGGTAGGTCGCCGCCAGCTCCTCGGTCGCCAGCTTCGTCATCCCGTACGGTGAGACCGGGCGCAGCGGCGTCTGCTCGGACATCGGAAACCGCTCCGGGTTTCCGTACACCGAGGAGGAGGAGGAGTAGACGAACGCGCGCAGGGGGTGCGCGATCGCCAGCTCGAGCAGGCGTTGCGTCGCGCCGAGGTTGTGGCGCAGGTACGTCTCGAAGCCCTCGCCGAAGCTCCCCCGGACACCGGCCTGCGCCGCGAGATGAAACACGGCGTCGACACCCTCGAGCAGGCCGCCGAGGTCGTCCTCGCTGAGATCGAGCTCGAGGAGCCGGAAGTTGGGCATCTCCCGCAGCCGCGCGATGTTCGCTTCCTTCAGCGACCTGGCGTAGTAGTCGGTGAAGCAGTCGACGCCCACCACCTCGTGTCCCGCGTCCGCGAGCCGCTCGCTGAGGTGAGACCCGATGAACCCCGCGGCGCCGGTGACCAGCACCGCGCTGCGTGGCGCCAAGCCGGGGCTCGCGCCCAGCTCGACCGGCCTCCGTGCGCCGGAAGTCACGACTGGCCGGCTTCGGGGGCGGTTTCGAACGTCACGGCGATGACGGGGTCCGAATGCGCGCCGGCGTCGGTCAGCTCGCCGTGCAGTCGCGCGCCGCGATCGGGCTCGGCCACGAGCGACGTCCGGGCGTGCTCGAGCAGGGCGTCCAGCGTCAGGCCGTCGACGGGATAGGAGGCCCACCCGAAGCGGGGGGTCACCCCGTGCAGCGATGCCGCGAGGCGCGCCTCGATGCTGGGGCGCGCGACGTCGCACTCCTCCAGCAGGCCCCAGACCTCGAACCGCTGCCTGGCGCGCCTGACCACGAAGCTGTCGGTGACCCGGACCGTGCGGAAGAGGTTTCTGACCGCCACGGCGTCCGAGGGGACTTCCAGGACGAGCACGGTCGCCGGGTCGCCGCGCCTGCGACACCGCTCCAGACACCGCTCGAGCGCATCCAGGTCCGGGACCGAGATGGCCGCGGCGCGCTGCTCGACGGTGTACGACAGGCACACGGCCGCGACGGTCCACGGCAGGACCATCGACGGCTCCAGGGCAGCCGCGACAAGTGCGGCCGGCGCCGCGAGTCGCCGGAGGGGCGGCCAGAGGAGGCTGAGAATGATGGCGCCGAGCGCGAGCGCGGACGGCAGCGCAGCCGCCGTCAGGCCGGCGTCCGAGAGGAGGATTGCGAGGGCGCAGGCGGCGACCCAGATGAGCGTTGCCGCGACGACGGCCCCCAACCGGTTGCCTCGCCTGCGCATCTGCGCATGCTCGGGGTCCGGGTCGGGCAGCGACGAGGCGGCCGTCGACAGCAGCGGCTCGTCCTCGGGCAGGGGCGCGTCGGGCGGGTTCATCGGGAACGCTCCGCCGGGGTGGGCCCGGCGGCCGACCGCGCGACCGCGGCCGCATGCGCGCGGGGGGGTCACTGGCTCACCTGGGGAGGGACGAGTCCCGACGCACGCAACGTGTATCTCCTTGCGACGCCTTGGGCGCCGCTGCTGTTATGACGCTGAGTCGGGTTGACGTTCGAACCATCCGGGCCCAAGCGAGCACGCAGTTGTGCGCGTTTGGAGCCATTCTCAAAAATCTTCAAAGCAGTGTGAGCATGACAGCGCCGGGCGTACCCGTGGGGTGGAAATCCATGCGGGGGTGTGGCGCCGCCGCGAAAACCCTCGCTGCGAGCGCTAGCCGGCGGGCAGGAGGCTTGCCCCGATGGCCCCTCCGAGATCACCGAGCGCGGCTACGAGGACGGGCGGTGGGCGGTCGCTGAAGAACAGGTGGGGCTGCATCGCTGCCGCGATGCGGTCGGCATAGGGCTGGCCGAGGCGGACGCCGAGTCCGCCGCCGAGGATGATCACCTCGACGTCGAGCACGTTGTCGACGGAGGCGACGCCCGCGCCGAGCATCTCGACGGCGCGGTCGATGAGCTTCGTCGCGAGCGGGTCGCCGCGCTCGAGCGCGGCCGCCCAGATGCCGCTCGTCAGCCGCTCGCGATCGCGCTTGCGGGCGATCTTGAACAGCTCGGTCGGCTCGCCGTCCTCGTGCAGCTCGCGGGCGCGGGCCTCGAGCGCGTTGCGTCCCGCGTAGGCCTCCATGCAGCCGCGCCGCCCGCACGGGCACCGCGCGCCGTCGACCTTCACGACGACGTGGCCGATCTCCCCCGCCCCGCCGCGGCCGAGCCAGGGACTGCCGCCGAGCACCAGCCCACCCCCGACGCCGGTGCCCCAGAAGACGCCGAGCATCGAGCCGTGGCCGCGGCCGGCGCCGAGCGCGGCCTCTGCGTCGGTCGCCACCTGGACGTCGTTGCCCAGCGCGACCGCGGTGCCGAGCGCCTTGCGCAGCTGCTTGGCCAGCGGGTACGTCCCGGCCCAGCCGGGGAGGTTCTTCGCGCTGGAGACCGCGCCGTTCGCGGCATCGACGGTGCCGGGCGAGCCGACGCCGACGTGCGTCAGCTCGGCCGGCTCGAGGCCGGCCGCCGCGGCCGCCTCGCGCATGGCCGCGACCATCGCGGCGGCGACGCCGTCGGGCCCGCCCTTCGTCGGTGTCGGGCTGCGCGCCTGACCGAGCACGGCGTGCGCCTCGTCGACGACCACGGCCTGGATCTTCGTGCCGCCGAGATCGATGCCGCCGGCCGCGCGCGCGGGCGCCATCAGCGCACGACCGCGACTGCGAGCTCGCGCTCGGTCCAGCGGCAGATGACGGCGATCCTCACTTCGCCCAGCCTAGGCGCTCGCCCGGCGCAATCGGCCGCCAGCGGGTACAACCCGCGCATGCTCAAGGCAATCGGCCTTGGCGGGCTCGCGGCCGCATCGCTCGTCTTCGGCGCGCTGCTGGCGTTCGCGGTGCTCTGCACGGCGGCCACGGTCCTCGGCTGGGCGCTGTCCTCGACGGCGACCGAGGAGACGCGCGCGATCATCGACGGCTTCGCCGCCGGCGCCCTCCTCGTGATGCTGATCGACTCGATGATCCCCGACGCCCGCGAGAGCGCGGGCCGCACCGCCGGGCTCGTCGCGACTCTGGGCTTCGCCGTCGCGGCCGCCCTCTCGTCGCTGTCCTGACGCGCGCGGCGCCGGGATTCGCGCCACGGGCGGCGGGGTATCAGCCGCCTGAGCTCGTTCCGATCGACACGAGGAGACGCAGAGAATGCCCATCGCCGGCCCCGCCCGCACACCGAACGACGCGAGGAGCATCGAGGCCGGCATGCTGCTCATCGGCGCCGGCGCGCTGCTGCTCTTCGTCTCCCTGTTTCTCGAGTGGTACCAGCCGGGGATCGACGCCTGGGAGATCTTCGAGGTCTGGGACCTCGTGCTCGCCGTGCTCGCGGTCGTCGCGCTCGTCGCCGTCGCCAGCCGCCTGGGCTTCGGCCCGCCGCGCCCGTCGAGCTGGCTCATCGGCCCCGCCCTCGCCGGGCTCGTCATCGTCCTGTACCTGCTCATCAACCCGCCGCCGCTGACCCCCGACATCGACGGCGACCCCTCCACCGGCCTCTGGCTCGCGCTCGCCGCGACGATCCTGATGGCGGCCGGCGCGATGCTCTCGGTGGCGCGCATCTCGGTGGCGATCAACCACGGCGACACGTTCGGCGGCGGCCCCGGGGAGCCGGCGCATCGCGGCGAGCGCTTCGGCGCAGGACCCGTCGCCGGCGACCCGGTGGATCCTCGCTCCACGGGCCCGGGGCCCGGTCTCGGCGGCGCCGCCGGCCCCGGTCCCGGCGGGCGCCCGCCCGGGACGCCGCCGACCGAGCCCACGCGCCGCATCTAGTGCACCGTTCCCCAAGTCCCTTCACCCTTGGATCGGCCGCTGATCACCGGCCGCGACCGCCCAAGGGCAAACGGACTTACGGAACGATGCACTAGGCGGTCCCGGGGCAACGCGGTGCCGTTGCCGCGGGTCATCACGATCGGCGTCTACGAGTTCGACCTGCCGTCGTTCCTGCAGGCGCTGCGCGAGCACGACGTCGGCCTCCTCGTCGACGTGCGCCAGCGCCGCGGCGTGCGCGGCCCGCGCTACGCCTGGGCGAACTCGCAGCGCCTGCAGCAGGCGCTCGCGGATGCGCAGATCGCCTACCGCCACCACCGCGAGCTCGCCCCGACGACCGAGCTGCGCCGGCTGCAGTACGCCGCCGACGACCGCAACCGCGTCGGCAAGCGCTCGCGCGAGGTGCTCGACCCGGAATACGTCGAGGGCTACGTCCACGAGATCCTCGATGCCGCCGACCTCGATGCGCTCGTCGCCGAGCTGCCGGACGACGCGGCGACCGCGCTGCTCTGCGTCGAGGCCGACCCCGAGGCCTGCCACCGCTCGCTCATCGCCGAGCGCCTGGCCGACCGCCACGGGCTGGCGATCGGGCACGTCCCGCCCCCGGGACGGGCCGGCGATCAGTGCGCGCCGGTGACGAGCTCCAGCCGCAGGCCGTCCGGATCCAAGAGGTAGGCCGCGTAGTACAGCGGGCCGTACTGCGGCCGCATGCCCGGCTTGCCGTCGTCGCGTCCGCCGTGCGCGAGGCCGGCCTCGTAGGCCCCGTTGACGGCGGCGCGGCCGGTGGCGGCGAGCGCCACGTGGCCGTAGCCCGGCGCGGGCGGGCGGCCGCGATCGACGATCCAGAACTGCTCGTGGTCGTGGCCGTAGGCGACGGCCCGCTCGCTCTCGAACGTGCGCCGCGCCCCGAGCGCGTAGAAGATCGCGTCGTAGAACCGCGCCGACCGCGCCAGATCGCAGACCTCGAAGGCGACGTGGACGAACATCAGGCGGACCCGGTCATCGCGCCGAATGTCCCACGTCGCGGTGCGCGACGTCCACCTCGACGTCGTCGCGCCCGCGCAGCCGCGCGGCGATCGCCTCGACGATCGCCACCGAGCGATGGCGCCCGCCGGTGCAGCCGACCGCGATCGACAGGTGCGCCTTGCCCTCGGCGATGTACTCGGGGATCAGGAAGTCCAGCAGCGGCTTGAGGCGCTCGGAGAACGCGTCGAGCTTGCCGCCGCGCGACATGTACTCGACGACACGCGGGTCAAAGCCGGTCAGCGGGCGCAGCTCGGGCTCCCAGTGCGGGTTGGGCAGGAAGCGCATGTCGAGCACGATGTCGGCGTCGCGCGGCAGGCCGTGCTTGTGGCCGAAGGAGGTGAGGGTGACGGCCAGCTTGGAGTGCACGTGGCGCGGCAGGAACTCGTCGGCGATCCGCCGGCGCAGCGTGGCGGCGCCGATGCCGCTCGTGTCCAGCACGAGGTCCGCGCGGGCCTTGATGTCGGCAAGCGCGGCGCGCTCGGCGGCGATCCCCTGCGCGACCGAGCCGGTCGGGCTGAGCGGGTGGCGCCGGCGCGTCTCCTTGTAGCGGCCCAGCAGCGTCTGCTCGTCGGCATCGAGGAACAGGACGCGGTGCTTGACCCCACGCTCGGCAAGGTCGTCGAGCACCGCTCCCAGCGTCTCGAAGAGATCGCGCGCGCGCACGTCGGAGACCACCGCCGCCCGGCGGACCTTCGCGCCCTCGTGCACGAACAGGTCGACGAGGCCGCGGATCATCTCGGGCGGCAGGTTGTCGACGCAGAAGTAGCCGTCGTCCTCGAAGGCGTTCATCGCCGTCGACTTGCCGGCGCCGGAGTAGCCCGTGATGACGACGACGTCCTCGAGGCTCGTGGTCGTCGGCGTGGCGGGCACCTCGTCTGAGCCGGTCACGCCGGTGATTGTGGCGGGCAATCCGGTCATCGCGGTTACGGGCTGGTCACCCGGAGGTGCGGTTGAGGTACGCGTACAGGTCACGCGCGGTCTTCGAGGGCAGCCCGGGCACCGCCTCGAGCTCGTCGCGCGAGGCGCCGAGCATCGCCTCCGGCGAGCCGAAGTGCTTGAGCAGCGCGCGCTTGCGCTTGGGTCCCACGCCCGGCAGGCCGTCGAGCACGGACTCCGTCATCTGGCGGTCGCGGCGCTGGCGGTGGTGGGTGATGGCGAAGCGATGCGCCTCGTCGCGCACGCGCTGCAGCAACTGCAGCGCCGGCGTGTCGTGGGGCAGGCGCAGCGGCTGGCGGCAGCCCGGCATGTAGACCTCCTCGAGCTGCTTGGCCAGCGAGACGACGGCGACACCACGCTCGCGAAAGCCCTCGAGCGCGCGCAGGCCCGCCGAGAGCTGGCCGGGCCCGCCGTCGATGACGATGAGGCTGGGCAGGGTCGCGAAGGACTCGTTGCGCTTGGGGTCGTTCGGGCTGAGGTCCTGCTCGGCCTCCCAGCGCGCGAGTCGGCGCCCGAGGACCTCCTCCATCGCGGCGAAGTCGTCGGGCACGCCCTCGGTCGTCGTGCGCACGTTGAAGCGCCGGTAGTCGCTCTTCTTCGGCGCGCCGCCCTCGAAGACCACCATCGACGCGGTCGTGTTCGTGCCCATGAGGTTGGAGATGTCAAAGCACTCGATGCGCAGCGGCAGGGCGTCGAGGCCGAGCGCCTCCTGCAGGCCGTCGAGCGCCTCGACGCGCTGCTGGCGGCGGCGCTCGTCCTTCAGGCGTTCCTGGTCCAGCGCGAGCGACGCGTTGCGCTCGGCCAGCTCGAGGATCCGGCGCTTGTCGCCGCGCTCGGGCACGCGCACCTCCACGCGCGAGCCGCGCAGCTCGCTCAGGACCTCGCCGAGCACCGCGCACTCCTGCACCTCGCGCTGGACGAGCACCTGCGGCGGGACCGCCATCGCGTCGCCGTAGTACTGCAGCAGGAACTCCTCGGCGACCTCGGCGATGCCGTAGGCCGCTTCGTTGGAGAGATAGAACGACTGGCGGTCCGACAGCACGCCGTCGCGGATCTGGAAGACCTGGGCGTTGGCGTCGATGTCGTCGACCGCGATCGCGACCGCGTCGAGCGTGCCGACCGCCTCGTTGGCGACGCGCTGGCGCTCGAGCAGGCTGCGCACGGCCTTCAGCCGGTTGCGCTCCAGCGCCGCCTGCTCGAACTCCTGCACGGCGGCGGCGGCCGTCATCCGGGCCTCGAGGTCGCGCTCGATCTGTCGATAGCGGCCGGAGAGGAACGCGATGACGCCGTCGATCGCCTCGCGGTACTCCGCCTTGGTCTGGTAGTCGACGCACGGCGCGCCGCAGCGCTTGATGTAGAAGTCCAGGCACGGCGAGCCGCTGCGCCGCCCGGGCACCGTGGCGCTGCAGGAGCGAAACGCGAACACCTTCTGCAGGAGGTCCAGCGTGCCGCGCACCTTCTTGGCGTTGGAGTACGGCCCGAAGTACTGGCGGTCGCGGCGATGGCGCTCGCGGGTGAAGTACACGCGCGGATAGTCCTCGTCCAGCGAGATCGCCAGGAACGGATAGGACTTGTCGTCGCGCAGGCGGATGTTGAAGCGCGGCTTGTACTGCTTGATGAACTGGTTCTCCGTGAGCAGTGCCTCGGCGTCGGAGGCCACGAGCAGGAAGTCGATCTGGTGGACCATGTCGACCATCGCGACCGCGCCGCGCGTCACGCGATTGGAGAAGTGCCCGCCGACGCGCTTGCGGATCGACTTCGCCTTGCCGACGTAGATGACCTTGCCGTGGATGTCGCGAAACAGATAGACGCCCGGCCCGTCGGGCAGGCTGCGGCGCTGCTCGCGCATGCGGGTGGAGGCGGTCGTGGCGGGGCCTGCGGCCATTGCCATCGAGCATAGATCGGCGGCGGAGGCATAAAGCGACGGCCGGCGGGGAAGGTAGCGCCGCATGCGCACGCCGATCGCCGTCCTCACCGTCATCGCCGGGCTCACCGTGGCTCCCACGGCGCAGGCCTCCCGCCCGCCGACCTCGACCGGGTACGGCGGCGCCGCGGCGACCGTCGACCGCCTCGCCTCGAAGGCCGCGATCGACACGCTGCGCGCCGGCGGCAACGCGACCGACGCCGCGGTCACGGCGGCGGCCGTGCTCGGCGTGACCGAGCCCTTCTCGGCGGGCATCGGCGGCGGCGGCTTCATGGTCTCCTACGACGCCAAGCGCAAGCGGGTCACGACGCTCGACCATCGGGAGCGGGCGCCGCTGTCGATGGATCGCGAGTCCTTCCTGGAGAACGGCGTGCCGATCCAGTTCGAGCAGGCCCGCTACAGCGGCCTGTCCGTCGGCGTTCCGGGCACCGTCCTGGGCTGGGAGCGCGCGCTGCGCCTGCACGGGACGATCACGCTCGCCGAAGCGCTCCTGCCGGCCATCCGCGTCGCGCTGAAGGGCTTTCCGATCGACCAGACGTTCTTCAACCAGACGCGCGAGAACGTCCGCTGGTTCGACGACGTCCCGGCGACGGCGAGGCTGTTCCTCAACCCCGACGGGACCCCGCGCGCGGTCAACACGATCTTCCGCAACCCCGACCTCGCGCGAACCTACCGGCTGATCGGGCGCGTCGGCTCGCGCGGCTTCTACCGCGGGCGGCTCGCCTCCGCGATCGCCGCGACCGTGCGCGCGCCACAGGTGACGCCGACCGCCGACCATCCGTGGCGGCCCGGCAAGATGACCGCCGCCGACCTGCGCGCGTACACCGCGCCGGAGCGCGCGCCGGTGCATTCGACGTATCGCGGCGCCGACATCTACGGCATGGGGCCGCCGTCGAGCGGCGGCGTCACGGTCGCCGAGGCGCTGAACATCCTCGAGGGCTACGACCTGCGCGGCATGTCGCGCACCGACGCCCTGCACCGCGTCATCGAGGCATCGCGCCTGGCCTTCACCGACCGCGCCTCGTACATCGCCGATGCCGACTTCGTCCCCGTTCCCCAGACGGGGCTGCTGTCCAAGCAGTACGCGGCCACGCGCCGCGCCGTCATCGGCGACGTCGCGGGCACGAGCCCGGCCGGGTTCGGCGACCCCTTCCCCTTCAACGGGGGCGCCACCGCCCCGCGCTCCGTGGAGCCGTCCGTGACGGAGACGCGAGCCGGCACGACGACGCACATCACCGTCACCGACCGCGACCGGAACGTCGTCTCCTACACGTTCACGATCGAGGCCACCGGCGGTTCGGGCCTCGTCGTGCCCGGCTACGGGTTCCTGCTCAACAACGAGCTGACGGACTTCAACTTCACGTCGCGCTCGCACATCAACCGCGTCCAGGGCGGCAAGCGGCCGCGCAGCTCGATGGCGCCGACGATCGTGCTGCGCAACGGGCGCCCGTGGTTCGCGGTCGGCTCGCCGGGCGGCTCGACGATCATCAACACGGTCCTCGGCCTGATCGTCAACCGGATCGATTTCGGCATGCCGATGCCCCTCGCGGTGGCGGCGCCGCGCTTCAGTCAGCGCGACACCCCGACGACACAGGCCGAGCCCGGGTTCCTGAAGACACCCGAGGCCGCCGCGCTCGCCGAGCTCGGGCACGTGTTCTCGCAGACGCCCTCGCAGGCCCCCGAGATCGGCGCGGCGACCGGCATCGAGCTGCTCGCCGGAGGACGGGTGCAGGGGGTGGCCGAGGGGGTGCGGCGCGGCGGTGGCAGCGCGCTCATCATGAGCCTCAAGCCCCT
>Ga0136633_1000898_pt1 | contig 22172 bp, 19 predicted proteins | sample AntDrymeUQ832206_2_FD_105494 | JGI IMG/M metagenome (GOLD analysis project Ga0136633, IMG submission 105494) | Polar desert sand microbial communities from Dry Valleys, Antarctica - metaG UQ83 (22.06) | ecosystem: Environmental > Terrestrial > Soil > Desert | place: Antarctica: Dry Valley...
GACGTTGGTCATGGCGAGAGCTCAGCTCTCGGACGTTGGTCATGGCGAGAGCTCAGCGCTCGACGTTGGTCATGGCGAGAGCTCAGCTCTCGACGATGTCGCCCAGGCGGTCGACCTGGACGCCCGCCTCGGCCAGCCAGGCCAGGGCCCGCTCGACAGAGGCCTGCTCGCCGGCCAGCTCACAGACGATCCAGCCCACCTCGTCCTCGATGTTGGCCCGTCGGATGTTGGGAAGCACGTCGAACTCCCGCACGAGGCGGCCCATGAGGGGCTGCTTGATGAGGTGCTCGGGAAAGGTGAGCTTGACCCGCAGGTTCGTCACGGCGGACAGCATGCGACGATTCGCGTCCGCCGTCCAGCGGCGGACCGTGAATCCGGGCCACCGTCCAGCGCCGAACAAGGGGGCTACTCTGCCCACCACATGACTTGATGCGTACGCACTCAACTTTGCTACGCTAGGTTCTACCTAGAACCGCTGCACTTGCAACGCATCCGTCTCGATCACGTTTCCGGGAGGAAGTCCATGCCCAAGGCCGTAGGTATCGATCTCGGTACCACCAACTCGGTCGTCTCCGTGCTGGAGGCGGGTGAGCCGACCGTCATTCCCAACGCCGAGGGTGGGCGCACCACGCCTTCGGTCGTCGGATTCTCCAAGACCGGCGAAGTCCTCGTCGGCGAGGTCGCCAAGCGCCAGGCCATCACCAACCCGGACCGCACGATCCGCTCGGTGAAACGCCACATGGGGACGAACTGGACCGTCACCATCGACAAGAAGAAGTACAAGGCGCAGGAGATCTCCGCCCGGATCCTCCAGAAGCTGAAGCGCGACGCAGAGGCGTACCTGGGCGACACCGTCACCGAGGCCGTCATCACCGTGCCGGCGTACTTCGACGACGCCCAGCGCCAGGCCACCAAGGAGGCGGGCGCCATCGCCGGCCTCGACGTGATGCGCATCATCAACGAGCCCACCGCGGCCGCGCTGGCCTACGGGCTCGACAAGGAGGGCGCCGACCAGACCATCGTCGTCTTCGACCTCGGCGGCGGCACGTTCGATGTCTCCATCCTGGAGATCGGCGAGGGTGTCTTCGAGGTCAAGGCCACCAGCGGCAACACCAGCCTGGGTGGCGACGACTGGGACCAGAAGGTGATCGACTGGCTGGTCGCCGAGTTCAAGGGCGACCACGGTGTCGACCTGGCCAAGGACAAGATGGCCCTGCAGCGCCTCAAGGAGGCGGCGGAGAAGGCCAAGATCGAGCTCTCCACCACCCAGGAGACCCAGATCAACCTGCCATTCGTCACCGCGTCCGACGCCGGCCCCCTACACCTCGACTACAAGCTCACCCGGGCCACGTTCCAGGAGCTCACCGCCGACCTGGTGGAGGACTGCCGGGGCCCGTTCGAGCAGGCCATGAAGGACGCCGGCTTCACCGGCGCCGACCTGCAGCACGTCATCCTCGTGGGCGGCTCCAGCCGGATGCCCGCCATCCAGGACCTGGTCAAGCAGATGACGGGCAAGGACCCCCACAAGGGCGTGAACCCCGACGAGGTCGTCGCCGTCGGCGCCGGCGTGCAGGCGGGCGTGCTCAAGGGCGACGTCAAGGACGTCCTGCTCCTCGACGTCACTCCGCTGTCGCTGGGAATCGAGACCCGCGGCGGCATCATGACCAAGCTCATCGAGCGCAACACCACCATCCCCACCCGTCGCACCGAGGTGTTCACGACCGCGGAGGACATGCAGCCCTCCGTGGAGATCCACGTGCTGCAGGGCGAGCGGGAGATGGCCTCGTTCAACAAAACGCTGGGCAAGTTCCAGCTCGTCGGCCTGCCGCCGGCCCCCCGTGGCATCCCCCAGATCGAGGTCACCTTCGACATCGATGCCAACGGGATCGTCCACGTGGCGGCCAAGGACCGGGCCACCAACAAGGAGCAGTCGATGACCATCACCGGTCAGTCGGCGCTCAACAAGGACGAGATCAACCGCATGATCCGCGACGCGGATGCGCACGCCGAAGAGGACCGCGAGCGCAAGGAAGAGGCTGAAACCCGCAACCAGGGCGACACCCTCGTCTACCAGACGGAGCGGATGATCCGCGAGCACGGCGCCCGCATGTCCGAGGACGAGAAGGACCGCCTGCAGTCGGCCGTGAAGAACCTCAAGAGCTCACTCAAGGGCAACGACATGGGCGCCATCCGGTCCGACACCGAGGCCCTCATGGGCGTGAACCAGGGCATCACCACCCGCCTCTACTCCGAGGCCGCATCGGAGAACAACTCCGACGGCAGCGGCGGCGGCGACTTCGGCGGTGAGGACGACGACGAGGTCGTCGACGCCGAGATCGTCGACGAGAGTCGGTGATCGCCGGTGCCCGACACCTCTGACGTCTCCCAGGTCGAGGAGGCGCAGGAGCCCGAGGCTCCGGCGTCTCCTCCGACCGCCGACGGGGCGACAACCACGGAGCCGCCGCCCGCCGAGACGGCGGGCGCGCCGGGTACCGACGCGCTCGACGACGAGGAGCTCGAGCTTTCCGAGATGGAGGCCCGGCTGCTCGACGACATGGACCGTCTCCAGTCGGAGCGCAACGACTACCTCGACCAGCTCCTGCGCACCCGTGCCGACTTCGACAACTACCGCAAGCGCATCCAGAAGCAACAGTCGGAGCACCAGGAGCGGGCCGCCGAGTCCCTCGTGCTCAAGCTGCTCGACGCCCTCGACACCTTCGAGCTGGCCGTGGCCCACGGCCAGGGCTTCGAGCAGGTCCACGAGATGCTGGTCAACACCCTCGCCAAAGAGGGGTTGGAGCGCATCGACCCGTCGGGGGCGACGTTCGACCCCAATGAAGCCGACGCCGTGGCCCACGAGGACGGCGACGGTGGACCCGTCGTCGCCGAGGTCCTGCGCCCCGGCTACCGCTGGAAGGGGCGGGTCCTCCGGCCCGCCATGGTGAAGGTGAAGGGGTAATGTCGCCTCGCAAGCGGAGCTTGCTCGGCGGGCCGTCGGCGGAAAACCTCTAGCGCAATGGCCCCGCAGCGGGAGTGGTTCGAGAAGGACTACTACAAGGTGCTCGGGGTGCCGCAGTCGGCCACCGAGGACGAGATTCGCCGCGCCTACCGGAAGCTGGCCAAGGAGAACCACCCAGACGCCAACCCGGGCAAGGAGGAACGGTTCAAGGCGATCTCGGCCGCGTACGATGTCCTCTCCGAACCCTCCAAGCGCAAGGAGTACGACGAGATCCGCCGCCTCGGCCCCATGGCCGGCAACGGTGGGTATCCCGGCGGATTCTCAGGTGGAGGGGCGGGCGGCGCAGGAGGGCCTGGCGGCTCGCCATTCAATGTCCGCACCGAGAACCTCGGCGACCTCTTCGGCGACCTCCTCGGGCGCTTCGGCGCTGGGGGGGCGGGCGGAGCCGGTCCCCGTGCCAGGACCACCACGTCGCCCGGCCAGCGCGGGGAAGACGTCGAGGCCGAGCTCCACCTGTCGTTCCTCGACGCCCTGAACGGCGTGACCACCGCGGTCAACGTCACCAGCGAGGCGCCCTGCAGCACATGCCACGGAAGTGGGGCTGCGCCCGGCACCACACCGGTGGTGTGCTCCCGCTGCGGTGGGCGGGGAGTCACATCGGAGAACCAGGGACTCTTCTCCTTCAGCCGAGCGTGCCCCCAGTGCGCAGGGCGGGGAATGGTGGTGGAGTCGCCCTGCCCCACCTGCCGGGGCGGCGGCATCGAGACGCGGCCCCGCCAGGTCAAGGTCCGCATCCCCGCCGGCGTCGACGGCGGCCAGCGCATCCGGGTCAAGGGCAGGGGCACACCGGGCCGCGGTGGCGGGCCGGCGGGCGATCTCTGGGTCACGGTCCGGGTGGCGCCCCACGACCTGTTCGGCCGCAAGGGCCGGAACCTCACCCTCTCCGTGCCGATCACTTTCGCCGAGGCCGCCCTCGGCGCCCAGATCACCGTGCCCACCCTCGACGGCACTGTCGTCCTGCGCGTCCCACCGGGGACCCGCTCCGGGCGCACCTTCCGGGTCAAGGGCCGGGGCGTGGTCGACGACAAGAGCGCCGGCGACCTGCTCGTCACCGTGGAGGTGGCGGTGCCCACCAAACTCTCGCCCGCCCAGCGCGAAGCCATCGAGGCGCTGGCCACCGCGTCCACCGAGTCGCCCCGCACACACCTCCACATCAAAGGCGGGGAAAACTGATGGCTCCCAGGAGTGACTCTGACCGAGGCGTCTACGTCATCTCGGTGGCAGCCGAGCTGGCGGGGGTCCATCCCCAGACACTGCGCATCTACGAACGCCGTGGCCTCCTCGATCCCGCCCGCACCGGTGGCGGCAGCCGCCGCTACAGCCAGCGCGACATCGACCGGCTCCGGCGCATCCACGAGCTCACCGAAGCCGGCCTCAACCTGGCCGGCGTCAAGGCGGTCATGGAGCTGGAGGACGAGGTCGCCCGCCTCCGCCGCCAGCTCAACGAGGTCATCGCCGAGGCCCGTGACGCGGTCGAGCGCACCCACCGGCAGTACCGGCGGGAGCTCGTCCCCGTCAGGCAGACGCCGGCGCCGTACACCAAGCCGCGCCGCTGAAGGTCGGTTGGGTTCGCCCTTCGCCCTCTCAAATGCGACAGGATCAGGGGATGCGTCGAACGGCTCTCCTCCGTCGCGCCGTCGTTCTGGTTCTCCTTGGGCTGGTCCTGGCTGCGGCCACGATCACCACCACCTCCCTCCTCCGGCGCCCGGATGCGCCGGTCGCCGCTGCTGGTCGGACCGCCGACGTGCTCGCCAACCTTCCCGTCTCCTTCGAGCCCGCGGGCGACGGCTTCGTCTCCCGCGGGCCCGGCTACTCCCTCACCCTCACCGCCGGCGGGGCCACCGTCGACGTGGGCCACGGCACGTTCCGGCTCCGACCGGCAGGCTCACTGGCCGACCCGCAGGCCCGCCTCTCCGGCGGCCTACCGCTGGCCGGCACGGTCAACCACCTGACCGGCGACGACCCCAGCCGCTGGCGCACCGGCCTGCCCACCTTCGCCAGGGTCGACGTCAGCCAGGTCTGGCCGGGTGTCGACATGGTGTGGCACGGCAACCAGAGCCGTCTGCAGCACGACATGGTGGTGGCGCCGGGTGTCGACCCTTCGGTCGTCGCCTTCGACATCGAGGGCGCACGGTCGCTGACGGTGGACCCGTCCGGCGACCTGGTGGTCGACCTGGGCGGCGCCTCCTCCCGCCTGGCCCGTCCGATCGTCTACCAGCACGTGGCCGGTCAGCGACGCCAGGTCCCGGGGGACTTCAAGCTGCTCGGCTCCACCCAGGTCGGCTACTCGGTCGGCCCTTACGACCGCAGCCTTCCCCTCGTGATCGACCCGACCCTGCTGACATCCACGATCCTGGGCGGCACCGGCAACGACAGCGGCTACGCCGTGGCCGTGGACGCCCAGGGCAACACCTATGTGACCGGATCCACGGAGTCCATCGACTACCCGACCCGCACCCCTCTGCAGTTCGCGCTCACGACTGCGGCCGCCGGCCCCAGCACCGACGTGTTCGTGACCAAGATCAGCTCCGACGGCGGGCGCCTGGAATGGTCGACGTACCTGGGCGGCCAGGGCCGCGACATCGGGTACGCGCTGGCCGTCGCCACCGACGGCAGCGTCTACGTGGGCGGCGTCACCGAGTCGGCGAACTTCCCCCTTGTTCGCTCCGCCCAGCAGAACTACGGCGGCGGCCCGAGCGACGCCTTCCTGGCAAGGATCGCGGCCAACGGGGCCGGCCTGGAGTGGTCCACCGTCATCGGCGGTACCCAGACCGATCGCGCACGGAGCGTTGCCCTCGACTCGGCGGGTTCCGCCTACCTGACCGGCTCCACCAGCTCCACCGACTTCCCGGCGGTGAACCCCCAGCAACCCGGCCCCTTCCGCGACGGCGACGTCGACGCCTTCCTGGTGAAGGTGCCGTCCACCGGAGGCCCGATCGCCTACGCCACCCGGCTGGGCGGCGGCAACGACGACCACGGCCTCGCCGTCGCCGTCGACACCCAGAACAGCGCCTATGTCACCGGCGACACGCTGTCGCCCGGGTTCCCGACAGTGCGGCCGCTGCAGGCCACCTTGGGTGGCGTTGGCAGTGGCGGCGCCGGCGGTGCCGGCGCCAGCTTCCCCGACGCCTTCCTGGCCAAGTACAACCCCACCGGGTCGGCGCTCGCGTATTCCACGTTCCTGGGAGGCAGCGACTTCGACTACGGCACCGCGGTGGCGGTCGACGGCCAGGGCGCGGCGTACGTGGCCGGCAACACCAACTCCTCCAACTTCCCGACCGTCAGCCCGCTGCAGGCCACCAAGGCCAACGACTCGGACGTCTTCGTCACCAAGGTCGACCCGGCGGGCGGGGCGCTGGTCTACTCCACCTTCGTCGGCGGGAGCGGGGCCGACGGCGCCAACGCCATCGCCGTCGACCGCACCGGCAGCGCCCACGTGGTCGGCACGACCGCCTCGGCGAACATGCCGGTGGCGAAGGCGACCCAGGCGACCAAGGGAGGCGGTGACGACGCCTTCGTGCTTCGCCTCGACTCCACCGGGCGGGGGCCCCTGTTCTCCACCTTCCTCGGCGCCCGGGAGGCGGAGTCGGCCCTCGGCGTGGCTCTCGGCCCTCGCGGGGTCGTGCACGTCGTGGGGCTGACCAGCTCGTCGGACTTTCCCTCGGTGAAGCCGGTCGACGGTTCGCGACCGCCGGCCGCAGGGGACGCCTTCCTCGCCACGATGGACCTCGTCGACTCGTCCACACCGACGGCCCCCCCTTCAGTTGCGGCGCCCGCGACGCCGACCTCGTCGTCCTCCGGCGGCCACGACCGGCGGGTCCGCATCCTCGGGGCGCTGACCGCGGCGCTGCTGCTGGCCGCCGCCCTGCAGACGGTGTACCTCCGCCGCCGGGCTCCGGCCACCGTCGGATCGGGCGGCCGGGGCCGGCCAACTGCTCCCAAGCCCTTGGCCACGCCGGGGCTCAAGGTGCTCGATCAGGCCGGCAACCCCGGCAAGAAGTCCGGGGCCACCGCCAAGGCCCCCACGCCCCCCCGGTCCGCCCGGGCGCCGAAGACGAGAGGGGGTCCGAAGGGTGCGGCAGCCAAGAAGGCGGCCGCATCCCAGAAGGGCGGCGACCGGCGTCGGTCCACGCCGGCGCAGGACACCGTGACCATCACGACCGCACCCGATCCCACCGAGGTCGTCCAGGCGGACAGCGCCGGCGCCCGCGCCCGCGCCCGCGCCCAGGCGGGCATCATCGAAGACGGGGGCCCGCCCACCGTCGCCACCCCCCCGCCCCCGCCCGCGCCGCCCAGGGCCAAGCCCCAGGAGCCGGCCATCGCCCAGCTCCTCGAGGAGGACCTCTGGGCGCCCGACGACGACCCAGCTGCCAAACCAGCTGCCAAACCAGCTGCCAAACCGGCTGCGGCACCGGCCGGGCCTTCCGAGGTCGTCCAGCCCTCTGACGGGGCCCCGGCAGCCGACGAGGTCGAGGCCCAGCCGGCGGAGCCCGAGTGGGCCCCCTTCGACACCGGGTCCACGCCGGTGGTCGGCCCGGCGGAACCGGGCGAAGCCGCTCCCGCGCCCCCTGCGATCCCGCCGGTGCCGGCCGAAGAGCTGTCCTTCTGGGACCTCTTCCCCGAGGATCTCCCTCCGGCACGCGCTACCCCCTTCCCGGCGGAGGACCTGCTCGCGCCGGACCACCTGGCCCTGCCCGAAGGGCCGGGGAGCGCAGCCGGTCGACTGGTCGGTCCGGATCCCGAGGACGCGGCAATGCCGCCCTACACCGCCCCGCCCGCGCCGCCAGATCGCGAGCCTCCACGTCCTCCGGAGGCGGAGATCGTGATCGCCGAGCTCTTGGACGGTCCGCCTCCCTCCGGCATCCGGCAGTCGGCCGAGTCCCAGTGGGCCCCGCAGGCGCCCGACGAAGACTTCTCAGTAGACGCGCTGCTCGACCAGCCGGAAGCCAACGGAGCCGAAGATCAGGCGTCCACCGCCTCCGGTCTCAGCCGGGAGGAGCGGGCCATCGCCGCCGACCGGGCCCGGCGCCGGCGATCACGTCGAGGCGGGCGGGGAAAGCCTCCCCAGGCGGGCTGATCAGGGAATGCTCAGCGGCGCCAGGGGTTGAGTAGGGTGTTGTCAACTTTCCTTCTATGAGGTAAGCGATGCCGCTCGATCCCAACCGCTGGACGCAGAAGACCCAGGAGGCGGTCGCCACCGCCCTCGATCTGGCCCGCCAGAGGAATCACGCCGAGGTCACCCCCGAGCATCTGCTGGCCGCCCTCCTCAGCCAGGAGGACGGCGTCGTCCTGCCCACGCTCACCAGGGCAGGCGTGCCCGCCCCGGCGCTGCGCAGTCGCAACGAGGCGGTCCTGTCAACGCTGGCTCAGGCCTACGGAGGCGGCGAGCCCCGGCTCTCCCGGGAGACCCGTGACCTCATGGATGCCGCAGAGGTGGAGCGCACCCAGTTCGGCGACGAGTACCTCTCCACCGAGCACATACTCCTCGCCCTCACCGCCCAGGTGGGTGTCGCCCGCGAAGACCTTCTGAACGTCCTGCGAGAGGTGCGGGGCAGCCACCGCGTCACCACCCAGAACCCCGAGGAGACCTATCAGGCCCTGCAGCGCTTCGGTCGCGACCTCACCGACGCAGCCCGCGACGGCAAGCTCGACCCGGTCATCGGTCGCGACGAGGAGATCCGTCGCGTGATCCAGGTCCTGAGCCGGCGGACGAAGAACAACCCCGTGCTGATCGGCGAGCCGGGCGTGGGCAAGACGGCCATCGTCGAGGGCCTGGCCCGGCGCGTCGCCGAGGGCGACGTCCCCGAGTCGCTGAAGGGCCGCCGCATCGTCGCTCTCGACCTGGGCTCGATGGTGGCGGGGGCCAAGTACCGGGGCGAGTTCGAGGAGCGGCTGAAGGCCGTCCTCAAGGAGATCGCCGACGCCGCCGGCCAGGTCATCACCTTCATCGACGAACTGCACACCGTGGTGGGCGCCGGCGCCGCCGAGGGGGCCATGGACGCCTCCAACATGCTCAAGCCCATGCTGGCCCGCGGCGAGCTGCGGATGATCGGGGCCACCACCCTCGACGAGTACCGCAAGCACATCGAGAAAGACGCCGCTCTCGAGCGCCGCTTCGCTCCCGTTGTGGTGGGTGAACCGTCGGTCGAGGCTTCCATCGCCATCCTGCGGGGCCTCAAGGAGCGCTACGAGGTCCACCATGGCGTCCGCATCCAGGACGCCGCCCTGGTGGCGGCCGGGGTCCTGTCCGACCGCTACATCACCGGCCGCTTCCTGCCCGACAAGGCCATCGACCTGATCGACGAGGCCGCCAGCAAGCTGCGCATCGAGATCGACTCGATGCCCACGGAAATCGACGTGGTCGAGCGGCGCATGCGGCAGTTGGAGATCGAGCACGTCGCCCTCCAGAAGGAGACCGACGCCGCCAGCCGGGAGCGCCTGGCCACCATCGACGCCGAGCTGGCCAACCTGCGCGAGCAGTCCGACGGCATGAAGGCCCACTGGAACCTCGAGCGCGACGCCATCGGCCGCATCCGAACCCTCAAAGAGGAGCTGGAGACAGTCCGAGAGCAGGTCGAGCGCGAGGTCGACCTCGAGGCCGCCGCCCGCCTGCGCTACGGCCGCATCCCCGAGCTCGAGACCGAGCTGGAGTCGGCCTCCGCCGCCCTGGCCGAGCTCCAGGCCGACCGGCGCATGCTGAAGGAGGAGGTCGACGCCGAGGACGTGGCCGAGGTCGTCAGCCGCTGGACCGGCATCCCCGTGTCCAAGCTCATGGAGGGTGAGGTGGCCAAGCTCGTCCGTATGGAGGAGGTGCTCCACGAGCGGGTGATCGGCCAGGAGGAGGCCGTCTCCGCGGTGGCCAACGCCATCCGCCGGTCGCGGTCGGGCCTGTCCGACCCCGACCGTCCCATCGGCTCGTTCCTGTTCCTCGGTCCCACGGGCGTGGGCAAGACCGAGCTGGCCCGGTCCGTCGCCGACTTCCTGTTCGACGACGCCAAGGCCATGGTCCGCATCGACATGAGCGAGTACCAGGAGAAGCACACGGTCTCCCGGCTCATCGGCGCCCCCCCTGGTTACGTCGGCTACGACGAGGGCGGCCAGCTCACCGAGACCGTCCGCCGGCGCCCCTACGCCGTCGTCCTGCTCGACGAGATCGAGAAGGCCCACCCCGAGGTCTTCAACGTGCTGCTCCAGCTGCTCGACGACGGCCGGCTCACCGACGGCCAGGGCCGCACGGTGGATTTCTCCAACGTGGTACTCATCATGACCTCGAACCTCCCGGGTGACCCGGCCGGCTTCTTCCGGCCCGAGTTCCTCAACCGGATCGACGAGATCGTGCGCTTCCGGTCGCTCACCGAGGCCGACATCGAGCGCATCCTCCACATCCAGCTCCGTCACCTGGCCGCCCGCCTCGCCGCCCGCCGGCTGAACCTGGACGTCAGCGGCGAGGCCGCAGCGTGGCTGGCCCGGGCCGGCTACGACCCCACCTACGGCGCCCGGCCGCTCAAGCGGGTCATCCAGCGCTCGATCGCCGACCCCCTCGCCCTGGCCCTTTTGGAGGGTCGCTACACCGAGGGCGACACCGTGCACGTCGACGTGGCCGGCGACGAGCTGGCTCTCAAGTAACCGTCCCGGCGCCGACCGGGGTCATCTGGCATCGTCGTGGCGATGTCTGACGACCCCGGTTCGGCGGCAAGGGCCCTGGCCAGGCTTGGCGGCGAGACGCGTCACGGCCAGATCGCCATGGCCGAGGCCGTGGCCGATGCGGTCCGCGAGGAGCGGCCGTTGGTCGTGCAGGCCGGCACGGGCACCGGCAAGACGTGGGCGTACCTGGTGGGGACGCTCTTGGCCGGGGGAGACCGCAGGGTGGTCATCGCCACCGCCACCAAGGCCCTGCAGGACCAGCTGGCCGGCAAGGACTTGCCCACGATGGTGACCTCGGGGCTGCGCCCGGATCTCACGTGGGCCGTCCTCAAAGGCCGGAGCAACTACCTCTGCCGCCAGGCCGCGGCCGAGGCGTCACGGGAGGCGGACGCGCCAACCCTTGCAATCGGTCCGGACCGCTCGGGTATGGGCGCCGAGATCACCAGGCTGCTGGCATGGGCGAACGACAGCCAGACCGGCGACCGGGCCGAGCTCGACTTCGAACCCAAGCCGGCGGCGTGGTCGTCAGTGAGCGTCGGCTCCGAGGAGTGCCCCGGCGCCCAGGCGTGCCCGAGTGGGGGCAGCTGCTTCGCGGAGGCGGCCTACGAGCGGGCCCGCGAGGCCGACGTGATCGTCGTCAACCTCCACCTGCTCGGGGCCCACGTCGCCTCCGGGGGCTTCATCCTTCCCGAGCACGACGTGGTGATCGTCGACGAGGCGCACGAGACCGAGGACGTCCTCTCGGGGGCGCTGGGCGTCACCCTCACCCCCGGTCGGATCGGCGCCGTGGCCCGCCTGGTGCCCGGCGGCGCCCTGGTCCGCCACCGTGACAGCATCGACCGGGCCCTGGGCCCCTTCGTCGGCCGGCGGTTGGCCAAGGGGGCGAAGGCCGAGGCGCCGGTGGCCGAGGCGCTCGCCGACCTGGCCCAGGTCGTGCGGGAGGAGCGCAGCGCGCTGCGGGGCGCGCCCGCCGGCGAGGACGCCGACGGGAAGGCCCGGCGGGAGCGGGCGGCCAAAGCCCTCGACACGCTGGCGTCCGATGTCGACACGATCCTCGGCGCATCCGACGACTACGTCACATGGGTGGAGTCGTCCGGGATGGGAAACCAGCCGGCGCTGCGGGTCTCTCCGGTCGACGTGGGCGGTGAGCTGGCCAAGGTGCTGTGGTCGTCGGCCACGCCCATCCTCACCTCCGCCACCATCCCGCCCGGCATCTCGGCCCGCCTCGGCCTGGCCGGCACCGCGGTCGAGCTCGACGTCGGCAGCCCGTTCGACTACCGCACCCAGTCGCTCCTCTACGTCCCCCGCCTGCCCGACGTGCGCCACCCCAAGCACGACGCGGCGGCGCACGACGAGCTCGAGTTCCTCATCACCGCCGCCCGCGGGCGCACCCTCGCCCTGTTCACCTCGTGGCGGGCGATGCGGGCCGCCAAGGCCGCCCTCGAAGGGCGGCTCCCCTACAGCCTCCTCGCCCAGGACGACCTCCCCAAGCCGGCGCTGATCGAGGCGTTCCGCACCGACGAGTCGTCGTGCCTCTTCGCCACCATGGGGTTCTGGCAAGGAGTCGACGTGCCCGGCGACGCGTGCTCGCTCGTGGTGATCGACCGCCTGCCGTTCGCCCGCCCCGACGACCCGGTGGCCGAGGCCCGGCGGGAGCGGGCGGGCCCCGCCGCCTTCTCGGTCGTCGACATCCCCCACGCCGCCATCCGTTTGGCCCAGGGCGCCGGCCGTCTCATCCGCAGCGCCAGCGACCGAGGCGTCGTGGCCGTCCTGGATCCCCGTCTGGCCGAGGCCTCCTACCGCCCGGCGATCCTGTCGGCGCTGCCGCCCATGCGCCGCACCCGCGACCGGGCCGACGTCACCGCCTTCTTCTCGTAAAGGCCGATCGGCCGGAGGCCGATACGTCGTTGGAGGGTCGTCCACGGTGGCGGCGGATCGGAGACCACGGTGCGGGGAAACTGCGTCCGGAGCGTGGCTGCGGCCGCCCTCGTGGCGGCGACCAGTCTGGTGACCACGGGTGCCGGCCCGGCCCACGCCGCCGGCGTCATCAGCGTCCCCGCCGGCCAGCCGACGATCCAGGCCGCGATCAACGCGGCATCGGCCGGCGACACTGTTGTCGTCGCGCCCGGCATCTATCACGAGCGCATCGACTTCAAAGGCAAGGCCATCGAGGTCCGCAGCGCGGCTGGACCGGCGAGCACGATCATCGACGGCGATGGCGGCGGCATCGTGGTGGTCTTCCACACGGCCGAGACCCGGGCGTCGGTGTTACGGGGCTTCACCATCACCGATGGCGTCGAACCGCCGATGGAGTCGCAGCTCGTCGGAGGTGGCGTCGCCGTCCACTCAGCGTCACCCACCATCGTCGGCAACGTCGTCACCGCCAACAGCGGATCGGGAATCGGCGTCATCGCCGGTCGCCACTCATCCAGGACAACGTGGTGACCGCCAACACCACCTCCTATGACGGCGGAGGTCTGGCCGCCAGCGGAGACAGCGAGATCGTCGGCAACCGCATCGAGGACAACACCGCCGACAGCGGAGGCGGTCTGGTCGTCTTTGGCACGACCGTCGTCGAGGCAACATCATCCGACGGAACACCGCCGGTAGCCGTGGCGGCGGCGGGGTCGCTCTCTACGGCAACGCCCTCCTCGTAAACAACCTCATCGCGGGCAATGCCGCCGATCTCCGCGGCGGCGCCGTCCTCTTTGCCGGGAACGGTTCGGGCCGGATGCTTCACAACACCGTCGTGGGTAACGTGGCACCCACCAGCTCGGCCATCGCCGACTTCCGGAACGGGTCCATGATCGGCAACATCGTCGTGGGACCGGCCGACAGGAGCCTCGTGTCCTGCGAACCTGAGGGCATCGCCGCGACGTACTTCGGCTTCAACGACGTGTACAACGGAATGGCGTCGCCGTCGGTCGGCTGTGAAGGCGTGAACGGCTTCGAGGACAACATTTCGGCAGACCCCCTCTTCGTGGCGCCGGGAGCGTCGCCCCCCGACTACCGACTCGAGAACCAGTCGCCGGCGATCGACGCTGGCGACCCGTCCGTAGCCGGGCTGCCGTCGACCGACCTGGCGGGTGCCCCTCGCATCACCGACAGCAACGGCGACGGGCGGCCGGTGATCGACCTCGGAGCGCACGAGACGGCGACCGCCGTGATGGGGGGCCGGTACGTCCCGGCCCAGCCATAGCGCGTCCTCGACACCCGCATCGGCTTGGGAGGGGCCGGCGCGCTCGGGCCTGGGTCGACACTCGACCTTCAGGTGACCGGCAACGGCAGCCTGCCGCCAAGCGGGGTGTCGTCGGTGGTCCTGAACGTCACCGTGACCGAACCCACTACGGCCAGCTTCCTCACCGCATGGCCGACCGGGGTCACCCTGCCTCTTGCCGCCAACCTCAACTTCGTAGCCGGTCAGACGGTGGCGAACCTGGTGGTGGTGAAGGTCGGCGACGGCGGACGAGTGAGCCTGTACAACTACAGTGGATCGACGCACGTCGTGGCCGATGTCGCCGGCTACCACTTGGAGCCGGGCTACTCCGGCGGCGCCGAGTACACCAGTCTGGTCCCCAACCGCATCCTCGATACCCGGTACGGCGTCGGCGCGCCGGCGGCGCCGCTGGGGCCGGCGGCCACCCTCGGCTTGCAAGTGACCGGTAGGGGCGGGGTACCCATGAGCGGGGTCGCTGCGGTGGTTCTCAACGTCACCGTGACCGAGCCGACAGCGACGAGCTTCCTCACCGCGTGGCCCGACGGCGTCGACCGACCGATCGCGTCCAACATCAACTACGTGCCCGGGCAGACCGTGCCGAACCTCGTGGTCGTGATGGTCGACGATGGCGGTCGGGTGAACCTCTACAACCAGGCAGGGTCCACCCACCTCGTCGCCGACGTCGCCGGCTGGTTCGGCCTCAACGTGGATTGGGCGCCCGGCTACTCGGGTCTGACCCCGACCCGCATCCTGGACACTCGGTTCGGCGTGGGAGTGCCGGCCGCGCCGGTCGGGCCGGGATCGGCCATCGACCTGCAGGTGACCGGCCGCGGGGGCATCCCCGCCACCGGTGTCTCGGCCGTGGTGCTCAACGTCACCGTCACCCAGCCGACGGCCACCAGCTTCCTCACCGCCTGGCCGACCGGCCTCCCGTTCCCGCTGGCCGCCAACCTCAACTACGTCCCGAACCTGACCGTGCCCAACCTGGTGGTGGTCAAGGTCGGCGCCGGCGGGTGCATCAGCCTGTACAACAACAGCGGGTCGACCCACCTCGTCGCCGACGTGGCGGGGTGGTATTCGGGCTGACCCGGCTCAGGGCGACGGCGACAGGGTCCGGTCCTCGGGATCGGCCAGCGAGACCAGCTCCCCTGGGGTCAGCGACCCGTCGCCGTCGGTCTCGTACCAGCGGCCGCTCAGGTTCCCGATGCCCTGGGGCTGCAAGCCGAGGTGGCGATCGAGGTTGCGGATCAGGGCGCCGTGGCTCACGAGCAGCACCCGGTCCCCGGGCTCGCCGTCGGCGGCCACCCGCAGGAGCGACGAGCAGGCGCGCGCCGTGAGGTGGGACCGGGTCTCGCCGCCGATGGTCGACTGGCTACGTCCCTCGGACCAGTCCGCCAGCTCCCCTGGCCAGCGGGCCTCGATCTCGGCCCGGGTCATCCCGGTCCAGTCGCCGACGTCGATCTCGCGCAGGTCGGGGTCGAGCTCCACCGGGAGGCGAAGGGCGTCGGCGACGAGCTCGGCCGTGCGGCGGGCCCGCTGGAGATCGGAGGCGAGAAGCCGGGAAAAGCCGAACGCAGCCAGCCGGGGAGCGGCGTCGCGGGCCTGCTCCTCGCCCAGCGGCGACAAGGGGGGGTCGGCCTGGCCCTGCCAGCGGCCGTCGGCGTTCCAGACGGACTGGCCGTGGCGGACGAGCAGGAGGCGACGGGGCGGTGCGGACACGCCTCCGAAGGTAGGGGATGGTGAGGCCGTTGGGCTCCCTGGCGGGGTGGGGCCCAGTGTTGTCGGCCTCACCATCTCCCTGATGCGGCCTGGCGGGGGGCCGCAGACCCTGTATCGGCCGCACCTCGAAAAGCTTGAGCGCGAACGACCTGTTCGGAGCTCCTGGAGTGGAGCGATACACTGCGCGGACCGCTGTAATACTTTCCTAGGGAGACGCGCGTGCCCGGTACCGTGATCGTCGGCACCCAATGGGGCGACGAGGGCAAGGGCAAACTCACTGATCTGCTCACCAAGCAGATGCAGGTCGTGGTCCGCTATCAAGGCGGCCACAACGCCGGCCACACCATCGTCGTCGGCGACGAGTCCTTCGCCCTACAGCTCGTGCCCAGTGGCATTCTCTACCCCTGGGTCACCCCCGTGATCGGCAACGGGGTCGTCGTCGACCCCGCGGTGCTGGTGGCCGAGATCGACGGCCTCGAGGCCCGGGGCATCGACTGCTCCCGGCTCAGGGTGAGTGGCAACGCCCACCTGATCATGCCGTACCACTCCGAGCTCGACCGCCTCACCGAGCGCAAGCTGGGCAAGAACAGCCTGGGGACCACCAAGCGGGGGATCGGCCCGGCCTACGCCGACAAGGCGGCCCGCGTCGGCCTACGGGTCCAGGACCTGCTCGACCCCAAGATCTTCCGGGAGAAGCTCGAGGTCGTCCTCAAAGAGAAGAACCTCATCCTGGCCAAGATCCACAACCGCCTGCCGCTCTCGGCCGACGACATCGCCGATCTCTACCTGGGCGAGCTCCGGTCCCGCATCGAGCCGATGATCGCCGACTCGGTGGGTCTCGTCCACGACGCCCTCGACGAGGGGGCCAACGTGCTCTTCGAAGGGGCCCAGGCCACCTTCCTCGACGTCGACCACGGCACGTATCCGTTCGTCACATCGTCGAACCCGGTGGCGGGCGGGGCGCTCATCGGCGCCGGCGTGGGCCCGATGCACATCCAGCGGGTGATCGGCGTGGCCAAGGCCTATGTCACCCGGGTGGGCGCCGGGCCCTTCCCCACGGAGCTGCCCGACGAGACGGGCGACGCCTTGGTCGACCGGGGCCGCGAGTTCGGCACCAACACGGGCCGGCGCCGTCGCCCCGGCTGGTTCGACGCGGTCATGCTCCGTCAGGCCGTGCGCCTCAACTCCCTCACCGAACTGGCCGTCACCAAGCTCGACGTGCTCGACGCCTTCGACACCCTCAAGGTCTGCGTGGCCTACGAGGCCGACGGCCAGAAGTACATGCATCCGCCGTACCACCAGTCGGTCCTGCACAAGGTCAAGCCGGTCTACGAGGAGCTGCCGGGCTGGAACGCCGACCTCACCGGCGCCACCACCCTCGACGACCTCCCCCAAACCGCGAAGGACTACCTGACCTTCCTCTCCGATGCCTGCGGCGTGCCGGTAGGCCTCGTCGGGGTCGGACCTGGCCGCGAGCAGTTCGTCCAGTTCACCGACACCTCGCCGAAGGACGACGATGACGACGACTGGGACGAGGAAGACACGGGCTACGTCGGCCCGGGCATCCTCGTCATCTAGCCGTTGAGAGTCTGCATCGTCGGCTCCGGCGGGCGGGAGCACGCGCTCGCCGTCGCCCTGGGACGGTCGGCCGATGTGGTCGTCACCCCCGGGAACCCCGGCATCCCCGGTTCCACGTCCGCGGCGCCGCTGGCCGTCGGCGCCGACCTCTACGTCATCGGACCCGAGACGCCGCTCGTCGCCGGCCTGGCCGACGAGCTGCGGGCCGCCGGGAAGCTGGTGTTCGGCCCCGGGGCCGACGGCGCCCACCTCGAGGGGTCGAAGGCGTGGATGAAGGAGGTCCTGCACGAGGCGGGCGTGCCCACCGCCGGCTATGGCGCCTTCACCGACGCCGAGCCCGCACTGGCGTTCCTGCGCTCCCTTCCCGGGCCGTGGGTCGTCAAGACCGACGGCCTGGCCGCCGGCAAGGGCGTGCTCGTCACCGACTCCTTCGACGAGGCTGCGGTCGATGTGATGGCCAAGCTGTCTGGTGACGCGTTCGGCGACGCCGGGCGCCGGGTGGTGATCGAGGAGTGGCTCGACGGCCCGGAGCTGTCGCTGCTGTGCGTGTGCGACGGCCGGCGCGCCGTCGCCCTCGCCCCCGCTCAGGACTTCAAGCGCCTCTCCGACGGCGACGCCGGCCCCAACACGGGCGGCATGGGCGCCTACTCGCCGGTGCCCTTCGTCGGCCCCGACGTGGTCGCCGAGGTGCTCGGACGGGCGGTGCAACCCACCCTCGCCGCTCTCACCGCCCGGGGGGTCGACTACCGGGGCGCGCTGTACGCCGGGATCATGCTCACCGCCGACGGTCCGAAGGTGCTCGAGTACAACGTCCGCTTCGGTGACCCCGAGGCCCAGGTCGTCTTCCCCCGCTACTCGGGCGACCTGGCGGCGCTGCTGGCCGAGGCCGCCGCCGGCGAGCTGGTCAGCCAGCCGGCGTTCGACGACCGAGCCGCGGTCACGGTCGTCCTGGCCACGGAGGGGTACCCCCTCACCCCCCGCACGGGCGATGTCATCGAGGGCCTCGAGAAGGCCGACTCGCTGCCCGACGTCACCGTCTTCCGGGCCGGCGTGGCCCGCGAAGGCGGGCAGTGGGTGACGGCCGGCGGCCGCGTCCTGAACGTCACCGGGCTGGGCACCGACGTGGCGACGGCCCGCGCCACCGCCTACGACGCAGTGTCCGCCATTTCCTGGCCCGGCATGCAGTACCGGACCGACATCGCCTCGGTGCATCTCGGGCCGTGAAATCGCCGATTTTGGACGGAACTACAGCCAGGTATGCACCCAGAGAGGGGCGCTCATGAAAGTCGCCGTGTTGATGGGGTCGCCGAACGACCAGTCGAAGATGGCGCCGGCCACGGCGACCTTGACCGAGTTCGGGATCGAGGCCGACGAGCGAGTGATGTCCGCCCACCGCACGCCGGCGGTGGTCGCCGACTTCGCCCGGTCCGCCCGGGAGAACGGGTATGCAGCCATTATCTGCGGCGCCGGCATGGCTGCGCACCTGGCCGGTGCGGTGGCGGCCAACACCACCCTCCCCGTGGTCGGCGTGCCCCTGTCGGGCGGGGCGCTCAACGGGGTCGATGCCCTCTACGCCACCGTCCAGATGCCCCGAGGCATCCCGGTGGCCACCGTGGCCATCGACGGTGCCATGAACGCGGCCCTCCTCGTCGTGCAGATGCTGGCCATCACCGACGCCGAACTCGCCGGCAAGCTCGACGAACGGCGCGGGTGAGCATCCCCGACGTCCTCGCGTCGAGGTACGCCTCGTCCGAGATGGTGGCGCTGTGGTCGCCGGCGCGCAAGGTCTCCTTGGAGCGGCACCTGTGGATCGCCGTCCTCAAGGCCCAGCGGGACCTGGGAGTTGCGGTGCCTGATGGCGTGGTGGAGGCCTACGAGGCGGTGACGGACCAGGTCGACCTGGCGTCGATCGAGGCCCGGGAAAGGGTCACCCGCCACGACGTGAAGGCCCGGATCGAGGAGTTCTGCGCCCTCGCCGGCCACGAACACATCCACAAGGGCCTGACGTCGCGCGATCTCACCGAGAACGTCGAGCAGTTGCAGATCCGCACCTCGCTCGAGCTCGTGCGCCACCGGATGGTCGCCGCTGCCACCCGATTGGGACGTCTGGCCGCGGAGCACGCCACTCTGGCCATGGTCGGCCGCTCGCACAACGTCCCGGCCCAGGTCACCACCCTCGGCAAGCGCTGGGCGACGGCCGGGGAGGAGCTCCTCGTCGCCTTCGCCCGCGTCGAGGACCTGCTCCGCCGCTACCCCCTCCGAGGGATCACGGGACCGATGGGCACGGCCCAGGACCAGCTCGACCTGCTCGGCGGCGACTCGGGACAGCTCGCCGTCCTCCAGCTCGCGGTGGCCCGCCACCTGGGCTTCGAAAAGAGCCTGGGCTCGACCGGGCAGATCTATCCCCGCTCGCTCGACCTCGACGTCGTGTCTGCGCTGGTGCAGGCCGCAGCGGCACCCTCCTCGCTGGCCACAACCATCCGGCTCATGTCCGGGCACGAGTTGGTCACCGAAGGGTTCGCCGCCGGCCAGGTGGGCTCGTCGGCCATGCCCCACAAGATGAACGCCCGCACGTGCGAGCGGATGACGGGGCTGGAAGTCGTCCTCTCCGGCCACCTGACCATGGTCTCGGGGATCAGCGGCCACCAATGGAACGAGGGCGACGTCTCGGACTCCGTGGTCCGCCGGGTCGCCCTTCCCGGCGCCTTCTTCGCCACCGACGGGCTGTATCAGGCGTTCTTGACCGTGCTGGACGAGCTGGCTCCGTTCCCGGCGGTCATCGAGCGGGAACTGGCGCGCGAGCTGCCCTACCTGGCCACCACCAAGGTGCTCCTCGCCGCGGTAGGCAAGGGCGTCGGCCGGGAGCAGGCCCACGAAGTTGTCAAGGAGCACGCAGTGGCGGCCGCCCTGGCCCGGCGGGAGAAGGGAGCCGGCGACGACGATCTGCTCGAGCGCTTGGCCGCCGACGAACGCCTCGGCCTCTCCCGCTCGGACATCGAGGCGGCCATCGCCGACCCGATGACGTTCACCGGCGCAGCGGCCGATCAGGTGGCCGCTTTCGTGCGGAAGACCGACGAGCTGGCCACCTTGTTCCCCGAAGCGGCGGCGTACCGTCCGGAGCCCATCCTGTGATTGCTACCTTGCCTCGGTGAACCTCCTCTACTCCGGCAAGGTCCGCGACATCTACGACGCCGGCGACGACCGGCTGCTCATGGTGACCTCGGACCGCCTGTCCGCCTTCGACGTGGTGCTCGACGAGCCCATCCCCCACAAGGGGCGGGTGCTGACTGCACTCACCGCCTTCTGGCTCGACCAGGTCGACGACATCGTCCCCAACCACCTGATCTCGGTCGACGGAGCGTCGATGTTGGTCCGCAAGGCCGAGATGCTCCCGATCGAGTGCATCGTGCGGGGCTACCTCTCGGGGTCGGCGTGGAAGGAGTACACCGAGAAGGGCACCGTGCACGGGATGCCGCTACCGCCCGGTCTCCGGCAGTCCGAGCAACTGCCGGACCCGATCTTCACCCCGTCGACGAAGGCCGCCGTCGGCGACCACGACGAGAACATCTCCTTCGAGCAGGCGGCGGCGCTGGTCGGCACCGACGTGGCGGCCGAAGCGGCGGCCATCAGCCTGAACGTGTACTTCCGGGCTGCGGCCCGGGCCGCGGCTGCCGGAATCATCATCGCCGACACCAAGTTCGAGCTGGGCTGGATCGACGGTCGCCTGGCCCTGTGCGACGAGGTCCTGACCCCGGACTCGTCCCGGTTCTGGGAGGCCAAGGCGTGGGAACCCGGCACCACGCCGCCCTCCTTCGACAAGCAGCCGGTGCGCGACTGGCTCGAGAGCACCGGGTGGGATAAGCGCCCACCGCCTCCGTCGCTTCCGGCCGAGGTCGTCCAGGCCACCAGCGACAGGTACGTGTCCGCCTACGAACGTCTGACCGGACGTCGGTTCGACAAGGCTGGCTTCGACCGCTCTGGCGAAGTGGGAGGGTGACGGGTATGCGTTTCCCCGTCCTCGTCGAAGTACTCCTGCGGCCCGGCATCGCCGACCCGCAGGGGGCCACCATCCAGCGAGCCCTGCCTGCCCTCGGCTTCGACGGCGTCCGGGAGGTGCGGGTCGGCAAGGCCATTCGCTTCACCGTGGAGGCCGCCGACGAGACCGCCGCCCGCCAGCAGGTCGACGAGCTGTGCCAGCGCCTGCTGGCCAACCCCGTCATCGAGGACACCGCAGTGACGATCGGATGACGGGCCTTGCCGGCTGCGTGCCCGAACATCGTGGAGTCCGGTCCGTGAACATGCATCGGAACGCGCAACGAAGGGCCGCGGCCCGATGACGGCCAGAGTCGGCGTCGTCGTGTTCCCGGGCTCGAACTGCGAGCACGATGTGGTGGAAGCCTTGACCGGATTGGGCGCCCAGGCCGATCTCCTATGGCACGGCGATCTCGATGTGGGCGATGTCGATGCCGTCGTACTGCCCGGCGGTTTCGCCCATGGCGACTATCTCCGGCCCGGGGCCATCGCCCGTTTCAGCCCGATCATGGCATCGATCACCCAATTCGCGGCCGCCGGAGGCCCGGTGGTCGGCATCTGCAACGGCTTCCAGGTGTTGACGGAGGCCGGCCTGCTGCCCGGCGCGCTGCAGAAGAACAGCGGGTCACGATTTCTGTGTGCGCCGGCTGAACTCGTCGTCGCCAGCACTCAATCCGTGCTCACATGCGACACGACTGTCGGTGACGTGCTGCGGCTGCCCATCAACCACTTCGAGGGCAACTACACCTGCTCGGCGGAGGTTCTGGGAGAATTGCGCAGCGAGGACCGTGTGGTTCTCCGATATGTGGCGAATCCCAACGGGTCTGTCGACGACATCGCCGGCGTGTGCTCCGCAGGTCGCAACGTCGTCGGCCTCATGCCTCATCCCGAGCGGGCGTGCGATCCACTACTGGGCTCCGACGACGGCCGCCGTCTCCTGGGCTCGTTGCTGCTTGCCGCCGC
>Ga0136633_1000899_pt1 | contig 22157 bp, 25 predicted proteins | sample AntDrymeUQ832206_2_FD_105494 | JGI IMG/M metagenome (GOLD analysis project Ga0136633, IMG submission 105494) | Polar desert sand microbial communities from Dry Valleys, Antarctica - metaG UQ83 (22.06) | ecosystem: Environmental > Terrestrial > Soil > Desert | place: Antarctica: Dry Valley...
AGGCCCAGCTCGATCAATTCAGCCGGCAAATCGTCGATCGCGCCGAGCAAAGCCGCATCGACCGCCTGCCGCCACGCCCGCACTTCGTCGAGCGACGGCCGGGTGATCATCCCCCGCTCGGCGCGCGGATGGCGCTCTCCTTCACCCTCATAATAGGAATTGAAGAGGTAGGCGTAATCCTCGTCATGCAGGCGGTAGCCGGGCAGATGGTCCCGCAGCAGAAAGGTTTCGAAGAACCAGGTGGTATGCGCGAGATGCCACTTTGCAGGCGACGCATCCGGCATGGGCTGGATCGTCGCATCGGCGTCCGAAAGTGGCGCGGCGAGGTCGAGGCTGAGCGTACGGACCGCCTTGTAGCGCGCCGCCAGATCCTCTCCCGCCTTGGCCTGGGCCTGTGTCGCCATCATGCGCCTCCCGGCCGCAGCTCATAGCACACTTTCGGGACAAACGAAGAACAAAGATCAGCGCGTGGCGCCCGGCCGCCAGAGGACGTCCCCATTTTCACGCGCCACCCAACGCGCCAGCACGAACAAATGGTCCGATAGCCGATTGAGATAGGCAAGCGCGGCGGGGTTGAACGCGCCGCTTTGCGCGACCGCCGTCCGCTCGGCCCGCCGCGCCACCGCGCGGGCGAGGTGAAGGGCGGCCGATCCGCCCTCGCCGCCGGGCAGGATGAAGCTGCGCAAGGGCTCGAGATCTTCGTTCATCCGGTCGATCTCGTCCTCGAGCCGTTTGACCTGTTCGGGCACGATGCGCAGAACCATTTCGCTCGGCGCGAAATCCTCGCCGGGCGTGGCGAGATCGGCGCCAAGATCGAACATTTCGTTCTGGATGCGCGCCAGCATCGCGCGCGCCGCTTCGTCCGTCACGGAGTCCATAGCGACCCCGATCGCGCAATTGGTCTCATCGACATCGCCGATCGCGGCGATGCGAGGATCGGCCTTCGAAACCCGCGAGCCATCGACCAGACCGGTGTCGCCGGCATCGCCGGTGCGCGTGTAGATCTTGTTGAGCCGGACCAAAACGGACGCTCCTTCAGCGTCCGCTGCCGCCGGCGACGAGCATCAGCACCACCGCGATCAGGATCGCGACCGCCTGAAAAAGCACGCGTTTGCGCATCAGGTCCTGCGAACGCGCGCCGGTGACATCCTTGCCGCCGGCCATGGTCAGGACGCCGCGAATCAGCATGAACAAAGTGGCGAGGGCCGCCACGGCGAGCAGGACGACGAGGAGGATGGTCATGGCGCCTATTTAGGCGCTCGCGCGCGAAGCGCCACTATCAGATCGACCGGATCCGCGCCGGCGGCGCGAAGATCGGCCAAAGTCGGCGCGCCATGACGCTTGGCCAGCCGCTCGCCGCCTTCGTCCGTCAGCAGAGCGTGATGGTGATAATGTGGCGTCGGCAGGTCGAGCAGCGCCTGGAGCAGGCCGTGGACATGGGTTGCGGCGAAAAGATCGCGTCCGCGCACCACGTCGGTCACGCCCTGTGCCGCATCGTCGACGACGACGGCCAGATGATAGCTCGCCGGCGCGTCCTTGCGGGCGAGGACGACGTCGCCGAATCGTTCCGGATCGGCGATGATCGCGCGGTCGCCGTCGTGCCAGACGAGGTGGCTGCGCTTCGCTTTCGCCATGTCCAAGCGCCAGGCATGCGGCCGCGACAGATCGATCGCCACGCCCCGGCACGTCCCCGGATAAGCCGGCGAGCCCTCCTCGCCATGCGGCGCGCTGGCGCTGGCGGCGATGTCGGCGCGGGTGCAGATGCAGGGATAGACGAGGCCCGCCGCCTTCAGCCGCTCCAGCGCCTCGGCGTAAAGATCGAGCCGCTCCGACTGATAAATGATCTCGTCATCCCATTCGAGGCCGAGCCAGAGCAAATCCTCAATGATCCCATCGACATATTCGGACCGGGACCGCCCAGCGTCGATATCCTCGATCCTGAGCAGGAAGGCGCCGTCGCGTTCGCGCGCGAAATCATGCGCCGTCAGCGCCGAAAAAGCGTGGCCCAGATGCAACCGCCCGGTGGGCGATGGCGCAAAGCGTGTGACGATCTGCATCGGCCCCTCATTAACCCGCTTGACCCCGAGTCACGACCTATGGTGTCATGAGGATGTCACGGCCACCGGCAATGGCCGCGATGGACGGGAAAAGTCGGCCGGACTCTTCCCCTCATGATCGCGTGCGACGGCATCGGGGGCGGCGTTTCCGGAAAGGCTTTTCCAGGGAACGGGAGCTGTGTTCGCGCCGTGTATCACCCTGACCTCATCCGCCATCCGGAGAGCTGCCCGGCGCTGGTCCTCAACGCCGATTATACGCCCTTGTCTTATTACCCCTTGAGCCTCTGGCCGTGGCAGACGGCGGTGAAGGCGGTGTTCCTCGAGCGTGTCGATATCGTCGCCGAATATCGCCGGCAGGTGCACAGCCCGAGCCGGGCGATGAGCCTGCCCAGCGTGATCGCGCTCCGCCAATATGTCCGGCCGAGCGAATATCCCGCCTTCACGCGGTTCAACCTGTTCCTGCGCGACCGCTTCGAATGTCAATATTGCCGCGATCCGCATGAGCTCACCTTCGATCATGTCGTGCCGCGCGCGCAGGGTGGGCGGACGACCTGGGACAATGTCGCCACCGCCTGCGCGCCGTGCAATTTGCGCAAAGGCGGGCGCACGCCGCGCGAGGCGCATATGCACATCCTGCGTCATCCCTTCCGCCCGACAAGCTGGCAATTGCAGGAGCATGGCCGCTCCTTCCCGCCCAATTATCTGCACGCGAGCTGGCGCGACTATCTCTATTGGGACATCGAGCTGGAGGCCTGATCGCCGCCGCTCCCCGGCGGCTCGATCGCGGCTGTGCGCAGCCACTGGATGCGGAAAAAGTAGACGGCCACGGCGAGCGAGAGAAACACGCAAGAGCCCGTTATCCGCCAAAACGCATAGGGGTTGGTGTCGATCGGAATGCCGCCGACATTCATTCCGAACAGGCCGGTGATGAAGGTCAACGGCAGGAAGACGAGAGCAACGATCGAGATCAGGAGCGAGCGCGACTCCATCAATTCGCCGCGCAGATCGGTGAGCTGCTCGTGGAGCAAAGCGGCGCGCTCGCGCACCGCTTCGAGCTCCTCGGTCATCCGCGCGAAGCGATCGGCAGCCTCGCGAATGTGCAGCCGGTCGTCCTCCGCCAGCCAAGTGAAATCCAGCGCGGCGAGGGTCAGCAGCGCGTCGCGATTTGGGGCGACGAAGCGACGGAAGGCGATCGCCTCCGAGCGCACCCGCGCAATCTTGGAACGAAGTCCGTAGACCCGGCGCGGGGTCAGCCCGCTTTCGCTGTCGTCGAGCGTGTCGCCGAGCTGGGCGACTTCGGGATCGAGCTGCCCGGAAATGCCGCGGGCGAAAGCGGCGACGAGATCGCCGGAGTCGCGAATGGTGCCGCTCTCCACCTGAGCGACGACTGTCTCGCTCGCGCTCAAGCGCCGCCGCGACACTGAATTGACCTTGCCGTGCCGAACCCAGAAACGGATCGAGACGAGCCGGTCGCTGTCTCCCGGACGGACCTCGCCGAGCCCGCGAAGATTGATCAGCGCGCCATCGTCCATCCGATCGCAGCGCGGTCGTGTTTCGGTCGCAACGAGGGCATTAGCGGCAACTTCGGGAATGTCCGCCTGCTCGCGCAGAGTGGCGAGATCGGCATCCTCGAGCTGGTCGACATGGGTCCAGACGAAGCCGTCGCCGGCATAGTCGCCGGCTTCATCGACCGGAACGCAGCGCGCCTCGCCACCTTCGACGAGATAGGCGGCGCAGGGCATCAGGCCCGTCCTTCAAGCGCGGCGCGCACGGCGGGCGCAAGATCGTCGCGGGCCAGCGCCAAGGCGAGATTGGCAAGCACGAAGCCCTTGGCGTCGCCGCAATCGTGGCGTTCGCCGTCGAAGGTCAAAGCGTGGAATGGCTGCGTGCCGATCAAGGCCGCCATGCCGTCGGTGAGCTGGATCTCGCCGCCCGCGCCCGCGCCGATCCGGCCGAGGACCGGCATGATCTCCGGCTGCAATATGTAGCGCCCGACGACGGCCAGAGTGGAGGGCGCGTCCTCCGGCTTCGGCTTTTCAACCAGCCCGGTGACCTCGGTCAGCCGCCCGTCTTGCGCCCCCGGGGTGACGATGCCGTAGCTCGCGGTGCGTTCGCGCGGGACATCCTGCGCGCAGATGATATTGCCGCCCACGCGCCCATAAGCCGCGACCATCTGGGCAAGGCAGCCGGGCCGTCCCACCATCAAATCGTCGGGGAGCAGCACCGCGAAGGGCTGGTCGCCGACAATCTCGCGCGCGCACCAGACGGCATGGCCGAGGCCGAGCGGGGCTTGCTGGCGCACCGACACCAGGGCGCCGTGGGGAAGCCGCGTGCCGGCGAGCGACTCGAGCGACTTGCCGCGCGCGGTCATCACTGCCTCGAGCTCGAAGGCGGTATCGAAATGGTCTTCGAGCGCGCTTTTGCCGCGGCCGGTGACGAAGATAAGCCGCTCGATGCCGGCTTCGCGCGCCTCCTCGACCGCATATTGAATCAGTGGCTTGTCGACGATCGTCAGCATCTCCTTCGGAATCGCCTTGGTGGCGGGAAGGATGCGGGTGCCGAGCCCGGCGACCGGGAAGATAGCGGTGCGGACGGGCTTCATTCGGGCCGCCTCATTCGGGGTCGCCGCTGCGCTCGTCATTCTCGACCGGAATGGGCACGACCCCGGCCGGCACTTCAGGCGGCGGCAGATCGAAGCGATCATCCTCGCGCAGTTCCGAGCGGCGGATCAATTCATCGACCCGCTGCGGCCGGGTGATCACCGGCGCGGCCAGCAATTGCTCGGCGGTCGGCGGCGTTGCGGCGGCGACCGGAGCGACCGGAAGGCTCGCGCCCGGCGGCGGCTCGAGCGGCTCGCGCAGCCCGCAACCGCCGGCCAGAGCGAGCAGGACAAGAAGACCGAGCCGTCTCATTCCATCATTCCCAGCATCTTTCGCGCCGCCGCGATCCGCGCCTTCACTTGCGCGGGCGCGGTGCCGCCATAGCTCGTCCGGCTTTTAACCGAGGCTTGCGGCGACAGCACGTCGAAAACGCCCGCCGCGATCCGCGCGTCGATGCCTTGCAACTCGGCAAGGCTCAATTCCCACAAGGGCTTGCCTGCCTCATCGGCCAACTTCACCGCGCGGCCCGTAATGTGATGCGCCTCGCGGAACGGCACATTCGCTTCGCGCACAAGCCAGTCGGCGAGATCGGTGGCGGTGGCGTGCCCGGCGGCGGCCAGCGCCCCCATCCGCTCGCTCACGAAGGTGGCGGTCTCGATCATCCCCGCCATCGCCGCGAGCGACAGGCCGAGCAGGTCATGCGCCTCGAAGACTGGCTGTTTGTCGTCCTGCATGTCCTTCGAATAAGCGAGCGGCAGGCCCTTCATCGTCGTGACGAGAGCGATCATCGCGCCGGCGATCCGCCCGCTATGGCCGCGCACCAGCTCCGCCGCGTCCGGGTTGCGCTTCTGCGGCATGATCGACGAGCCGGTCGAGAAGCTGTCCGACAATTTGACGAAGCCGAAGGGCTGGCTTGCCCAGAGCACCAGTTCTTCGGCGAGCCGCGACAGATGGAGCGCGCATTGCGTCGCCGCCATCAGATAATCGATCGCGAAGTCCCGGTCGGAAACGGCATCGAGGCTGTTCGCGGTCGGGCGATCGAAGCCGAGCGCCAGAGCGGTCGCTTCGCGGTCGATCGGGAAGCCGGTGCCGGCCAAAGCCGCGCTGCCGAGCGGGCATTCGTTCGCCCGCGCCCGCGCATCGGCGAAGCGCGAGCGGTCGCGGCGCAGCATCTCGACATAGGCCATCAGATGGTGGCCGAGCGTCACCGGCTGCGCGGCCTGGAGATGGGTGAAACCCGGCATGATCGTTTCGACATGCTCCGCCGCGCGCTCAACCAGGGCGCATTGCAGCGCGGCGATGCCCGCCTCCGTCTCGTCGATCGCGTCGCGCACCCACAGCCGGAAGTCCGTCGCGACCTGATCGTTGCGCGAGCGGGCGGTGTGCAGCCTTCCCGCCGCGGGGCCGATCAATTCGGCCAGCCGCGCCTCGACATGCATGTGGATGTCTTCCAGCGCGGCGTCTTCGGGCACGCCCTCCGCCTCATATTCGTCGGCGATCGTGTCGAGCCCCTCCTCGATCGCGTCCGCGTCGGCCTGCGCGACGATGCCTTGCGCGGCCAGCATCGCGACATGGACCCTGCTCGCTTCGATGTCTTGCCGCCACAGCCGCTTGTCGAAGCCGATCGAGACATTTATCGCGCGCATGATCGCCGAGGGCCCTTCGGCGAAGCGCCCGCCCCACATTGCGTTGGAGTCCTGATCCTTGCGGCTTGTGATACCTGCTCTCCTGGCTTTCGCCCTTGTCGGCTGCGATAGGCAAAGCGCTCCGGCCCCGCAAGGCGAGGCGGCGAATGCCGCCGACGCCGCCGCTCCCGCTCCCGCGCCCGGCAACGCGGCCCATGCCTATCCCACCGGCCGGCTCGACCGCAGCCATGCCGGCGAGCGCGCGCCGACGGCGGGCTTCCAGGATCCGCAGGGGCGCCCGACCAGCCTCGCCACCTTCCGGGGCCGTCCTTTGCTGGTCAATCTCTGGGCGACCTGGTGCGGCCCGTGCGTGGTCGAGATGCCGAGCCTCGACGCGCTCGCGGTGCGCGAGGGCGAGGCGATGCAGGTGCTCGCGCTCAGCCAGGATATGGACGGCCGCGAACGCGTCGCCGCCTTCTTCGCCCAGCGCCGCTTCCGCGAGCTCGAACCCTATCTCGACCCGCGCCTCGACGTGATGACCGCGCTCCGGATCGATACGTTGCCGACGACCATCCTCTACGATGCCGAGGGCGTCGAGGTCTGGCGCATGACCGGCATGGCGGATTGGGAGAGCGAACGGGCACAGCGGCTGCTCAGGGAGGCGGACGGGGGGTAGGAAGGCCCATCAATCTCTTTTCTGAACCTTTGCCGCCCGCCAGCAGAGCCACGCCGCGAGCAGCCAGGGCAAGGCGAACACCATGCTGAGCACACCGCCGCGCGGGTCGGTGGCGAGGCCTCCTGCCGCGGCGGCGACCTGGGCGAGGGCGGCGGCCGCAAAGGCGCAGGCCGTGCCCTGAGGGCGGAAGCGGGCGAGGGCTGAGCCGGCGAGCGCGATCAGGATCACGCCGCCGAAAAGCAGATTGTAGGGACCATCCCCGATCATGCCGACGGCGAGGTTGACCCAGATCGTCATCAGCCCGCAGCCGATCGCGACCGCCGCGCCGGCCCGCTGCCAGCCGTTGCGCGCCCGCCACGCCAACTCCCAAGCCCCACAGGCGAATGCGAGCAGCATCCCGACGACGACGAAATCGCCGAACGACCAATCGACTTCATTCGAGAAGCGCATCGCCACAAAGGGGATAGCAAGCAGCAGCACCGCCAATCCCCAGGGCGCGACGCGCCAGAAACTCAGCCGCCGCTCCAGCACCAGATTGCTCATCATTTTCCCTTTTTCGTCCGTATGAAGCCGATGCTCTGGCGCATCGAGCGGATGAGCGGCATGAGGGGCGGGTGAGGAATTGCTGAAAAATGCCCCGCTTTCGCTTTGCGGACTTCGATCTGGACAGCGGGAACCGGCGGCTGAAGCATGCCGGGGCGGCGGTTGAGCTGAACGCGCGCTATTTCGACGCGCTGGCCCTGCTGGTGCGCGAGAGCGGAGCGCTCGTCACCAAGCAGCGCTTCCTCGACGAGGTCTGGCGCGGCGTGCCCGTCACCGACGAAGCGCTCACCCAGTGCATCAAGACGCTTCGGAGCAAGCTCGGCGACGACGCGGCGCGGCCGCGCTTCATCGAGACCGTCCCCAAACATGGCTATCGCTTCATCGCGCCGGTGGAGGCCGAAACCGCGCCACCGTCGCAGCACTCGTCCTCCACGCCTTGGCGCGACGTCCTTCTCCTCGGCGGCGCGGGGACGATCGGCGCGGGGCTGGCCGGCTTCGTCGGCGGGCTGGCTTATGGTTTCGCCGGGGCGGCGCAGCCACTGCAACCCGGCCTCGGCGCAGCCTCCGTGCTGCTCGTCCTCCTCTGCCTCACCATCGCGGCGGCGCTGATTGGCGGGGCGGGTGTCAGTTTCGGCATCGCGGCCGCGGCGAGCCTGGCGCCGGCCTTGCCCTGGCTGCGGATCCTCGGCGGCGCGGCGGGCGGGCTGATCGTCGGCGGCATCGTCAAGCTGCTCGGGCTCGACGCCTTCAACCTGCTGCTCGGCCAGTCGCCCGGCGACATCACCGGCGGCGGGGAAGGCCTGCTGCTCGGCGGCGGCGTGGGCCTCGGCGCGTGGCTGGCGGCGCGGCGGCCGGACGCACTCAGGCGCGGCGTGGCGCTCGCGGCGCTCGTCGGCGGCGGGGCGGGGCTGGCCGTCGACTTCGTCGGCGGGCGGCTGATGGGCGGCAGCCTCGATCTTCTCGCCCGCTCGCTCCCTCATTCGCGCCTTCGCCTCGATCAGATCGGCGCGCTGTTTGGCGAAGACGGTTTCGGCCCGGTGAGCAGGATCGTGACGAGCGGCCTGGAAGGCGCGGCCTTCGCCGCCTGTATCGTCGGCGCTATGATTCTTGCGCGGCGGAGTCTGCGGAAGCCCTAGCCGATCGCGGTCGCCAACGAAGCAAACGCCCGTCGATCGCCGCCAGTCCAAGCCCGATCAGGGCCATGCCGGCAAAGTGGCGCGGCTCCATCTGCTCGCCCAGGATCAGCACGCCGAGCAGGATCGCGGTGACCGGGATCAGGAAGGTGACGAGCAGCGAATTGGTCGCGCCGGCCGAGGCGACCAGCTTGAAATAGAGGATATAGGCAAAGCTGGTGCAAATCAGAGCCAGCGCCACCAGCGCGGCCCAGGCTTCCAGCGAAGGCACCGAAGCGAGCCAGGGCGGCTCAAAGAGCAAGACGAGCGGCGCCATCACCAGAGTGGCGGCGCTGAGCTGCCCGGTCGCCACCGCCACCGGCGGCACGCCCATCGCGCGGAAGCGGCGCGCATAGACCCCGGCGAGCGCATAGCAGAGCGTCGCCGCCAGACATTCGAGCTGTGCGACGACATCGCCGCCGATCTGCCCCAGCAAGTCCGCGCCGATCATCACCGCGACGCCGCCGAAGCCGAGCAGCACGCCCGCCACCTTGCTCGGCGTGGCTTTCTCGTCGGCGGTGAAGAAATGCGCGACGACGACGCCCCAGATCGGGGTGGTCGCGTTGAGGATCGAGCCGAGGCCGCCGGTAATCTGCTGCTGCGCCCAGGCGAAGAGGATGAAGGGCACGACATTGTTGAGCAAGGCGAGGATCAGGAAGGCGAGCGCCGCGCCGGGCGGCATCGCCAGACGCTGCCGCTTCACGAGCAGGAAGACCCAGAGGAAAATCGCGGCGAGCGCCACCCGGATCAGCACCAGCGTGAAGGGCTGCACCGACTCCAGCGCGACCTCGATGAAGAAGAACGACCCGCCCCAGATCACCGAAAGGGCGAGCAGGATGGTCCAGTCCTGGCGGTTCATGGCGGGCGCGGGTGTGATCACGTGGCGGGTATAGCGGGCGAGCTGCCGCGCGCGTCACGAAAGCTGCGGCCAAAGTCATAAGGGAGGCTTATGCCAGCAGATGCGGAACCGGCCCATTCCCCGTCATGCTGAACTTGTTTCAGCATCCATTCCGGAGCCGTCGAGACGCTGGCGGCATGGACCCTGAAACAAGTTGGCGCTTATCCCTTTCCGACAGGTAACTAACCTGTCATAGGGGAAAGCGCCAAACTTGGAGTTCAGGATTTGGCATACGAATGGAAGGCTACGTTACCGAAACCGACTCCACAATGGGGGCGAGGCGGGGCAGGATCGGCTATATGCGCCAAGTCACTTATAGCACACTTCGCAGGCTGCCGAGTGCGGGCACGGGCGGAATCGTCTTCGTGACGAGCATTTGGGCCGCAGTGGACGACGAGGGGTTCAAGCACTGGTTCGCAACCCGTGATTTAGCCACCACTGGCGCGCTGATAGCGATACTCATTGCCCTATATGTTTTGGGCCTCTGGCTCACGCGGGAATGGAATTCATCGGACCGAGACGCTTATCGCGGAAAACTTCAGGACATGCTTGTCGAGCACACCAGCATGCTCAGGTCTGTCGAACACGTTAAAACCGATGAAGATTGTGAGGCTCTCGGAAGAGAGATTAATCAACTAGCTGACAGGTCCATTGAGTGGTTCCGAGCAAACATGGGCGAGGCGGCTATCGCCAAATATCTTAGCGGAACCACCGCCATGGGTTTCTTTATGTGGGAGGGAGAGCACACAGAGGAAGCCATAAACCATCGTAGCAATATACTATCATGGCTACATCTTCGTCTTGAGCAAGTTGACGCGATGATGGGCTGCGACACGTGGGACCATCCCGTCCCTCTCGCAAAGCGAAAACGAGTTGCGAAATGGGCGGCTCGAAAGGAATGGTTATGGACGAAAATAGGCAGAACGACCGCTTCGACCGCCTCCTAACTGCCATGCTCAATGGAGGGCCGCCTAGCGTGCGAAAGAGTGCATCATCCGATCAAGCATCAGGTGAGGCACCGCCCGCATGTTCCAGCGATACTCAAACTCGCCCAGATACTTTGCCAGATGCTTCCCGCTGACGTGAATGTGCGTGCCGTTAATCCCGCGCTTGAGCTGCGCCCAGAAGCCTTCAATGGCGTTCACGCCAGCGCCTTCGCGGGTCGCATACTGGCCCGCGCTGTGGTTCACTTTGACGTGGCGATAGCCGCTCTGGTCAATGTCCTTGTAGCCCCCAAACTCGTCAGTGTTGACCGTCGTGCCGGGCAGGACGTGGGTGAGAATGAGGCCGTGCATGGCTTCCTTCGTGCGGCGAGCGGCAACGCGCGTGACCAGTTCGCCGCCGCGCTCCAACATCCCGACGACGCAGGTCTTGTTGCCCTTGTAGCCGGAGCCTTTGCCAGAGACGGAGCCGCCGATCAGCGTCTCGTCAATCTCGACCGTGTAGCCGGGACCGCCAAGGGGATCGTCACTGTCCAGCGAGGCCATATACTCGCGGATCATGTGGCACATGCGCCAAGCGGTTTTGTAAGTGACGCCAAGTTCGCGCTCGACGCGCTTGGCGGCAACGCCGTTCCGCGTCGTCGTGAACAGGAACATCACATAGAACCAGTCGCGCAGGCTGGTGCGGGTGCGATCAAAGGGCGTGCCGGCGGTCGGATAGACCTGATAGCCGCACCATTCGCAGGAAAAGGAGCGGCGGGCCTTCACACGATAGAACGCCGCATTGCGACCGCAGCCGCCGCAGTCGTGGCGCGCGCCGTAGCGGTTACGCATCAGGTGATCGAGGCAGATCGCTTCGGTCGGGAAGCGGTCCTGAAACTCGCGAAGGGTGGGGGCTTTGCTCATGCGTGATTATTTAGCACAAGCCGTTACCTGTCGCAAGGGGATGATGGCCAAACAAGTTCAGGGTGACGGCCGAGAGGGGGCTTGCGCGGCGTGAAACCTCAATCTCGCAGCAGCTCGTTAATCCCGGTCTTGCTCCGCGTCCTCGCGTCCACGCGTTTGACGATCACCGCGCAGGCCAGGCCCGGGCCGCCGTCCTTGCCGGGGAGCGTTCCCGGCACGACGACCGAATAAGCCGGAACGCGGCCGTAGATTACCTCGCCGGTCGCACGGTCGACGATCTTGGTGGAGGCGCCCAGAAAGACTCCCATCGAGATCACCGCGCCCTGCTCGACGACGACGCCCTCGGCCACCTCAGAACGCGCGCCGATGAAGCAGTCATCCTCGATGATTACCGGCCCTGCCTGCAAGGGCTCGAGGACGCCGCCGATGCCGGTGCCGCCGGAGATATGGACGTTGCGGCCGATCTGGGCGCAGCTTCCGACGGTGGCCCAGGTGTCGATCATCGTCCCTTCGCCGACATAGGCGCCGATATTGACGAAGCTCGGCATCAGCACCGCGCCCTTGGCGACGAACGCGCCGCGCCGCACGATGCTGCCCGGCACGGCGCGAAAGCCGGCGGCACGGAAGCGCGCCTCGTCCCAGCCGGCGAATTTGGACGGGACCTTGTCGAACCAGGCGCTGCCGCCGGGGCCCGGCATCACTTCATTGTCGTTGAGCCGGAAGGAGAGCAGAACCGCCTTCTTCAGCCATTGGTTGACGATCCAGCCGTCAGACCCTGGCTGGGCCACCCGCGCCTCGCCCGAGTCGAGCAAGCGGAGGGCTTCCTCCACCGCGTCCCGCGCCTCCCCGGTGGTTGACGTGCCGAGACCTTCACGCGCGTCCCACGCCTGATCGATCGTTGATTGAAGAGCAGCCGTCATATGTTGCCTTGCGCCGTTGCTCCCCTCTCCCCGGCGGGGAGAGGGTTAGGGTGAGGGGGTTCGGCATCCGGGGATAATCACGAGCGCCTGGCACACCCAAACCGAAAAAACACTAGTAGCGAAGAAGGTTCGAATAGTGGCGAACGATCTCGACCGCCGAACCCCCTCACCCTGCCCTCTCCCCGCTGGGGAGAGGGAAAGGAGATTCAGCACCACTCAGCATCTCGTTCAGCCACAGACCGATATCCTGCGCGGTATAATCGATGAAGGCCGGATCGGCGCCATGGCCGCCTTTTTCCGAGCCATTGTCGAGCCAGACCGTGGTCATGCCCAGTGCCTTGGCCGGGGCGAGGTTGCGCGCCATGTCCTCGACGAAGAGCGCGCGGGCCGGGTCGATGGCGAAGCGCTCGCACAGCGCCCGATAGGATTCCGGATCGGGCTTGGGCGCATAGTTCATCGCATGGATGTCGTGCATGCCGTCAAAGGCGTTGGCGAGGCCGAGCTTTTCGAGCACGCGCGCCGCATAGCCCTCGCTGGCATTGGTGAAGATGAACTTGCGGCCCGGCAGCCGGTCGAGCGCCGCCACGAGCGCCGGGTCGGCGGCGATCCGCGCGAGGTCGATGTCATGGACGAAATCGAGGAAATCATGCGGATCGACATCGTGGCTGCGCATCAGCCCCGCCAGCGTCGTGCCGTGCTCCAGGAAATGGCCCTTCTGCACGCGCCGCGCCTCGATCGCGTCGCAGCCCATCAGGCGCTGGATATAGTTGCCCATACGGACGTCGATCAGGGCAAAGAGATTGGTCGACGCCGGATAGAGACTGTTGTCGAGATCGAAGATCCAGTCATCGATGTGGGCGAGTTCGGGGCGCATCGCGCGGCCCTAACCCAAGGCCGGCCTTCAGCAAAATGAAAGCATTTCCGGCCTAGACTCGTTTCAAGAAAAGCTGTTATCTTTCAATTCGATAAGGCGAAGCGGCGATGCGCAAGCGGGTCCCCAAGGCAAAATTGGTTCTTTCGGTCTGCGTGGCCGCGCTCGCTTTGGCGGGTTGCGGCGGCGGCAGCACGGGCGGCGGCGGTGTCGCGCCTATTTCCGAGCTGCCACCGCCCGCCCCCCCCCCGCCGCCTCCACCTCCACCTCCGCCCCCGCCGCCTCCACCCCCGCCGCCGCCCCCGCCGTCTTCGGTCAATTTTGACGACGCCGAATATCGCCGTTCGAGCGCGGCGGTTTCATCGGGGGCGATCAACGGCTGGAATGCCGGCGGGCGTGGCCAGAACGTCACCGTCGCGGTGATCGATTCCGGCATCAACCCGAGCCTCGCCGAATTTGCCGGTCGCGTGCACCCGGCCAGCGCCGACATCGCCGCGAACCGGGGCGTCACCGATACGGAAGGCCATGGCACCGCAGTCTCATCGGTGCTCGCCGCGGCGCGCAACGGGGCAGGGCCAATGGGCGTCGCGTTCGAGGCGGTGATCCTGTCGCTGAACACGGCCGATCCCGCCGATTGCGACCCGGAGGATGGCTGCCAGCACAGCGATCGCGACATTGCGACGGCGATCGATGTGGCGCGGAGCAACGGCGCGCGGGTCATCAACATCTCGCTGGGCGGCGACAGCACGAGCAATGCAGTCGTTGCCGCAGTTGGCCGCGCGGTCGCGGCGGGCATCGTCATCGTCATCTCGGCGGGCAATGACGGCGCGGCCAATCCCGACGCCTTCGCCTCCGAAACCGCCAGCCGCGCCGGGGCAGGGCAGGTGATCATCGCCGGGGCGCTGGACGAGAATGGCATGCTGGCGAGCTTCTCGAACCGCGCGGGGAGCGCCTCGGCGGTCTATCTTGCCGCTTTGGGCCAGCGCATCCGCGCCGTCGATCATCAGGGCGTCCAGTTCCTCTGGTCGGGCACCTCATTCTCGGCGCCCGTGGTCAGCGGCGCAGCGGCCTTGCTGGCGAGCGCCTTTCCCAATCTTACCGGCGCGCAGATCGCCGCGATCCTGTTCAGCTCGGCCGACGATGCCGGAGCGGTCGGCACGGATTCGGACTATGGCCGCGGCGTGCTCAATATCGGCCGCGCCTTCCAGCCGATGGGGACGAGCTCGCTTGCCGGAACCTCGATCGCCATCGCCGATCTGGGCGCGGGCGACGCCTCCGAAGCGATGGGCGACGCGCGACCCATGCTGGCCGGGGCGGTGATCCTCGACGGCTATTCGCGCGCCTTTGCTGTGGATTTCGTCCGCGCGCTCAATCAGGCGCCGCGGCAGCGGCCGTTGGCGCAGGGCCTGCAGACTGATCTTTCCACCGGCGGCGCGCAAGCCGGCGCGACGATGGTCTCGCTTACCGTGCGCCGCAACCTGTCCGGTCAGCCGCAGGCGGGGCTGGCTCAGGCCGGCATGACCTATGAAAACGGCCGCGCGGCGCGGGCGATGGCGGGCCACGCCGTGAGCCGGCTCACCCCGCGCACCGCCATCGCGCTCGGTTTTTCGGAGAGCGCCCGCACCCTCCAGCAGCGGCTCGCCGCCACCGGTAACGCCGCCTTCCTCGTCGCGCGCGATCCGATGAGCCGCGCCGGTTTTCAGGCCGATAGCGGCGTCGCATTGGGCCTGCGCCAGCACGTCGGGCCGATCGCTTTGACTTTGAGCGGGGAGCGCGGCCGGGTCGATCTGCCGGGCCTGAGGCGCGGCCTCGCCGATCCGCGCTACAGCCTCTCGGCGCTGACCGCCGATCGGGACTTCGGGCCGTTGAACCTGTCGCTCGGCATCTCGCGCCTCGCCGAGGAGAATACCGTGCTTGGAGGCCGCTTTGCGATGGCCGAGGGCGGCGCGCGGAGCCTTTTCATCGACGCCGGGGCCCGTTACGCGCTCGGCGGCGGCTGGGCGGCCGGGGCCAGCTACCGGCGCGGGACGACCGCGATGGCGGCGAGCGGCGCTTTGATCGAAGGCGGCCGGCTCTCGACCGACGCCTGGGCGGTGGATGTGTCGCGCGCCGGCCTCTTCGCGCGGGGCGACCGCTTTGCGCTGCGCGTCATGCAGCCGCTTCGCGTCCGAAGCGGGGGTTACAGCCTGAACCTGCCCGTTTCCTACGACTATGAGACGCTGACGCCGGGCTATGCCTTGCGCACCTTCAGCCTCGCCCCGACCGGGCGCGAGCTCGACGCGGAACTGGCCTATACGCTTCCCATCCTGCGGGGCGCTGGGAGCCTCAGCGGCAACGCCTTCTTCCGCCGCCAGCCCGGCCATGTCGCCGCCGCGCCGAACGATCTCGGCATGGCCGTCCGGCTCAGCTTCGGGTTTTGATCAGACGGTAAAGCTCTCGCCGCAGCCGCAGGCACCCTTCGCATTGGGATTTTCGAAGGTGAAGCCGGCCGCGAAATCGTCCTCGACCCAATCCATCGTCGAGCCGACCAGATAGAGGACCGAGCCGCCGTCGATGTAAAAGGTGCCGCCGGCCGTCTCGATCTTCTCGTCGAACTTCACCTCCTCGGTCACATAGTCGACCGAATAAGCGAGCCCCGAGCAGCCGCGGCGCGGGGTCGAAAGCTTGACCCCGATCGCACCTTCCGGCGCGCGCGCCATCAATTCCGCGACGCGCGCTTCGGCGGCGGGCGTCAGGATGATTGCGGCGGGGCGGGAGCGGATTTTGGTTTCGGCGTTCATCAGAGCATTCCCAGTTCGAGCCGCGCTTCGTCGGACATCTTCTGCGGGTCCCAGGGCGGATCCCAGACCAGTTCGACCTCGGCATCGCCGACACCCGGCACGGCGCCGACGCGCAGCTCCACCTCACCCGGCATCGACTCCGCGACCGGACAATTCGGCGTGGTCAGCGTCATTTTCACTTTGGCGTGATTTTCCGGGGTGATCTCGACGTGGTAGATCAGGCCGAGATCGTAGATGTTGACCGGGATTTCTGGATCGTAAATGTCCTTGAGGGCCGCGATCACCGCTTCATAGAGATCGCCGCCCGGCTCGGCCGCGACCGGCTCGGCGGGCTTCTGGGCGAGGAAACCTTCGAGATAGTCGCGCTTGCGCTCGAACGTCTCGACGACGCGCGCCTTGGGCGGCGGCGTTACCGCATCGACCTCTTCGGTCTCGATCTTGCGCTGCTCATTCATCCGAAGATTCTCGTCACCCGTTCGATGCCGCGCATCAGTGCCGCAATATCCTGCTTGCCGTTATAGACTCCGAAGCTCGCCCGCGCCGTCGCCTCCACGCCGAGCGCCGCCATCAAGGGCTGCGCGCAATGATGGCCGGCCCGGACCGCCACCCGGCTCTCGTCCAATATGGTGCCGATGTCGTGCGGATGCACCCCCTCCATGGCGAAGGAGACGATGCCGGCGCTGTCGTCCGGGCCGAACAGGCGGACGGAATTGAGGCTGGAAAGGGCGGCGCGCGCCTCGCGGACCAGAGCGGCCTCATGCGCGGCGATGGCGTCGAGGCCGATCCCCTCGACATAATCGATCGCAGCATGAAGGCCGATCACGCCGACGACATGCGGCGTCCCCGCCTCGAACCGCGCGGGGGGCGGGAGAAAGGTGGTGCGCTCGAACGAGACCTTGTCGATCATCGCCCCGCCGCCTTGCCAGGGCGGCATCGCCTCGAGGATTTCTGAGCGCGCCCAAAGGACGCCGATGCCGGTGGGGCCGTAGAGCTTGTGCCCGGAGAAGACGTAGAAGTCGCAATCGAGCGCCTGCACATCCACCGGCATACGCGGCACCGCCTGGCAGCCGTCGAGCAACAGCTTCGCGCCGACCGAGTGCGCGATCTCCGCCGCGCGCTTGGCGTCGAGCACCGAGCCGAGCACGTTGGAGACATGGCCAAGCGCGACAAGCTTGTGCTCCGGCCGGATCATCGCCGCCATCGCGTCGAGGTCGATGCAATGATCCTCGGTGAGCGGCACGACGTCGATCGCCGCGCCCGTCATCTGCCACGGCACGATATTGCTGTGATGCTCGAGCGTCGAAAGCAGGATGCGGTCGCCGGGCTTGAGATTGTCGCGGCCCCAGCTTTGCGCGACGAGGTTGATCCCCTCCGTCGCGCCGCGCACAAAGACGATTTCGTTGGCCGAAGGGGCGTTGATAAAGCGGGCGACTCGCTGGCGCGAGGCCTCGAACGCCAATGTCATCTCCGCCGAGCGCTGATAGACGCCGCGATGGACGGTCGCGTAATCCTGCGCATAGCCGCGTGTAATCGCGTCGATCACTTGCCTTGGCTTCTGCGCGGTCGCGGCGCTGTCGAGATAAGCCCAGCCTCCGGGGATCGCCGGGAAATCGGCGAGCCAGTCGAGCGGCCGGGTGGTGATCGCGTCCATCAGGCGAACCAGCCTTCGGCATCGGCATAGAAGGCGTCGCGCACTGCCGCCTCGCCGATCCGGTCGAGCGCGTCGGCGACGAAGACGCGGGTCAGCAATGCCTCGGCCTCCTCGGGCGAGATGCCGCGGCTTTCGAGGTAGAAGAGCGCGTTCTTGTCGAGCGCTCCGACCGTAGCGCCGTGCGCGCATTTCACGTCGTCGGCGAAAATCTCCAGCTCGGGCTTGGCGTTGATCGTCGCGGTGCGGGCGAGGAGCAGGCCCTTGAGCGATTGCTCGCCATCGGTCTTCTGCGCGTGGCGCGCGACCTCGACGCGGGCGGCGACCGAGCAGGCCGCCTGATCGTCGGCGACCGAGCGCCAGATCTGCCGGCTGACCCCGTTCGGCGCGGCGTGGCGGAGGATAAGATTGGCGTCGTGGCGCTGCCGCCCGTGCGCAAGCAAGGCGCCGCCCGCCTCAGCATAAGCGCCCTCGCCGCTCAAAGTGAGCGCGCCGTCGAGCCGCGTGTCGCGCCCGCCGGCGGCGAGCGTCGTTATGGTCAGGCTCGCACCCTCGCCGATTTCGGCTTCGTCGGTCAGGCTGACGAAACCCGTGTCGCCGAGGATACGACGGCTCAGCATCAGCCGCGCGCCCTTGCCGAGCGTGATGCCGGCCAGCCGGTTGCTCCAGCCCTCGCCGATGAAGCTCTCGACGATCGAAGCCTGTGCGTCCGCATCGAGCGCGATCTCGGCGGCGAGATGGTCGGCCGCGCCGGTCGACACGTGAATGATCTGCACCAGCCCGGCCGGGGTATGATCGCGGCCGAGCCCGAGCGACCAGCCGGATTTGCCGGCGAGGCTGCCCAATGGGTGGCTCGACACGGTGGCGACGGGGCCGACGGAGATGGACCCGAGGCGGCTGCGGCCCTCATCCAGCCTGCCATCTACAAAGAGCAGCCGCGGCCCGTCCTCGCCGCACTCCAGCCACGGCAAAGCGTCCGGCGTCCGCCCCGTCGGTGCGCTCTCCGCGAACCCGGGGAGCGCCGAAAGATCGCTCCAGCGCCAGCCTTCCTCGCGGTTGGAGGGGAGGGTGAGCGTGGTCACGCCGCCATTTCCCCATAGCCTTCCCGCTCGAGTTCGACCGCCAACTCCGCCCCGCCCGAGCGCACGATCCGCCCGCCCGCGAGGACATGGACGAAATCCGGCTCCACCAGCTCGAGCAGCCGCTGATAATGGGTGATCAGGAGCACCGCCCGCTCGGGCTTGCGCATGATCCGGTTGATGCCGGCGCCGACGATGCGGAGCGCATCGATGTCGAGGCCGCTGTCGGTTTCGTCCAGAATGGCCAGGCGCGGATCGATGATCCCCATCTGCACCATCTCGTTGCGCTTCTTCTCGCCGCCCGAAAAGCCGACATTCACGGCGCGCTTCATCATCTCGAAATCCATGCCCAGCGCCGCCGCCTGCTCGCGCGCGATCCGCAGGAACTCGCCCGCCGAAAGCTCCGCCTCGCCCCGCGCCCGGCGCTGGGCGTTCAAGGCGGTGCGCAGGAACTGGACGTTGGAGACGCCCGGAATCTCGACCGGATATTGGAAGCCGAGGAACATGCCGAGCGCGGCGCGCTCATGCGGTTCGAGGGAGAGGAGATCGATCTCCTTCCCATCGTCACCCCGGCGAAGGCCGGGGCCCAGCCCGGACAAGGATTCTTCCGTTTGAGGTTCTGGGCCCCGGCCTTCGCCGGGGTGACGGGGGGGCGTGAACGTCACAGACCCCCCCGTCACCTCATAACCCGGTCGCCCGGCGAGCACATAAGCGAGGGTCGACTTCCCCGACCCGTTCGGCCCCATGATCGCATGGATCTCGCCCGGGTTCAGCGTCAGGCTGATCCCCTTGAGGATCGCCTTGCCGTCGACGGTGGCGTGGAGGTTATCGATTTTCAGCATCAGCTATGGTTCTCGGAACTGAAAAGACGGGTGCAGACCCAAAGCGCGAAGGGAGGACCGAGCAGCGCGGTCCATTGGACCATTGTGACGCAGAATTGCCTTTCCGGGCTGTATTCGCCGGATGGATCGAGCAATTCGTGTCCCAGCGCGAAGAATGGGACGCAAACGAACAGCCATGTCATGGCGACGGGGGCGAGGAGGCGCGTCATCCAACGCTCCCCTCAAGGCTGATCCCCAACAGCTTCTGCGCCTCGACCGCGAACTCCATCGGGAGCTGCTTCAGCACCTCCCGGGCGAATCCGTTGACGATGAGCGCCACCGCGTCTTCCTGCGAAAGCCCGCGCGACATCGCGTAGAAAAGCTGGTCGTCGCTGATCTTCGAGGTGGTCGCCTCATGCTCGATCTGGGCGGTGGGATTGCGGACCTCGATATAGGGCACCGTATGGGCGCCGCATTGGTCGCCGAGCAGCAGGCTGTCGCACTGAGTGAAATTGCGGACATTCTCCGCGCCCCCCTGCACGCGCACCAGCCCGCGATAGGTGTTGTTCGATCGGCCGGCGCTGATCCCCTTCGAGACGATCGTCGAGCGGCTGCCCGCGCCGATATGGATCATCTTGGTGCCGGTATCGGCCTGCTGGCGATTGTTGGTGAGCGCGACCGAATAGAATTCGCCGACGCTGTTTGCGCCCTTCAGGATGCAGGACGGATATTTCCAGGTGATCGCCGATCCGGTCTCGACCTGGGTCCAGGAAATCTTCGAGCGGTCGCCTTTGCAGATGCCGCGCTTGGTGACGAAATTATAGATGCCGCCGACGCCGTTCGCATCCCCGGGATACCAGTTCTGCACGGTCGAATATTTGATCTCGGCATCGTCGAGCGCGACCAGCTCGACGACGGCGGCGTGGAGCTGGTTCTCGTCGCGCATCGGCGCGGTGCAGCCTTCGAGATAGGAGACGTAGCTGCCCTTGTCGGCCACAATGAGCGTGCGCTCGAACTGGCCGGTATTCTCGGCGTTGATGCGGAAATAGGTGCTGAGCTCCATCGGGCAGCGCACGCCCTCCGGGATGTAGACGAAGGTGCCGTCGGAGAAGACGGCGCTGTTGAGGCAGGCGAAATAATTGTCGCGCTGCGGCACCACCGAGCCGAGATATTTGCGGACGAGATCGGGATAGTCCCGGATGGCTTCGGAGATGGAGCGGAAGATGACCCCCGCTTTCTCGAGCTCGGCCCGGAAGGTGGTGGCGACTGAAACGCTGTCGAACACCGCGTCCACCGCAACCTTGCGCGCGCCCTCCACTCCGGCGAGCACCTTTTGCTCCTCGATCGGAATGCCGAGTTTCTCATAGACGCGCAGGATTTCGGGATCGACCTCGTCGAGGCTGCCGAGCTTCGGCTTCGCCTTGGGCTCGGCGTAATAATAAGCATCCTGGAAATCGATCGGCGGGATGTCGAGCTTGGCCCAGGTCACCTCCTCCATGGTCAGCCAGGCGCGATAGGCCTTCAGCCGCCAGTCGAGCATCCACTCCGGCTCGTTCTTCTTGGCCGAGATGAAGCGGACCGTGTCCTCATTGAGGCCCTTGGGCGCGAATTCCTGCTCGATGTCCGAGGAGAAGCCCCATTCGTAAGTGGAGGCGCGATCGGCCGCCTCCTGCGCGGCGCGGTTGCGGACTTCGCTCATGCCACAACCTGTTCCCCGGCGAAGGCCGGGGCCCAGGCCTGGACCCCGGCCTCCGCCGGGGCACAGGAGAGCTGCGCCAACGACACTCCCGCCAGCGCGCCACGCACCGCATTGTTGACGACGTGCATGTGCGGGCGAACCTGGCAGCCGCCTTCCAGCGCGCAATCATGGCGGCCGGCATCGACGCAGCTCGTCATCTGGATCGGACCTTCCACCGCCTCGACGATATCGGCGAGGCTGATCGCCGCCGGCGGCCGGGCGAGGCGGACGCCGCCGCCTGAGCCCCGCGTCGATTCGAGCAGGCCGGCATCGGACAGACGGCTGACCAGCTTGCGCGCGGTGGGCAGCGGAATGCCGGTCTCCGCGGCGAGCGTCGTCGCATTGACCTTGGCATGCCCGCAATGGCGCGCGGCCGCCGACATCATCACGACGGCATAATCGGCGAGGGAGGTAAGGCGCATATTGCGAATGAGTCTCAAATAAGATCAAATCGTTCCGATTAGCCATGTGGTCTTTTCGGACTCGCAAATCAACCGTCATCGCGAGGAGCGCAGCGACGTGGCGATCCAGCGCGGGACTGGATTGCTTCGCTGCACTCGCAATGACAGGACGGGTGTGATGGCGCTCTACCCCCTCCTTCGCCCACTCGCCTTCGCGCTCGACGCGGAGGCCGCTCATCGGGCGACGATCCGCGCCCTGAAGTTGCTGCCGGCGGGGAAAGCGGCAGCACCCGATCCAATGCTGGCTGCGAGCGTCGCGGGGCTGACTTTCCCCAACCCGGTCGGCCTCGCGCCGGGCTTCGACAAGGATGCCGAGGTCTATCGGCAGATGCTGGGCTTCGGTTTCGGCTTCGTCGAGGTGGGCACGCTCACGCCTTTGCCGCAGGCCGGCAATCCAAAGCCCCGCCTGTTCCGGCTCGCC
>Ga0136633_1000900_pt1 | contig 22109 bp, 21 predicted proteins | sample AntDrymeUQ832206_2_FD_105494 | JGI IMG/M metagenome (GOLD analysis project Ga0136633, IMG submission 105494) | Polar desert sand microbial communities from Dry Valleys, Antarctica - metaG UQ83 (22.06) | ecosystem: Environmental > Terrestrial > Soil > Desert | place: Antarctica: Dry Valley...
CGAGACGGTCGAGCTCGGCCTCCGTGTATCCCGTGCCCACGCGGCCGCCGTAGCGAAGGCGGCCGTCCTCGTGGTAGCCGATCAGCAGCGCGCCGATGCGGTCGCGCCGGCGGCCCTCGCCCGGCAGCCAGCCCCCGATCACGACCTCCTGCCGCTGGACGTTCTTGATCTTGAGCCAGCCCCCGCCGCGGCGGCCCGGCTGGTACGAGCACCCGAGTCGTTTGGCGACGATCCCCTCGAGCCCCTGCGCGCGCGACGCGGCGAGCAGCGCCGCGCCGTCCCCCACCCGGTGGGCGGGCGTCTGCCAGCTCGGCCCGTCCAGGCCGAGCGCCGCGAGCCGCTCCCGCCGCTCCTCATAGGGGAGCATCATCAGGGAGTGGCCGTCGAGCCACAGCAGGTCGAAGACGACGTAGGTCACCGGAGTGGCGGCTGCCAGCCGACGGACGGCCGCCTCGCCGCGCACGTGCATGCGCGACTGCAGCCGCTCGAAGCTCGGCCGGCCTTGCTCGTCGAAGGTGACGATCTCGCCGTCGAGCACGGCGTGGTGGTGCGAGAGTGCGCGGTTCAACGGGCGCAGCTCGGGATACGCGCCGGTGATGTCGCGCAGATTGCGGCTCTCCAAGCGCAGCCGGCCGGGCTCGGAGTAGGCGATCGCGCGCACGCCGTCCCACTTGATCTCGTAGGCGTAGCGGCCGTCGTCGGTGGGGACCGGGCCGAGTTTGGCGAGCATCGGAGTGATGTGCTCGGGCATGGGCGACCAGGCCGGATCGGCCGGCGGATCCATCCGGTGGATCATCCAGTCCTTCTCCTCCGGGCCCGTCGAGAAGAGCGCGTAGCGGCCCCGCACCAGCTCGCCGTTGAGGGCGACGATGATCTTCGTCGGCTCCCACTCATCCACCTCGTAGGTGCCGCGGTCCCAGATGCGCATCGTCCCGCCGCCGTACTCGCCTGCGGGGATCTCGCCCTCCCACTCGAGGTACTCGAGCGGGTGGTCCTCCGTGTGCACCGCCTTGCGGTTCTCCGTGGTGTGCGTCGGGATGCCGTTCGGGACGGCGAAGCTCACCGCCACCCCGTCGCGCTCGAACCGCAGGTCCCAATGCAGCCGGCGCGCGTGGTGCTCCTGGACGACGAAGCGCTGAGCCGGGCTCGCCCGCTTGCGTCCGCCCTTCGGCTCGCTCGTCCTTGCGAAGTCGCGCTTGCGGTCGTACTCGGAGAGGTCCGCCACGCCTTGAAGCTACCCCGGTCCGGGCGTAGGGTCTCGCTCGATGGAGCTTCGCCCGGCCACCGTCGAAGATCGCGACCCGGTCTGTGCGCTCGGCGTTGTCGAGGAGGACGCGTGGTTCGGCTCGGCCGAGCACACGGCCGGGGAAGTCGGTGAGTGGATCGACGAGGAGGGCGGGTTCGATGGCGGCGTCGTCGCCGTCGACGCGGAGCAGGGTGTCCGCGGGTTCGCGTCGCCCGGCCGGCACGGGATGGTCTACCTGGCCGATCCCGCCGAGCCGGATGCCCTCGCCGACCTGCTGCTGCCATGGCTGCAGGAGCAGCGCGACGCGGTGCAGCTGCTGACCTTCGGCGCCGACCTGGCCCGGATCGGGGCGTTCGAGCGCCATGGGCTGCGCCACGTGCGCTCGTCCTTCACGCTGGCGCGCCCGGCCGCCGCCGGACCCCTGCCCGACGCCGCGTTCCCGGCCGGCGTCGGCTCTGCGGGCTACCGGCTCGGGGAGGACGACGAGGCCGTGCACCGACTCGTCTACGTGGACGCCGCCTTCGGCGCCGTTGAAGGGCACACGGAGCGCGACCTCGGTGAGTGGCGCGAGAAGGAGCGTCGCTCCTCGATGTTCCTCGCGCGCCGCGACAGTCGCCCCGTCGGCTTCGTGTCCGGGCACATCGGCGGCGGCGGCCGCGGCGAGGTCGGCCAGCTCGCGGTTGCCGCGGGCGAGCGCGGCCGGGGCATCGGGCGAGCCCTGCTCCTGCAGGCCTTCGGCGACCTGCAAACCGCCGGCGCCCACGACCTTTCCCTCGACGTCGAGGCCGACAACGAGGCTGCGCTCGGGCTCTACCGCTCCGTCGGGCTGGGGATCGAACGCGAGTGGCGGACCTACTCGACGGCCGCGCGCTGACCGCTCAGCGGCGGTACTCCGCAAGCGTCATGCCGAACGCCTTGTCGAGTCGCTCCTCCCCGAACCGCCAGCCCTCCCGCTCGTAGAAGCGGCGGGCGCGTATATGGCCTGCCGGGGTGAAGAGCCGCGCCGGCCGGCCGGCCATGGCCTCGACCGCCCGCGCGTGCAGCGTGCGCGCCACCTCGGTCCCCCACCACGGCTCGTAGACGAAGAGGTGGCGCAGGTGAACCAGGCCGTCCTCGAGGGTGATCCACAGCGCGTGCCCGATCGGGTCGCCCGCGTGCATCGCCATCAGCGCGAAGGCATCGGGCGCGGCCAGCTCGCCGCGGAGGCGCTCGACGTTCGCCGGCGTCAGCTCGTCGGGCGGCTCCCATCCCTCGGGTGCGAACGCCTTGTAGCCCTGGAATGCCACGGCCACGGCCAGCAGGAGCGACTCCGCGTGCTGCGGCCCCGGCGTGACGTACTCGACGGCGATGGTCTCAGGCTCAGGCCCGGAGTCCGTACGCCTCGGCCAGCTCGGGGTCCTTGCGCGCGAGCATCTCGGCGAGGTCGACCATCACCTTGCACTGCTTCCAGGTGGCGTCGTCCTGCATCTTGCCGTCGATCATGTGGACGCCGCGGCCGTCCGGGATCGCCTCGATGACCTTCTTCGCGAAGCGGACCTCGTCCGGGTCGGGCGAGAAGACCTTCTTGGCGATGTCGATCTGCACCGGGTGCAGCGACCAGGCGCCGACGCAGCCGAGCAGGAAGGCCGAGCGGAACTGCGCCTCGCAGCCCTCCACGTCCTTGATGTCGCCGAACGGGCCATAGAAGGGGAGAAGGCCGGCGCCCGTGCACGCGTCCACCATGCGGGCGATCGAGTAGTGCCACGGGTCCTGCTGGTAGCTCGGCCGCGGCGCCTGCGCGTCGGTGGCGTCCGGGTCGGCGATCGTCCGGTAGCCCGGGTGCCCGCCGCCGACGCGGGTGGTCTTCATCCGCCGCGAGGCGGCGAGGTCGGCGGGGCCGAAGCTCATGCCCTGCATCCGTGGCGACGCCGTGGCGATGTCCTCCAGGTTCGTCACGCCCTGCGCGGTCTCGAGGATCGCGTGGATGAGGATCGGCCGGTCGATGCCCGCCTTGGCCTCGAGCTGCGCGAGCAGCCGGTCGACGTAGTGGATGTCCCACGGGCCCTCGACCTTGGGGACCATGATCACGTCGAGCTTGTGGCCGATCTCGGAGACCAGCGTGAGGAGATCGTCGAGGACCCAGGGGGATTCCAGCGAGTTCACCCGCGTCCACAGCTGGGTGTCGCCGAGCTCGATGTCGCGCCCGACCGTCAGCAGGCCGGCGCGCGCGGCCTCCTTGCGGTCGACGGGAACCGCGTCCTCGAGATTGCCGAGGAGGATGTCCACCTTCGGCGCGATGTCGGGGACCTTGGCCACCATCTTCTCGTTGGAGAAGTCCAGGAAGTGGATCATCCGCGAGGGCGGGAACGGGACCTCGGTCACCGGGTCCGGGGCGCCGATGGCGAGCGGCTTCAGAAAGTCACGGGGATTGCGCATGAGGGGCGAATCGTATGCTGCCCGCCTCCATGAGCCCTGACTTCAACGACACCTTCACCACCGATCAGCGCGAGCGGGAGGCCTCGGGCGCGCACGCCTACGGCCGCTACCTCGAGGAGTTCGAGGTCGGCGCCGTCTACAAGCACTGGCCGGCGAAGACGGTCACCGAGTACGACGACCACCTCTTCTGCCTGATCACGATGAACCACCATCCGCTGCACCTCAACGACGTCTATGCGGCGGGCTCACAGCAGGGCCGCAACGTCGTGGTGGGGCCGCTCGTCTACTCGCTCGCGCTCGGCATGAGCGTCTCCGACGTCTCGGGCAAGGCGATCGCCAACCTCGCCACGGAGGATCTCAAGCACCCGGCGCCTGTCTTCCACGGGGACACGCTGTTCGTCGAGAGCGAGGTTCTCGAGAAGCGCGAGTCCCAGTCCAAACCCGATCGCGGCACCGTCAAGGTGCACACCCGGGTCTTCAATCAGGACGGCACGCTGGTGGCCGAGTTCAAGCGGCTCGTCCTGGTACCGCGCACGGGGTGACCTCGATATCCCCCTGCTCGACGAGGTGGACGAGGCTCCGTTCTGCTGTCTCGATGTCACTAACCAGCCCCGAGCGTAACCCCGGCGCGGCCCGGGCATAGAAGAGGGCACGACGGGGCCCGGCGGCGCCACCTGCTTCGCGCGTGCGGCAGAATCACCGGTCTTCCCGCTTGAGACTGAGAAATCGAAAGGATCCTGTGACCGACGCAACCACCGTCCCGACCACGCACGAGAAGCTGCTGGCCTGGGTCGAGGACGTCGCCGGACTCACGCAGCCCGAGCGCATCCACTGGTGCGACGGTTCCGCCGAGGAGTACGACGCCCTCTGCCAGGAGCTCGTCGACGCCGGAACGTTCACGAAGCTCTCCGAGGCCAAGCGCCCCAACTCCTACCTCGGTCTCAGCGATCCGGGGGACGTGGCCCGCGTCGAGGACCGGACGTACATCTGCTCCGCCGAGGAGCGCGACGCCGGCCCGACCAACAACTGGCGCGATCCCGCCGAGATGCGCGAAACGCTCTCGGACCTCTTCCGGGGCAGCATGCAGGGCCGGACGATGTACGTCGTCCCCTTCTCGATGGGCCCGATCGGCTCCGCGATCTCCCACGTCGGCGTCCAGCTGACGGACTCGCCGTACGTCGCGGTCTCGATGCGGATCATGACCCGCATGGGCCAGGCCGCCCTCGACTCGCTCGGCTCGGACCGCGAGTACGTGCCCTGCCTCCATTCGGTCGGCATGCCGCTGGCCGAGGGCGTCGAGGACGTCCCGTGGCCGTGCAACGCCGAGAACAAGTACATCGTGCACTTCCCCGAATCGCGCGAGATCTGGTCCTTCGGCTCGGGCTACGGCGGCAACGCCCTGCTCGGCAAGAAGTGCTTCGCGCTGCGGATCGCGTCGATCATGGCCCGCGACGAGGGCTGGATGGCCGAGCACATGCTCATCCTCAAGCTGACCTCGCCGGAGGGCGAGTCGAAGTTCGTCGGCGCCGCCTTCCCGTCGGCTTGCGGCAAGACGAACCTGGCCATGCTCATCCCGACGCTCGAGGGCTGGACGGTCGAGACGGTCGGCGACGACATCGCCTGGATGAAGTTCGACGACGAGGGCCGGCTGCGCGCCGTCAATCCCGAGGCGGGCTTCTTCGGCGTCGCGCCCGGCACGGGCTACGACACCAGTCCGAACGCGATGTCCACGATCCACGCGTACTCCATCTTCACCAACTGCGCCCTCACCGACGACGGCGACGTGTGGTGGGAGGGGATGACCGATGACGTGCCGGAGCACCTGACGGACTGGCACGGCAACGACTGGACGCCGGACTCCGCGACACCCTCGGCGCACCCTAACGCCCGCTTCACGACGCCGGCGGAGCAGTGCCCGTCGATCGCGCCGGAGTGGGAGGACCCCGCCGGCGTGCCGATCGACGCGTTCCTGTTCGGCGGCCGCCGCGCCTCCGTCGTCCCGCTCGTCCGCGAGGCCTTCGACTGGGAACACGGCGTCTTTCTCGGGGCGACGATGTCCTCCGAGATGACGGCAGCCGCGGCCGGCGGCGTCGGGCAGCTGCGCTTCGACCCGATGGCGATGCTCCCGTTCTGCGGCTACAACATGGCCGACTACTTCGCGCACTGGCTCGAAATCGGCCGGCACGAAGGCGCCAAGCTGCCGCGGATCTTCTACGTCAACTGGTTCCGCAAGGACGCCGAGGGCAAGTTCCTGTGGCCGGGCTACGGCGAGAACTCGCGCGTGCTCGAGTGGGTCTTCCGCCGCTGCGACAACGCGGTCGACGCCGTCGAGACGCCGATCGGACTCGTCCCGCGCGCCGAGGACCTAGATCTCGAGGGCCTCTCGATCTCCCGCGAGGCGTTGGACGACCTCCTGTCCGTCGACGCCGAGCGCCTCGCCGCCGAGCTCCCGCAGGTGCAGGAGCACCTCGCGCGCTTCGGCGACGACCTGCCGTTCGAGCTGCGCTCGCAGCTCGACGCGCTGCAGGCAAAGTTGGCCTAAAGGCGGCTTTCTCGGTCGTCGGCGCGGCTCCTGATCTGGGGGCCGCGCACGCGTCCGCCGGCCACGCTCCTAGAGCGCCGCGCAGAACTCGACGAACTTCCGTGTATCGCGCAGCGCGGCGCCGTGGCCGAAGAGCACCAGCCTCGGCTCGAGCTCCCCGAGCCGCTTCGCGGACGCGCGGTTGACTGCGGGGTCCGGCGTGAAGAAGTTCTTCGGCAGGCGCAGCCCTGGTATCGCGAGCAGCGGGTCCTGGTTGTTGAGCACGTCGCCGAGCACGAGCACCCGGTCCGACTCGCGCCAGAACGACACGTGCCCTGCGGAATGCCCAGGCGTGAACAGGACGGTGAAGGAGCCCACGGCGTCCCCCTCGCGCAGCACCCGGTCGACGCGGTGGGGCGGCCCCGTGAACAGCCGGTCCATGAGTCGGGCGATCGGGTGCCCGGGCTGGCGCTCGCGGATCAGACGCGGGTTCTCGGCGGCCGGGACGTCGAGCTCCGGCACCCAGTAGGGGATCCCGAGCGTCTCGCACACCTGGTGCGAGCCACCCTGATGGTCCGGATGGACGTGGGTGAGGGCGTGCGCGGTGACCGCGTTGCCCTTGAGCTCGCGCAGGATGCGGCCGGCGTGCTGTCGGCCGCCGGCGTCGACGAGAACGTCGTCGAGCAGAAACGCGTTGACCGCGTTGGGAAGCGGCATGCAGTTGATGTGATGCACGCCAGGTGCGAGTTCCTTCATCTGCAGGCTCCTTGACCGGCGCGTCGCGCCGGATCGCGGTCACGGGGCGGGGAGGCTAGCTCCGTAGGGCCCGCGGCCCGTCAGGCAGGCGGCGCCGCAGCGCGCGGCGAACGCAAGGGCGTCGGGCAGCGCCCGACCGTAGCCAAGGGCCAGCGTCAGCGCGGCCGCGAAGGTGTCCCCGCAGCCGTAGGCGTCGACGGGCGGTCCCGGGACGGGCGCCGCGGCCCAGGTCCCGTCCTCCTCCCGGCCCACCCAGCGGCCGCCTTCCGCGCCGCCCGTGGCAACCGTCCAGCGCGCGTCGAGGCCCTCCGCCCACGTGACCTCGTCCACGTCGGAGCCGCTGAGCACGAGGGCGTCCAGCGCGATGCCCGTCAGCGCCTCGTGCGCCCGCGGCGTCGCCACCATCACCCGCGCGCGGCGAGCGGCCCGGGCGGCCGCCGCGTCACCGCCGGTGAAATAGACGGCGTCGCAGTCCGCCAGACGCTCCCACGGCAGCGGGTCATCCCCGTGCGGGACGACGCGGGGATCGAGGATCGTGATCGTCCGCTCGCCGGCATCGTCGGTGTGGGTGAACGCGCGGCGGGTCGGCCGGTCGGCGGGATGGACGGTTACGCCCAGCTCGCGCAGCCGCGCAACCGCCCGGTCGCCCGCGGCGGTGAAGAAGTCGCACCCGCCCGCGAGCCGCGCGAGCTGTACGGCGGCCACGCCGCCTCCGCCCCCGGCCTCCTCCCAGGTGTCTGACGCCCGGACGATTTCCCCCGGCGCGGGCAGGGCGCGTACGCGGGCGAAGGTGACCCACTCGACGTGGCCCACGACCGCGACCCGCGGCCGGCGGGGGGACCCCGGGGCCACTAGTGGGGATCGATGCCCGTGGCCGCCGGAGGGCGCGATTCCTCGGCCAGCGAGGTGATCGTCAGCGATCCCTGCGACGCCTCCTCCAGGACACCGGAGGCCTCTTCGTCCGAGCGCGCGTAAAGCTCGACGAGCAGGTGGATGACGATTGCGTCGTCCTCGTGCTTGTGGAAGCGCACGTGGGTGAAGAACTCGCGGGTGCCGTGGTCGCCGAACGCGGCGTAGCTGAGGGCGTCGGCGGCTTCGGGGCCCGAGCACGTCTCGACGGTGTCGGCCTCGACGGTCACCATGCAGGACGCCACCCAGGGCGTCCCTCCGACCATCCGCTCCCAGCGGTCCTCGATCGGCTGCACTCGTCCGTCCAGGAAGCCGAGATGAGGCTGGTCGTGCATGCAGTCGAGGCATTGGACGACGGCCTCCTGCAGCTCGTCGACCACCTCGGCGCGCTCGCCCGTGACGGGGTCGATGCGGTGGATGCCCTCGTAGTGCACCTGCACCTCGAGGTTCTGCGACCAGCAGCGGTAGCAGCGGAGCCAGCGGTTGTCGGCGGGTGCGGACACCGGGGGCATCGTACCGGCGGGCCGCCCGCAATCCACCCGGCACCCGGACATTGACGTGGCATTCGCGGATCGGAGGGAGTCGCGCTCACGCACCCGAGCATCATCAGGCCGACCTTGCGCACTCCCATTGGCGTCCTGCTTGCGGATGGCGCCGGGCGCCGACTCGGTGATTACAAGGAGACGATCGCCCGACCATGGATCCCATGTCCGTCCCGTTCGCCCAGGACGATCCGGCGTTCGTGGTCGCCACCTGCGCCTGCTTGCCTGGCTACCCTGGCGCGCGTGCCCCACCTGCGCCGCGCCGTCGTCTTTTTTCTCGTCTCGGGCGCACTCGCGGCCGGCGTTGCGGGGTGCGGATCGCGTGAGCCATCCGACGAAGAGAAGGTCCGCGAGACCTTGAGCGGCCTCGCAGCGGCAACCGCGGCCAAGGACTACGGCCGGCTGTGCAAGAACATCTTCGCGGAGGAGCTGCTGCGGGGCATCTCGGAGATCGGGCTGTCGTGCGAGGTCGCGATGCGCAACTCACTGGCGGAGGTCAAGAGCCCGCGGCTGACGGTAGGCCGCGTCGAAGTGAAGGCGAAGGAGGCCACGGCGGAGGTGCGGACTTCGGCCGAGGGCCAGGCACCGTCGCGTGACACGGTCCGGCTGGTCAAGGCCGAGGACGGTGGCTGGCGCGTCAGCTCGCTGGCGGACGCCGATGGTCCGCAGACGGCGCCGGAGCCGACGCCGGAGGGCTGAGAGCGCGGGCGAGTGCAGGGGGGCTGGCACCGACGGCCGGGCGGGCGTGCACGGGTCGCCCCCGGCCGGTATGCGGGTCAGGCGGGCGGATGGCGCGCGAGATTCTCGAGCGCTCGGACGAGTGCCGGCTCGGCGAGCGCGGCCGGCTGGTCCATGAGAAAGGACACCGCCGCACGTCGGCCGCCCAGCGCGCGCAGACCCCGCTCGCCGTGCTCGGCGACATAGTCGGCGAGAGCGCCGAGGCGGCGGGCCTGGATCCGGCGGGCGGTGACGTCGAGGCTCGCCCGGTGAGCGTCCAAGGCATCCACGAGATCGTCGATCCCGGTCGGCGGCGGCACGGACGAAACGGAAACGACCGCGGTCCCGCGCGCGCCCAGCGACCGCAGCGCCGCAAGAAGGTCCCGGCGGGCCCGGACCGCCACCTGACCCAGGTCCGACTTGGTGATCACGAGCACGTCCGGGATCTCCATGATGCCCGACTTGATGAACTGCAGGGCGTCTCCGCTGCCCGGCTGAACGACCACGGCGACGGTGTCCGATGCGTCCGCCACGTCCGTCTCCGATTGGCCCACGCCGACCGTCTCGATCACCACGACGTCGAACGCCGCGGCGAGCGCCTGGGCCGCCGCGCGCGTCGCTGGGGCGAGCCCGCCTAGCCGCTCTCCGGCCGCCATCGAGCGGATGAAGAGACCGCGGTCGGCCGGGTCGGAGTCGATGCGCGCCCGGTCGCCGAGCAGCGCGCCGCCAGAGCGCTTCGAGCTGGGGTCGACCGCGAGCACGGCGACAGTCCGGTCCCGCGCCCGCCACGCACGCGTGAGGGCCGAAAGCAGCGTCGACTTCCCCGCGCCGGGGGGACCTGTCACGCCTACAACGTGCGCGGGCGCGATCGCCTCGGCCCCTAAGCCGGCCGCGACACGTTCGAGCAGTACGGCGCTCTCGGCACGCCGCCGCCGGTTCTCGACCAGATTGACGGCTGCCGGCGCGGCACCGAGATCACGCGCGATGAGCCGGTCGGCCAGCGAGGCCGCATCGGTGGCAGGAGGTATCGCCATCCGCGCGGATTCTCCCATGACGGTTCCGTCCGCCCTTTGTACGAACATGTGTTCGGTCATGGCCGGCAACACATTGATAGACCTGCCCACCGAGCAGCTCGAGTCCGAGATCACTGAGCTCGCAGCGAATCTCTACGCCGCGAGCGCGAGGTGGACGGCGCTTCTCGGGGAGTTCGACCGTCGAGAGGCATGGCGGGCCTGGGGTTGCAAATCGTGCGCGCACTGGCTGTCGTGGCGTTGCGGCATCGTGCCGGGCGCGGCGCGGGAGCAGATCCGCGTGGCGCGGGCGCTGCCCGAACTTCCGGCCGCCGACGCCGCATTCGCTTCCGGCGAGCTGAGCTACTCCAAGGTCCGGGCCATCACCCGCGTGGCCACGCCGGCAACGGAGGAGCATCTGGTCGACATTGCGCGTCACAGCACCGCGGCTCAGCTCGAGCGGGTGGTCCGCTCCTATCGCGGCGTGACGACCGCGAACGTCGACGCCGCGCAAGCGGCACACGCCAAGCGCTATCTCGAGTGGCGCTGGAACGACGACGGATCGCTGACCATCCGTGGACGGCTCTCGCCAGAGGATGGAGCCGCCTTCGTTGTGGCGATCGAGGCAGCTACGGAAAGCGACCGTCAACGCGTTTCCGCGGAAACGCCCGGGCGATTCGCAGGCGTGGGGGGTGCGTCCGATTCAGAGGTCGCAGAGCAGGCCGTCCACCCGCACCGCGTCGGGAGGGGAGCGCTCGCGGCCGACGCGCTTGCACGTCTCGTGACCGATCCGTCACACGACGCGCCGCCGAAGGTCCCCGAACTCGTCCTCCATGTCGATGTCGCGACCCTGTCGGACGACGTCATCCACGAGCGATGCGACCTCGAGCACGGTCCATCGATTCCGCCGGAGACCGCCCGCCGCCTGTCCTGTGATGCCGCGGTGGTCGAGATGCGCGAGTGCGAGGGAAAGGTGCTCGACGTCGGCCGCCGCACCCGCACGGTGCCACCGGCCATGCGCCGCGCGCTCCACACGCGCGACGACGGGCGCTGTCGCTTTCCCGGGTGCGACCGGCGCCGAAGCCTTCACGCGCACCACTTGCAGCACTGGGCTCGCGGCGGTCCTACGAGCCGGGACAACCTCGTCCTCCTGTGCCCGTTCCATCATCGCCTGGTTCACGAGGGCGGCTTCGACGCCGCCCGTGAAGGAGATGAGATTCTGTTCCGCACTCCGAACGGGGAACGGGTGCCCGATGTTCCTGCCGGTGCCAGAGGGACCTCGGAGGCGGTCGTCAGGCAGAACGTGGGTGGTGGACTCGAACTGGACGCGCGCACCTGCGTCCCAGAGTGGCGGGGTGAGCATCTCGACCTCGGCTACGTCGTCTCCGGCCTCTGCGAGATGGATGCCCGGGGGTCGCCGGGCTGAGGGCTGGCGCCGGTGCTGCCAGACGCCGCCGACCGTCCTGCCCGGCGTTCTCCGCGCCCGCGCCCCCCGCGCCGGGCAAGCAGTTCAGGCCGGCGCGGCGACCCCGTTGCGCTCGGCCACCAACGCGACGATGTCGCGCATGATCGTCGAAAGGTCGAAGTCCTTCGGCGTGTACACGGCGGCGATGCCGGCCACCCGGAGCGGCTCCACGTCCGCGTCCGGGATGATGCCTCCGACCACCACCGGGATGTCGCTGCCGCCGGCCTCCCGCAGCGCGGCCACGACGTCCGGGATCAGCTCCCGGTGTGACCCGCTCAGTATCGACAGGCCGATGACATGGACGCCCTCGTCCACCGCCGAGCGCGCGATCTGCGTTGGGGTGAGCCGGATCCCCTCGTAGACGACCTCCATCCCCACGTCCCGGGCGCGAACGGCGATCTGCTCGGCCCCGTTGGAGTGCCCGTCGAGCCCCGGCTTGCCGACCAGGATCTTCAGGTTCCGGCCGAGCGCCTCGCCGATGCGGCCGACCTCGTCGCGCAGGTCCGCGGTGTCTTCGGTCGGGACGGGCGCGGCGGCCTCGCCGACTCCGGTCGGCGCGCGGTAGGAGCCGAAGGCGTCGCGCAGCGTCTGCGTCCACTCGCCCGTGGTCACCCCGGCGCGCGCGGCGGCGATCGTCGCCTCCATGATGTTCTCGTCATCCGTCGCGGCCACGCGTGCAAGCTCGGCGAGGGCCGTCCGCACGGCCTCCTCGTCGCGCTCCGTCCGCCACTGCGCGAGCGCCGCCTTCTGCTCCTCGGCGACCGCAGGATCCACGGTCAGGATGCCGCCGTCCTCGCCCGTCTGCAGCGGTGACGGCTCGGACTCCTGAAAGCGATTCATCCCGACCACGGTCTGCTCGCCACGTTCGATGCGTGCGATCCGCTCGCTGTGGGACTCGACCAGCGCGGACTTCATGTAGGGGACGGCCTCGACTGCTCCGCCGTGCTCGGCGACGCGGGCCATCTCTGCCCGCGCGCCCTCGAGCAGCTCGTCGACGAGCCCCTCCATGACGTGTGAACCGGCGAAGATGTCGCCGTACTCGAGCAGGTCCGTCTCGTAGGCGAGGACCTGCTGGATGCGCAGCGACCACTGCTGGTCCCAGGGGCGCGGGAGGCCGAGCGCCTCGTTCCAGGCCGGGAGCTGGATGGCACGGGCGCGCGCGTCGCGGCCGAGCGTGACCGCGAGCGCCTCGATCACGATGCGCTGGACGTTGTTCTCGGGCTGCGCCTCGGTCAGTCCGAGCGAGTTGACCTGGACGCCGTAGCGGAACCGGAGCTGTTTCTCGTCGGTGACGCCGTAGCGGGATCGCCCGAGCTCCTCCCACAAAATCCCCATCGCGCGGAGCTTCGCGTGCTCCTCGATGAAGCGCACGCCGGCGTTGACGAAGAACGAGATGCGGCCGAACACCGCGCCCATGCGCTCCTCCGGGACGCGCTCGCGCACCTCGTCGAGGACCGCGATGGCGGTGGACATCGCGAAGGCGATCTCCTGGACCGGCGTCGCGCCCGCCTCCTGGAGGTGGTAGCTGCAGATGTTGATCGGGTTCCACTTCGGGACCTCGTCGACCGTGAACGCGACCATGTCCGCGATCAGCCGCATCGACGGGGCGGGCGGGAAGGCGTAGGTCCCGCGGGAGAGGTACTCCTTGATGATGTCGTTCTGCGTGGTGCCGGCCAGGGCGCCGCGCTCGACCCCGGTCTCCTCGGCCACGACGATGTACAGCGCGAGCAGCCACGCGGCGGTCGCGTTGATCGTCATCGAGGTGTTCATGCGATCGAGCGGGATCCCGTCCATCAGCGCCCGCATATCGGCCCGGTGCGCCACGGGTACTCCGACCTTGCCGATCTCGCCCCGGGCGAGCTCGTGGTCGGCGTCGTAGCCCGTCTGCGTCGGCAGGTCGAAGGCGATCGACAGCCCCGTCTGGCCCTTCGCAAGGTTGCGCCGGTAGAGCTCGTTGGACTTGCGGGCGGTGGAGTGACCCGCGTAGGTCCGCATCATCCACGGACGGTCGGGCTCCGGCAGGCGGTGGTCCATGGCAAGAGATTCTAAGGTCCTCCGGCGATGCGAGCCATCGACGTCCTGCACCTCGGCACTCCCCGCGTGATCGCCTGCTGGGAGCACGAGGGTGTGCTCGTCGATCCCGGACCCGAGTCGTGCCTGCCGACGCTGCTCGCGGCGCTCGACGGGGAGGTGCCCCGGGCGGTCCTGCTCACGCACATCCACTTCGACCACGCCGGGGCGGCGGGCGCGCTCGTGCGGCGCTTCCCCGAGCTGCCGGTTTTCGTCCACGCGCGGGGCGCGCGGCACCTTCACGACCCCGAGCGGCTCGTCGCCAGCGCGACCCGCATCTACGGCGAGGAGGGCATGCGGGAGCTGTGGGGGGAGGTGGTCCCCGTGCCCGAGGCGAACCTCCAGGTGCTCGAGGGCGGGGAGACGGTGCTCGGCGAATACCGGGTCGCCTACACGCCCGGCCACGCCTCGCACCACGTCTGTTACCTGCACGAGCCGACAGGGGACGCACTGGTCGGCGACGTGGCCGGCGTCCGCATCGACCCGGTCGACTTCGTCATCGCCCCGACGCCGCCGCCGGACATCGACGTCGAGCTGTGGGACGTGTCGCTGGACATCCTGCGCGGGTGGGCGCCCCGGCGCCTCTGCCTCACGCACTTCGGGGACGTCGCGGACGTCCCCGCCCATCTCGACGGCGTTCAGGACGCCCTGCACGTCCAGGCCGAGCAGGTGAGAACGTCCGATCTCGAGACGTTCGTCGAATGGCAGCGCGCGCGCCTCGCCGCCGCCGGGGACGCCGATACCGTGGCAGCCGCTGTCCAAGCCGCCCCGCCCGAGCATCTCTGGCACGGGCTCAGGCGTTACTGGGACACGCGCGCGGAACTATCCTGACGCGCATGAGTCAGACCGTCGAGCGGCCCCGGATCTCTGGCCCGGGCAGCGGGTTGGGCGGCAACTGGCGGGTCATCGTCCTCAACGACGCCCACAACACGTTCGACCATGTGGCCACCACCCTGGCGCGGCACATCCCGGGCGTCGACATCCAGAAGGGCTACGCGATCGCGGACACGATTCATCACAGCGGCCGGGCCGTCGTGTGGACGGGGATGAAGGAGCCGGCCGAGCTCTATTGGGAGCAGCTCCATGCGGCGGGGCTCACGCTCGCGCCGCTCGAGTCGGGTTGAGCGCAGACTGAAGCGTCGTTGCCGGGCCTGCGCGCGCCCCGGCCCGGGTCCGCACCCGCGCGCGCCACGCCCCCGGACCCGAACCTAGGCCGCGGGGGCGTCCTCGGGCTCGCGGACGCCGTTCTCGATCAGCTCGGAGCGGCCCTCGGACACCGTCGCACCCCAGTCGTAGACGACGGGGATCTGATACCAGCCCGAGTACTTCGCCCGCCAGGCGATGAACTCGGGGCCCATCCAGTAGCGCTCCCAGTCGAGTTTGGTCTCGAACTCCACGAAGAGCGAGAAGCGGTAGCTGTCGTCGCCCCCGCGGAAGACGAAGAACTTCTTCGCTCCGTAGCGCAGCGCGAGCGGCGCGATCTCCTGCAGGGCGTCCTCGAACCGGTCGGCTCGGAACAGCGTGGCGTACCACGGGACGTGGACGGTGGCCATCAGCTCCCCACCTCCGCGTAGATCGCGCCTGGGCCATCGGCGGTCCTGCCCAGGCCCTCGGCTTCGGCCCCGACGAGGATGGAGATCTTCCCGAGGTGCTGGTTGTCGCGCATCATCTGGTGCGCCTCGCCGACGCCGTCGAACGGCAACGTCCGCCACAGCACCGGCTGGATGAGGCCGGACTCGATCAGCTCGTTGGCCTTCATGCACTCGTACGCGTTGGCGAAATGCGACCCGAGGATCTCCTTCTGGCGCATCCACAGGTACCGCACGTCGAAATCGAGGTTGTACCCCGTGGTGCCGGCGCAGATGACGACCTTGCCGAACGGTTTGACCGTGAACACGGAGGTTGGGAAGGTCGCCTTGCCGACGTGCTCGAAGACGATGTCGGGCTGGTCGCCGAGGATCTCCTTGACACGCTTGGAGAACGCGCGCGAGACCTTGAAGCGCTCCTTCTCCTCGTCGGGGGTCTCGTTGCCCGTCCGCATCATGCCCTTGAACTCGTTGCGGTTGATGTAGTCGACGCAGCCGAGTTGCTTGACGAGCTGGCCCTTCTCCTCGGAGGACACCACGCCGACGGCCTGCGCGCCCGCCGCCTTGCAGAGCTGCGCCGCAAACACGCCCAGCCCGCCGGCGGCCCCCCAGATGAGGACCTTGTGACCCGCCTGCAATTTGCAGCGGGTCATCAGCATCCGGTAGGCGGTGAAGTAGACGAGCCCGTAGGACGCCGACTCCTCCCAGGTCAGGTGCTCAGGCTTTTTGATCAGCTGCTGCGCCTGGACCTTCGTGAACTGCGCGAACGAGCCCCAGGTCGTCTCGTAGCCCCAGATCCGCTGCGACGGGGCGGCCATCGGATCGAGACCGTGGACCTCGGGGTCCTCGTAGGAGGCCTGGTTGCAGTGGACGATCACCTCGTCGCCGGCCTTCCAGCGCGTCACGCCGGCGCCGACCTTCCAGACGACGCCCGAGGCGTCCGAGCCGCCGATGTGGTGCCCGTGCTCCGGGTGGTCGCCGTAGCGCCAGACACCGACCGGCTCGCCGAGCGCCGCCCACACGTTGTTGTAGTTGACGCCCGCCGCCATGACGCGGACGATCACCTCGAAGGCACCTGGCTCCGGCACCTCTATCTCCTCGAGCTTGAAGGCGTCGATGGGCTCGCCCTGCGTCTCCTCTCGGATGACCCATGCGGCCATGGTCTGCGGGAGCTCACCGGGCTCCACGTCGAGATGGGCGACTTGGCTTGAGTCAACGGCCATGGCTGGAAACGGTCTCCTGGAGTGCGGGTTCATGCGGGGAAGAGAGGGAGCCGGGATCCTACCTCTCCCGCCGTCAGAGCCAGTCCTTGCGGCGCCGGTAGAAGACGAGCGCGATGATCATGGTCGGCAGCACGAGGCCCCCGATGCCGTAGACGAAGAAGTCCTGCCTGGAGTCGACCGCCCCCACTAGCCACCCGAAGTTCTGCCCGAAGAAGCTCGTGACCAGCGTCCAGACGAGGAAGAAGACGCTGCCCACGGCGATCAGCGTGGCCAGCCGGTTCAGGCGGTACGCGCTCGCGTTGAAGAAGGTCGAGGTCAGCGCCAGGAGGTCGTCGACGGAACGGCTCAGGTCGATGTCGATGGAGTCCATGTGCGTCGTCACGTCGCGCAGCCACTCCTTGGACCCGCGGGTCAGCCCGGGCAGGGCGTGGATGCTCTCGATGGCGCCGGGAAGCAACCCTCTCTGCGGGGTGACGAGGCGCCGCATCGCGGCCGTGTCCTGCTTGAGGCGGTAGATCGTGCTCAGGTGCTCGCTGCGCGGGCGGTCCAGGACCCGGGATTCGACGGCGTCGACCTGCGCGTCGAGCGAGCGGATGACCGGATCCCACCCGTTGGCCAGTGCGTCGAGCACGTGGTAGAGCGTCTCGTCCTCCGTCTGGGCCTCGCAATGCTCGAGGATCGCGTGCAGTTCGTCGAGCGGGCCCGGGCAGCGGCGCAGGGTGAGGATGAACTGGACGGAGACGTAGACGTGGCATTCGACTGGCTCGAGCTGCTCACGTGTGGCCCGCGCCGAGAAGAAGACGAGCATCACGTGGGTCCCGTAGTCGTCGAGCTTGGGAATCTGATTCCACTCGCGCGTGTCCTCGATCGCCGCCGGATGCAGGTCGAGCAGCGACTCCGGGACGTGCAGGTCGGACTCCGTGGGGCCCGTCAGGTCGAGCCAGAAGAACGTCTCCCTGCTCGCGCAGACGCGCGATGCGCTCCGGGTCGACGGCCGTAAGGACCTCCACGGCGCCAACCTCAGAGGCCAGCCCTACGTGGCCTGCCGCACCGGGACCGGGCGCCCGCGGCCTCCGGCGCGCCCGCAGACGCGCCTAGGGCTGCAACAGCTCGTTCTGCGCGGACTCGCGCGGGGGGCCGACCGTGATCCGCGCGGGGCGGATGGACTCGTCGGGCGCGCTGAGGTCGTAGGCGCCCGCCTTCATGTCGACCTTGAGCGACGCGGTGCCGTCGGGGTTGATCTTGCTCGTGGTCTGGCGGATGCCGGGGCCGTTGCTCGTGTCGGACTCGAGGGTGATCTGATGGGCTGCGTCCGTCTGGTTGGCGATGATGAAGACGACGGGGCCGCCGCCGAACTTCAGCGGCGAGACGGTGATCGCCTTTTCGGAGATCGTGGCGGTGACGGTGATGGGCGCGGGCGGTCGCGGGTCATTGGCGAAATCGCCGTCGTCGGAGGCGCAGCCTGCGAGCAGGACGCCAAGGAGCATCATCGAGGTGCGGAAGCGCGGGTTCATCCCTCTTGAAGTCCGACCCGAAAGCTCATCGGTCCTCGGACCGCGAGAACCCTACTCAAAGGGGAGGCGGCACGCGCAGGCATCGGGCCGTGAGTCTGCAGGCTGTCCTGCATGCCGTCCGCCGTGTGACCTAGAACCCCGAACGTGAGTTCGCCTCTCCTCGAACAGCCGCTCCGGCATGCGGAGTTCCTCGCCGTGGACACGGAGACCAACGGGCTCCCGCGCGACCGCTGCGAGCTGACCGAGGTCGGGACGGTGCTCGTCGGCGGTGGCGAACTGCACGACCGGTGGTCCTCGTTGGTGGGCGTGGTGAGGCCGCTGTCGCCGGGCATTCAGCGATTCACGGGCATCAGCCAGGCGATGGTCTCGTCAGCGCCCGCGCCCGAGGTCGTCCTGCCCGAGATCGCCGCGCAGCTGCGCGGGCGCGTGCTCGTCGCTCACAATGCGCGCTTCGACGCCGGGGTGCTGCGGCAGGCCTTCGCCCGCGCCGGTCTCGCCTGGCCGGACCCGCCCGTGCTCTGCACGGTCGCGCTGGCGCGGCGGCTTGCGCCCCTGCAGGAGCGCCGCGGGCTGGCGACGCTGGCGGGGGCGCTGGGTGCCGACGTTGGGGCCACCCACCGCGCGCTGCCCGACGCCGAGCTGTGCGCCCAGATCCTGTGCGCGCTGTTCAAGAAGCTGTGCGCGCACGCGCTGACGGTGGGCGAAGCGGTTGCGTTGACGGCGCCGCGCCGCCGTCCGGCGCGACGGCGTGCCTCCCAGGTGGATGCGCCGCGGCTCGCCCGCCGCGCGCCCGAGCGCCGCCCGGACCTCTCCGGCCTCACCCGCGGCCCTGGGGTCTACGTCTTTCGCGACGGCGAGGGCAAGCCGCTCTACGTCGGCAAGTCCGTCGACGTCCGGACCCGGGCGCGCCAGCACTTCACCTCGGGCGCGGGCTGGACGGGACGCGCCGAGCAAGTGGACTGTGAGGCGACCCACTCCGAGCTCGGCGCGCTGCTGCTCGAGCACCGGCTCATCCGCGCGCTCAAGCCGCCGGCCAACGTGAGGATCGCCCGTGATCCCGACGGGTACGTCTACATCCGCTGCCGGCTCGACATCGCCTTCCCGATCCTCGAGGTGGCGCTCGAGCCCGCGGCCGGCAACGCCGTTTGCATCGGTCCCGTGCGTGGCCGGGTCGCGGCGGCGGAACTCGTGGAGCAGCTGAACTCGTTGTTCGGCCTGCGTCACTGCGGACGGGCGCTGCCGCGGCGGCCGTGGCCGTCCGCCTACGGGCAGATGGGCCGCTGCCTGTCGCCTTGCCTCGGTGACCTCGACCCGAACCTCTATCGCGAGCGGCTCGAGGCGGCCCTGCGGCTGTTCGTCGACGCACGCGACGGCGGGCACGCGCTGCTCGGCCACGTCGACGCCCAGATCCGGACGGCTTCCGAGGCGCAGCAGTATGAGCGAGCGGCCGGGCTGCAGCGCCGCCGCGCGCGTCTGGCGTCGCTGCTCGGTCGCCTCGGCGGGGTCCTCCGGGCCGTGCACGCGGGGGCGCGGCTCGTCGTCGCCCCGCACCCGCGCGAGGCGGGACGTGCGGACGCCGTGTGGATCTCGGGCGGCCGCGTCATGGACTGGGTGAAGTTGCCCGACGGCGCCGACGAGGTCCTCGAGCGCTCGCGCGACGCGGTGCGGCTCGCGGGACGTTCAGGCATCGGCGGCTGGCTCGTGCCGGACGAGCTCGCCGAGGTCCGGCTCGTCGGCGCGTGGCTCGCCGGCCACGACGCGCACGTGCTCGAGCTGGGCGCCGACCCGGCGCCGGCGCGGGTCGAGCGGTTCGTGGCTGCGGCGCTCGCCTCGCCCCGCGCCGTCGCGGCCGGCTGAGCCTGTCTAGAAGGGGATCTCGGTGACGGTGGCGCTAGCGGCGCCTGCCGCGAGTTCGTCCCCGGGCGTGGCCTCGCGCCGCACGATCGCGAGCGCGATCGGCCCGAGGCGCGGCGAGACGACGCTGCTGCCGACGCGTCCCACGGCCTTGTCGCCCAGGTGCAGCTCGGTGCCGGATGGGACGGGCTCGGAGAGCCGCAGGCCGCGCAGGTGGCGGTTCGGCTTGCCCTTGTAGAAAAGTCGCGCGACCGTCTCCTGCCCGACGTAGCACCCCTTGGTGAAGGAGACGGCGCGCTCGTTGAGCCCCGCCTCTTGGGGAATCACCGCCTCGTCGAGGTCGACGCCGTAGCGCGGCCGGCCCGATTCGACGCGGACGATCTCCGCCGCGGCCTCGGACACGTGCTGCGCGCCCCGGCCGCGGAGTGCCGCGAGCAGCGTCTCCGTCCGTGCGCTGTCGCAGATCAGGTCGACGCCGAGGTCCGTGGCGACGACCCGCACGGGAGTCCCGTCGATGTTGCCCGGCGCGTGGGCGTGCTCGGGTCCGGGCGAGCGGGCGACCTCCGGCGTGCGGGGCCCGATGAGAGAGAGCAGCCCGCGCTCGATCGTCCGCTTCTCGAGCTCGACGTGGCGGCCGATCTTGAAGCGGCGGATGAGCGTGAAGAGCTCTTGCAGCGCCGCCCGCTCCGTGTCGAGCCAGAGCCCGTCGCCGCAGTCGAGGACCCGCAGGTCGCCGAGCATCTTGCCCTTGTGGGTCAGGAAGGCGGCGTAGCAGCCCAGGCCCGGGGTGAGGCCTTCGATGTCGTTGGTGACCTGCCCGTGGAGGAAATCTTTGGCCTCCGGGCCGGTCAGGAAGAGCTTGCCGCGTTCGGAGCGATCGACCACAGCGACCCCCTCGGTGAGCGCGGCGTACCCAGCCGTGATCTCGTCGGTGGCGGCCATGGGGCCGAGCGTAGCGACGCCCGCTTTCGTGGAAGGCTTGACTTATGATTTTGGCATGCCAAACTTAGGGACGTGGCCGGCATCACACGTAGACGCGCGCTCGCTGCGCTCGCTCCCGTGGTCGGAGCGGGCGTGGCCTCGCGTCTCGCGCTTCCCCAGGGCGCGACCGCCGCCGGCCACGATTCCAGCGGGCCCGCGCATGCTGCAGGCTCCGGTCACTCTGGCTTCCGCCAGGGCGAGCGGGTCGACAACCGCAAGAACCGCTTCGATCCGCAGGAGATCCTGCGCGACTTCGACATGGGTCGCACCTCCAAGCTGCCCGACGGGCGCACCCTGCGTGAGTTCGAGCTCGTGGCAGGCGAGAAACAGCTCGAGATCGCGCCCGGCGTGACGGTCGCCGCGTGGGCCTACAACGACCGCATCCCGGGCCCGACGCTGCGCGCGACGGAGGGCGACCGCGTGCGCGTCACCTTCCGCAACCTCTCCGCACACCCGCACACGATCCATTTCCACGGCCTGCACGCCGCCGTCGTGGACGGGGTTCCCGGAATCGGCGACGGCAACGTCGAGCCGGGGCAGCAGACCGTCTACGAGTTCGACGCCGAGCCGTTCGGCCTGCACCTCTTTCACTGTCACTCCGTTCCCCTCGCGCCGCACATCGCCAAGGGCCTGTACGGCACCTTCATCATCGATCCGAAGAAGGGCCGCCCGAAGGCCGACGAGATGGTCATGGTGATGAACGGGTTCGACACGAACTTCGACGGCAGCAACGAGATCTATGCCGCCAACACGATCCCGTTCGCCTACATGCACGAGCCGGTCAAGGTCCGCAGGGACGAGCTCGTCCGGGTCTATCTGGTCAACGTGCTCGAGTTCGACCTGATCAACTCGTTCCACGTCCACGGGAACTTCTTCCAGTGGTATCCGACGGGGACCTCGCTCCAGCCCGTCGAGCTGACGGACACGGTCATGCTCTGTCAGGGCCAGCGCGGCATCCTCGAGATCTGCTTCAAGCAGCCCGGGAAGTACATGTTCCACGCCCACCAGTCCGAGTTCACCGAGTTGGGCTGGATGGGCTTCTTCGAGGTGGAGGACGGGCTCACGCGGGGCGGAAACCCTGACCTGCTGTGCAAGGTCAAGCCGTAGCCGTGGAGGCCTCCACCTTCGATCGAGAGCGGCCCGGGGCGGCCCGGGTGCCGTCATGGCTTCTGGGAGTGCTGCCGCTCGCCTTGATCGCCGCCGCGATCGCGGCGTTCGCGCTGCTCGACGCGCCGGGGGTGACCGAGCGGCTGGGGCCGCCCGCCGAGGAGCTCGTGGTGGAGCGCACGGTGCTCGAGCC
>Ga0136633_1000901_pt1 | contig 22104 bp, 20 predicted proteins | sample AntDrymeUQ832206_2_FD_105494 | JGI IMG/M metagenome (GOLD analysis project Ga0136633, IMG submission 105494) | Polar desert sand microbial communities from Dry Valleys, Antarctica - metaG UQ83 (22.06) | ecosystem: Environmental > Terrestrial > Soil > Desert | place: Antarctica: Dry Valley...
CGGCCAGAAGGAGCCGCCATGTCACTCAACAAGATGATGATCATCGGCAACCTCGGCGCCGATCCCGAGCTTCGCTATACGCCGAGCGGCAAGGCCGTCACGAATCTGCGGGTCGCGGTGAACGACCGCAGCCGCGGAGCGGACGGCGAGTGGGTCGAGGAGACGATGTGGATCGGCGTCGAGGTTTGGGAGCAGAAGGCCGAGCGCGTCGCCGAACAGCTGCGCAAGGGCAACAAGGTCTATGCCGAGGGCCAACTTCGCGCCCGCGAGTATGAGGCCCGCGACGGTCAGAAGCGAACCGCTCTCGAGCTGCGGTTCGCGCACGTCGTGAACCTCGAACGGCGTCCGCGCGACGAGGGCGCAGCTGGAGGCGGCGAGGGAGCCCACGACGACGCCCCACCGCAGGTGCGTCCCCGCGGCGCCGGCCAGCCCCAGGGCTCCTCCGCGCCCGGTGCCGAGATGGACGTCGACGACATTCCCTTCTAGATCACAGATCCACGAGGACCGATACCGACCATGGCCAGTCCACGATCCCGCCGCGAATCGGCGGACTACTACCGAGACCGCCGGCGCCGCAAGGTCTGCAACTTCTGCGTCGACAAGGCGGAGAGCATTGACTACAAGGAGGTCAACCGCCTCCGCCGATACCTGAGCGAGCGAGCCAAGATCGAGCCGCGTCGCAAGACCGGAACCTGCGCGCGCCACCAGAGGATGCTGACGACCGCGCTGAAGCGGGCGCGCCACGTTGCGCTCCTGCCGTACGCACCGCAGCACCTGCGCCCGTAGCGACCCGACCGGCAGGCGCGGCATCCGCGCCGGCCGCGGCCGATCCACGGTGAGTTGACGCTCGCCTGGCAGTCGGCGACAGTAGTCCGGCCCGAGGGGGAGTACCCCTGACAGGTGTCATCGTCAGGACGGCGGGGATCGAGCCCGCCCGGTGGCACCGACCGATCAACATGGTGGTCGGGAGAGACCTTCGGCCTTCGTGATCGATCTGGCCAAAGGAGGCAAGCCTCACTCGTGGACATTGTCCTGCTCATCGCTTCGCTCGCAATCATCCTGGTCGCGGCCGAGCTCTTCACGAACGGAATCGAGTGGCTGGGTCATAAGCTGAAGCTCGGCGAAGGCGCCGTCGGGAGCGTGCTGGCGGCCGTGGCGACGGCGATGCCCGAAACGCTCATCCCGGTCATCGCGATCCTGGGTCCCGTGATCCTGGGCGGCACGGCCACCGAAAGCTCGCGGGCCGTCGGCGTGGGCGCAATCCTGGGAGCACCGTTCATGCTCTCGACGCTCGCGATGTTCGTCACCGGCACCGCCATCGTCATCTTCACCAGGCGCGGTCGCCGCACGACCGACATGCGCGTCAACACTGGCGTGCTGGGTCGCGACGTCTCCTTCTTCATCGTCGGCTACGGGGTCGCGATCGGTACCGCGTTCCTGCCGCAGGAGCTCGCCTGGCTGAAATGGGTCGCTGCTGCATTCCTCTTCGTGCTGTACGCCATCTATGTTGGGCTCCATTTCACCGACACGGCCGACGAGAGCGATCCTGAGGCGCTGAACAAGCTCCATCTGACGCGGGTGCCGGCCCTCGGCGGGCCGCGCATGCTGGAGATCGACGTCCTGCCGGGAGCGCATTCCCTCACCGGCGGCGAGCCCCGATTGGCGATCGTGGTCGGTCAGGTGGTGCTCGCGCTCGGCCTGATCATCGTCGGCGCGCAGGTATTCGTCGGCGCCGTCGAGCAACTGTCAACTGTCATCGGCCTGGACCCCACCATCCTGGCCCTCATCATCGCGCCGATAGCGACCGAGCTCCCCGAGAAGTTCAACAGCGTGCTATGGGTGCGGAACGGCAAGGACACGCTGGCGATGGGCAACATCACCGGTGCGATGGTCTTTCAGAGCTGCCTGCCGACCGTGCTCGGCCTGCTCTTCACGTCATGGACCTTCTCGGCGGACAGCGCAATCCACTTTGCCTCGGCGGGCGCCGCGTTCGCCGCCACCATCCTCATCTTCGGCGGCATGATCCTGCGAGGACGCCTGACCGCCTGGACGCTGCTCATCGGTGGTCCGCTCTACCTGGTCTATCTCTATCTGGCGCTGTTCACCGACCTGGGAGCATCCGCGGCCCCAATCCACTGATCCTGGGGCGCTCGGGACCGCCGCGGCGGCCGCCCGCGAAGCGCGGGTATACTTGCCCGCGCCGATGCAGCGGCGTCGCCTTCGGGCGTCTGAGCGAAGGAGGCATTCTTGTTGGAGCAGGAGAACCGTACGCAGGTCGCGTCGGTGGAGACCACCACAGAGCTGTGGGCGTTCTTCCGTGGCGACTTCGTGCCGCTGCGTGACGCGAACATCAACGTGATGACGCATGGCTTCAACTACGGGACCGCCGTATTCGAGGGCATTCGCGCCTACTGGAACGCGGACGAGGAGCAGCTCTTCGCTCTCGAGCTCCTGCCGCACTACGAGCGGCTCCGTGCCTCCGCGCGCCTGCTGATGATGGAGATTCGCCAGTCGCCCGAGGAGCTCGCCCGGATCACGCTCGAGCTGCTGCGCCGCGACGGCCTGCGCGAGGACGTCTATCTGCGGCCGATCATCTACAAGAGCTCAGAGACGATCGGTGTGCGGCTCCACAATCTGGACGCCGACATCACGATCTTCGGCGTCCCGTTCGGCCAGTACATCGACACCGACGGTGGCATCCGGGCCCAGGTATCGAGCTGGCGCCGGACCGATGACAACGCGATCCCCGCGCGCGGCAAGATCACCGGCGCATACGTGAACGGGGCGCTCGCCAAGAGCGAGGCGCAGCTCAATGGGTTCGACGAGGCGATCGTGCTGACCGCTGGAGGGCACGTCAGCGAGGGGAGCGCGGAGAACCTCTTCATCGTGAAGCGCGGGTTGTTGATCACGCCGCCGGTCACGGACGACATCCTCGAGGGGATCACCCGCCGACGGATGATGGAGATCGCCCACGACGACCTCGGAATCGAGGTGCTCGAGCGCTCGATCGACCGAACCGAGCTCTATGGTGCCGACGAGGTCTTCCTGTGCGGAACCGGCGCCCAGATCAGCCCGGTCATCGAGATCGATCGGCGCAGCATCGGCGCAGGGCGTCCCGGCCAGGTTACGAAGGACCTGTCCCGAACCTACTTTGACGCGGTCCGCGGCCGTCTGCCCGCCTACCGCGGCTGGCTGACCCCGGTCTACTAAGAGGCGACGCGGCGACGGCTGGGTCTCGCCGCGACCGGCCGCGCGGCGGGCTCGAGGACTATGACCACCACCGACGATTCCGATCGCTTGCGATGGCTCGGCCGGCTCCTGGAGATGGTCCCGGGCACGATCTCGTGGGCGATCCTGATCGTGCCGCTCTGGCTGAGCTTCAGCTATCCGTGGCTGGTCGCGTACTTCGTCCTCAGCTTCGACTTCTACTGGTTGTGTCGTGCGCTCTGGTTCGGCGGGGCGGTGATCATCGCCTTCGGCCGCATCCGCGACGTGCTCGCGGTCGACTGGACCGAACGGCTCACCGGGCTTGAGGATCCGGCAACCCGGCGCGTGACCCTCGAGGCACGCCTCAACGCGCTCCATGCTGGCCTTCCCCGCGGCACGCTCGGCGTGAGCGCGCTGGCTCGTCCGAGCGGTGAGGAGCGGCGCCGCCTTCAGCGTGAGCTCGCCGACCTTCGCGCAGTCGAGGCGCTGCCGACGCCGCCACCGCCCGCCGACGAGCTGGTCCACCTGGCGCTGATCCCGACGTACACCGAGCCGCTCGAGAAGCTGCGGCTGACGGTCCGTGCCCTGGCGGAGGCGGAATGGCCTGCCGAGCGGAAGATCTGCGCGATCATCACCCGCGAGACGGACGAGGGCGGGATCGCGAACGTGAAGACCCTCCAGGCCGAATTCCACGATGCGTTCATTGAGTTCATTCATATCCTCGATCCACTTGAGCCGGGAATCGTGGTCGGCAAGAGCAGCGCCATGGCATGGGGCGGACGTTACCTGTATCGGAAGCTGGTCAGGGAGCGCGGCATGGATCCGCATCGGATCATCGTCACCGACCTCGATGCCGACTACCGTGTCCATCCGCAGTACTTCGCCTACCTGACCTGGATGCACCTGACCGATCCCAATCGCGAGACTCAGCTGTACCAGCCGATTCCGTACTTCCATAACAACATCTGGCAGGCGCCCATGCTGCAGCGCCTCTTCGCGGCGGTGCTGACCCAGCTCCAGATGTGGCGCAGCGTGCTGCCCGAGAAGCTTCAGAGCTTCGGCTCGTATTCGACCACGCTGCATCTCGTCCACGACGTCGGCTATTGGGCCACCGACGCCATCCCGGAGGACAGCCGCTTCTACTGGAAGAGCTACTTCCGCTACGGCGACCGCTTCCGTGCCGTGCCCCTCTTCATCCCGATCTACGGTGACGCGGTGCGGGCGCGCGGCTACTGGCGCTCCATGGCCGAGCAGTACCTCCAGGCGCGGCGCTGGGCGTGGGGCGTCACCGACATCCCGTTTGTGGTCGACAACGCCGTCAGGCACGCGGAGATCCCATTCGCGTCGCGCTTTTGGCGGGTCATCAACCTGTTCGGCGAGCACATCAACTGGACGATCACGCCGTTCGTGATCACGTTCGGCGCGGCCGTCCCGCTGCTCATCAACCCGGCCTTCGGCGCCACGACCCTCGGCCAGAACCTGCCGCTCTACGCGAGCGCCATGCTGACCATGGCGATCGGGAGTCTCGCTGTGCTGATCGTCATCGAGCACCGGATCGTGCCGTCGCGCCCGGCCGAGTGGGGCTGGCTCCAGCGCACGATCAGCTATGTGCAGTGGATCGGGCTGCCGTTCATGGGAATCATCTTCAGCATGGTGCCGGCGCTCGACGCCCAGACGCGCCTGCTCACCGGCCGCTACCTGGAGTACAAGGTCACCGAGAAGGTCTGAGCCGATGTCCGACCGCGTTCCGCCCATCGCCCGCATCCGACTCTCACGCTCGCTGCCGCGGCTGCTTGCCCTGCCATTCCTCGGGCTCGTGGCCGGACTCGCCGTGATCGCCGGGGGTCTGTTGCTGCTGCCCGGCATGCCCGGTCTCGCTCTCGCGGGGCTGGGCGGGCTCATCTTGCTCGTCGCGCTGGTTGGCGCGGTCGTCCTGCTGAGCGTCCGGCTCGATATCGAGGAGGCGGCCGTCTGCCTCGCCTGGGTGGGCGGCGAACGGATCTATCCGTTGAGCCCGGGGCCTGTCACGCGGGTTCGGCTCCGCGGCGAGAACGCGTCGCGCCTGAAGTCGAACCGTATGGCATTCGGGTGGCAGCTTGGACCGGCGCGGCTCCGCGACGAAGAGGAGATCGAGGTCGTACGGCTGGCTCGCACCCAAACCGCCATCCTCGTGCCGACCGAGCGCGGACGGCTCGCCGTCGCGGCGGCCGACGAAGGTGCTCTGCTCGACGCCCTGTCGCGGGCGGCGCGCGCCCGCCAGCGGCTCGACGAGCTCACCCGCGTCGCGCCGCCGCGCAGGGAGCCCGAGCATCCCTCTCGTGGGGTCGAGGTCGATCCCGCGTTGATGACCGGCATTGAGCGGGCGCTCTACGAGCGCCGCACGGCCGAGGAACGCGAAACCGCGGCCACCGCCACCGCCACCGCCGAGGCGGAGCGACGCGCTCCTGAATTGGCTGCACCCGCGGTCGAGGCTCCAGCAAGCGTCGAGCCCGAAGCGGCGCGCCGACGTCAGCGTCTACCGGGTTCTCTCGGCATCCTGCGGTCGGAACCCAGCCTGGCGCTGCTCGTCCTGCCGCTCGTCGGGGCGGGTATGGCATGGGCCCTCGTGGCGCTCCTGGACCGGATGCCGGAGCCCGGCACTGATGTTGGCCGGCTGACCGCTCTTGCGCTCGTCCTTGCCGGCCCGGCCACCACCGTCGGGGCCATCATGGCGCGCATCTGGTGGCCCCGCCTCGTCGCCGTCGTCGTGGCCGGCGGGCTGGCAACCACCGTGTTCGTCGGGCGGGCGCTGCTCGGCTGAATTGACACCGTGGCGGGCGACTGCCACGATCGGCCACCAAACCCAAGCACGGCAAAGACGGAGCCACGACGGTCGTCAGCACCGAGTCGAAAGCGAGCCCGAGGCGGTGGAAGCGGGCGACATCGGTGACGACCGAACATCTCTCCCGAGCTGGAGGTGCGAAGCGGCGTAGCCGTGCGTAAGGCCTCCCGGGCCAGCCACCCGATATCGATGGCAACGAGTGGACCGCATGCCGTCGCGTGGCGCATCGGTCAAGCGCGGGTGGTACCGCGGGAGAACGTCCCGTCCCGGAGTTTCCGGGGCGGGTCTCGTGTTGTAGGAGCGGTGAGCGAGTTGTTCAAGCCGGTATCGAGCAAGCTGGAGGTTCCCGCGCTCGAGCGCGACGTCATCGAGCGCTGGCGCGAGCGCGACACGATGGCGCGCTACCTCGTGCGCAACGACGGCTCGGGGCGGCGCTTCAGCTTCATCGACGGGCCGATCACGGCGAACAACCCAATGGGCGTCCACCATGCGTGGGGACGCACCTACAAGGACCTCTTCCAGCGCTATCACACGATGCTCGGCGAGGAGCAGCGCTACCAGAACGGCTTCGACTGCCAGGGACTCTGGATCGAGGTCGAGGTCGAGAAGGAGCTGGGCCTGAACAACAAGCAGCAGATCGAGGCGTACGGGATCGATCGCTTCGTGGAGCTGTGCAAGGCGCGGGTCGCCAGGTTCGCCGCCATCCAGACCGAGCAGTCGAAGCGCCTCGCCTATTGGATGGACTGGGACAACAGCTACTACACGAATTCAGACGAGAACAATTACACGATCTGGGCCTTCCTGGCCGAGTGCCATCGGCGCGGCCTGCTGCGGAAGGGTCATGACGTCATGCCGTGGTGCCCGCGCTGCGGGACGGGGCTGTCGAACATGGAGATTGCGACCGAGGGCTACCGCGAGCTGCGCCACCCTTCGGTCACCGTCCGCTTCCCGCTGACGAGCGAGGCGCACGAGGGCGAGGATCTTCTCGTCTGGACGACGACCCCGTGGACCCTGTCGAGCAACGTGGCCGCGGCGGTGCACCCGGACCTGACCTACCAGCTCATCGAGCTCGACGGCCGCCGGGGCTGGGTGAGCGCCGGATCCAGGGTCCGGGTGTCGCGGGACGCCGACGTCCTCCGTGAGGCGCGCGGGGACGAGCTGGTGGGCCTGACCTACCACGGCCCATTCGACGAGCTCCCCATCGCCGCCGGCGTCGAGCATCGCGTCATTCCCTGGAATGAGGTGTCCGACGAAGAGGGGACGGGCATCGTCCACATCGCTCCGGGCTGCGGCCAGGAGGACTTCGCCCTCTCGAAGCTCCATGACCTGCCCGTTCTCGACCCGATCGACCAGTTCGGGATCTTCCGCGACGGCTACGGTTGGCAGACCGGCCGGTACGCCGGCGCGACGGATGACCCCGGGCAGGACCTTGCCCGCGATGTGACGGCCGACCTGGACCGGAAGGGTCTCCTCGCGGCGAAGGAGAGCTATCTGCACAGCTACCCGGTCTGCTGGCGCTGCGGCACGCAGCTGCTCTTCCGGCTCGTCGACGAGTGGTTCATCAGCATGGGCCCGCTTCGTGGGCCGATCAGCGCCTCGACGCGATCGATGCGCTGGCTTCCCGAGGGGATCGGCCTCAAGGAGCGCGAGCTCGACTGGCTGCACAACATGGACGACTGGATGATCAGCAAGAAGCGGTACTACGGGTTGGCGCTTCCCATCTGGGAATGCAGCGATTGCGACGCCTGGGAGGTCATCGGATCGAAGGGCGAGCTCCGCCAGCGCGCGGTCGCGGGCTGGGAGGCGTTCGAGGGCCATTCGCCGCATCGGCCCTGGGTCGACGGGGTCGAGATCGCCTGCTCATCGTGCGCCGGCCGCGCGCGCCGGACGACCGACGTGGGCAACCCGTGGCTCGACGCCGGCATTGTCGGGTTGTCGACTCTCAAATGGAACTCGGACCGCGATTACTGGAAGCAGTGGTATCCGGCCGACCTGGTCACGGAGTCGTTCCCCGGGCAGTTTCGCAACTGGTTCTACGCCCTGCTCACGATGAGCACGGTCATGACCGCCGAGGCACCGGCTCGCACGCTCTTCGCCTACGCGCTCATGCGCGACGAGCACGGCGAGGAGATGCACAAGTCGAAGGGCAACTCGATCGCCTTCGACGAGGCGGCCGATCAGATCGGCGCCGACGTCATGCGCTGGATGTTCGCCGCGGCGACCCCCGCCACGAACATCAACTTCGGCTACGGTCCGGGACACGACGTGGTCCGCCGCTTCTTCCTTCCCCTCTGGAACACGTACGGCTTCTTCGTCACCTACGCGCGCCTCGATGGCTGGACGCCAGGCCAGACCGATGGGGTTGACGGTGCACGCACGCTCCTTGACCGATGGGTCCTGTCGCGCCTCGATGCGCTCGTGGGGGAGGTGCGTGAAGCGCTCGACGGATACGACCCGATGCGGGCGGCGCGTGAGATCGAGGCCTTCGTCGGCGACCTCTCCAACTGGTACGTCCGTCGCAACCGCCGCCGCTTCTGGAAGGGCGAGCTCGATGCCGACAAGCGAGCCGCCTACGGCACCCTCCACGAGGTGCTCGCGACGCTCACCCCTCTGCTCGCCCCCTTCGTGCCCCATGTCGCGGACGCGATCTGGGACAACCTCGTCGCCGCCGTCGATGCCGGCGCGCCGGACAGCGTTCACCTGGCGGACTTCCCCGAACGCGTCCCCGGTCGCGCCGACCCGCCCGTGGACGCTGCGGTGGAGCTCGCGAGACGCGCCGTGGCGCTCGGCCGAGCCGCTCGTTCCACATCAGCACTGCGCACCCGCCAGCCGCTGCGAACCGCCCGCGTCAGGCTGCCGGTCGGCGCGGATGGCTTCGCCGATGATGCCGCCACCGATGGCGAGCTGCGGAAGCAGATCCGCGAGGAGCTCAACGTTCGCGAGATCGAGCTCATCCCCGACGGATCGGAGCTGGTCGAGCGCACGCTCTATCCACTCCTGCCGGTGGTCGGTCCGAGGCATGGTACGTCGGTCGGAGCGATCATGGCCGGCGTCCGGTCGGGTGACTGGCGCGTCCATGACGACGGCACCGCCACCGTCGGCGAGGTGATCCTTCAGCCCGATGAGTTCCAGCTCACGGCCCGGGCGCGGCCGGGGCACGAGGTCGCCGAGGACGGTGATCTTCTCGTCGCGCTCGACACAACGCTCGACGACGAGCTCGCGGCGGAGGGCATGGCACGCGAAGTCGCCCACCGCCTGCAGGCCATGCGAAAGGCGGCCGGCTACGAGATCAGCGACCGGGTGCGAGCCGCGATCGCCGGCGATCCAGCCGCGGTCGAGCGTCTGCAGCCGCACCGCGCGTGGTTGGCGGACGAGCTGCTTGCGAGCTCGCTGGAGCTGGGGCCTGAGGCCGCCATCACGGACCCAGACGCCGAGGAGACGGTCGACCTCGACGGCGCCACCCTGCGCCTCTCGGTGGCCCACGCCTGATCGGCCCCGCGTCGGCTAGAGTGGGTCCGTGGAGGCCAGCACCGATCGAGCATCACGGAGGCCCGCGCTCGTGCTGGCGGGCACGGCCGTCGTGCTGTACGCCGCGGACCAGCTGACCAAGGCGCTCGTCGTGGCCACCGTCCCGTTCGGAGCCCGATACGACGTCTTCGGCGACCTTGCCCAGCTGTGGCACGTCCGCAACACCGGCGCCGCTTTCAGCATCCTGCCCGGCGCGACGTGGCTGTTCGTGCCGGTGACGCTCGTCGCGATCGCCATGGTGATCTACTTTCATCGCACGCTCGACCGCCGCGGCCCGTGGATCCAGGTCATCCTCGGAGCCATCCTGGCCGGCGCGCTCGGCAACCTGACCGATCGGCTGCGCCTGGGGTACGTCATCGACTTCGTGAGCCTCGGCTTCGGCGACACGCGATTCCCGACGTTCAACGTCGCCGACTCGGCCGTCGTCCTCGGGATCGGCGCGCTCGTCGCCTACCTGACCTTCGTCGAGCAGCCGCGCTCGGCGGAGGCCGCCGGGTGACGCCACCGGTGGAGAGCCGGACGGTCGAGGGTTTGGCGCCGGGCGGTCGGGTCGACCTCGCCGTCGCGGCCGTCGGCGGGATCAGCCGGGCCCACGCTCAACGCCTGATCGGCGACGGCCGCGCGCTGGTCAATGGTGGACGCAGGCGATCGAGTGACCGGCTGGTCGGCGGCGAGCGCGTGACCGTCGAGCTCAGTGCGCCGCCTGACGGAACGCTCGCGCCCGAGTCGATCCCGTTCGGCGTGGCGTACGAGGACGAGACGATGCTCATCGTCGACAAGCCGGCCGGCCTTGTCGTCCACCCCTCCGCCGGTCACGGCAGCGGGACTCTCGTGAACGCACTTCTCGGACGCGCGCGCGATCGCGGGGAGGCCCTCGGCTCGATCGCCGGCGTCGGCCGGCCGGGCATCGTGCATCGGCTCGACAAGGAGACGAGCGGGCTCATCGTGGTGGCCAAGAACGACCTCGCCCAGTCGAGCCTCATGCGCCAGTTCGGCGATCGGAGCATCGAGAAGGAGTACCTGGCGCTCGTGCGCGGCGAAGTGCCGTCGCCGCGCGGCCGGATCGAGGCGCCGATCGGTCGCGATCCGCGCGACCGTCAGCGGATGGCGGTCGTGGCCGGCGGCCGGGCGTCGACGACCGAATACGAGGTGATCGCCACCGGGGGCGGCTACGCGCTCCTCTCCCTGCGTCCGCTTACCGGACGGACGCACCAGATCCGCGCGCATCTGTCCTACCTGAATCTGCCGATTGCCGGCGATCTGCGCTACGGGGGCGGAGAGGGGCCCGGCGGGCTGCGCCGGCAGTTCCTGCACGCGGCGCGTCTCGGGCTGGAGCGTCCGCTCGATGAGCGTCGCCTCCGCGCGTGGAGCGAGCTGCCGGTCGAGCTTGCTGCGTGCCTGGAGGCGTCGAGCGTGACGGTCGCGCCGGGTCGCCTGCCCTCCGGCGTCGGCGCCGAGGTCGAGCCGTGACCGGAGACCAGCCGCCGAGCGACCAGCAGAAGCGGATGACGTTCCCGAACCCGATGCTTGTTGTGGTGTCGGGCCCGTCGGGCGTCGGCAAGAGCACGATCGTCGCCGAGCTGGCGCGCAGCCATCCGCAGGTCGTGCCGATCGTGACTGCCACGACACGCGAGCGGCGCGACGGCGAAATGGATGGCGTGCACTACCACTTCCTCGATCGCGAGGACTTCCTCGCGCTTCGTGACGCCGGAGGGCTGCTCGAATGGGCCGAGGTGCACGGCAACCTGTACGGCACGCCGATCGACCAGGTGCGCGGCATCCTGGCGGCGGGTCGCGACGCGATCCTGACCATCGATCCCCAGGGTGCGCGACAGGTGCGGGCGACCGTCCCGGACGCGCTGCTCGTCTTCGTCAAGCCGCCGACGATGGAGGACCTCGCACGGCGACTTCGGCAGCGGGGGAGCGAGTCCGCCGAGTCCCTGGCGCGCCGCCGGCGTGACGCGGAGCACTGGATGGCCGATACCGACGCGTACGACCACGTCGTCGTCAATGAGACGGGGCACCCGGAGGAGGCCGCCGAGCAGATCTGGGAGATCATCCAGGCCGAGGCACGCCGCGAGCCACCGCGTCGCCAACGGATCTGAGGCGGGTTCGGTGACCTCGCCCGGGCGCGCCATTCGCGTCGCTGTCGATGCGCTCGCTGATCGACCAGAGCGGACGTTCAGCTACATCGTCCCAGCGGAGCTGGAGATGCCGGCCCCCGGTTCGCTGCTGCTGGTTCCCTACGGTCGGCGCCTGGCGCTCGGATATCTGCTCGCGATCGAGACAAGCACGCTCGACGGGGAGCTGAAGCCAATCGAGGCGGTGGTCTCGTCCCCGATGCTGACCCCCGACCTGCTCGCGCTGGCCGAGGAGATCGCCGCGTACTACCGTGCGCCGATCGGCACCACGCTCGCGGCGATGCTGCCACCCGGCCTCGAGTCGCGGCTGGTGCGTCGGTGGGAATTGCTCGTACCGGCGGGTCTCCCGGCGGGCCTGGCGGATGCCGTCGGCACGGACGGCCGGATCGCCGATGCCACGCTCATGCGCTTCGCGCCGCGCCGTGGGCGAGCCGCGTGGCTCGAGCGCCTGCGCCGCTCGGGAGCGATCCGGTCGGAGTGGTCGCTGCGTGCCGCGGAGGTGAACCCGCGCCGCATGCGCGTCCTGCGACCCGTTGCCGGCGACGCCGAGCCACGTCGTCGCGCACCCATGCAGCGCGCCCTGCTCGATGCCCTTGGCGGGAACGAGCACACGATGACCGAGCTGGCCGAGGCGCTCGAGATGGAGCCCGCCGCGCTGCTCGCGCCGGCCCGTCGGCTCGTCGCGCTCGGCCGCGCGGAGCTCGCGTGGCGCATCGTCGAGCGCAGCCCACTCGCGCATCGGCCCGAGACGCCCGACCTGCGCCACGAGCTCGCCGCGGAGCAGATTGCCGCGCTCGACGTCGCCGCCGCGTTGCCAGCCGGTGGCGAGCTCCTCCTCCAGGGCGTCGCTGCTTCCGGGAAGACCGATGTCTACCTCGCGGCCACGCTGGAGACGGTGAAAGCAGGACGCGACGTCATCGTCACCGTGCCCGAGATGAGCCTGGTGCCGCAGCTCGGAGACCGGCTCCGTGCGCTCATCGGCGATGAGCTGGGGGTGCTCCACTCCGGCCTCTCGGCCGGGGAGCGGCACGACGAATGGTGGCGCATCCTGCGCGGCGAGGTCCGTGTGGTGATCGGCACCCGTACGGCGGCCTTCGCGCCGCTCGCGCGGCTCGGGCTCGTCGTCGTCGACGAGGAGCACGACGGCGGCTACAAGTCCGACCGGACGCCACGCTACGACGCACGGTGGGTGGCGCGCCGACGCGCCTCGATCGCCGGCGCACGCGTCATTCTCGGCAGTGCCACGCCGGATCTCGTGACGCTCGCGCGCGTGCGCGGCGGCCACGCCGAGCGGGCCCCGCTGGTCGAGCGCCGCGTGGGACAGGCCCCCGCGATCGAGCTCGCCGATCTCCGGGCCGAGCTCGCCGGCGGCAACCGGTCGATCTTCTCCGGCGCACTGGCCGACGCGCTCGGTTCATTGCGGCGGGGGAGTGAACAGGCGGTCCTGCTCCTGAACCGGCGGGGCGCCGCCACCTTCATCCTGTGCCGCGACTGCGGCGAGAGCCTGCGCTGCCCCGACTGCGAGCTGCCGTTCGTTTACCACCTCGACGGCGCAAACCTGCGCTGCCATCACTGCGGCAGGTCCGCCGCCCCGACCGAGAAGTGCCCGAGCTGCGGCAGCGGCCGCATCCGGTATTTCGGCGCCGGCACGCAGCGCGTCGAAGCTGAGCTGCGCGCCCGGTACCCGGGCCTGCGCATCGGGCGTCTCGACTCCGATGCGCTCAGCGCGCGGCGCGGCTTCGAGACGATCTACGACGACTTCCGCGAGGGTCGGACCGACGTGCTGGTCGGCACCCAGCTCGCTGCGAAAGGTCTCGACCTGCCGTCCGTCACGCTGGCTGGCGTCATCGCCGCCGACGTCACCCTCAACCTGCCGGACTACCGGGCTGCCGAGCGCACCTTCCAGCTCCTGGCGCAGGTGGCCGGGCGGGCGGGCCGCGGACCGATGCCGGGTCGGGTGATCCTGCAGACCTACGCGCCGGCCCACTACGCGGTCCGCAGCGCTGCGGCACTCGACGTCGACGGCTTCGCGGACGATGAGCTCCTGCGTCGCCGGCTTCTCGGCTACCCGCCGTTCAGCGTCCTCGCGCGACTGCTCGTCGCCGACGCGGATCGCGCGCGGGCGGAGGAGCGCGGCCGACGAGCCGCTGCCGCGGTCGCCGTCCCCGGCGTCGAGGTGCTCGGCCCGTTGCCGTCGTACGTCGTCCGCCGCGCCGGTCGCTATCGTATGCAGGTCGTCATCCGCGCGCCCGACGCCGACTCCAGGGCCGCCGCGCTCGAGCGCGTGCCGCCCGGCATTGCGATTGACGTCGACCCCGAATCGCTCCTGTGAATCGGTACAATGCCCACCGCCATGGCCATTCGCCCCATCCTCACCGTCGAACAGGCGATCCTGCGCGGGCGCACCAAGCGGGTCTCGACGTTCGACGCCAGCCTGCATCGGCTGCTCGACGACATGCTCGAGACGATGCGCGACGCCCCCGGCGTGGGCCTTGCCGCGAACCAGATCGGGGTCCCGCTGCGGGTCGCTATCATCGAGGTTGACGACAGGATCACGGAGCTGGTGAACCCGCAGATCGTGAAGGGCGCCGGTGAGGAGATCGACTGGGAGGGTTGCCTCTCGATCCCGGGGTACGTGGCGGAGGTCGCCCGCCACGAGAAGGTGACGGTCAAGGCACGCGATCGTCACGGCAGAGAATTCCGGGTGAAGGGCACCGAACTCTTCGCCCGCGCGCTCCAGCACGAGATCGACCACCTCAACGGGATCCTCTACTTCGATCACCTCGAATCGCTCGAAGAGCTCGTCCGGGTCAGCGAGGCAGCCGAGCGCGTCGAAGAAGAGGCGGCTGCCGGAATCTAGTGGCGGGCATCGGACGGATTGCATTCCTCGGCACGGGGGCCTTCGGGGTTCCGCTGCTGTCGCGCGTCGCCGGCCAGGCTGATGATCTCGTCGTGCTCAGCCAGCCAGACAGGCCGGCGGGTCGTCGCCTCCAGCTGCGAGCCACGCCTGTCGCCGCGTTCGCGCGCGAGCGCGGCATCCCGGTCCTGACGCCGCATCGGCTCCGTTCGGCGGAGGCACGGGATGCGCTGCGCGCATACGCTCCGGACGGGCTCGTCCTGGTCGCCTACGGCCAGCTGGTGCCGCAGGATCTGCTGGAGATTACGGTGCGTCCAGCGCTCAACGTCCACCCCTCACTGCTGCCGCGGCATCGGGGCGCAGCGCCGGTGGCCGGCACGATCCTGGCCGGCGACCGTGAGGGCGGCGTGACGCTCATGGTGATGACGGCGGAGCTCGATGCCGGTCCGATCGTGCAGCGCTGGCCGGTGCCGCTCACGGGTCATGAAACGACCCCGGAGCTCGAGACGATCCTCGCCGATCTCGCCGCCGAGGTCGTGCCGCCTGAGCTCGAGCGGTGGGCATCGGGATCCATCGATCCCGTGCCGCAGGATGAGACGGCGGCGACGCTCGTCCACCCCTTCACTCGCGCCGACGGCTGGATCGACTGGCAGCGACCGGCGGTCGAGATCGAGCGCCAGGTGCGCGCGCTCCAGCCGTGGCCCGGCGCGTGGACCATGATCGACGGGCGCCGTATCCACGTTCGGCGCGCGCGCCCGGTGTCCGGCGTTGACGACGTCCCGATCGGCTCCCTCTTGCCGGGCGCGGTCCCGTGCGTCGCCTGCGGGGTCGGTGCGCTCGCTCTCGAGATCGTGCAGCCCGAAGGCCGCGCAACGATGCCGGCGGATGCGTGGCGGCGCGGACTCGCCCGCGAGCACGTCCTGCTGGGTGCCGGCCGACCGATCGAGGCGGCGCGCTAGGCGGCTGGTGTTGGTGCGAGCGGCCGAGTCAGGCGTAACCGGGCGCGATCGAGGTCGGATATACTCGTTCCAGGCCCTTACGGAGGTGGGCAATCCAGATGTTCTTCGATCCGATCTATATCGTGCTGCTGGTGGTTACGCTTGGGATCACCGGGTGGGCGGCGTGGCGTGTCCGTTCGACGTATGCCAAGTGGTCCAAGGTGGATTCCGGCATCAATCTCGATGCCTTCGACTTCGCGCGCCGGCTCCTTGACCGGCAGGGCCTGCAGCACGTGAAGATTGAGCCGACTCCCGGCAAGCTGACCGACCATTACGATCCGCGCGGCAAGGTGCTGCGCGTCAGCACCCAGGTGGCCGACGCGTCGGAACTCTCGGCCGCCGGCGTCGTGACCAGCAGCTCGCGGCTGTCCGTGGCAGCGGCAGCAGTCATCGCCCACGAGGTGGGCCACGCGCTCCAGGACCACGCCGGCGAACCGGCCATGAAGCTGCGCCAGGCGATCGTGCCGGCCGCGCAGTTCGGCTCCGGGATCGCCCCGTGGCTCGTCATCGCCGGGGTGCTCCTCCAGATCACCGGGTTGGCGATCGTCGGCCTCATCGGATTCGGCGCGGCCGTGATCTTCACGTTCGCCACGCTGCCGGTCGAGATCGGCGCATCGGGCAAGGCGCTCGCCTTCGTGAACGGGCTCGGCATGGCCGGTGAGCGGCAGGACGGCGCTCGCGATGTCCTCAAGGCGGCGGCCTGGACGTATGTGGCCGGCGCCCTGACCGCGCTGCTGACCTTCCTCTACTACGCGTGGCTCATCTTCGGACGACGTGACTGAGCTTCCCCTCGCCGGCTCTCGGCCGGCGATCAGCCAGATTGATTCCGCATCGCTCGCCGCGTGGCTCGCAGCCCGCGGCGAGCAGCCGTATCGGGTCGACCAGGTGCTCTCCGGCGCGCATCGGCCCGAGACCTCGAGCTTTGACGATTTCACCGATATCCCGGCCGCGCTGCGCGCCGAACTGGCCCTGGCATTCCGCTTCAGCACGATCGTCGACAGCCACGTCATCGGCGCAGAGGCCGGCATGACCGCCAAGGCCGTCCACGAGCTCGGCGATGGCCAACGAATCGAATCGGTCCTCATGCGCTATGCGGCGCGCGGGGCCATGGCCGCGCGAACCACGATCTGCATCAGCTCGCAGGCCGGCTGCGCGGTGAACTGCCCGTTCTGCGCCACCGGCCAGGCAGGGTTCGGGCGCCAGCTGACGCCGGGCGAGATCGTCGACCAGGTCCTGTACTGGCACCGGCCGCCATGGAACGCGCTCGGCGATGCGACGACCGGCCACTACAACATCGTCTTCATGGGGATGGGGGAGCCCCTCAACAACGCTGACCGCGTGTTCGAGGCGGTACGTCTGCTCAACGATCCGGAACGGCTCGGAATCGGTGCGCGCCACATCACGTTGAGCACGTCGGGGGTGGTGCCTGGCATGGACCGCATGGTCGAAGAGCTCCCACAGGTCAACCTCGCCATCAGCCTCCATGCAGCGACCGATGCGCTTCGGGACGAGCTCGTTCCGATCAACCGCAAGTGGCCGATCCGCGAGGTGATCGCCGCCGGACGTCGCTTCGCCGGACGTACCGGCCGGCGCGTGAGCCTCGAGTACGTGATGATCGACGGTCTCAACGACACGGGGGACCAGGCCGATGGGCTCATCGAGCTCGCGCGCGGTTGGCGCTCGCACGTCAATCTGATTCCCCTCAATCCGACGCCCGGCTCGCGCTGGAGCGGGACCCCGGCCGCCGGCATCGAGCGCTTCGTGCGCCGTCTGCGCGAGGCCGGCGTGTCGGTCACGGTGCGCGACACGCGCGGCCGCGAGATCGACGCCGCATGCGGCCAGCTCCACGCGCAACTGTCGGGACGATCGCTGCGCGAGGCACGCGAGGCACGGGAGGCACGCGAGGCGACGGCAGCCACGGCAGCGGGGTCGTGAGCGGCGAGCCGCAGATCAGCGCCAGCATTCTGAACGCTGACTTCGGCCGGCTCGGCGATGAGGTGCGGCGCGCGGTGGACGGCGGAGTCGACTCGATCCACCTCGACGTCATGGACGGGCACTTCGTAGACAACCTGACGATGGGCCCGGTCGTCGTCGGCGCCGTGCGGCATTTCACCGACCTGCCATTCCACAGCCACCTCATGATCAGCAACCCGCTCGCGTATGCCGAGCGCTTCGCCGATGCCGGCAGCGACCTGATCATCTTCCACGTCGAGGCCGATGACGATCCGTCGACGGTGATCGACGCGATAGAGCGCGCAGGCAAACGTCCGGGGATCGCGCTCAACCCCGAAACGGCTGCCGAGGCGGTCCACCCCTATCTCGAGCGCGTGGACCTCGTCCTCGCCATGACGGTGCATCCGGGATGGGGCGGCCAGTCGTTCATCGGCGACGTGCTGCCAAAGCTGCGCGCGGTGCGTGGTGAGATCACGCGGCGCGGGCTTGCCGTCGAGATCGGTGTCGACGGTGGCGTGAACCTCGCGACCATCGGCGATGCCCATGCCGCCGGCGGGGAGGTCCTCGTCACGGGCAGCGCCCTGTACAGTACCGAAGGCGATCTGGCGCCCACGGTCGCTGCCCTGCGTGCCGCCGCCCGTGGCCGCGTTGATGTCGTCGCCGACGCCGAAAGGACCTGACGCTGCTGCCTCGCCGCTTCCTGCCACGCGCGTTCTTCAGCCTCATCATCGTCAGCCTCATGGCCTCGTGCAGTCAGGAAGGGCCGCAGCTGCCCTTCCCGACGGCACCGCCGACACCCGAGCAGCCGCGCGAGGTGGCGGTCTCCGTCGTCACGCAGGGCAGCGGCGATCCGGTCGCCGAAGCCGAGGTGGCCATTGGCGGAACCTCGCTCGTAACGGCTGCCGACGGGAGCGTCAGCTTCACGGCCATGCGGGGCTCCTCCATCGAGGTCGTCGCCGTGGGTCATGACGCGACGGAGGCGACGGTGCCCCAGGAGGGCGACCTGCGCGTGGAGATGCGCCCGAACGTGCTCGGCGGTATCGTGACCGACCCTGACGGCGAGCCCATCGTCGGCGCGCGCATCTTCCTGGACGGCGGCGAATTGCTGACCGAGACCGACGCAGAGGGTGCCTACGAGCTTGCCGGCGTGCCCGAGGACGCCCTCCTCGTCTACAAGATGCCGGGGTATCGGCTTGGCGAGATCCGGGTCGGGAACGAGATGACGAAGGACGTCACCATGGAGCCGTTCGCGGCGCGCGCGCTCTACGCGCCGTCGGCCGTCTTCGAGGCTCCCGGTAGGCTCGGCGCGATGCTCGACCTCCTCGAGCGGACTGAGGCGAACGCGCTCGTCATTGACGTCAAGGAGACCGACGGTCGCCTGTACTACGCGACCGATCTCGACAGCGCCGTCGAGGTCGGGGCGGTGCGCGAGGCACCGATCTTCGAACTCGAGGAGCTCCTCCCGATGCTCGAGGAGCGCGGGATCTACACGATCGCCCGGATGGTCGTGATGAAGGACAACACGAGCGCGGTGGCACGCCCGGAGCTCGCCGTGCGCAACAGCGCCACCGGCGAGCCATGGCGCGACAACATCGGCGGTGCCTGGCTCGACCCGTCGGCGCCGGGCGTTGCGGAGTACGTGGCGAGCATCGCTCGCGACCTCGCCGACAAGGGCTTCGACGAGGTTCAGCTGGACTACATCCGCTTCTTCAGCGACGGCCCGTACGACGTGGCCGACACGAACCTGCCCAACACCCAGTCTTTCCGCCTCCCGGCCATCGGTCGCGTCCTGCGCGTCGTGAGCCAGGAGCTCGAGATGACACGGACCTTCCTGGGCGCCGATGTCTTTCCGATCAGCTTCATCGTGCCGGACGATCAGGGCATCGGGCAGCGGCCGGAGGTGATCATGCCGTACGTCGACTACTTCTGCCCGATGGTCTACCCATCGCATTACGGCCCCGGCGTCTTCGGCTTCGACGTGCCGAACAACTTCCCATACGAGGTGATTGACGAGACGCTCCAGATCATGAACGAGCAGAAGGAGGGACTGCCAGTCGTGATCCGGCCCTGGATCCAGGACTTCGGCTATGGTTCGTTCCCGCCGTACACGGCCGCACAGGTGCAGACCGAGTTCGCCGCTGCGGCGGACAACGACGCGAAGGGCTGGATGATCTGGAACGCTCGAGCAGCCTTTACCGAATCGGCGCTCGGCCCACCGCGGGATGGCGAGGATGATGGGCCGATGACGTCCGCGCCGCCTGGGCCGGTCGAATTGGCTTCGCCGTCAGCATCTCCTTAACCGATGCGCCTCGTCGTGCAGCGCGTGACGCGGGCCTCGGTGCGCGCCGATGGGGAGCTGCTCGGCGAGATTGGGATCGGCGCGGTCGTCCTGGTCGGCATCGGCGCCGATGACACGTCCGAGACCGCCGACCGCATGGCCGATAAGCTCATCGGCCTGCGCTATTTCGAGGATGCCGAAGGGCGGACCAACCTCGCGATCGCCGATGCCGGCGGCGCGCTGCTCGTCGTGAGCCAGTTCACCCTGCACGCCGACCTTCGGCGGGGGAGGCGTCCCGGCTTCACCGCTGCGGCGCTGCCGGACGTGGCGACACCGCTGGTCGCTCGATTCATCGACCGACTGCGTGACGGGGGTCAGCATGTCGAGACGGGGCGCTTCGGTGCCGACATGACGGTCGAGCTGGTCAACGACGGCCCGTTCACGCTGGTCATCGACTCGGACCGCGACCTGGCACCGTAGTCCGGCAGCGGACCCAGCGGCCATGGCGGCAATTGACCCGTGGGGCGGGGCTATCGGCCAATGAACGAGGCAGAACGGCCCGAAGAGGCGACCTCCTTGGTCGAATGACCCGTGCTGTGGGTCGAGGGCGACGGAGCATGTCCTCCTTCGTCGCTAGCCCCGTGCTGCGGGTCGCGGGGCGGGGAACTCGCGGGCACAGTGAAGCCCGCGGCGTGGCGACGCGGGCGCATCGGTCTCAGGAGGGGAGGGTCAGACCTTCTGGGCGGTGCGGCGACAGCGGCTGCAGGCCTTGACCTTCAAGACCTTGCCGTCGGCGACGAGGGTCATGGGCTGAAGATTGGGCAGCCATCGGCGCAGGGCGCGCTTGCGGTTCATCCCGACCGACTGGGGGTTCCAGCCGGTGATCGGGCGCTTGCCGCAGATGTCGCAGACACGGGCCATGGTCGAATGAATCTCCACTCACGAGAGAACCGGCGCGGGGCGCCGGGCGATCGGGATGGTAGCACGCTACGATCGGGCCATGCAATCGAGGCGGCCGCTCCTCGTCGTCGTGAGTGGCGCGCCGGCGAGCGGCAAGACTACCCTCGCCACCCGTCTCGCCGTGGATGGTGAGCTGACACTGGTCTCGAAAGATGCCGTCAAGGAGGCACTGGCCGATACCCTCGGCCATCCCGACTCGGTCGAGGCGTTGAGCACGCTTGGCATCGGTGCCTATGCCGCGATGTTTGCCATGGCGAAGGCGCTCCTGGAATCCGGCGTCGACCTGGCAGTCGAGAGCAACTTCCGGCGAGGTAAGTCGGAACCCGAGCTGATAAGTCTTGCCAGCGCAGCCGATGGACGAGTCATCCACTGCGTCGCCACGCCGCCGACGATTCGGGAACGGTACGGCAACCGGACACCCGATCGACATCCTGCGCATCTCGACGTCGCGCGGCACGAGGACGTGATGCGGGACTTGGCCGACGGACGCTACGAACCACTCGACCTCGGCTGGCCGACGAAGGTGGTCGCCACAGACGAAGGATATCGGCCGTCGTACGACGAGCTTCGCGCCTTCGCACTGAGTAGGTCGAGCGGATGACCGGCATCGGGGCGGTCGCTCTGGACGTGCTCGATCAGCCGATCCGACGCACGATGCCCGAGCTGGCGCGTGGTGCAGCCGTGCTCACCAGGCTCGGGATCACAACCGCTCGCGAGGCGCTCTGGTACCTGCCATTTCGCTACGACGACTTCAGCGAGCTGCGTGGGCTTGGAGAGCTCGTACCTCACGAGAAGCAGTCTGCCCGCGCGACCGTCGCCGCAATCCGCGTCGAGCCCGGCTTCGGGAGGCGACCGCAGCGGGTGGTCGCTCAGCTCACGGACAATACCGGCAGCGCGGAGGCCATCTGGTTCGGCCGGCGCTACGTCGAGCGCCGCCTCCAGGAGGGCGACGAGGTCATCGTGTCCGGCAAGGTGACGCAGCGCGGGTGGCGGTCGCAGTTCACGTCGCCCGAGTTCAGCCCGGTCGGCCACGAGTCGGTGCATACGGCGCGGGTCGTTCCCGTCTATCACCTCACCGCGGGCGTGACGCAGAAGCGGCTCCGGGAGCTTCTCGCTCGCATCCTTGATCATGCGCTACCTGCCGTGCTTGACCCATTGACCGATGACGAGCGACGCGGCCTGCCCGCCCTCGACGCTGCACTGCGCACGGCGCACTTCCCCGAAGAGGCGTCCGACGTCGCCGAGGCGCTCGATCGGCTGGCGTTCGACGAGCTGCTCGCCCTCCAGCTGACGCTCGCGCAGGCGCGCGTCGCGCGCGCCGGCCTGCGAGCGCCCCGCATCGCGGTGACCGATGCCGACCG
>Ga0136633_1000902_pt1 | contig 22092 bp, 19 predicted proteins | sample AntDrymeUQ832206_2_FD_105494 | JGI IMG/M metagenome (GOLD analysis project Ga0136633, IMG submission 105494) | Polar desert sand microbial communities from Dry Valleys, Antarctica - metaG UQ83 (22.06) | ecosystem: Environmental > Terrestrial > Soil > Desert | place: Antarctica: Dry Valley...
CATCCAGCGCGTCGCCCGCCGCTGGCTGCGCGACGAGGCGAGCGCCGCCGTTCGCTATCTGCCCGAGGAAAGCCGCAACGGCGCCGCCGAAGATGCGATCGACACCGCCGCGACGGTGCAGACTGCGGCCCTGACCACCCCGGCGAACATCCGCATCTGGGAGCCAGCGCCCGCGGCGGAGCGGGTCGCGCCGCCCGCGCCGGGACCGGAGGTCGCGCCCGTCGTGCCGACGCCGAATTCGCAGCGGCTGGCCAATGGGCTGACCGTCATCACGGTCGAGAATCACGCGCTGCCGCTCGTCACCGCGTCGCTCATCACCACTGGCGGTTCATCCGTCGACGGCCAGACCCGCGCCGGCCTCGCCGCCTTGACCGCGGCGGTGATGACCGAGGGGACGGCGACCCGCTCGGCCGCGCAGATCGATCAGGCGGCGGAGGCTTTGGGCGCGTCGCTCTCCTCAAGCGCCGGCTGGGACGGCGCTCAGCTCGGCCTCACGGTGCGTGCCGACCGGCTCGACGCGGCCCTGACCATCGTCGCCGACGTCGCGCGAAATCCCGCTCTTTCGGCCGAGGAGCTCGAGCGTCAGCGGACGATCGCACTCGACGCCGTGACCGTCTCGTTGAGCGACCCCGGCGACGTGGCGCGGCTGGCGGTGACGCGAGCGCTTTACGGCCAGGCGCCTTACGGGCACCCGGCGGGCGGCACGGCGACGTCGCTGCGCGGGATCACGCAAACCGATATCCGCACCGCCTACCGGCACAATTGGGTACCGCCGCATGCGACTCTAATCCTGTCGGGCGACATCGCTCCGGCGCGCGCGCGGGAATTGGCCGAGCGCCATTTCGGGGACTGGCGGGTGAGCTTCCCGCCGCTCGATCGTCGTGCCTTCGATCCTCCCGCGCCCCGGCCCGATGTCGTGGTGATCGACATGCCCGGTGCAGGGCAGGCGGCGGTAGCTGTCGCGCGCGACACGATCGCCCGCCGCGATCCGGCTTTCTATCGCGCCGTCGTCGCCAATGCGATTCTCGGGGGCGGCTATAGCGCGCGGCTCAATCAGGAAATCCGCATCCGGCGCGGCCTTTCTTACGGCTCGGGCAGCGGCCTCGATGCGCGGGCCTGGAGCGGGCCGTTCGTGGCCGTCACCCAGACCCGCAACGATGCGGCGGCCGAAGTGCTCGGCCTGATCCTCGCCGAGATGCAGCGGCTTGGCGCGGAGCCGATTCCGGCGGCCGAGCTTGTCGCCCGGCGCGCCTCGCTGACCGGCGATTTCGGCCGCGCCGCCGAGACCACCGCAGGCCTCGCCAGCCTGATCGCCGGCTATGTCACGCGCGGCGTCGATCCGGCGGAGATCGATCGCTATCTGCCCTCGGTGCTCGCGGTGACGCCCGCCGAAGCGCAGTCGGCCGCCGGCACCCTGTTGAATCCGGAGGGCGCGACGATGGTGATCGTCGGCGAGGCATCGCAATTCGTCGAGCGCCTCCGCGCGAGCGGTCGGACGGTGACGGTGATCCCGATTGCGAGCCTGAACCTGGACAGCGCGACGTTGCGCTAACCTCGCCGCGCCTGCTCCAGCCGCCTTCGGATCGCGACGTCGCTGGGGGCACCGCGGGCGGCCTGTTCGAGCAAGGCGAGGCCGCCGACCGGGTCGGCGCCGCTTTTGAAGAGGATCCAGCCCAGGGTGTCGGCGGTGGCCGGATTGTCGCGGTCGAGCGTCCAGGCGCGCCGCGCGAGCGGGACGGCGCGTTCATAATCGCCGCTCTCCGAATAGGCCCAGGCAAGATTGTTGAGGATCGTCGCGTCATTATTGCCGAGCCGGGCGCGCAGGCTCTCATAGACAGCGATCGCGCCGTCCCAGTCCTGCGTCTCCATCATTCGCCCGGCCATCAGCAATTGCACCGGCACATTGCGCGGATTCTGGCGCAGGAAGGTGGCGAGCACGCCGTCCGCCGCCTCGCGCTGCCCCGAGCGGTTCAGCGCCTCGATCAGGCGCAGCGCCACGCTTTCCGAAAAAGCGAGGTTGGCGGCGCGGCGATATTGCTCCGCGGCGCCGCGAAAATCGCCGCGCACGCCGAGCGCGTCGCCGACCAGCACATGCACCTCCGGCGCGCCGGGATTTTCGGCTTGCAGGCGCTGGGCGCGGGCCAGGGCTTCGTCGCCAATGCCGCGCGCGAGCAGGGCCGAGATCAACCGCACCTGGAGCGGCCCGTCGCCGGGGCGCTCCGCGGCCTCGCGGCGCAGCACGTCGAAATCGCGGGGGCTGAGCGGATCGAGCGCGGTGAGCGCGGTGCGCTGCGGCGCGGCGGCGCGGGCGAGATAGGCCGAAGCGGCGGCCGCATCGCCGCGCCGCGCCATCGCCCGGCCCATCAAGGCGAGGCTGTAGCTGTCGGCGTCGGGCCGCGCGACGATCGGGGCCAGGGTCTCGGCGACCGCGGCGAAATTCTCCATGCGATATTGCGACGCCGCAAGGAGTCGGCGCGCCTTGCGGTTGCCGGGCTGCATCGCGACGAGGCGGGTGAGGCGGCCGGCGGCCTGCTCGACATTGCCCATGCCGAAATCGATCGCGCTTTCCAGCAGCATCCCCGCCGGCCGCTCGGCAAAGGCGCCGTTGGTCCGGTTGTAGATCGCCCGGGCCAGCTCGAAATCGCGCGCCCGCGCGGCGAGCACGGCCTGCATGTAGAAAGCCATATTGCTCGCGCCGCCGTTGAGCCGGTGGGCCTCGCGCGCGTCGGCGAGCATGTCGGTCATTCGGCCAAGTTCGCCATAGGTCATGGCGCGCTCGAGCCGGGCATTGAGGCTGCCGGGATCGATTTCCAGCGCGCGGTCGAACCAGGGCAGAGCGGCGGCGAGGCCATATTGGGCGCGCGTCATCTCGCCGCGCAATTGCATGGCCTCGGCGTTGCGCGGTCCGAGCGCCACGGCGCGATCGACCGCCTGGAGCGCCCCCGCCAGATCGCCGCGGTCTCGCCGGAAGCGGGCGATATCGACGAAGGTGGCGCTGTCCTGAGGCGCGAGCCGCGCGGCGCGATCGAATTCCGCACCGGCGGCGTTGTCGCCAAGGGCCGCGAAGGCGCGCGCCCGGACGCGCGCCGCATAGCCGGCAAAAGCGGGCGGCGCCTGGCCGGCCTCGGCGAGCGCCCCGCGCGCATCGCCTTGCAGCAGGCGGGCATGGGCGAAAAGATGTCGTGTTTCCGCGACGGCGGTCCCGGACTGGCGCGCCCGGGCGATCTCCGCCTCGGCCGCGACGCCATCGCCCAGCGCGAGTTCGACGCGGGCGCGGAGCAATCGCGCCGTGCCGTCATCGGGATTGGCCTGTACGGCGTTGAGTAGCTCGACGCGCGCGGTGCGCATGTCGCCGGCCTCGAACGCGGCCAGGCCGCGCTCATAGGCGGTGCCGCCCGCGGAGCAGGAGGCGAGCAAAGCCGCCGCGACAATGAGCGCGAGCCTCCTCACGGCTGCAGCCCATATTGCTTCATCAGATCGTAGAGCGTCGGCCGGCTGATCCCGAGCAGCTTCGCCGCATTGGAGATATTGTTGTCGGCCTTGGCCAGCGCCTTGCGGATCGCGCCCCGATCGGCCGCCTCGCGCGCCGCCTTGAGATTGACCGGCAACGCCTCGTCGGCGGGAGTGGCCAGATCCAGATCCTCCGCCGAGATCAATTTGCCGTCGGCCATGATCACCGCGCGCTTCATGCGATTTTCCAGCTCGCGGATATTGCCGGGCCAGCGCCAGCTCTCGATCGCGTCGAGCGCGCCGGCCGCGAAGCCCTTGATCTGCGGGTTCATCTCGCGGGCGAAGCGGGCGAGAAAGTGCTTGGCGAGGAGCGCCGCATCGCCCGGCCGCTCGGCGAGTGAGGGAATGCGCACGACGATCTCGGCCAGGCGGTAGTAAAGGTCCTCGCGGAAGCTGCCCGCCGCGATCATCGCCTCCAAATCCTGATGCGTGGCGCAGACGATGCGCGTGTCCACCGCGATCGGCTTGCGCCCGCCGATCCGCTCGATCACGCGCTCTTGCAAGAAGCGCAGCAATTTGACCTGAAGCGGCAGCGGGATGTCGCCCACCTCGTCGAGGAAGAGCGTGCCGCCCTGGGCAAGTTCGATCTTGCCCTCGGTGGTCTTGATCGCGCCGGTGAACGCGCCTTTCTCATAGCCGAACAATTCGGCTTCGAGCAGGTTCTCCGGGATCGCCGCGCAGTTGATCGCGACGAAACCGCCCTTTCGCCTGCGGCTGGCCTGATGGACGCCGCGCGCGAGCAATTCCTTGCCGGTGCCCGATGCGCCGAGCAGCATCACCGAGACGTCGGCATCGGCGACCCGCTCGATCGTGCGCGCGACCTTCGCCATTTCGGGCGCCGCGGTGACCATCGTGCCGAGCACCGTGCGGTCCGCGCCGACCTCGCTCTCCAGCCGCCTATTCTCGCTCTCGATATCGTGCAGCTGGAAGGCGCGGCGGACGATCAGGCCGAGTTGATCGATGTCGACCGGCTTCTGGTAGAAATCATAGGCGCCGGACGCGATTGCCTTCAGCGCGCTCTCGCGCGCGCCATGGCCGGAGGCGACGATGACCTTGGTCTCGGGCTTGAGTGCGAGGATCGCCTCGAGCGCAGCGAAGCCCTCCGTAACGCCGTCGGGATCGGGCGGCAGGCCGAGGTCCAGCGTCACCACCGACGGCTCGGCCGAGCGGATCAGGTCGATCGCGGCGGCGCGGTGCGCGGCGACCAGCACCTCATAATCGTCATAGGCCCATTTGAGCTGGCGCTGCAGCCCTTCGTCGTCCTCGACGATCAGCAGCCTTGGCTTGAAGGGGGCATTCATGCGCGCATCCGTTCAATGATCGGGGCGGCATCTTTTTCCGCGCCGGGGAGGAAGAGGGTGAAGCAGCTGCCGTGGCCCTCGGCGCTCTCGACTTCGAGCCTACCGCCCATCGCCTGGATCAGCGCGCGCGCTTCATAGGCGCCGATGCCGAAACCCGTCGCCTTGGTTGAGGCGAAGGGCTGGAAGAGGCGGGTGGCGATGAACTCGCTCGACATGCCGGCGCCCTGATCGGCAATCTCGATCGCGACGTCGCCGCCGCTCTCGAAATAGGTGAGGCGGACGGGCGTTTCCGCTGGGCTGGCGTCGATTGCGTTCTGGACGAGATGGGTAATGGCCTGTTCGAGGCCGGCCGGATCGACCAAGGCGGCGAGCGTCCCATCGCCTTCGACCAGCACGGGGTGGCCGCGCCTTTTGGCGGTCGCGACGCCCTCGATCAGCGGCCCGAGCGGGACCGCTCGCAGCGGTTCGGACGGCCGCGCCGCCTCGGGCGACAGGCGCAGCAGGAGGTCGTTCATCTTACGAACCGAGCTTTGCAACGTCGCGATCATGTCGGCGCGGAATTCGGGATTGTCGGCATGGCGCTCTGCGTTGCGGGTGACCAGGCTGAGCTGGCTGACCAGATTCTTGATGTCGTGGAGGATGAAGGCGAAGCGGCGGTTGAATTCGTCGAAACGGCGCGCGTCGGCGAGCGCCTGCTGGCTCTTCGCCTCGGCGAGATAGGAGGCGGCCTGGATACCGACGGTGCGGAAGAGATCGAGATCCTCCCAATCGAGCGGACGGCGGAAGCTCGGCTGATCGAGGATGACGAGCGCGATCAGCCGGCCGGAATGGATCAGCGGCACCCCCGCCCATGCGGTGTCCAGGCCGGCCAGCCAGGCGGGGACAGTGGCGCTTTCCTCGCCATGATGGAGCACGCCGCCGCGCAAGCCGGTGAAATCGAGCACATGCGACTGCTGCTCGACGAAGCGCAGCAGGCCTTCCGCGCCCTCGCCGCACAAGGGCAGATCGAGCGCCGAGTTCCAGCGCGCCGCCGGGGTCAGCCCGTAATGGGCGTCGACGAGCAGGAGCACGCCGGCCGGGGCTTCGGCGATGTCGGCCAGCCCCTTGATGATCCGCTCCTCGAGCGCCGCGCCGTCGGCCCGTTCGCGCCCGACCGTGTCGGTGAAGCGGCGCCATTCGCGACGATAATCGTAGCGATGCTCGAAAACATGCTTGGCGAGAAAGACGCGAAGCCAGGCCCGCGCCTTGCCCGAAGGCAGGATCAGGAGCGCGGCCGCGCTCATCAGCGCGATCAGGCCGACTTCGCTCATCCGATCCCATTCGCCACCAAATGCCGTTGCGAGCCGCGCCAGTGTCATCATCGCGACGAGATAGAAGAGGATCGCGATCAGCGAGACCGACTGGAAGGTCGCGGCGCGGGAGAGTTGAATCTTCCAGCTCGGCCCCCCGCGCACACCAAGTGCGAAAAGCGGAGCGAGCAAGACGAAGACCAGTCCGCGCAACGCGCCAAGGTCAGAGCCGGCGGTGAAATATGCGAGGGTGTAGAGGTGCAGGTCGAACGCCCACATCGCCGCGAGCGCGATCATCGGCAGGCGCAAGGTGGCGCGCGATTCCGCCGCGGCTTGGCCATAGAGATTGTGGACGAGGATCAGGGCGCCAGCCGCCACGATAAGCCCGAGCAACTGGCTCGCCGACAGCAACGCCTCGAAAGCGAGCGGTAGAGCGTAGAACTGCGCCATGACGCCGCCCACCGCGATCTGCACGCCGACCGTCGCGGCGACGGCCGCATAGACCGCCCGAACGGGGCGCTGCCCTTCTTCCGCTTCAGCCTCGCGCATGATCCCGTACATGAAGGCCAGGAAAGCGAGGTTGCGGGCGCTCTCGGCGAGCTGCGTGAGCATCGCATAAGGGGTGAGAAGGCCGAGGAAGAGCGACCAGACCGCCACCACCACGAAGGCGGTAACGAGCGGCCGATGCCGCGCATGCCCATGCCAACGCCGCAACTGATGCAGCGCCAGCGCCGTATAAAGCATGGCGGCGACCAGATAGCTGGTGAGGATCAAAGCGGCCATCAGCGCGCGCCCTCCGGCCAGATCACGACGCGCGCGGTCTGGAGCAGGATCAGGAGATCGAGGAAGGGCGTGTAATTCTTCGCATAATAGAGGTCGAATTCGAGCTTTTCGCGCGCATCCTCGATCGAGGCGCCATAGGGATAGTTGACCTGCGCCCAGCCGGTGATGCCCGGCTTCACGACATGACGCTCGGCATAATAAGGCAGCCGCTCCTCGAGATCGGCGACAAATTGCGGGCGCTCCGGGCGCGGCCCGACGAAGCTCATCTCGCCCTTGAGCACGCTCCACACCTGCGGCAGCTCGTCGATGCGGACCTTGCGAATGAAGCGGCCGATGCGGGTGACGCGCGGATCGTCCTTCTGCGCCCAGACCGCCTTGCCGCCGACCTCCGCATCGGTGCGCATCGAGCGCAATTTGATGACGTCGAACGCCTCGCCATAAAGTCCGACGCGGCGCTGGCGGTAGAAAGCCGGGCCGCGGCTCTCCAGCTTCACCGCGATCGCGGTGACGAGGATGACCGGCAGCGCAATGAGGAGCAGCAGCAGGCTCACCGTCACGTCGAAGATCCGCTTGCCCCAAGAGGAGAGGCGGCGGCCGGCGGAGAAGCCGTCGGAGAAGATCAGCCAGGACGGGTTGAGGCTGTCGAGATCGACGCGGCCGGTTTCGCGCTCGAGGAAGGAAGAGAAATCGTACACCTCGACGCCGGTCGTCTTGATCTTGAGCAGATCGTTGAGCGGCAGCGCGTTGCGGCGCTCCTCAAGGGCAAGCACGACCTCACTCGCGCCCAAGGTGAGGAGGTGGCGTGGCAGGTTGGTGAGATCAGCGCGGTTGACCGCGCGCGAGACCACGCTCGGCCCGTCGTTCATCGCGACGAAGCCGACGGTGATGAAGCCCGAGCCGCGTTGTCCCGCGAGCGCTTCGATGCGGGCCGCGCGCGCGCCGGCGCCGAGCACCAGGACGCGGCGCTTGAAGCGCTCGCCGGTGAGCGTCGTGCGGAGCAGCGCCCGCGCCCCGACCATCCCGAACATCGCGAACCAGGTCGTGTAGAGCAGGCTCGAGCGCCAGAAGGCCACGGGCGGGAAGACGAAGAAGAGGAGCGTGAGGAACATGACGCCGAGCGCCATGGCGACGACCAGACGGGCGGTGGCGAAGCGGACCGATTGCAGGGCCTGCGCGCCGTAGACGCCGACCGCGATCATCGCCGTCTGCGTCGCGGCGGCAAAGGCAAGCATATTGGGCAAGCGTGAGCCGGTGTCGCCGCCATCGCCCGCGACCTGCCAGAGCCGCAGGGCCCAGCCCGCCTCGGACGCGAGCAGCAGCAAGGCGAGATCGATCGCGCCGAGCACCAGCACCGCATAGGGCACATAATGCTTGAACAGGCGGATCATCGTCCGCGCCCCCGGCTGAGGGCGAGTGTAAGGCATGCCGACACGAAGCGCAGTGTCGGATAAATTGACAAAGGTTCGGTAAAGATGGCGGCCCGGTCTTAAGTTCTGCCGATACGTTCAGCGCGCGCGACCGGTGCCGCTTGGCGCCGCACCCGTCACCCAGCGGATGCGCGGATCGTCCATCGTCACGAGCTCGCTGAGCTCGCGGATGTTGCGATAGCCATAGCCGTAGAGATGGGAGAAAGTGGACAGGTTGATCGCCACCCGGCCGGCCTTGTTGACGACGGGTGGACGATCATCGCGGAAATTGTTGTTGCAGTAGATCAGGATCGGCCGGTTCCGGTCGGGGCCGATAACCTCGGCGAGCGCCGCGAGGCTGAATTCCGTCAGCGGCAGGTTCACCGCACCGCTTATGTGCCCAGCCGCGAACTGGCGCTCGGAGCGGGCATCCAGGATCAGCACGTTCCGCTCCCGCGCGGCGGCGGCGAAGGCGTTCCAGTCGATCAGCCGCGCAAGTCGATAGGGGCGCACTTCCTGAATCAGCGCGATATAGCCGTCATAGTCCATTTGTGGATTGAGAGGCGGACGCTGCGCGATGGCGGGAGCGGCGGCGCAGACGAGCAAAAGCGGAAGAGCGAAACGCAACATGACAAGCCTCCTTTGACGAGGCGAGTTTGATGCGGGTCCGAAACTTTATTCGTTCTGAATGTCTCGTTCATGCGAGAGCAAAGGCGCGCACCGGGAAGGTGCCCATGCCGGCGATTTTCGGCGGGACGGCAGTGAAGGTGAAACCGCTGTCGGGCAACGCGCCGAGATTGGTCATATGCTCGCAGATCAGCACGCCGGCGCCGAGCAGGATGGTGTGGACCGGGCGCGAGCGGCCGGAGGTGTCGTCTATATTGTGGCTGTCGATGCCGACCAGCTTCGCGCCGCCCGCCACAAGGGTGCGAGCTGCCGCTTCGGTAAGGAAGGGATGACCGGTTTGATAAGCATCGGTGCGCCAGTGACGGTCCCAGCCGGTGTGGACCAGCACCGCCTTGCCGGAGAGGTCGAGCGCGGAAAAGGCTTGGGCGTCCATTGCCGTCTCATCCGATCGCACGACGATCCCCGGCAGCGCGGCCAGTTGCTCCAGCGCCAGCCCCGCCAGGTCCGCCCCATCCTCGTAGCGATGGAAGGGCGCGTCGAGATAGGTGCCGGTATTGGCGACCATGTCGATGCGGCCGATCTGGAAGGTCGCGCCATCGTCGTAGAAGGCGGCCGAATGCGCGCGCGTCCAATAGTCGCAGATGTGCGGCCCCGGCAGGCCCTTATAGGTGGTCATGCCGTCCTCGATCAGGTGGCTGAGGTCGACGAGCCTCGCGTCCGTGCGATCCGCCATAATGCCGCCGCTCCTATCCCCATCCAGATCACGTTGAGCGCCGCCGAAGGCAGCGCGCCATTATAGCCGCTGTTGACGATGAAGCCGGCCGCGCCACCGACATTCATCCACTGATAAAGCGGGGAGCGCGCATCGACCTTGCCGGCGGTGAGCAAGGCATAAGCGGCGAGGATCATCACCGCAGCGATCCAGCCGATCGCCTCGACCGCGATTAGCATCCCGTGAGCGAGCGCGGCGGGCCCAGCGCCGGATCGCAATACCAGACGTCGCTCGGCCCGATCGCGTGATCGACCAGCCGCCAACGGCCACCCTGGAGGCGGACGATCGCGTTGACGGTCAGGCCATCCATGGCGTCCAGATCGTCGGCGGAGAAATAGCGCCGGGCGTCGATCTGGCGGCCGCCGGGGCGCTGCGGATCGGCGATCACCAGAGCCCAGCCGCTTTGCACCCTGATCGTGCGGACGACGAATTCGACGGGACCGCCGAGCGCACGTTCGATTGGCGGGCGGACCGCGTCGAGGATCGCCCGCCGTTGCGGCGATCCGGCCGGAACCAAAGTGCCGCCGTTACGGATCTGCTGCGCATGGGCCGGCAAAGCAGGCAGCATGAGACTCGCGGTCAGCGCCGCGGCGGAGATGGCGAGGCGGCGGATCACGCGGTCCCGCCCCGCGCAAGGCTGCGCAGCACATATTGGAGGATGCCGCCGCTGCGGAAGTATTCGAGCTCGTTGGCGGTATCGATGCGGACCCGCGCGGCGAAGCTGAAGCTCGTCCCGTCGGCGCGCGTCACCTTGACCGCGATCTCCTTGCGCGGCGTAAGATCGGCGACGCCGAGGATTGTGAACTGCTCCGTGCCGTCAAACTCCGGCGGGGTCTCGATGAACTGGAGCGGGATCACGCCCATGCCGACGAGGTTCGAACGGTGGATGCGCTCATAGGTCTCGGCGATGACGGCGCGGACGCCGAGCAGATTGGTGCCCTTGGCGGCCCAGTCGCGCGACGAGCCGGTGCCATATTCCTTGCCCGCGACGATCACGAGCGGTGTGCCGGCCTCCTTGTAGAGCATCGCCGCGTCGTAGATTGCCATCTGCTCGCCGGTCGGGATGTGCCTGGTGATGCCGCCTTCGACCCCGGGGACCATCTTGTTCTTAATGCGGATGTTGGCGAAGGTGCCGCGCATCATCACGTCGTGATTGCCCCGCCGCGCGCCGTAGGAATTGAAGTCCGGGCGGGGGACCCCATGCTCAGTGAGGAATTTGCCGCCCGGGCTGTCGAGCTTGATCGCGCCGGCCGGGCTGATGTGATCGGTGGTGATCGAATCGCCGAGGATCGCAAGCGGGCGGGCGTCGACGATGTCCCCCGGCGCGACCGGAGTCATCGTCATGCCCTCGAAATAAGGCGGGTTGGCGATGTAGGTCGAGCCAGCCGGCCAGGCATAGGTATCGCCGCCGGTTACGGGGATCGCGCGCCACTGCGCGTCGCCGTCATAGACGTTGCCATAGCGGGCGCGGAACATGTCGCCGTCGACATAGGCGTCGATGAACTGGCGCACCTCGGCGTTCGAGGGCCAGATATCCTTGAGATAGACGTCGGTCCCGTCCGAGCCCCTGCCGATCGGGGTCGAGACCATGTCCTGCACAACCGTGCCCTTCAGCGCATAAGCGACGACGAGCGGCGGCGAGGCCAGATAATTGGCGCGGACGTCCGGCGAGACGCGGCCCTCGAAATTGCGGTTGCCGGAGAGGACGGAGGCGGCGACCACGTCATTTTTGTGGATGGAGGCGCTGATCGCCTCGGGCAGCGGCCCCGAATTGCCGATGCAGGTGGTGCAGCCATAGCCGACCAGATCGAAGCCGATCGCGTTGAGGTCTTCGGAGAGGCCTGCTTTGTCGAGATAGTCGGTCACCACCTGCGATCCCGGCGCGAGGCTGGTCTTCACCCAGGGCTTTGAATCGAGGCCGCGCGCGCGCGCCTTGCGGGCGACGAGGCCGGCGGCGATCAGCACCGCCGGATTGGAGGTGTTGGTGCACGAGGTGATCGCGGCAATCACGACGTCGCCATGGCCGATATCGTGCTTCACCCCGTCGGCATTGGGTGCCTCGACGCCGAAACGCTCGGGCAACTCCTCCTCCGGATGGCCGAATTCCTTGGTGAAATTGACCCGGAACTCATTGTCGAGTTCGGCCAGGGTTACCTTGTCCTGAGGCCGCTTCGGGCCGGCGAGGCTGGGCTCGACAGTGGACATGTCGAGCGCCATCGTCTCGGTGAAGACCGGCTCGGTCGAGTCGGGGATCAGCCACATGCCCTGCGCCTTGCAATAGGCTTCGGTGAGCAAAACTTCCTCTTCCGGCCGCCCGGTGAGGCGCAGATATTCGAGCGTTTTGTCGTCGATCGGGAAGAAGCCGCAGGTGGCGCCATATTCCGGAGCCATATTGGCGATCGTCGCGCGGTCGGCGAGGCTGAGCGCGCCCACGCCGGGGCCGTAAAATTCGACGAAGCGCCCGACCACGCCTTTGGCGCGGAGCATCTGGGTGACGGTGAGCACCAGATCGGTGGCGGTGATCCCCTCCTTGAGCTCGCCAGTGAGCCGGAAGCCGACGACTTCAGGGATCAGCATGCTGACCGGCTGGCCGAGCATCGCCGCCTCCGCCTCGATCCCGCCGACGCCCCAGCCGAGCACGCCAAGGCCATTGACCATGGTCGTATGGCTGTCCGTGCCGACGAGCGTGTCGGGATAGGCGACTTCCTGGCCGCCCGGATCGTTGGACGACCACACCGCGCGGGCGATATATTCCAGATTGACCTGGTGGCAGATGCCGGTGCCGGGCGGCACGACCTCGAAATTGCGAAACGCCGTCTGGCCCCATTTCAGGAATTCGTAGCGCTCCATGTTGCGCTCATATTCCAGCGCGACATTCTGCTCGAAGGCCTTGGGCGTACCGAACTCATCGACCATCACGCTGTGATCGATGACCAAATGGACAGGGACCAGCGGATTGATCTTCTGCGGATCTCCGCCGAGCTTCGCCATCGCATCGCGCATCGCGGCCAGATCGACGACGGCGGGGACGCCGGTGAAATCTTGCATCAGCACGCGGGCCGGGCGGTACTGGATCTCGCGTTCGGACTTACGCTCCTTCTGCCAATCGACCAGCGCCTGAATGTCCTCGCCGGTGACGGTGACGCCATCTTCGAAGCGGAGCAGATTTTCGAGCAGCACCTTCATCGAGAAGGGCAGCCGGCTGATGTCGCCCAGTTTCTCGCCTGCTTTGGGCAGCGAATAATAGGCGTAAGCTTTGCCGCTCACCTTGAACGTGTCGCGGACGCCAAGTGTGTCATGGCCAACGGCGGTCATCTGCGCGCTCCCCTTCGCTGTGCAGTGTCGGAAAGCGGTCTAGCAAGCGCGGGCCGGAGGGGGAAGCGCAAGTCGGCGCGCGTTTCGAGGTTGCCAAAAGCCGGGCTGGGCGGCGATGGTCGATCGGATGCCCCGCTTTCTGACCCTCGCCCTCCTCGTCATCGCGGTCCCCGCTTCGGCGCAGCCGCAGGCGCTGGGCGTGTTCGGCGGCTGGGGGGCGTTTCGCGACGCGGGCCGCTGCTATGCGATCGCCGCCCCGGTCGAGGCGCTGCCGGCGCAGGGCTGGCGGCCATTCCTTTCGGTCGGCCATTGGCCGGGGCGCGGCGGCGGCGGCCAGCTTTTTGTCCGGTTGAGCCGGGAGAAACGCGACGGGTCGGCGGTGCTGTTGCGCATCGACGGGCGCCTTTTCCAGCTGTCGGGACGTGGCCGCGACGCCTGGGCGGTGGACCGGAGCGCCGATGACGAGATCATGACCGCGATCCGCACCGGCTTGGCGGCGGCGGTGGAAACGCGCAGCGTCGGCGGCGCCTGGATTCGCGACCGCTACCAGCTGCGCGGCGCGGCCACCGCGATCGACGCGGCCGCTCTGGCCTGCCTGCCCGGCCGATGAGCCGCTGTTTCATTGCCCGCCACGGCGAGACTGTGTTCAATGCCGCGCACCGTATACAGGGCGAGGTCGAGCATACCCCGCTGACCCGCGCCGGCTTCGCGCAGGCCGAGGCGATCGGTGACGCGCTGCTCGCGGAGCTCGGCCCCGCGCCGGAACTCGCCCTTTGGGCGTCCCCGACCGGCCGGGCGCTGCAAACGCTTGCCGTCGCGGCCGAGCAGGTCGGTGTCGATTGGCACGCTGCGCGCACCGATGCGCGCCTTTCCGAAATGGCGATGGGCGCTTGGAACGGGCGTTATTATGCCGAGATCGCCGAGACGCATGGCGGCTTCGTCGATCGGCGAGCGGGGCTGTTCACCTGCCGTCCGCCCGGCGGCGAGTGGTATGACGACATCGCGAGGCGTCTGCGCACCTGGCTCGAGGATACGGTCGACGAAGGCGGCGACCGGCTGATCGTCATGCACGGCATCTCGTCGCGCGTGCTGCGCGGCCTGCTCACCGGGGCATCCGACCGGGCCGGCTGCGGCGCGCCCGTCGCGGCTCCGTTGCCGCAAGGCTCGGTGGTCTGCATCGAAGATGGCAAGGAACGGATCGTCGGGCTCGGCAGTGGCGATCTGGGCGCATCCGGCACGGCCTAGAAAATTTGCGGCTTTCCGCCTAGATAGGGCTGCTCATGACAGCCCTTATGCCTATCCCCGGTCTGATCGACCCGGTTACCGTGCCGCGCCCTGAACTGTCCGGGGGCGACGCGCGCGTCGATCTCGTCGGGCTTTCCAAAGCCGAAATCCGCGCCGCGCTTGAGGCTGCCGGGCTGGACGAGCGGCAGGCGAAATTGCGCACCAAGCAGCTCTGGCATCAAATCTACCATCGCGGTGCGACCTCGTTCGATGTGATGAGCGACATCGCCAAGCCGCACCGCACTTGGATGGCGGAGTATTTCCGCATCGCGCGTCCTGAAACGGTGGTGGAGCAGGTCTCGACCGACGGTACGCGCAAGTGGCTGCTCAAGACAGATGACGGCCATGATTATGAGATGGTCTTCATTCCCGACGCGGATCGCGGCACGCTCTGCGTTTCGAGCCAGGTCGGCTGCACGCTGAACTGCCGCTTTTGCTATACCGGCACAATGCGGTTGGTTCGCAACCTCACCGCCGGCGAAATTGTCGGCCAGGTCATGCTCGCCCGCGATTCGCTCGGGGAGTGGCCATCCCAGCCCGAAGGGCGGATGCTCTCCAACATCGTGATGATGGGGATGGGCGAACCGCTCTACAATTTCGACAATGTCCGCGATGCGCTGAAGATCGTCATGGACGGTGACGGCCTCGGCCTCTCGCGCCGCCGGATCACGCTCTCGACCTCAGGCGTCGTGCCGATGATGGCCCGGGCCGGGGCGGAGATCGGGGTGAATCTCGCCGTCTCCCTGCACGCCGTTACCAAGGAGGTGCGCGACGAGATCGTGCCGCTCAACCGCAAGTTCGGCATCGAGGAGCTGCTCGCCGCGTGCGCCGCTTATCCCGGCGCCAACAATGCGCGGCGGATTACCTTCGAATATGTCATGCTGAAGGACAAGAATGACAGCGACGAGGACGCGCACGAGCTGGTCCGGCTGCTCAGGAAGTACAAGCTGCCCGCCAAGGTCAATCTGATCCCGTTCAACCCTTGGCCCGGCGCGCTCTACGAGACCTCGGACGATGCCCGGGTCCGCCGTTTTTCCGAGATTGTCTTCGAGGCCGGCATCTCCGCGCCTATCCGCCGCCCCCGCGGCCGCGACATCATGGCCGCCTGCGGCCAGTTGAAGTCCGCCGCGGAGAAAAAAAGCCGCGCCGAGCTGGACCGTATCGCTGAGGAGAAGCAGGCGGCCCTGGCTTAGGCAGCGTCCTTTTTCGCTTTACTATTTACTATGGGCTGGCGGGCGGCGCGGCGGGCGCTATAACCCTTCGTCCAAGGCGAAATTCGGGCGCACAGGGGTTTCTGAATGAAGGCGGTTATCGAACGGGCGACGTTGCTCAAGGGCCTCGGCCACGTCCACAATGTGGTGGAGCGCAGGAACACGATCCCGATCCTTTCCAACGTCTCGATCGAGGGCGGGGAGGACGGCCTGCGGCTGATGGCGACCGATCTCGATCTCCAGATCAACGAGACGGTCGAGGCGGCGGTGTCCGAGCCCGGCGCGACTACCGTTTCCGCTCACACCCTGTTCGATATCGTCCGCAAGCTTCCCGAAGGCAGCCAGGTCGAGCTTGCCGCCGCCGACGGCAAATTGACGATCAATGCGGGCCGCTATCGGTCCAGCCTGCCGACCCTGCCGCGCGACGATTTTCCGGTGATCGCCGAGGGCGAATTGCCGACGCGCTTCGAGCTGCCGGCGGCGACGCTCCGGCAGATCATCGACAAGACCAAATTCGCGATCTCGACCGAAGAGACGCGTTATTATCTGAACGGCATTTACCTGCACGTCTCGGACGAGGCGCAGCCGGTGCTGAAGGCTGCCGCGACCGATGGCCACCGGCTGGCGCGAGTGACGGTGGCGCGGCCCGACGGCGCGGCCGGCATGCCCGGCGTGATTATCCCGCGCAAATGCGTGACGGAGCTGCGCAAATTGCTCGACGAAGTTGACGGCACGGTCGAGGTCTCGCTCTCCGAGTCGAAGATCCGTTTCGGCCTCGGCGCGGCGGTGCTCACCTCCAAGCTGATCGACGGCACCTTCCCCGATTATACGCGGGTCATCCCGACCGGGAATGACAAGCTCCTCAAGATCGATCCGCGCGGCTTCGAGCAGGGCGTCGACCGCGTCTCGACGATCGCCAGCGAGCGCACCCGCGCAGTGAAAATGGCGCTGGAGCGCGACCGCATCACGCTTTCGGTTACGTCGCCCGAAAACGGCACCGCGACCGAAGAAGTCCCGGCCGAATATGCCTCCGACGGCTTCGAGATTGGTTTCAACGCCCGTTATCTGCTCGACATCCTCGGCCAGATTGAAGGCGACACGGTGGAGGTCCACCTCGCCGACGCCGCCGCGCCGACCTTGCTGCGAGAAAATGACAAAGCCGCGGCGCTCTATGTGCTGATGCCGATGCGGGTCTAGCGCCGCGCTCAAGCGCCACTTACATTGACTAAGCGGGGTCCGGTCGCTAATCGCGCACGCTTTCCCGCATAGCGAAATTTATGAGTGGAGCTGCCGCATGGCGCGCGTGACCGTCGAAGATTGCGTCGACAAGATTCCCAACCGTTTCGACCTCGTCCTTCTCTCCGCGCAGCGTGCACGGCAGATTTCGGGCGGCGCCGAGCTGACAATCGATCGCGACCGCGACAAGAATCCGGTCGTCGCCCTGCGCGAGGTCGCCGAGCAGACGGTGAAGCCCAAGGAGCTGCAGGAGGCTCTGATCAACGGCCTGCAGAAGGTGCAGATGGACGAGGACGACGTCGCCGACGAGGTCGGTTCGCTCGCCCAGTCGGCGGAGGCGCTTCGCCTCACCGCCGCCGCGCCGGCCCGCAACACCCAGACCGGGGTCGATTACGAAGGCTAAGCTAAGCCTTCTCGGAAAAACCTGGAGACGAAAAGGAGCGGGCCGCCCCATTCGGGGACGGCCCGCTCTTTCATTTCAGTCGGCCGCGATTACCAGCGACGGCCGTAACGGTCATAACGGTCGTAGCGATCTTCGCGGCGATCGTAGCGGTCATCCCAGCGATCGCGGCGCGCGGCGGCGATCTCGCGGCGGCATTCGCGCAGCTCGCGCTGATATTCCCAGCGATTGCGCGCCTGGCGCAGCCCGCGGCGGCACTCGCGTCGCTCCTGGCGGACTTCGCCACGGCCGTTGCCGTAGTCATAGCCGTAGCCGCCGCCATAACGCTGCGCCGAAGCAGCAGTAATCGGGAAGGCGGTCGCGACGACGACCGCAGCAAGAATAAGCTTACGCATGACACTCTCCTCGAGCATTGGGACAGGTTCGCCTGTCAGCCCACCCAACAGGAACAGAACGCGCGCATCATGCGCCACGTTGCATGAACCCGTAACTACGCCGCGTTCATCGGCGGTTTAGCGGAGGAGATCAGGCGCCGCGGGCGACCTCGGCGCGGTCCACCCATTCCATCTCGCCGAGCGCGAGCGGGCGGCCATCGGCGGAACGCACGGCCATCGCCTGGATCGGCCGGCGGGTGGTGGTGTCGACGAGAACCGGGTTGCTTGGATGGGTTGAGACCCAGCGTTCGCCCCATTGGCGGAGCGAGATCAGCACCGGCAACAGGTCCATGCCCTTGTCGGTCAGGCGATAGGCGACCTTGCGCCGGTCGGCGGGATCGGGCTCGCGCGCCAATATGCCATGCTCGACGAGGCGGGCGAGGCGGTTTGAGAGGATGTTGCGCGCGATCTGCAGCGTGCACTGAAACTCTTCAAAATGATGCAGGCCATTAAAGGCGCCGCGGAGGATCAGGAAGGACCAGCGCTCCCCAACCGCTTCGAGCGCGGCGGCGATCGAACATTGGCGAAGCAGCTCGCGATGGCGTTCAACGTCCAGCATGTGCCTTGTCCTACGCCCTTTTCCGTCGCCTGAACATCATCGGCAATATTCATTGCGAATCACAACTGACCTTTATATAGGTTGCGGATCAAAACCAAGGAGGCCTCGCCATGATCCGCCCGCTCATTCTTTCCGTCGCTCTGCTTTCCGGGCCGGCACTGGCGGCGTCCTATCGCGCCGAGCCGAATTCGGCGCCTGCCCAGGAGCGTTTCGTTGCGCGCGACAATATCTGGCGCTGCGCGGGCGAAGCCTGCACCTCGGTCAATCCCAGCGCGACGCGCCCCGCGATCAGCTGCGCCGCCCTCGCGCGCCAGATCGGTGCGTTGCGCAGCTTCAGTGTCGATGGCCGGGCCTTTTCGGCCGAGGAGCTGGAGAATTGCAATCGGCGCGCGCGCTGAGGCCTTTTTGGTTGCATCACAGGGGTCCGGCACCCCATTTGTGAGCCGTGCTGCGCCAATATGAATTGATCGAGAAGGTCAAATCCTATGACCCGGACGCCGACGAGGCGCTGATCAACCGCGCCTATGTCTTCTCGATGAAGGCGCATGGCAGCCAGACCCGGGCTTCGGGCGACCCATATTACAGCCACCCGATCGAGGTGGCCGGCATTCTCACCGACCTTCATCTCGACGATGAGACGATCGTCACCGCGATCCTCCACGACACGATCGAGGACACGCTGGCGACGCCGGAGGAGATCAGAAAGCATTTCGGCGAGAATGTCGCGCGGCTGGTCGACGGCGTTACCAAGCTTTCGAAGATCGAGGCGCAGAGCGAGAGCCAGCGCGCGGCGGAGAATCTGCGCAAATTCCTGCTCGCCATGTCGGACGACATCCGCGTCCTTTTGGTGAAGCTGGCCGATCGCCTGCATAATATGCGCACCCTCCATCACATCAAGAATGAGGAGAAGCGCCGCCGCATCGCCCGCGAGACGATGGATATCTATGCGCCGCTCGCCGAGCGGATCGGCATGTACGAGTTCATGACCGAGATGCAGACGCTCGCCTTCAAGGAGCTCGAGCCCGACGCCTATGAATCGATCGCGAAGCGGCTCGCCTCGCTTCACAAGAGCGGCGGCGGCGATCTGATCAGCCGCATCGGCCGCGGTATCAAGGCGCATCTCGAGGCGCATGGCGTCGAGGCCGAGGTGCAGGGGCGCGAGAAGCATCCCTTTTCAATCTGGCGCAAGATGGCCGAGCGCCATGTCAGCTTCGAGCAATTGTCGGACGTGATGGCCTTTCGTGCCGTCGTCGGCTCGGTCGAGGAGGCCTATCGGACGCTCGGCCTCATCCACCAGCGCTGGCCGGTCGTGCCCGGCCGCTTCAAGGACTTCATCTCGACGCCCAAGCGCAACGGTTACCGATCGATCCACACGACGATCATCCATGACGAGAATATGCGAATCGAAATCCAGATCCGCACGCAGGAGATGCACGCACAGGCCGAGCACGGCCTCGCCGCCCACTGGGCCTATAAGGAAGGCGAGATCGAGGCGAGCGGCGACCATCCCTGGATCACAGACCTGGTCGAGATTCTCGATCATGCGGGGAGCGCCGAAGAGCTGCTCGAACATACAAGAATGGCGATGTACACCGATCGCATCTTCGCGTTCACGCCGAAGGGCGAGCTGATCCAGTTGCCAAAGGGGGCGACGCCGATCGATTTTGCCTATGCGGTCCACACCGATCTCGGCGATCAGACGGTCGGCGCGAAGATCAACGGACGGGTGATGCCGTTGCGCACCCCGCTCGATAATGGCGACCAGGTCGATATCCTCGTATCCAAGGCGCAGCACCCCCAGCCGACCTGGCTGAGCTATGTCGTCACCGGCAAGGCCCGGGCGAAAATCCGCCGCTGGGTGAAATCCAAGGAGCGCGAGGAAACGGTCTCGCTCGGGCGCAAGATTTTCGATGAGATCGTCGCGCGCCTGCCCAACCCGCCGGGCTGGGAGGGGATCGCCGAGGCGCTGAGGCGGCTGCATTTGCCCAACGACGACGCGCTGATGGAGGCGATAGCGCTCAAGCGGATCGACGACGGCGCGGTGATGGAGGCGCTGGTGCCCGGCTCGACCGGCAAGGCCGGGGTCAAGCCGCCGCCGCAGCGCACCGCCATCTCGATCAAGGGGCTGACGCCCGGCGTCGCCTTTCAACTCGCCGAATGCTGCCACCCGATTCCGGGCGACCGCATCGTCGGCCTGCGCCGCGCAGGGGAGGGGATCGAGGTCCACACGATCGGCTGCGACAGCTTGGCGAGCGGCGTCGATGCGGACTGGGTCGATCTCGCCTGGGGCGACGAAAGCGACGGCGGGACCGCCCGGCTCGCCGTGGTGATCAAGAACGAACCCGGCTCTCTGGCGGTGGTTGCGGGTATCCTTGGCAGTCACGGCGCCAATATCGTCAGTATGGATCAGGCGGCGCGCGATGGCAGCTTCCACACCTTCCACTTCGACGTCGAGGTACATGATCTCCCGCATCTGATGCGGATCCTCGCGGCGCTCCGCGCTACCGAAATGGTCTCGACCGCCGAGCGGCTCTAGCTCGCCTCGACCCGTAAGATTTCGCCGTCATATTCGACGGGGGCACGATCTCTGTCTCACGCAACTTGCCGATAATTTCCTCCGGCGTGTGACGCTTCCTGCCCATCCATATTCTCCCTCGAGGTCTAGACTATGATAGTCGATGGACCACTCAGAAGGGGGCAGATCAAGGGAACGGTGCGCGTCATGACGATGCCATCATGCGTTCGACCACCCGCATCGGCAAAACGAGGCGTAACGACTCTGGCAAGCGAACGAAGCCGTGCGCGGCATAGAAGGACGCTGCGCCATCATCTAAAGCATCGACCACAATCATTGACGATCCCACCGTCTCGGCGCTTGCCAATGCTCGCCGCAGCGCGTTCGCCAGGAGAACCGGGCCCAGCCGCTGGCCCTGCCGGTCCTTCGCAACAGCGAGCCGACCAATTAAGGTGGCGCTGACCAACGGATAGCGCGGGATGTGCTTTCTTGCTGCTTCTGGAACCGCGGCCGGCGGTAAGGCGGTGGCGCAAAGCGTGTAATAGCCCAACACTGTTTCAGCCTGCGTTGACTCCACCAGAACGAACACGCCATTGGCGCGGCGTCGAACGTCCTGACCGGCCTGAGTATGCAGATAATAGTCGAGAGCCTCCACGCCGCAAGTGAAGGCGGCGCGTCGATGGCGGTCGTCCAGAGGGACAATTGCCAAGTCTGACGCGACTGGCGCCACCTACGCGCCGACGCGGCGGGCGTGATCGGCGAGCGCACGGGCAAGCCGCTCACTCGGCTCGGGCGGGTGGATCATCGCATCGAAAAAAGCCGCACGGTCGCGCTCAGAGAGAGTGAGCTTCTCATGCTCGGCGATGGTGCGGCGCGCGGCCTCGGCGATGGCGGTCAGGCAATAGTCGCTGATCTTGCGCCGTTCGAGTTGCGCGGCGCGCTCGATCAGCCCCTTGGTCTGCTCATCGAGCCGAAAACCGAGGCGGTCGTCGCGGGTGATCCGCTCCTTACGGACGGTAGCTTTGTTAGTCATGGCGTTCTCCATCGTTTCCAACATGTACGTCGAAATGACACACATATCAAGGTGGTTTCGGCACGTTGCGACCCGGCGGTCGGAGCCCCCGGGTTGGCGATTCTGAGGCCGCCGCGACCGCTGCTTGGCAGCGTTCCCTGAAACGATCATGTTCGCCTCCACGGGGACGGAGCTGCCGGAGGCCTGGATGAGGAACACCAGGTCCACCAATCTCACGTGGAACAATTTGCCGGTTACGCGAGGGACGCGCCGGAGGGCGAGCGCCTAAGAGTCTGATTCAAAATTAATCTGCGTAATTTCATGATCTTGCGATACGTCTGGTGAGAAGCTGGACGGAAGCAATGAAGAGCCATGCGGTGGCCGAGTCGATGGTCTGCTCGAAGTCCTTGGTGAGACGGCGGTTGCGGTTCAGCCAGG